>Ga0101945_1002248_pt1 | contig 14315 bp, 16 predicted proteins | sample DewCreD2012metaG_2_FD_75246 | JGI IMG/M metagenome (GOLD analysis project Ga0101945, IMG submission 75246) | Hot spring sediment bacterial and archeal communities from British Columbia, Canada, to study Microbial Dark Matter (Phase II) - Dewar... ... | reverse complement strand
TCCCTTGCTTTGTGCCCAGGCGATTTCGAGTCACACCAGGCCTTCCAAGTAGGCTTTCTGCCCAAGATAATACGGATCGTTAGGCACCCTCAAGGGGCGGTAAATATAGTTGGGTTGCACATACTGGGCACCCGCCCGAAGAAGCGCCTGGGCCCGAGCCTTTTCCTGCCCGGGGGGAACTTTGACCCGCAAAAGCCCCCGGGGTAAAGCCTCCAGGGGTTCCACCCCTTCCGCCTGCCAAGCCTGCACGCTAAAGCCCGCTTTGGGCAGGACCAAAAGCTCCCCGGGGACATACTCCCCTGCAAACTGGCCAAAACCCTGAAGCCTTAGAGGTTCTTCCCCTTGGACCTCCAGCGGTCCCACGGGGCACTCCGAGGGATTTACAGGGGGCGGCGACGTCTGGGGGCAAGCGGTAAGGAGAAGCGCCGTGGCCGCAAGGAGCGCTGGGAACAGAAACCGGTTCATGCCCCTACTCTACACGCTGCAAAGTGGGGGTTTTCTTAACCTTGGCCTAAGGTTTCCGCCACCCGCTCTGCCAGCTTCTCCAGAAAGCCAAAGAACATGGGGCCGTAATGGGCCAGCTCGTCCCCATCGGGCTCGTAGAGGAAGAGGTCCGGGGCTCTTTGCCTCACCTCCTCCAGGTCCGGGGCGAAGTAGGCCTGGGGCACATCCAGGAAGATGGGCTTAAGGCCCAGGTGCAAAAGGGCCTGGGCGATGTAGCTCCCCCGGCCCACGGTGATGGGCCCGCCCAGGTCCATCTCAAAGTAAACCCTCAGGTCAAACCGCCTCTTCAGGCGGCCATAGCGCTCGGAAAGCTCATGGGCCAGGGCGGCGGCCCTCTCCTCGAGGTCCAGAAGATGCCCCAAGGTGGAGAGGTTTTCCAGGATGCCGTAGGGACTTAAGGGCAGGGGAAGGGCGTAAACGGGAAAGCCCTCCTCCTTAAGCCGCAGAGCCTGATCCCGCTGCACCCCGGTGGAAAGGAGGACCACATCGGGCTTCAGGCTCCGAAGAAGCTCGGTGCGGGTCTTGGTGTAGGAAGCCAGGACCGGCAAGGAGAGGGCCTCCGCCGGGCGGTGGCAGAAGGCGCTTCGGCCCAAAACCCTTTCCCCCACCCCCAGGGCGAAAAGGGCATCGGTCACGTTGGGAGCCAGGCTGACGATGCGCTCCAACCGGTCGGGAAGTTCCACGGGGCCCAGGATCTCGTGAAAGAGCTTCATCGCCTAAGGTCCAGGGAACGGGCGTGGGCCTCGAGGCCCTCAGCCCGGGCAAGAAGCGCCCCCTTGTGGGCCAGGTCCTTCACCGCGTTCTCGCTTAGGCCCATCACGGGGATCACCTTCAAGAAGTCCCGCACCGCCAACCCCCCCTGGAAGCGGGCGGTGCCCGAGGTGGGCATCACGTGGCTGGGCCCGGCGATGTAGTCCCCCAGGGCCTCGGGGCTACCCTCCCCCAGGAAGACCCCCCCGGCGTTTTGCACCCTTCCCAGCCAGGGCAGGGGATCCGCCAGGGCCAGGCAAAGGTGCTCGGGGGCATAGAGGTTGGCCAGTTCCAGGGCCTCCTCGAGGTCCTGGGTGTGCACCAGGCCTCCTCGCTCCAAAGCCCTCTTGGCGATCTCCGCCCGGGGCAGGCCCTCCAGCTGGCGGGAAAGCTCCGCCTCTACCCTCTCCAGGAGGGCCCGGTCGGGAGAGAGGAGCCAGGGCTCGGAGTCGGGGCCATGCTCCGCCTGGGCCAAGAGATCAGCGGCGAGAAGCCTAGGAGAGGCGGAACCGTCCGCGATGATAAGGGTTTCCGTGGGTCCCGCCAGACCATCCAGCCCCACGGTACCGAACACCTGCCGCTTGGCCGCCACCACGTAGGCGTTGCCCGGCCCCACGATCTTGTCCACCCGGGGAACCCGCTTGGTGCCGTAGGCCAGGGCGGCGATGGCCTGGGCCCCACCCATGGCGAAAAGCCGGTCCGCCCCCGCCACCCAGGCGGCGGCCAGCACCCCGGGGTGGACCTTTGGGGGGCTGGCCACGATCACCTCCGCCACCCCAGCCACCTTGGCGGGCACCACGCTCATGAGGAGGCTGGAAAGCAAGGGGGCGCTCCCCCCGGGGACGTACACCCCCACCCGGGAAAGGGGGCGGACCAGCTGGCCCAGAAGGCCGCTGGCATCCGCCTTCAAAAATCCCCCCTTGGCCTCTTCCCGATAGAAGGCCTCTATGCGCTCCTTGGCGGTCTCCAGGGCATCCCTGAGCTCCTCGTCCAGATCCTCGTAGGCCTGACGCCAGGCCTTCTTGGGGATCTCCTCCACAGGGTGGCCATCCAGATCCAGGCTAAAGCGGTCCAAGGCCGCATCCCCTTCCTCCCGCACCGCGGCCAGGATACCCCGCACGATCTCCTCCACCGTGGGGTCAAAGGAAAGGCCCCGGCGGGCGAAGCGCTCCCTCACCTCCTCCGCGCGGTAGATCATGCCTCCACTATACCCAGCGGCGGCGCCTCTTCACCTCCTCCACCCCCTCGAGCACCGCCTCGAACACGTGGTCCTGCACCTGCTGGGCCATCCTTACGGGAAGCCCTTCCTCCAGCTCAATCAGGGTAAGCCCCGGGCGAAGGCGGTAATGCCGGCGCATGCGCCCATTCACCTCGAGGTCCGCAAGCCTTTCCACGTACACCCGGCCCCCGGGCATGGGAAAGCGGGCCACCCCTCCCGGCTCCAGGGCCAGGCGGGGAAGGGCCAGGAGAAGGGAGAGGGGGTCGTGGTAGGGGGCCACGAAGGGCAGGGCCACGCTCTCCTTGCCCTGGGTGACCAGCACCACCCCTTCCTCCTCCAGCCTCTCCACGGTGAAGACCCGGCTCTCCCGCCCCTCCACCCGCTCGGCGAAGTACAGGGAGAAGCCCTCGGCGTCCGTTTCCGTCTGCCAGCGCTGGCGGGACTTGGGCAGGGGCAGGTTCACCTCGGCGGTGAGGGTGGCCTTCACGCCTCCTTCCGGCAGGGGGCGCACCTCCAACCTTCCCTCCCCCGCCTCCTCCCCGGCGAAGAAGTAACGGTACACATAGACGGCGGGGTGCTCGGTCATGGCCTTAGCGTACCTTGATGACCAAGGGTGGCCCCGGCACCTCCAGGAGGTAGTCCACGGGATCGCGGCCCGCCACCCGGATGCGCAAGCGGTATACCCCCTTCTGGTCGAACTCCGCCCGGCCTGGGGCGGTGAGGAGCAGCTGGCCGGGCGCCATCCTGGAACCCTCCGGCACCTCGAGGAGAAACACCTCCGCCCGCTCCGTGGGGGGATCGGTGCGGAACTCCATCACGTAGCCCCCTCCGGAAGGGGAGGAAGGGCGAAGGAACAAAAGGGCCAGACCCAAAAGCACCACGGCGCCCAGAAGCCCCAAAAGCAAGGTCCGCCTTCTGGGTCGCGGAGGTTCCACCACGGTAAAGGGAGGCTCCTCGGGCTCCTCGATGCGGATGACCCGGGGCCGGCTTGGGGTCTTGCCCTCGGGGGGCGTGGTTTCCTTGGTTGGAGACACCTCCTGGCCATTTGAGGCTTCGGAAACCGGGTCTACGCTCAGCACCTTCCGCGAGGCGGAAGGGAGCCTGGGCTCCTCCTCGGGCTTGGAGGAGGCATCCTGGAGGGGCCGATCTTCCTGTCCAGGGGTCTCCGGGGTCAGGGCCTCGGTCTCCTGTACACCATGGGCATGGGCGGGCTCAGAGAAAAGAACCTCCAGGGGGTCCTCCTTGGCCTCAATCCTTTCCAAGGTTTCTCTTAAGGGAAACTCGGGATAGCGCTCCCCGGCCAAGGCTCGAGCCAAAGCGGCAAGGGCCTTCTCCGGCTCCCCGGAAAGCTCCTTAAGCCCCACCCCGGCCAGCCACACCCGCTTGCCCTTCACCAGGCAAAGCTCGGGGATGGGGGCATGGGACACCCCCTGGGCCTTCAAGGACGCCAGAATACGGGCCATCTCCCTTACCCAATGCTCCAGGCGCTCCAGATCCGCCACCCCCAGGTACTGGCTTAAGGGAACCGCCCCGATGGGCCACTCCAGCACCCAGGCCTCCGGCGTTTCCTCCAAAAAGGGAAGTACCCCCTCCCCCAAAGCCGGTACCCCCTGAGCCCCCTTGAGCACCATCACCGGCATCCCGGTGTGGGTATCCTGGCCTTCGTAAACGACCACGGAAGCAATCCGGACAAGAATGCGCCGCAGCCAATAGTTGCCCAAAACCTCCATCCCTACAAGTATAGCCACTTTAACCTGCGCCAGCCCTTGAGCCAAGCCATCACTCTCCCGAGGCACCAGCAATCCCGGGATAACCCACCCGGCCCTGGGCCCTGACAAGGGCCGCCCTTTACCTGGCTTTGCCCTCCCTCCCGGCTATATAATCTCCCAAAGGTAGGGCCCTTAGGCCGGAAAGGAGCGGGGATGGAGTTCAAGATCACGCTGACCACGGAGGAGATCGTTCGGGGCTTGAAGCATTACCGCCGCATCGCCAAGCAGGACGTTCTCCGGGCGCCGGAAACGCCGAATCCGGAGGTCTTCCGCCGCCATGCGGAAGCCCGGCGCGAGGTCTACGCCAAGCTGGCCGAGGTGGCGGAGGCCGAGGGGCCGGAGGCCGTGGTGCGGTACGCCCTGGAGCTCTACAAATCCCTGCCCTTTGTCACCGGCACCCCGGAGGACCAGTACCCCGAGATCAAGGGCCAGGAAAACGCTTTAGAGAACTTCTTCCTCATGATTGGCTTGGACCCCAAGACCCGGCGGGAGGCCCGGAAGGCCCGGAAACCCCTGCAATGACCCTGGAACTATTACAAGCTCAGGCCAGGGCCTGCACCGCCTGCCGCCTGGCGGAAGGCCGCACCCAGGTGGTCTTCGGGGAAGGGAACCCTGACGCCCAGCTGATGATCGTGGGGGAAGGGCCGGGCGAGGAAGAGGACAAGACAGGGCGCCCTTTCGTGGGGAAAGCGGGGCAGCTTCTCAACCGGATCCTCGAGGCCGCCGGCATCCCCCGGGAATCCGTGTACATCACCAACATCGTCAAGTGCCGCCCCCCGGGAAACCGCGCCCCCCTTCCCGACGAGGCCAAGGTCTGCACGGACAAGTGGCTCCTCAAGCAGATCGAGCTCATCGCCCCCCAGATCATCGTCCCCTTGGGGGCGGTGGCGGCGGAGTTCTTCCTGGGGGAGAAGGTTTCCATCACCAAGGTGCGGGGGCAGTGGTTTGAGTGGCACGGAATCCGGGTCTTTCCCATGTTCCATCCTGCCTACCTGCTAAGAAACCCCAGCCGCACCCCGGGAAGCCCCAAGCACCTCACCTGGCTGGACATTCAGGAGGTCAAGCGGGTCCTGGATACCCTGCCTCCCAAGGAACGCCGGCAGGTCAAGGCCGTGAGCCAGGAACCCCTCTTCTAGGCCCGGCTCCAGGGGGTGTAGAGGACGGGCAGGGGGCTCACGAAGGGCTCGGCGTAGTCCACCCCCAGGTAGTTGCCGAAGTGGCGGCGCATGGCCTTCCTGGCCTCCACCCCCTTAGGGCCCACGGTTTCGCTCACCCCCTCCCCGGAAAACTGGCTCCTATAGGCCAGCACCGCCTGCTCCCACTGGTCTATGAAGGCGGAGATCTTCACCAGGAAGCTCGGGGTAAAGGGATGGTTTCCAGGGTAGAAGAAAAGCCGCTCCACCCGGTGGGGCTCCCCCTCGAGGGGGGCTTTCCTGAGGCCTGCCAGATGCACCGCCGCCACCGCCAGGCGGCTTGCTGCAGTGTGGTCGGGGTGGCGGTCGGCCTCGAGGGGAGCGAGGACGATGCGGGGCCTAAGCTGCCTCAAGGCCTGGGCAAGCTTAAGGCGTTGCTCCAGGACATCCCCAAGGCCCCCATCCGGCAGGCCCAGGTTGCCCCTATAGTCCAGACCCAGGATACGGCTTGCCTCCTCCACCTCCTTGGCCCTCTCCTCCGGCGTACCCTTGGAGCCCATCTCGCCCCGGGTGAGGTCCAAAATCCCCGTGCTGAGCCCCTCGGCCTTGGCCCGGGCCAGGGTTCCCCCGCATCCCAGCTCCCCGTCATCGGGATGAGGGGCAAGGACCAGGAGGTCAAGCACGGCCTCCCTCCTTTTCCCCCAGGCGCCTTTCCGTCCCCGCCTGGAGGCGCTTTAGGTTTTCCCGGTGGGTCCAGAAGATGAGAAGGGCCATGAGGCCCACGGTGACCACCTCCCAAAGGGGACGGGAAAGGGCCAGGGCCAAAACCGTGGCCGCCACCCCCCCGGTCATGCTCCCCGCAGACACGTACCGGGTGAGGAGCATCACGGATACCCCTATGGGAAAGGTCCACAGGGCCAGGATGGGGTCCAGAAAGAGGAGGGTGCCGAAGCTGGTTGCTACCCCCTTCCCTCCCTTAAACCCCAAAAACAGGGAGTAGTTGTGGCCCAGCACCGCCGCCAACGCCACCCCGCCCAGCAGGGGCCCCTCTATCCCCACCGCCCGCGCGATCAAGACGGCAATCCCACCCTTGAAAACGTCAAAGAAGGCCACCACCAAGGCGGGCCCAGGCCCCAGGGCCCTCAGGACATTGGTGGCCCCGATGTTGCCCGAACCCACCTTGCGGATATCCACCCCGTAGGTTCTGGCCACCAGAACCCCGGCGGGTATGGAGCCGAAGAGGTAGGCCACCAGCAAAGCCAAAAGCACCGACCCCATAGGGGGGATTTTAACTGCTCGCCGAGGTGTAACCCCTTAAGGCGAACCGGAAAAACCCCCGGGAAAAGAGGAAGAGGGAAAGGGCGAGGGCCGAGGCGAGAAGGGGGACCTCCCCCCTTTTTAGGGCAGCCTCGGCGGGCACGGTGGTGAGAAAGGCCACGGGCACCACGAAGGTGAAGAAGACCCGGTATAAGGCCGGATAGGCCCCCACGGGAAACCGGCCCGCCTCCAGTAGCCCCCTAAGGACTTCGGTGACGTTGTAGATCTTCACGAACCAGATGCTGGTGGTGGCCAGGAGGAACCAGAGGCTATAGAGCATCAAGGCCCCCAGCGTCCAGTACCCGGCGAAGGCCAGATAGTCCCAGGGTCCAAGCCCCAGGCGCATCCCTGCATAGAAAAGAAGGCCGAGCCCCAGGAGAAAATCCCCCAGGCCCCAAGGGGAAAAGACCCTCAAGGAAAGCCAGAACTGGGAATCCAAGGGCTTCAGAAGGACGAAGTCCAGGGTGCCCTGCTGCACGTGTTCCACAATCTTGTTGAGGTTTGGGGCCAGAAGGGTGCTACCTAGGCCCTGAAGAAGGGTGAAAGCCGCCAGGACCAAAAGCGCCTCCTCCCAGGCCCACCCTCCGGGTCGGTACCCTCCTTGGTAGAGGAGCACCAGACCGAACAGGGCCCCAAGAAGGGTCAGGGCCGAGGAGAGAAGGCCCAGGAGGAAGTTGAGCCGGTACTCCATCTCCGCCGCCAGGCTGAGGCGAAGGAAAAGCAGGAAAACCCTCAGGTACCGCACAGGAAACATTAGACCACAGGGTAGACTATAGGGGTGTCGGCGGAACCCATCATCCTTGCCCAGGACCTCACCAAGCACTACCGGGTGGCCCTGAAGGAGGAAAGCCTCCTCGCCACCCTGCGCCACTTCCTCCTGCGCCAGTACCGCACGGTGAAGGCGGTGGAAGGGGTGAGCTTTCAAATCGCAAGGGGCGAGGTGGTGGGCTTTCTGGGCCCCAACGGGGCGGGTAAGACCACCACCTTGAAGATGCTCACCGGCCTGATCCACCCCACCCGGGGTAAGGCGGTGGTGGCGGGACACATTCCCTGGCGGCGGGAAAAGGCCTTCTTGAAAAAGATCACCCTGGTGATGGGCAACAAGCAGCAGCTCATCTGGGACCTGCCTGCCCTGGACACCTTCCGCCTCAACGCCGCCATCTACGATATCCCCGAAGGGGAGTTCCGGAAGCGGGTTTCGGAGCTTTCGGAAATGCTTTCCCTAACGAATAAGCTCCACCAGCCCGTGCGCAAGCTCTCCCTGGGGGAAAGGATGAAGGCCGAGCTTCTGGCGGCCCTTCTCCACCGCCCGGAGGTGCTCTTTCTGGACGAGCCCACCCTGGGCCTGGACGTGAACGCCCAGGTGGCGGTGCGGGAGTTCATCCGGGAGTACAACCGGCGCTACGGGGCCACGGTCCTCCTCACCAGCCATTACATGGCGGACATCGCCGCCCTGGCGGAACGGGTCTTGGTGATCCACCAGGGAAGGCTCCTCTACGATGGACCCCTGGCAGGGCTTCTGGAACGCTTCGCCCCCTACCGGGAGGTGGGGCTCACCCTGGCCTACCCCTTGCCCAGGGAAGCCTTCCTGGCCTTCGGGGAGGTCAGGGACCTCGAGGGCCTAAAGGCCCGGCTTCTGGTGCCCCGGGAGAGGCTTACGGAAAGGGTGGCGGAGATCCTTAAAAGCCTTCCCGTGGAGGACCTAGAGGTGCGGGAGCCCCCTTTGGAAGAGGTCATCGCCCGGGTGTACAAGATCGCCCCTTCGGGGCTGAGCGAAACCCCCGCCCTGGAGGAGGCATGAGGAAAGCCAAAACCCTCCTCGCCGTCTACCTGGCCTACATGCTGGAGTACCGGGCGGAGCTCTTCCTCTGGGCCCTGGCCGGGGCCTTGCCCCTGATCCTCCTCGGGGTCTGGACCGAGGCAGCCAGGGGCGGGGAGTTTGCCCTGTCCCCGGGGGAGTTTGCCCGTTACTTCCTCATGGTCTTCCTGGTGCGCCAGGCCACGGTGGTCTGGGTGGTGTGGGAGTTTGAGCGGGATATGGTGGAAGGGCGGCTTTCCTTCCGGCTCTTAAGGCCCCTGGACCCCTTTTTTGACCACCTGGCGGCCCACGTGGCCGAGCGCCTGGCCCGGTTGCCCTTCGTGGTGCTCCTCACCCTCCTCTTCTTCTGGCTCTTCCCCGAGGCCCGCTTTGTGCCTGAACCTGGCCCCTTCCTCCTGGGGTTCCTTTTCACCCTTTTGGCCTTTTTGCTCCGCTACCTGATGCAGTACACCACCGCCATGCTCACCTTCTTCACGGAGCGGGCGGTTTCGGTAGAAGAGGTCTTCTTCCTCCTCTACCTCTTCCTCTCCGGCACCATCGCCCCCCTCGAGGTCTTCCCCGAGCCCCTAAGGACCCTAGCCCTCCTCACCCCCTTCCCCTACCTGGTCTACCTGCCCGCAGCCCTCCTGGCCGGGCAAAAGGTGGATCTGTTCCCGGGGGTTTGGGTGATGCTCTTCTGGGGCGTAGCCTTTCTTCTCCTCTGGCGGCTCTTGTGGCGCATGGGGCTTAGGCACTACTCGGGCCAAGGGGCATAATGGAGGCATGGCCACCCGCTACCGCTTCCGCGTGGAGGAGTTTGAGCGGGCCTTCCGGGATGTGCCCCGGGTGGAGCTCCTAAGGGGAGAGGTCTACCAGATGAGCCCGATTGGACCCAAGCACTTTCTTGCGGCGATGCGCCTGGATCACAGCCTGAAGGAGGCCCTCCAAGGCAAGGCCTTGGTGGCGGTGCAGTCCCCCCTTCATCTTTCAGAGGATTCCGAGCCAGAACCCGATCTCCTGGTGCTTCAACCCCCCTTGGAACGCTACGAGGGCCGGCTCCCCCGCCCTGAGGATGTTCTTCTGCTCGTGGAGGCAGCCGACACCTCCTTGGAGTTTGACCGGGAGGTTAAGCTTCCCCTTTACGCCGAAGCAGGAATCCCCGAGGTATGGCTTGTGAACCTAAAGGAGAACCTCCTCGAGGTCTACCGGGAGCCCCGTGAGGGACGCTACCGGTCCATCCGCCTCCTCTCCCCCTCCGAGCCCGTAAGCCCCTTGGCCTTCCCCGAGATCAGCCTGCCCTGGGCACCATCTCCTTGAGGCTCGGGTAAAGGAGGGCGTAGGCGTAGCCGTCGGTAAGGGCCTTCAAGGAGGCCTCGAGGATGTTCTCGCTGGCCCCCACGGTGGCGAAGCGCTCCTCCCCCCGCTTCATCTCGATCATCACCCGCACCCCGGAGTTGGTCCCCGACTCCTGGCCGGAGAGGATGCGCACCTTGTAATCGGTGAGCTCCACATCGGAAAGCTCCGGGTAAAACTGCAACACCGCCTTGCGGAAGGCCCTGTCCAGGGCGGAAACCGGCCCCGAGGGGCTTTCCGCTGCGGTGTGCTGCAGGCTCTCCCCCACCTTGACCCGCACCGTGGCCTCGGCCCAGGCGGTGTCCAGGCCGCTTCCGTGGACGAAGACGGAAAACCCCTCCACGCTGAAGGGCAGGCTCCCCCCCTTCAGGCGGTGGGCCAGGAGGTAGAAGCTGGCCTCCGCCCCCTCGAAGGCGTAGCCCTCGTACTCCAGGGCCTTGACCTCGTCCAACAAGCGCTTGGCCTCCTCCTTGGAAAGATCCACCCCCAGCTCCTGCAGCTTGGCCAGGAGGTTGGAACGGCCCGCCACATCGGACACCAGGAAGCGGCGGCTATTCCCCACCCACTCCGGAGGAATGTGCTCGTAGGTGCGGGGGTTCTTCAAGACGGCGGAGACGTGCACCCCCGCCTTGTGCGCGAAGGCTGACTCCCCCACGTAGGGAGCCCGGCGGTTGGGGGTCTGGTTGGCCCTCTCGTCCACGAAGTGGGAAAGCTCCTTAAGCCCCTTTAACCTTTCCGGTGGAATGGCGGGGATGCCGTACTTGAAGACCAAGGTGGGAAGGAAGCTGGTCAGGTTCAAGTTGCCGCAGCGCTCCCCGTAGCCGTTGATGGTGCCTTGGGCGTGGGTGGCCCCTGCCCGCACCGCCGCCAGGGCGTTGGCCACCGCCAGCTCGGCGTCGTTGTGGGGGTGGATGCCGATCCGCAGGTGGGGAAAGCGCTCCACCACCGCCTTGGTGATGGCGTAGACCTCCTCGGGCAGGGTGCCCCCGTTGGTGTCGCAAAGGACCAGGGTGTCCGCTCCCCCTTCGGCCGCCGCCTCCAGGGTGGCCAGGGCGTAGCCGGAGTCCTCCTTGTACCCGTCAAAGAAGTGCTCGGCGTCGTAGACCACCCGCTTCCCCCGCCGGACGAAGAAGGCCACGGTGTCCTGGATCATGCGGAGGTTTTCCTCCAAAGTGGTTTCCAGAGCCTCGAGGACATGCAGGGTCCAGCTCTTGCCGAAGAGGACCACCACCGGGGTTTCCGCCTCCAGCAGGGCCAGAACCGAAGGGTCCTCCTCCGGTAAAAGCCCCTTCCTGCGGGTGGCCCCGAAGGCGGAAAGCTTGGCCTCTCCCAGGTCCACCCCCTTCATGCGCTGGAAAAACTCGGCGTCCTTGGGATTGGACCCCGGCCAACCTCCCTCGATGAGGTGTACGCCGAAGGCCGCCAGGCGTTTGGCGATGGCCACCTTGTCGTCCACGGAAAGGCTGATGCCTTCCCCCTGTGTCCCGTCCCTGAGGGTGGTGTCTAGGATCTCCACCATCTCTTCATCCCCTTGGGCAGCCTTATGCCCTTCCTCGCTAAGCCGAACTCCCCTTCCTGGAACCCCCACCCTGGCTGAGCCAGGGTGGGGTGGGACTAGACTCCCCGCTGGACCTCCTCGATGGAGGGTGGATGGCGGGTGGCACGGCCGCTCGCCAGCTTGCCGGCGGCGTCCAGGAAGGCCAGGGCCGAGGCCTCAATGATGTCGGGGGATACCCCCACCCCCACCGCCTGGAGCTCCCCCAGGCGGAGCCTCACCGTCACCTGGCCCAGGGCCTCGGTGGAACCCGTGATGGCCTCCACCCGGTAGAGCTCCAGCTCGGGCCTGAGGCCAATGGCGTCCTGAATGGCCTTGTACACGGCATCCACCGGCCCATCCCCGGTGTGCGTGGCCACCCTTTCCCCATCCGGGGTCCTCACCTTCACCGTGGCCGTGGGCAGAAGTCCCGAGCCCGAGAAGAACTGCACGTGCTCCAGGGCGAAGAACTGGGAAGCGGGCTCCCGTTCGCTTTCCACCAGGGCCTGAAGCTCCTCGGCGGACAAAGGTCCCTTCTTCTCGGCGATCTCCTTGAAGCGGGAGAAGAGCACCTTAAGCTGCTCTTCCGTGAGGTCCTTATAGCCCAGGTCCTCGAGGGCCTTCTTGAAGGCTGCCCGCCCGGAGTGCTTGCCCAGCACGATCACGGCGGGGCGCCTGCCGATGAGCTCGGCGTCCATGATCTCGTAGGTGGAGCGGTGCTTCAGGACGCCATCCTGGTGGATCCCCGACTCGTGGGCGAAGGCGTTGTCCCCCACAATGGCCTTGTTGGGGGGCACGGGCATGCCGGTGTAGCGCTCCACCAGGCGGGAAACCCGGTAGATCTCCCGGGTGTTGATCTGGGTTTTGGCCTTGTACCAGTCCCGGCGCACGTAAAGGGCCATGACCACCTCCTCCAACGAGGTGTTGCCCGCCCGCTCCCCGATGCCGTTGATGGTGCACTCCACCTGCCCCGCCCCGTTCTCGATGCCCGCCAGGGCGTTGGCGGTGGCCAGGCCCAGGTCGTCGTGGGTGTGGGTGGAGATGATCACATCCCTACCCCGCACCACCTCATCCCGGATGCGCCGGATCAAGGCCCCATACTCCCCGGGGGTGCCGTAGCCCGTGGTATCGGGGATGTTGATGGTGGTGGCCCCGGCCTCGATGGCCACCTCGTAGAGGCGCTTCACGAAGTCCCAGTCCGCCCGCATCACGTCCTGGGCGGAAAACTCCACGTCGTCCACGTACCTCCTGGCGTAGCGGACCATCTTGTCCGCCATCTCCAAGACCTCTTCCTCGGTTTTCTTCAGCATGTACTCGAGGTGGATCTTAGAAGCCGAGGTGAAGACGTGGATGCGGGGTTTTTCCGCCTTCTCCAGGGCCTTGGCCGCCTGGTCGATGTCCAGGGTGTGGGTGCGGGCCAAGGCGGCGATGATGGGGCCCCTTACCTCCTCAGCGATCCGCCTTACCGCCTCAAACTCCAAGGGCCCGGATACGGGGAAGCCCGCCTCGATGATGTCCACGTTGAGCCGGGCCAAGGCGTGGGCGATCTCCAGCTTCTGGTCCAGGGAAAGGGCTACCCCTGGGCTCTGCTCCCCATCCCTAAGCGTGGTGTCAAAGATGCGGATGTGCCTTTCCATCTTCTCCCTCCCTAAAACGCACTAGGCCCCCCAGATTGGGGGGCCTTTGGAACCCACCTAGCCTACCTCCTCCAATACCCTTGCCCGCAGGAAGGGCATCATGGCCCGAAGCCTCGCCCCCACCTCCTCGATGGGGTGCTCCTTCCAGCGCTTGCGGTTCGCCTCCAAGACCGGCTGGCCCACCTGGTTTTCCAGCATCCACTCCCGGGCGAACTCCCCGGACTGGATCTGCCGGAGGATCTCCCGCATGCGCTTCTTGGTTTCCTCCACCGGCACCGAAACCTCGCCCCGGGTGTAATCCCCGTACTCGGCGGTATTGGAGATGGAGTAGCGCATCCCGGCGAAGCCCGCCTCGTAGATGAGGTCCACGATGAGCTTCACCTCGTGCACCGTTTCAAAGTAGGCCATCTCCGGAGGGTAGCCCGCCTCCACCAGGGTTTCAAACCCCGCCTGGATGAGCCGGGTAAGCCCCCCGCAAAGCACCGCCTGCTCCCCGAAGAGGTCGGTTTCCGTCTCGTCCTTGAAGGTGGTGGGGATGACCCCGGCCCGGGCCGCCCCTATGGCCTTGGCGTAGGCCAAGGCGGTGGGAAAGGCCGAACCCGAGGCATCCTGGTGCACGGCCACCAGAGCCGGCACCCCACTTCCCTTCACGTACTCGCTCCGCACCAGGTGGCCAGGGCCCTTGGGGGCCACCATCCAGACGTCCAGGTCCCTCCTGGGCTTGATCTGGCCGAAGTGGATGTTGAAGCCATGGGCGAAGGCCAGGGCCGCTCCCTCCTTAAGGTTGGGCTCGATCTCCTCCCGGTAAACCCGGCCCTGGGTCTCGTCGGGAAGGAGGACCATCACGATGTCCGCCTCCCGTACCGCCTCGGCCACGGAAAGGACCCTGAGGCCCGTGGCCTCCGCCTTGGCGGCGCTTTTAGACCCCGGCCTAAGGCCCACCCGCACATCCACCCCCGAGTCCTTGAGGTTAAGGGCATGGGCGTGCCCCTGGGAGCCGAAGCCCAGCACCGCCACCTTCTTGCCTTGGATGAAGCCTAGGTCCGCGTCGTGCTCGTAGTAGATCTTCATACCGCCTCCCGTTTTTCCCTGACCTTAAGGGTGCGCTCCCCTCGGCTCATGGCCACCGCTCCGGTGCGCATGACCTCGAGGATCCCGTAAGGCCTAAGGGCCTCGATGAAGGAGTCTATCTTCTTGGAGTCCCCGGTGAGCTCCAGGATCAGGCTCTTCTGGGCCACATCCACCACCCGAGCCCGGAAGGCCTCCTGGATGTCCTTCACCGCCAATCTCTCCTCCACCCC
>Ga0101945_1002243_pt1 | contig 14353 bp, 17 predicted proteins | sample DewCreD2012metaG_2_FD_75246 | JGI IMG/M metagenome (GOLD analysis project Ga0101945, IMG submission 75246) | Hot spring sediment bacterial and archeal communities from British Columbia, Canada, to study Microbial Dark Matter (Phase II) - Dewar... ... | reverse complement strand
CCGCGGTGACCCTTCTCGCCCCGCACCTGACATCTGCAAATCATCGGGAGCTGCTGCAGGCGGCGAGCGGCCGGTCGAAGAGGGAGGTGGAGGTGCTGGTGGCCTCGCTGCACCCCCAGCCACCGGTGCAGGCCATGATCCGTCGTCTCCCTCAACCTACTGACGGCACACAGGCTTCGCCTCACGCTGATGACGCCACGCGACCCACCATCCGGCCCACCGTGACGGTCGCTGCGGCTCCGACGTCGCCATCCCGCCGGCCGGTCGTCCGGCCACTGGCACCCGGGAGATACAAGATCCAGTTCACGGCGAGCGCGGCGACGGTGGCGAAGCTGCGGCAGGCGCAGGACCTGCTGCGCCACCAGATCCCCGACGGCGACCTGGGGGAGGTGATCGACCGGGCCCTGACGGCACTCCTGAACCAGCTGGTGCAGCGCAAAGCCGGCGCGGTGTTGCAGCCGCGGGAGAGCGCAGACCGAAGCCGTGCCAATGGAGAACCCGACGGAGTTCGCAGGCAGGGGGACGGCAGGCCTGCGCGCGCACCGCCTCCCTCACGGCACATCCCAGCACAGGTGAGGCGGGCGGTCTGGGCGCGGGACGGGGGCCGGTGCGCCTTCGTCGCGCCGGATGGGCGCCGGTGTGGCGAGACCGCCTTCCTGGAGTTCCACCACGTCAGGCCGTATGCCCGGGGCGGCCCGGCCACCGTGGAGAACATCGAGCTGCGCTGCCGGGCCCACAACGGCTATGAGGCCAAACTGGCCCGGGGATCCGGAGATTCCGCGTGGGCGCACCTGGACCCCGGCGACGCCGGGCGGCCGGATCTGAACCCGGGGGACTTCGGGCGGCAGAAGGGAGAACGGGCGAAAGCGTAGTGAGAGACGGCAACGCCGATCGAACTCGGCCCGGGCCGAGTTCCACGTGAGCCACCGCGGCGGGGATCGCGCCCGCGCCTAGCGGGGCACGATCCGGTAGACTGCGCCCCGATGGTCGACGAGGTAGAGTTCGCCTGCCTGGTCTTCCCCGAAGGAGCTGATCCGCAGCTCCGTGGTCAGCAGCGTCTCCATCACCCACCGCCCGCCGCTCTCCCGCAGCGACCAGAGCTGCCCGCCGCAGTAGTCGGCGAACAGATACCGCCCCACCAGGTCGCGGATGCGGCTCCCCCGGTAGACATATCCGCCCGTGACCGCGCACCCCAGGGAGGTGGGATACTCCGCGATGGGCAGCCGCAGGCCGGCTTGGACGCACCCCTCGGGCGGGTCGAAGCAGTGGGCGCCCTCCATGATCCGCCAGCCGTAGTTTCCGCCCTTCTCGATCAGGTCGATCTCCTCCCAGCGGTTCTGGCCGACGTCGGCCAGGAACAGGCGCCCGGTGGCCCGGTCGAAGGAGAAGCGCCAGGGATTGCGCAGGCCGAAGGCCCAGATCTCGGGACGGGTGCCGGCGCGCCAGGCAAGGGGATTGTCCGGAGGTGCACGGTAAGGCGGACTGCCGTCCACATCGATGCGCAGGAGCTTTCCCAGCAGCGTGTCCAGCCGCTGGCCGTTGTTCAGGGGATCCCCGCCGGAGCCACCGTCCCCCATGCCGATGTAGAGCATGCCGTCGGGGCCGAAGAGGTTCAGGCCGCCGTTGTGATTGCGGAAGGGCTGTGCGATCTCCAGGAGGACCCGCTCCGCGGGGTCAGCCTGATTGGGATCGCTGCCCGATACGCGGTACTCCGCGACCACCGTGCGCAGGCTGCCGCCGTCGGCGGTGTAGTTGACGAAGAACCGGCCATTGGTGGCGTACTGCGGGTGGAAGGCGATGCTGAGCAGCCCCATCTCCCCACCGGAGATCACCCGGCGGCGGATGTCCAGGAAGGGGCGGGGCAGCAGGCGGCCGTCCCGGATGATGCGGACCACGCCCGCCTGCTCGACGACGAAGAGTCGGCCCGACCCATCGCCGGCGTGGGCCAGGTGCACGGGGGCGCTCAGGCCGGTGACCAGCGGCTGCAGGCGGACGAGGGCTCCGGGGCCGGCCGCAGCCACGGGGAGGGCGGCGGCTCCCAGCCCTACGAGCAAGCCCAGCCAAGCTGCGCGCCGGAGAGTCCGGCGACGAGACGCACACATCCTCAGGCGTAGAGGTTCAGCGGGTGGCGCTGCAGCGCGGCGCCCAGGCGCCGTCGTAACTGGTCGAACATCTCCAGGTCGTGCTGACCGACGAACGTGATTGCCGTGCCGTGGCGGCCCATCCGGGCCGTGCGGCCGACGCGGTGGATGTAGGTCTCCACGTCCTCCGGCATGTCGAAGTTGATGACGTGCGAGACCTCCGGCAGGTCCAGGCCGCGAGAGGCCACGTTGGTGGTAATCAGCAGCGGCGTGCGCTTCTGCTCGAAGGCCCGCAGCGCCTGCAGGCGCGCCTCCTGGCGCATCCCGCCGTGCAGCACGCCCACGGTACGGTCCCGGCCGATGGCCCGCGCCAGCCTGTCCACGCGGTGCTTGGTGCGGCGGAAGACCAGCGCGGAGGAGATGGATTCCTTCTGCAGGAGCCGGCGCAGGGCCCGGACCTTGTCCTCCTCCATGACCTCCAGGTAGTACTGCTCCACCGTCTCCACCGTGGGCATGGGCGCGTCGATGCGCACCCACACCGGCTGGCGCATGTACTTCTCGGCCAGGAGCCGGATGGCAGGCGGCATCGTCGCCGAGAAGAGAGCGGTCTGGCGCCCGGCCGGGGTCTGCTTGAGAATGCGGGTGACGTCTGGCAGGAAGCCCATGTCCAGCATGCGGTCAGCCTCGTCGAGCACAACGAGCGCCACCGCCCGCAGCCTCACGGTGCCACGCTGCAGGTGATCCAGCAGGCGGCCGGGCGTGGCCACGGCGACCTGCGGCCGGCGGCGCAGAGCGCCCATCTGACGGTCGATAGGCTGGCCACCGAAGAGGGCCACCGCGGCGATCCCGCGCTCGCGGCCGAGGGCCTGGATGTCCTCGGTGACCTGCAGCGCGAGCTCGCGCGTGGGCACCAGGACCAGGGCCTGCGGCCCGTCGGCAGAGGCGCCGATCCGTTCGACCATGGGAATGCCGTAGGCGGCGGTCTTCCCCGAGCCGGTCTGGGCCTGACCGATGAGGTCGCGGCCCGCCATCATCAGCGGAATGACGCGCGTCTGAATGGGGGTGGGATCGGCCCATCCCAGGCGGTCAATGGCCCGCAGGGTTTCCGGGCCGAGTATCAGTTCTCCGAACCGCGTTCGGGCTGTGGGGGGTGCGATGAGCATGGTAATGTAAAGCCTCCTTCGTATCCGGTCAGAGACCGGATGCGGCTTACGCCGCGTGAATTGGTGCCGGCATCTGCGCGTGTCTCGCCGGACCAACCCACCACGAAGAAGACCCGCGACACACCACGAGGGACGCGCCCGTGCGTCCCTCGCCGAAACGCATTATGACGACGAACTCACCATAGCACGTCCTACCGCCCGCGTCAAACAGACCCGGTGATTCACGGTGGGCCACAGAGACGCGGCGCAAGGAGGGGGCGGTATACTGAAACAAGCAAGACAGCGGAGCTGCTTGGGAGGTGGTGGCCGTGGAGCTGCGCGGCAGGCGTGTTGCGGTGCTCGTCGAGGAGGTCTACGAGGATCTCGAACTGTGGTATCCGGTGCTCCGGCTCCGCGAGGCGGGGGCCGAGGTGAAACTCATCGGTCCGGAGGCCGGCGCCGTCTACAAGGGCAAGAACGGAGTTCCCGCGAAGGCCGACCTGGGGATGAACGAGGCGAAGGCCGCGGAGTTCGATGCGGTGGTGGTCCCCGGCGGCTACGCGCCGGATCGGATGCGGCGCCACCGCCCGATGGTGGAGTTCGTGCGCGCGATCTTTGACGCCGGGAAGCCGGTAGCCTTCATCTGCCACGCGGGCTGGGTGCCGATCTCGGCGGGGATCGTGCGTGGCCGCGCAGTCACCAGTTTCCACTCCATCCGGGACGACCTGGTTAACGCGGGTGCGAGGTGGGTGGATCAGGAGGTCGTGGTCGATGGCAACCTGATCTCGTCCCGCATGCCCGCCGACCTGCCCGCGTTCTGCCGCGCGATCATTGAGCAGCTGAGCCGCGCGCCCGTCGCCTGAACACTTAGCGGGTTGCTCCCGCTGCGAAGGGGCCCTGACGTCCCCTTCCCCACGAAGGGAAGGAGTGCAGGTATCAAAATGGAAATCTCCGGTTACACCAAAGAAGAGGCGATGTGGTGAGAGCGGCGCGACTGAGAGGACTCCCCGGGGACTGCCCGCTGACCTGGGCCGTGCTGGGCGCGAACGCGCTCACCTTCCTCGTCGCCTTCGTCAGTGGCGGGGCCCTGTGGAGCGCCCTCGTCTTCCACAGCGCCTCGGTGGTGCGGGAACCCTGGACGATCCTCACCTATCCACTGGTCGCCGAGGGATCCATCCTTTGGCTGCTCATCGGAGGGTACATCTTCTGGCTGTTCGGAGGCAGCCTGGAACGGGCGTGGGGCCGCGACTACCCGATCTTCCTCGCCCTCACCACTGCGGCCACCGCCATCGTCCTCGCGCTTGGGGCGCGGCTGCTGGGCCGCGGCGTGACGCTGGCCGGGTTGTGGATGCCGCTGGCCAGCAGCGTCGTGGCGTGGACGGCCATCAACCCCTACGAACGGATGCTGCTGTACTTCGTCACCCCCATCCAGGCGCGGTGGCTGGGGCTGGTGGTGGCGATCTTGGTCTTCTTCTCCATCCCATTTCCGCTCGGCCTGTTCGCGCTGGCCGGTCCGGCACTCGCCTGGTGGTTCGTGCACGGAGGCCGCTTCCGCCTTCTGGCCGGCGGGTTCCGCAGGACCGCGCCTCGCCGGTTCGCCCCTGAGCCACTGGGTCCGACGTTGAGTCCCTTCCGAGCCGTGGAGCGCTGGCGGCAGCGGCGGCGGTTCCGGCGGATGATGCGGGACACCGGATTGGAGAGACACCACGACTAGGTGCGCCAAGCATCCCGGCGTAGAGACGGAGCTGCGGTGCGCCACCTGCGGCACGCCGATCTGCCCGGACTGCATGATGGAGACCCCGGTGGGGATGAAGTGCTCCAGCTGCGGGACGGCGCCGCTGCCGGCAATCTACCGGCTGGGCCCCGGCGCGCTGGCCGTCGTCGTGATGGTTGCCGCTGTGCTGGGAGCGGCCGCAGGCGCGCTGACCTTCACCTGGCGGCTGGGGTTCCTGACGATCTTCCTGGGGCCCCTGGCTGGCGGGCTGATCGGCAAAGCCGCCAGCCGCGCAGCAGGATGGAAGCGCGGCAAGACCATGGCCACCGCCGCCGCCATCGCCTGCGGCGTGGGGATCGTCCTACTGGGGCCGCAAGTCGCCGCCGTGCTTGCCGGGGGCCGTCTGATCCCCGCGCCAGTTGTCCTGGCCATCCTGACCTTTCGCCCCTTCTTCCTGCTGTTCGCCGCACTGGCGATCATCGCGGCGTTCTGGCGGACCCGGTAAGGTCAGACGCTGACTGTGCTCAGGCGTACACATCATGAAGATCACGGGTTCATCGCCAGGCGCATCTTATCTTTGCCCGTCTGCACATCCCAAGCGAACCCGTTTCGGCTCAGGTTCCGACCTCGACCAGATCCGAGTAGCGCGTGAGCGTCCGATCGAGCGTCAGGAAACGCATCGGCTCGTGGAGGGACTGCGCGATCAGCAGCCGGTCGAATGGGTCGCGGTGGTGCAGCGGTAGGCGGCCTACCCGCGCGGCATGGGCGGCCGTGACTGGAAGTTCATCGAACCCCATGCGCAGGGCCGCCGCGGCAATGTCCTCCAGCGGGACGGGAAGCGAGAGGCGGCCGATGGGCACCTTGATCGCGAGTTCCCAGATGCTCGCGGCCGAGAAGAAGATCTCGTTGGCCGGCGACTCGAGCCGCTCGCGAAAGGACGCTGGCAGGCGCGCGGGTTCCGCGGCTGCCCAGAGGAGCACGTGCGTATCAACGAGCAGGCGCACGGCCCGATCCTTCGAACTGTGCCACCACCTCATCCGGCAGCGGAGCGTCGAAGTCGGGCGGCACGGTGAACTTGCCGGCCAGGACGCCGAGCTTCCGGCGTCGTTGCACCCTTCTGGCGGGCACGAGCCGGGCGACGGGTTTGCCGGCCTTGGCGATGACGACCTCCTTTCCCGCGCTTGCCTCCTCGACCAGGCGTGAAAGGTGGGTCTTGGCTTGGTGCATGTTGACGCTGCGCATCGGTGCCCCCAATCGGTTTTGAACTCAGTCTAGTCTAGTTCACTCTGCGCATGCAGTCAACCGACCGAGCAGCCCGCAGGTCATGTCCCGTGGCCGGGCTGATGCATCTACTCCGTAGGTCGGTAGCCGAGGCGCTCGGTCCCAATCTGGTCGGCCCGAGGGCGGCTACGCGGCCCGCGGACGACTGCGTCCGTGGGGCATACTCGGACGCGTGCAGACGGTGGAGGGAGGTCGTGTCGACCTCCAGGCACCCAATGACTGGACCTCCGAGAACCTGATGGCCCTCCGCGAGCAGGGGGTGGGACTTCTAGGCCCTCATCCCGCTTCCATAGTGCCCGCGGTGGACACGAGGGCGCTGACACGCGCCCTGGATCGCTACCTGCGGCAACTTGTGCGCCACCGCCCTCGCAGTGCAGCGAGCGCTGCGGCCGTTGCTCTCAACATCGCCCGCTGCCTCTACTCCGTCCACAGAGGTCGGCCCTCCTGGAAGAATGAAGCAGGGCGGTGGCTGGAAAGAGAGGTCCCCGCCTCGCGGCCCCTCCTTGCCGCGGCGTTGGCCGTGCGCAGAGGCGAGGCTACCGGGCGGGAGCGGAGGCTCGTCAGGGCGAGACTGCCAGCGTTGCAGCAATCTGCCCTGAGCCTGCGGCGGGTGATCGGGAGGAGACGGGCATCTCCATCCGCCCCGCTGCGCCCATCGACTCCAAACCCTTGATTCCACAGGTCAGGTTTCACGACGGCGGAGCGCGCGAGTTCAACCACGGCCAGCGCTGAGGTGGCATGGGGCAGACCCGTTCCTAACAGCGCTTTGAGAAACGCCCGGTCCCCCTCGGCCGCCCAGCGGAAGGGGTGGAGACACACCCCTGCGTAAGCCTAGAAGGGGTGCCTACCATGCCCGCCACCATCACCGTCTACGACGGCGCCACCACCATCGGGGGGACCAAGATCCTCCTGGAGGACGGCGGAGGGGGCCTCTTCCTGGACTTCGGGACCTCCTTCGACGCCCGCGGCCGCTACTTCGAGGAGTTCCTCTCGCCCCGCTCCCGCGCCGGCCTGGTCGACCTCGTCCACATGGGACTGCTGCCGCCCCTGCGCGGGATCTACCGCACCGACATGGAGGACCCCGCCGGCCGGGTGTGGGAGCGGGCCCGCCGCTTCCCGCACTACCGCGAGCTGCGGGCCGGGGCCGTCCTCCTCTCCCACGCCCACGTGGACCACTGCGGCTACATCTCCTTCCTGGACCCCACCATCCCCATCGTCTGCACCGCGATGACCGCCTACCTGGTCAAGGCCATCCAGGACGCGGCGGCCCATCAGTTCGAGGGCGAGATGTGCTACGCGACGCCGCGGGTCGCCGGCAGCGACGGCACCATCGGCGCTGCGCCGCCCAAGGACTTCCCATACGAGCGCCGCCCCTACCGGCTGGCCGACGCCATGCCGCACGACCCCCACGACTTCTGGAACCTCTCGCCTTCCTCCGAGCGCGGCCGCTACTTCCCCGAGAGCCGCCTCCAGACCACCGACTCGGCCGGCGGCCTGCGGGTCCGCTTCTTCCCCGTGGACCACTCCATCTACGCAGCGGCCGCCGTGGCCGTGGAGACCTCCGCGGGCTGGGTGGTCTACACCGGCGACCTGCGCCGTCACGGCCACCACCGGGCGCTCACGGAGACGTTTGCCAGGGAGGCCCGGACCCTCGGCCCGGTGGCGCTGCTGTGCGAGGGCACCAACATCGACCGCGGCCGAAGCCCCAGCGAAGAGGAAGTCTTCGACGCCTGCCTGCGGGCGGTCCGCGACGCCGGCGGCGCCCTCGTGGTTGCCGACTTCGGCCCGCGCAACGTGGAGCGCCTGCTGGCGTTCCTGGAGATCGCGCGGCGCACCGGGCGGCGGCTGGTGATCACCGACAAGGATGCCTACCTGCTTTCGGCCATGCACGCCGTCGACGACGCCATCCCGACCCCGGCCACCGAACCGGCGCTGGCGGTCTACCGGCGCGCGCTGCTGCGGCCCGACCGGTGGGTAGACCTGGTGCGCGACTGGTACCCCGACCAGGTGACCGCCGCGGACGTCCACGCCCGGCCGGGTGACTACGTCCTGTGCTTCTCGTTCTTCGACATCACCGAACTGATCGACATAGACCCGGCGGAGGGGACCTGGATCTACTCTGCCAGCGAGCCGCACAACGAAGAGCAGCAGTTCGAGCTGGCCCGGCTGCGGAACTGGCTGGACCGCTTCCACTTCCGGCCGCTGGGCCTGGGCGACGCGCCCTCCCCCTATCACTCCTCCGGGCACATCAGCGGGCCCGAGCTGGCCGAGCTGATCCGGGAAATCGCCCCGGCCCAGGTGATCCCGGTGCACACCACACAGCCGCAGCGCTTCGCCGACCTGCTGCGAGGCGGCCCGCGTGTGCAGCTCCCCGGCACCGGAGCACCACTGCCGTTGTAACCGGCTCCGTGCCGCCGCGCTGACGCCTCAGGTCCCGCAGACCTCCTTACCCCGGGCCGGGTGCGATAGGCGGCAGCCTACTCGGATTACACCTCACCGCGACTGCGTTCCTGGTACAGATGCTTCAACGTCGTAACCTGCCCGGCGGAGCGCCCGGACCACCTCCCAGTCGCAGCTCTCGTCTGCAAGGAAGCGGAGCAACTAGCGCTTCGACCGCTTGCGGGGCGTGGACCCGAGAAGCGTTTCCTCAACCGCCACCGTGTTAGCCGCGTAGGCGATGGCAGCCTGGATGTCCTCGCGCGTGAGTCGGGGATACGCATCGAGGAGGTCAGCTTCTGTGGCTCCCTCGGCGAGCTTCCTCAGGATAAGTTCCACCGGGATCCGAGTGCCACGAATGACTGGCTTCCCCAGCATCACCTTGGGGTTTACCTCAATGCGCGTCTCTTTGCCCATAGGGGTCTCCTCACGACCGGGCATACAGGACCTTACCTTCCAGCACCGCCGGCCTCTCGATTCGGCTTCTCGCGCTTCGATCCCGGCACCGCCATGACCGCCAGGAGGCCTCACCCCGAGCTCTACTTCGGCATCGCCGGGGCGGTTTCATGGGCGTTCGGATCGTGCAAGGCTGTCCCGGGCGTGCGCGTAGTCGCCGGCATCGCCGCTGAGACGGATCCCGCGTTCTGCCGCCAGGCGGTGGACCTCCACGGTGCTGCAATCGAGGAGTTCTGCCGCCCGTGACAGCGACAGCCGACCACCGGCCAGCAAGGACAGGACGTAGCCCTCGGCCCCCTCGCGCAGCAGTTGGCGCAGCGCCGCCGCCCGATCGATGCCCTGCTGGCGCGCGCGCAGCCTCGCCACCTCTCGCGGACTACCTCGAGCGTTCGTTCACTCGCTGGCATGGAGCACTTTGCCGCCCAGGGCCGCCGCTCGCTCCACCGTGCCCGGGACTTCCTTACGCCACGCGAACTCCTCCGGTGCCGTGACAATGATGTCCATGGGCACCTTGTAGCGATGGAGGGCCACGCCGATCTCGATCTGCTTTTCTCGTTTCGGTCCCGACACGGGCATGACTATCAGGAGGTCCACGTCGCTATCCGCGCCGGCCGCGCCGCGCGCGTGAGAACCGAAGAGGATCACGCGGTGGGGGCGGAACTTCCGGACGAGCACCTGAACCATGCGGGACAAGAGCCTCTCAGGGTCTTGCCTGCGCGAGCGTCTGGCTCTCATCTCGGCACCGCGAGGGGCATTGCTTCCACCAGCCGCTTCTCCTCGCTGCCCTTAGGGTAGAGTACCGCAGGGGCGTTTGCCAGGCGTAGGAAGTCGGGCTACGGAGTCCGGTCCGCCGTACGTCTGCATAGTTCCTCCTCTGGACCTCCAGCGCGGCCGAGCGCCCCGGTGAAGACGTCGCGGCTGCGAACATCTCAGAGTCGGTGTAGTCGTCCGGCGCGGGCGCCGTGAACTAACCATCTCCCCTGCTCTCGCTCTCCCGTGAGCCTGGGCCCGACGCAGGGAAGCAAGGCTTCGCCGGTCGAATAGTCTTGTTTGACAGGCAACCAAAGATGCCGGTCGATGTCCGGGTTCTGTCCACAGCCGAGGCCACCGGGTCCGCGCTACAGACGCTGGTGAGCGGGTCAGACAGCGTCCAGATCGCGGCCGCGTTCGTCCGGCGAAGCGGCGTGGAGCAGCTGCGCCTGCTGAACCGTCCGATCCCCCGGCTGCAGGTGATCGCGGGCTCCGACTTCCGCCTGACCCAGATCGAAGCGCTAGAAGCCCTCCACGCCCCGCCGCAGCGGGAGTGCCGGCTCTACTTCACCCCGGAGGACAGCGAGGAGGGCATCTTCCACCCCAAGCTGTACCTGGGGACAGCCGGCTCAGACTTCATGGCCGTAGTGGGCTCCTCGAACCTGACCGAGCCAGCCCTCACCCGAAACATCGAGATCAACATGCAGATCGCGGGCAGCCTCCAGGAGCCGGTGGCGCAGGAGCTGGCCGGGTTCTTCCGCCGCCTCTGGGGCTCCCCCGGGGTGGTCAGCCTGACCGGAGACATCGCCGCCGCCTACCGCGCCGACCAGAGTGCCCGCGAGCGGCTGTGGCGCCAGCTCCGGCATTCGCCCGAGTTCCGCCAGTCGAGAGACCTCGTCCAGCGAACCCTGCTCGACCACTTCACCGGGCGTCCGGGACGGAAGTGGCTGCTGGTGACCTCGGAGGAAAACTACTTCACCTGCCTGGGCCGCCGGCGGTGGGGCGACGAGAAGTACGAGCGAATCAGCCAGATCAAGCCCGGGGACCTGCTGATCTTCTACATCAAAGGCGTCCACAAACTCGGCGCCGTCGTCATGGCCACGACCCCCGTCTACCGCTCTGCTGAAGCCACCTGGGCGGATCGCCAGTACCCATACCGGATCGACTTTACCGTCCTCATCGACCCCACCGCGCCCATCGACTTCAAGCCCCTGATTCCACAGGTCGGGTTTCTCCGGAGGAAGGACGAGAAGTGGGGAACGGCGTTGCAGACCTCGTCACTGGAGCTTCCCGAGGCGGACGCTCACCTGCTCATGGACGCCATCAGGGTTGCCGCCGCTGCCGCCGACGTTCGCCTGGCGGTGGCGGAGCCGCCGGAGGACTATGGGACGGCGGCGACCCGTTCGTCATAGGAGCGGGTCATGGACGTCGTAGGAGTAGACGGGGCGCGCGGCGGGTGGGTCGCGATCCGCCTGGCCGACGGCAAGCTTGCGGAGGCGCGATTCTTCAAGAAGTTCCCGATCAGGCGGTCAAGATTGCACGGAGTCTGGGCGCCCGCATCTCCAAGCAAAGTCACGCTCTCCGTAAGAAGGTCTTCGAGATCGAACCTTTCGCCTCGGACCCGCGCATCGCCGAGATCCACCCCGAGGTGTCTTTCTGGGCCATGAACGGGCAGCCCCCCCTCCAGTACGCGAAGGGCACCTGGAACGGCCTGATGATGCGGCTGGAGTTGCTCCGGACGCATGGCGTGGAGTTACCGCACTCGATTGAGGGCATCGACAAGGTAGGCGCGAACGACATTGTCGACGCCGCCGCGGCTGCCTGGTCGGCGTGGCGGGTGGCGCGCGGCCAGGCTGGCAGCCTTCCTGACCCGCCGGAGGTCCGGCCGGCGGGCAGGACCGTGGCCATCCGGTATTAGGCCGACGACGCGCTACGGGTCCTTCTCCGCCGCCAGGTCTCCGCAATTTCGCCGGCACACCGGTCAGGCCTGCTCAGAATGACGCACCCCCAGTACTGCAGCACCGCCCAGCCCTCGCGCTGCAGGTGCGCGCCTCGCTCGAAGTCTCGGGCCAGGGTTACGTAGGGCCCCCGCACGAGGACGTCCATCTGCTGCAGGTGGGCCTCGAACTGCTCGCGGAGGTGGGGTCGAGGAAGCGGAACGACGTCCGGAGGAAGCGCTTGTACTCCTCAATGACGTGACGGACGGCGACACGCGCAGAGGTGCCCACGTTTCCCTCCGGGTTATGTGCGATCAGCAACCCAAAGGTCGGGATAACCTGCCACGGTTAGTCCCCAATGATCTCGTTGAGCCCTTCGACGATCTGGGTAACCTCTTCAGGCGACGCCTCGCCGATCCGCTCCCCGAGCCTCTCGACGGACAGCGTTCGGATCTGGCTCATCTTCACCCAAGATCGCTTGGGCAGTCCCTTCGCCTTCAATTCCAGGGTCAGCGGGAAGCCGGCCCGTTGGGGCTGGCTTGTAATGGCCACGGCGATCACCGTGCCCGAGCGCTCGTTGAACACGTTGTGACTGAGGATGAGGACGGGACGCCGCCCGGCCTGCTCCCGCCCACGGACGGGATTGAGGTCGGCCCACCGGATCTCCCCTCTCAGTATTCGGGCCACGAGGTCAGGACCTCGGACATCCCCTCTTCTGCCAGTGCCTGCTCAAATGCCGGGTCGAGCTTGGCGCATTCCTGCGCCAACCGGCGTCGCTCCAGGCGCGCAAGCTTCTCTTCCACCGCCGTCTGGATCGCCCGACTGCGATTCGGAAAGACCGCCTGCCGAACGAGACGGTCGAGCCGTTTGAGCGTGTCTCTATCCATCGAGATCGCGACCTTGGACCGGGCCATATTGTGCCACCTCGGTATGACCATACTTCATACTACACGTTCCGTCAACTGGGAAACCGGTCTTCCCTGCGGCGTCGTCGTCTCCCTGGCCCGGATCAACCGCGTGCTCGCCGCGGACTACCGCAGCCGCACCGTCGAGCTCGAGCCGGGCGTCATCAACCTCGACGTGACGAAGGGCGTCGCCAGGGTCGCGATTTCCCGTACCTTGAGTTGCTCCAGAGCCATGGGAATCCTCTCGTTTAGCTCTTGGCCTCGTCAGGTTTCCGTGGTCGCCTCAAAGTCAGCGCAACGCCTCCGTGGTCTCAGGACCGCTCATAGACCACCTTGCCTTCGCGCAGGGCGGCCCTCAGCACGCCGCCAATGACCTGGCCGCGACTGGCGATTTCCTCGGGCGTGGTCACCACGATGTCCGTGCAGACCGACAGATCGCCCAGGACCCGTCGGATCTCCACTGCAGCGTGGCGCTTGTTCGCAACCTCGGGCAAGACGACCAGAAGATCGACGTCGCTTAAGGCAGTCGCCTCCCCGCGCGCCCGCGAGCCGAACAACACGATGCGCAGCGGGCGAAACTGCTTGGTGATGCGCTCCACCATGATCTGAACGGCGTCCTCCATCGGCTATCTCCCCGCTGGCTCCCCGAAGAGACCGGCCTGGACCCCGGCGCCTTCACGCTCCCGCGCCAACTGCGCCACCTCGGGCCAGCCGAGCACCAGGGCGTTGTAGGCCTGCGCGTCTGGGGAGCGGCCCCTTTTCTCGGCGATCGCGAACAGGCGGTAGGCGAGGTCGCGGGCCAGTTCTCCTCGGGAGCCCAGTTTGCGCAAGAGTTCGGCGGTGGCCTGGTCCCCGCGCTTTTCGTGGTAGTAGATCCGAACCATGTGGTGGGCCGCCTCCCAGACGCTGATGCGCCGGTCTGTGTCCGGGTTCCAGTCCTGCGGCAGCTCCTCGGGGCGGAGCAGCCGCACCTTCCCGCCGCCCCGCTTCACGATGCCCGCTTGGTGCAGCCCTTCCACCGAGGTCACCTTCGCCTTGGACAGCAGCTCCGCGTCGCCGAACTCCCCCTCCTCGAAGCCGTGCTGCTCGTACCAGGCGATCGCCCACCGAGTGTCGTTGTCGAACTCGTCCTCCTGCTCGGAGAGGACCTCGGTCAGGGTCTGGTTGATAAGGGCCAGGGCCGTGCGCACGCTCATGGGCCGGCCGCTCGCCTCCAGGATACGGCTGTACTTGGAGTAGATGGCCATGCCGGGGCCGATGGCCGCCTGGGCGAAGTCCACCGGGGCGATGTTGCCCTGCTGCAGGCGCCGCAGTGCCGTCGGGAGTTCGCGCTTCAGCTCGGCCACGAAGGAGCGGCGGTCGGTCTGGGGGGCGTCCGCGGCCCTCGGCCGGCAGGCGAGGACGATGTAGGAGGCGAGGGCGTTGGAGCCCATGGCCCGCATCCGCCACGCCTGTGAGGCCCGCACCGGCCAGGTGGCGGTGACCTGGAAGCCGGTCTCGACGAGGGCGCTGAGCATCGTCTCCCAGCCAGTGGTGCGGTCCACTGGAGCGCGCGCATCTTGCGCGCCTTCTTCGGCGGGCGGGACGCCCGCGCTCCCAGCCTCCTCGTCGTCCTGCTTGAAGGCGTAGTAGACGGTGAGGGGAAAGCGCG
>Ga0101945_1002238_pt1 | contig 14414 bp, 15 predicted proteins | sample DewCreD2012metaG_2_FD_75246 | JGI IMG/M metagenome (GOLD analysis project Ga0101945, IMG submission 75246) | Hot spring sediment bacterial and archeal communities from British Columbia, Canada, to study Microbial Dark Matter (Phase II) - Dewar... ... | reverse complement strand
ATAGTGATACCGGTTATATCAGCCTCTTGAAACGCATCGGTTCCAATGACGTGCGTTGCTACCTGGCCTGTTATAGCCACCATTGGGACAGAATCCATCCACGCATTTGCAATTCCAGTGACTAGATTGGTTGCTCCTGGCCCCGATGTAACCAAGCAAACGCCTACTTTTCCAGTTGCTCGTGCGTATGCATCTGCTGCATGGCCTGCACATTGCTCATGTCTAACCAGAACGTGACGAATCTTCTTGTTGTCGTAAAGCGCGTCGTAGATTGGCAACACTACCCCACCGGGATAGCCAAAGATTACTTCTACTCCTTCCTTCTCCAAACTTTTAATTAATGCTTCAGCTCCAGTCATGCGCATCCACATCACCTCCTGGTTTACTCAATAATTGCTCCTTTAGCGGCAGATGATACCATCCTTGCATATAGAGCAAGATATCCCTTTTTGATTTTTAGCTCTGGAGCACACCAGTCTCTCAATCTTTCTTTTATCTCATTATCGGAAAGCCTTACATTAAGCTTTCTATTTGGAATGTCTATCTCAATGACGTCGCCTTCTTTAACAGAAGCTATTGGACCTGCCTCTTGGGCCTCAGGCGAGACATGACCTATTGCCGCACCTCTTGTGCCCCCTGAGAAACGCCCGTCCGTGATAAGAGCAACTTTATCATCAAGCCCCATGCCAGCAAGAGCTGAAGTTGGTGTTAACATCTCGCGCATACCCGGGCCTCCTTTTGGTCCTTCGTAGCGTATAACTACAACATCTCCCGGGTTAATTTTGCCGCCAAGGATTGCATCGGTTGCCTCTGGCTCTGAATCAAAAACTCTTGCCGGTCCTGAGTGCACAAGCATATTTTCTGCAACTGCCGATTGCTTGACAACAGCCCCATCGGGGGCAAGATTCCCAAAGAGAATTGCTAGACCACCTGTCCTTGAGTATGGATTATCCAGCGGTCTTATAACCTCTTTATCAAAAGCCTCAATACCTTTTAGGTTGTCGGCAAGCGTCTTTCCGGTCGCCGTTAAAACACTTGTATCTAAATGGCCTCCTTTGTTAAGTTCAGCCATTACAGCCATAATGCCGCCAGCCCTATAAAGGTCCTCAAGATGATGTTTGCCTGCTGGACTTATCTTACATAGATTTGGCGTACTTAGGCTGATTTTATCAACCATGTCAAGATTAAAATCGACACCAGCTTCGTGAGCTATAGCTGCTAAGTGTAGCACTGTATTTGTTGACCCACCAAGTGCCATATCAACTGCCAACGCATTTCTAAACGCTTCTTTTGTAAGAATTTTGTCCGGCGTGATATTTTTTTCAAGTAGGCTCATAACTGCCATGCCAGCTTGCTTAGCCAGCCTTATTCTCTCTGAATAAGGTGCTGGAATTGTACCGTTTCCTGGCAGACCCATACCAATTGCTTCAGTCAAACAGTTCATGGTATTTGCGGTAAACATACCAGCACATGAACCGCAACTTGGGCAGGCGTATGATTCAAATTTGTTAAGCTCATCTTCAGTCATTTTGCCAGCGCCAACAGCGCCAACAGCTTCAAAGACGCTGATCAGATCAATCTCTTTTCCTTGATACCTTCCAGTCAGCATCGGTCCACCGCTGACAAATATTGCTGGGATATTTATTCGAGCAGCTGCCATCAGCATGCCAGGTATAATCTTGTCGCAATTTGGTATAAAAACAAGCGCATCAAAGCGATGTGCCTCAACTGCTAGCTCAACTGAATCCGCTATAATTTCCCTGCTTGGAAGCGAATACTTCATTCCTGGATGATTCATAGCAATCCCATCGCAAATGCCAATGGTAGAAAACTGAAGCGGAGTCCCACCAGCAAGACATACGCCTGTTTTAACAGCTTCGGCAATTTTATCCAGATGAATGTGGCCTGGTATTATATCGTTGGCCGAGCTTACGATGCCTATAAAGGGCCTGCTAATCTCCTCATCAGTTAGCCCATTAGCTTTAAGTAGCGACCTGTGCGGTGCCCTTACAACTCCCTTTTTAACCTCATCACTTCTGCGCGCCATAGATTCCTCCTCAAATAAAAAAACTCTCGCCCAAATGGGACGAGAGAATTCTCACGCGGTACCACCCAAATTTAGCAAAGCTAACCTATTAGAAGTCAGCTTATGCTACCCTTGTTGCCCATAACGGAGGCTCCCGGACCAAACTACTTAGCGCACATGCTTCTTTGTTCCTGCTTATATCATGCCTATGCGCCTTTCAGATGGTCAGCTCCAGGGCGACGTTCGACTTACATCCTATACCGGGCTTCCCACCACCCCCGGCTCGCTCTGATAGTTAGAAAGTCTACTACTCCCCTTCATAGCCTTTTCCTTGCAAGCTTTCTGTAATTCTTACCTGCCAATAAATATTAGATGGGATTATACAGAACGCATGGTGGGGTGTCAAGATGATTTTTGCAGGTAAGTTAGTTCATATGTTAGTTCATATTATAGAAGCTAATTATATCCTCCATGGCTCTTGGTTGCTATCAGATGCCAATCTCAAGCATGCATCTACTACTTGGGAATCATATAGAATGCCTTTGTTCTGATAAATCTCTGCCAAGGCTTTTTCTAATCCATGAGAAGGTCGATAGGGCCGATGAGAAATCATAGCCTCAACAACATCAGCCACGGCAAGTATCCTAGCCTCAAGCAGTATATCTTCCCCTTGAAGACCTGAAGGATATCCAGAGCCATTCATCCTTTCATGATGCTGAAGGACAATTTTTGCAACTGGCCAAGGGAATTCGACTGTTTTTAATATATCGTAGCCATGCTGAGGATGGCCTTTGATTAGGTTAAACTCTAGCTCTGTTAGCTTGCTAGGTTTGGTTAATATTTCAACAGGCGTAGATACCTTACCAATATCGTGAAGTGTCGCCGCTACTACAAGACCTTCAATCTGACCTTCAGGTAAACCCATTTCCCGTGCAATAGCTAAGCAAATCTTGGCTACCCTGCGCTGGTGCCCTGCAGTATATGGATCTCTTTTTTCGGCTATTGACGATAAGGCTTCAACTATGCCACTAAAGTTTCTTTTTAGCGTTTCAAGGCTGCACCTAAGTTCTTCATCGGCTCGCTTTTTCTCAGTTATATCGGCAGCTATAACCATAATACCGCTAATATTGCTATCGCCATCATACAAAGGTGCAGCTGATGCGCTAACATCGATTAACGAGCCATCTTTTCTTTGACCTATTAACTCAACGTCTGTAAATGACTCGCCCCTAAGTATGCGTTCGCGTGCAGCATCAGTTCTTCTTTTTTGCTCACCATTACTTTTATCAATGGGCGGTAAAGGCTGGCCAAGAACTTCGTATTCACTCCATCCAAACATCCGTTCTGCAGCATAGTTCCATATTGTCACGTTATTTTCTTTATCAAGAGCAAATATAGCTAGTGGGGAAGCTTGAATTAAAGTCAAAAGAGTTTGATTGTTTTCTCGCATAGCACTGATGGCCAACTTTTGCTCTGTGATATCACGAACCATATGCAGATAAACCCTCCACCCTTCCTGAGTACGAAGGCTTGTTGGGTAGATTACAGATTGTAACCACACACCGTTATTTGAATCAAATAATTCCGTTTCCACAGCTTGGTCTATCTGAACGGATTTTTCAAGAGGACATCCAGGGAATGGTTTGCTAAGCCCATGAATTACCTTTGGGCAGTGCTTTCCTATAACTTGTTCTGGCTTAAGACCTAGGCTGCGCATTATTGCTTCATTAGCCATTAATATGTGGTATCTTTCGTCAACTAGAAACACATAAAAAGGTATGGCATTGATTATTTGCTGAACTTCAAGCCAAGCACTTAACGGCACTATTTGATCACTAGTCTTTTGATTATACCCTGCAAGAAATGGCTGGCATATATTACTGTGCTGCAAGACTTCCCCTATATGCGTTAGTTCTTTGGCGATTTCTTGGATCTTCACTATGCTTTCTTTTACTGTTTCTTCCGAATACTCATGCTTGCTCTTTGGCACTTCCGTAGGTTTAGTATAGTATTTGCGGAATTCAGTTAAATCTATCAGGTGCTTCTCTTTGGCCATATTTTCACCTTTTCTTTTAAGTAAAGAGCAAGGATTGGCTAGGGCAAAATTCTTTCTTGCGATTATTAATCGGATTCTTTCTTGCGATTATTAATCGGATTCTTTGCATGGAAATCTTAAGCGTAAATTTATTACGGGGGTTGTTTTAACGATGCGGCTGCTCTATAGTTGCTTTCTTCTAGTGGCTGCTGATGGCCTGTGGTTGTTCTCATGACAGAATTTTGTCAATTATTGCGTCTGCCATCTGTGAGGTTCCAGCTGTTCCACCAAGGTCATATGTTACATGCTTGCCTTCAGCTATAACCTCGGATGTAGCTTTAAATATCCTGTCAGCAGCTTCTCTTTCACCTATATGTTTTAGCATTAAGACACTGGTTAAGATAAGTGCGCTTGGATTGACTTTATTCAGGCCAGCATATTTGGGGGCGCTTCCATGAACTGGCTCAAATACTGCGTGCTCCTCACCAATATTTGCACCAGGTGCCATCCCTAAACCACCGATTAAACCAGAGCATAGGTCGCTTATTATATCGCCATAGAGATTTGGGCAAACTATAACATCATATAGCTTGGGTTTTTGCACAAGCTGCATGCACATGTTATCTACTATTCGATCTTCTGTTTCGATATCGGGATACCTCTCTCCAACCTCTCTTGAGACACGCAGGAACAGCCCATCGGAATATTTCATAATGTTTGCCTTATGAACTGCTGTTACTTTCTTTCTCCCTTCACAGCGCGCATACTCGTAAGCAAATTTTACTATGCGCTCACTGCCAGAAATCGATATTGGCTTTATGCTGATGCCAGCATCTTCAAACCTCATTCTAGCTCCACGGGCCTTTAAGAATTTAATTAACTCGTTTGCCTCTTTGCTTCCCTGTTCAAATTCTATGCCAGCATAGAGGTCCTCTGTGTTTTCGCGAACAATTATAAGATCGATATCCTCGTAACGGCTTTTTACGCCCTTTAGGCTATAGGCAGGCCTAAGGTTTACGTAGAGGTCTAGCTCCTTGCGCAAGGCAACATTTACACTCCTAAAACCACTACCAATAGGTGTTGTAATTGGCCCCTTTATGGCCACTTTATTCTTTTTAATCGAGTCAAGCACGTGATCTGGTAACGGAGTGCCGTATTTGTCCATAACATCCGCGCCAGCTTCCTGTACATCCCATTCTATTTTTACGCCTGTTGATTCCACCACGCGGCGCATTGCCTCAGATATTTCAGGCCCTATCCCATCACCAGGAATCAAAGTAATTGTATGCAACCTTGGCCACCTTTCTATCATTCATCCAGCGCAAAGCCACCGTGCTTGCGGAAGTGCTCAAGTAAGCCGCCATCATTAAGAATCCTTATCATGACAGACGGTAGTGGCTTTGCCTGAATTACTACACCTTTTGTAATGTCCTTTACCTCGCCTTTGCTAACATCTACTTCAAGGTCATCGCCTGCATCAATTTGAGAAGTATCGCATATAAGCACTGGCAGACCGACATTTATTGCATTCCTATAAAAAATGCGAGCAAACGATTGCGCCAGCACTGCACCAACCCCTGCAAGCTTGATAATGGTTGGTGCATGTTCGCGACTTGACCCAAGGCCAAAGTTTCTACCGCCAACCACAAAATCGCCAGGTTGAACCTTTTTGGCAAATTCTGGGTCAGCATCCTCCAAAACATGTTTAGCTAGCTCCGGCAGGTTTGTTCTTAAGTGAAAAAGCCTTCCAGGAGCTATGTGATCTGTGCTTATATTATCTCCAAATTTGTGTGCCTTACCTTTTATCTGCATATAAACACTCCGTTTTCATTGATCTGCTTCATAAACTGCCCATCCATCTCGGCCGTATGGACCGGGCAACATCAGCATAAACAACCGCCGTTATGTACGACCACCGACCGCTGACCGCCGACAAGCAAATTCAAAATTAAAAATTGTTACATAACTCTTGGTGCTTAAATTAATTCTTTGTTGATAGATAACTGTCTATCTACTGCTAGGCATTTGTTTTATCCAAAGATACTAATGATAATTCTTTTGTTGGTAGATAACTGTTCTTCTTCTGCCAGGTATTGCTTTTACTGCTAAGAGTGCTAATGCTTAATTTTGAATTTTTAATTTTGAATTTGCTTGTCGGCGGTCGTTATGCGCGGGCCAACAGCGTAAGTTTAATAAGTAAAGAACGTCCCCTTTCTGCAAAGAATACTAGTGATAATTCTTTTGTTGGTAGATAACTGTTTACCTACTGCCAGTTATTGCTTTTACTGCAAAGAGTGCTAATGCTTAATTTTGAATTTTTAATTTTGAATTATTATGAGATTGCCACGTCGCCCTGACGGACTCCTCGCAATGACAGTTCTTCTTTTGCCTATCCCTCGTCTCCTGTCCATTTTTCACCCCCACCCCATCCCTCCCCCCTCAAGGGGGAGGGTATTTGGTTTAGCCCCCCTCAAGGGGGAGGGTATTTGGTTTAGCCCCCCTCAAGGGGGAGGGTTTTTCACCCTGTCTTCCGTCTCCGGTCCCCTGTCTGCCTTTAGGCCCTCTATAATTCCCCTCCCTTGAGGGGAGGGGCTAGGGGAGGGTGATAATTTTGAATTTTTAATTGAAATTTTGAATTTTTTGGTCAGCGGTCGTTTTTACCCTGGACCCTGATCCATTAGTCCACAACAAATTGGAATATACTTTGTCCTATCTTAAACTCAGTTCCTTTTGTCAATCTTACAGGCTTTTTAATTGGTTTGCCATTGACAGTTGTGCCGTTTGTGCTTTTAAGGTCTTCCAGCCAGTATCCAGACTCTGCTGGATACACGCGCGCATGATGTGCAGAGGCAAACGTATCGTCAAGAACAATGTCGCAGTCTGATGATCGCCCTATGAGCAGTTGCCTTTCGATAGGATATTCGACTGCACTCACCGATTCCTCGGGCGTAAGAAGCACAATACGTGGTGTTCCTCCTGCTACACCAGCTTCTTTTGCCAGAGCCAAGTCTTTAGAAATTACCCTTATAGTAACTAGTAGGAAAAAATAAATTAACACCAAAAGCAGCACATGAAGTGCAAGCGTTAACTCGTTAAACACCAATTTCTCTCCTAAACTGAAGCTTTGTTGTACCAATGACCACGGTGTCGCCGTCTCTTAGCGCGTATTCGGTAATCCTTTCTCCATTAACAAAAGTGCCGTTAGTACTGCCGAGGTCCTTAAGCAGATATTTTGAGGCCGTATTCTCAACTCTTGCATGGTGGCGCGATACGTTAGGGTCTGGGATAACTATGTCATTATCAACAGCCCGGCCAATCTTGGTAAAGCGGCCGCTAAGTAAAATTCGTGTATCCCCGCTAGCTCCAATCCTTACTAAATAGGCATTTTCTACTTTGCCTGTCTTTGATTTAGAGACAGCTGGCCGCAGTCTTTCCATTTCTTCAATGGGCTCAACGCGATTTCCCTCAAGCTTACTTTCGATATTAATCTCACCAAGAGCAAGCTTAGCTGATTCTTCAAACTTTATCTGTGGTTTCCCTATGAGTGCATAGCCTTCCTTTTTAGCGTGTTGGACAAGAAAATCTTGAAGCTCGGCAACCAAAGCTTTTTCAAATAGCTTAAGCCGCTCAGCGTCGGTTTGGCTTATTCGAATAATATAGCGATTAGGGACATAGATTTTAGAGACGCTAATCGTTCGGTTTGAGTCCATCTCGCGCGCCAACTTTTTTGCAATTTCAACTGGTTGGACTCCAGATTTAAACTGCCTTACAAAAAAGCCTTCAAGAAGGTTCTCAAGCCTTTGCTCAAAATCTCTTAGCAGGCTCAAAGTCTTACCTCCCAAATTGATTAACCTATACCAATGGGTTAATCCGTGAACTCATCTGACTCAAAGCTACCCTCTTCCAAATCTCTTGCAGGGGGCCGAAATATTGGAAGTAGTAAAAGTATTATAAGCGAAAAAGAAAGACCCTGCATCAATCTACCCATATCAATTAAGTTTGTGCCAAACCGGGCAAATATAAGCTGGTATCCCATTAAAAGGCTGATAAATCCGGTTAAAGTTGCGGCAAACCATCTTCGAGTTCCTTTGATGGCAGAAGATAGAGCTGCTACAATTGCCCAAAGCATTGGCTGCAAAACCAGAGCTGGATTCTCAAGAAATGGGGAACTAATTAATTGGGCAACATAGATGGGGTTTGATTCTCCTCTAAGCAAAGACCACATTGAATAGCCCCGAATAAGCTCGGGCTCAATGCTTGTTTTTAAGAAGATATTCATGAGTTCAAAAGCCACACAACCAAAGCCTGCTACCAAAGCCGCAATAATTGGATTGGTTAAGAGCCCAGCAAGGATTGGGAAAACAAAAGGTATATGGAGGAGGCCAAAAATAGGTCCGCCAGCTGGTGTAATTGAAGCAATCGGCCATCTTCTTGAAATAAAAAACCAGTAGGGAATAAGAACTAGCAGCATTACAAAGGAGAGGCCAAAGGAGTATGTAACCATAAGAAGTGATAGCGCTAGAAAAGCAACACCAATACCATAATCTGGCCTTAAAAGAACAGCCATGTAAATTATGGCTGCTATGAAAAGGGAAAGGCTTTTTGACATGCCATACCAAAAGCGCATAATCAAGAAAAAGGGGTAACTAAGCATAATTGCGGTTGGTACTCTTATTAAAGATTCGCGATGCTGGTAAAAAAACCTCCAAAGTCGCCCACGCCATCCAGTCTCCGCGAACCAGCCCAACTCATTTTCGATCTCTATATATCTATCTACTAGGCCGGAGAGTATCTTCTCGGTTGGTGCTAAACTGACTCGAAGGCCAACTAGCGCCTCATGGAAAGCACTTGCTGTCTCATATCTTTGCCTCGGGTCCTTAGCAATTGCTGTCATAATGCATTCGTCAAACTCCTTGGTTAGCGATGGGTTTAGCTCACTTGGCGGGAGCGCCTGCACATTTTGCACCATTTTTAACGTTTCGGGGGCAGATTCGCCGCTAAAAGGGATGCAATCAGTCAACATCTCATAAAGAACTATACCTAATGAGTATATATCGCTTCTCTCGTCAACCTCATCGCCTCTTGCCTGCTCTGGTGACATGTAAGCAAAAGTACCGATAATGTCACCATCCGTTGTACCAGACATGCCTTTAAGCCGTGCGATGCCAAAATCCATGATCTTCAGGCGGCCGTCATGGCGAATCATAATGTTTTCTGGCTTTATATCACGATGAATAATATTGTTGAGATGAGCTGCCTCAAGAGCTCGGCATATCTCAATTGCTATAACAATAGCTTCTTCGGCTTGCAATGGGGAAATTCTGCTTAAAATCTTTGAAAGCGGCACACCCTCAACGTGCTCCATTATCAGGTAGCACTCCTCATCCTCTCTTTCGAATTCGTGGATGGTTACGATGTTTGGATGGTTAAGAAGTGCCACGGTGCGTGCTTCGCGAAGCACTCGCTCTGCTGAGTGACGGCTAACGTGGATTTGCTTGATTGCAACAATGCGCTCCATGCGGGTATCAAAGGCCTTATAAACATCGGCAAACCCACCTCTACCGAGCTTTGAAATAATTTTATAGCGATCTAGCAGGAGATGATCAGTTTTTAAATGCATTCTTTACTCCCTCACGCAGAGGAACGCATTCCTTGCTCATGTTGCGAAAGTTGCAAAAATGGTATAATCTATTTTGCGCGGACCTGAGAGCACCAGGTCGCGATATAAAGCGAGAATGGCGGAATTGGCAGACGCGCTAGGTTCAGGGTCTAGTCCGGGTTCCCGGGTGGGGGTTCAAGTCCCCCTTCTCGCACTGTGAGCAGTATAAATAGCACTGCTCATTTTATTTATGGCTCTATTTTAGCACCAAAAACCGCACTAGGCTAAGACAACTTACGAGCACCCCTAAAACAAAAATGAACACTCCCCAAAGCTTTCGGTTCATTTATCTCCTCGTAGAGCCGACTTCGCCTCTCTTCCTACGTGACGTGGAGGGTTAGGATTAATAGGCAAAGGTACTACTTATAATCGTCATGTACCCATATCATAAATGGCGATTCTGGAATGTGCACCATATCTGAGCCCATGCTTGGATCAAATATCTACCATTTTCCATCAAGCTTTTGTAAAATGACTTGCTCAGGTTTCTGGATAGTCTTGCTTACGTCAAGCAGTGCTCGTGCCCAGCCGTCACAGACGACTAGCTGTCTCACGCTTAATTCACTTGATTGCAACCCCTTTGGTTTGGCAAAATCTTTTATGATTAGATTAAGCAGGGTTTGATACGTCTTATCTTTAGGTTTGTTGGTCAAAATAGCTCTATCAAAACCACTATCTGATTTTGTTGGAATCGCTTTGTCTAGCATTATGAGATTGTCTATTTGCCAGTAGCCGTTACTTAATTGTCCAAAAAAGGTGGAGCTAGTCGTAGATTTAGAGAAGCCCTTATTGCTCTTTTCTTGGTTTCTTAAACTAGCTTCTTCTTGACAGGCAAGATTAGATAAAGCAAGCAAAAGTATAAAGATAACAACAAAAGATTTCTTAGCTCTCATAGCATAGCAAGATTAGATTAAAGCATTTCAACGATTTATTTATGTCTTAAAACTATAGCTTGGCAAATAAATAGACGCCCGTCTATAGCCAGTCCTTCTTTGCAATCTCACGATGCCCAACCATAGCTTCTCATCCACTCACAGGTCTTTGTTTCGACCCGGGCAAATAAACCATGAAGAAGTACGCTAATGTTCCAATCGGGGGAGCGGCAACTAACGCAATAATCCACGCAACCTTTGACGCACCGCCTCCAGGAAATGACAAAGTCGGGCGAAGCAGACAATTGACCAACATCCAAATCCAAAGTATGAAAATCGGAAGAATGATGAGCTCAGTAGGGCCGAATCCCATAAATGCTATCATTTTTAACCCCCAAGGCACGGTACCGTCTTATTTATATCGACGACTATGGTACCATTATCTTATTAGATGAGGGAGTAATCAATGGGCATAGCATCAATTATCTTGGGCCTCTTATCAATCATATCTTTTATATCTTTTTATGCACTACCTATTGGGCACTTGCTGGGGGTTGCCGACAGCCCGGAGTCCATAATAATGTTCACCACACAAATCAAAAAAGCTCCAATCTTGGCGCTAGCAGGATTGGCGCTTGGAATTGTAGGTTTGGCAGTAAAGCACAAAAGACAAGTGCGCAAAGTGTATGCTATTGCTGGCCTATCTATTAACCTTATTGCAGTATCTCTGTTTGTAGCAGTATTCTTGCGGATTTTGTATCTGGGCAAATAATCTGAACGGTAAAACTCCTCTTCCGCTCGACAGTAAATAACGCGTCGCGTTACTATTAGACAATGATAAGGAGCTTTCGTTGCAAGGAAACCGAAGAGATCTTTCATCGCCGATTTGTAAAGAGGTTTCCCGCAGATATACAGCGTTTAGCTTACCGAAAGCTAGTATTGTTGGATTCCGTTGAGAGATTGGGCGATCTTAGTATACCTCCCGGCAATCAGCCTGAAAAGCTCTCAGGGAATAGACAGTGGCAATGTAGTATTCGTATCAACGAGCAATGGCGCATATGCTTCAAGTGGCGTACAGGCGATTCTTATGAAGTCGAGATAAGTTGCTGCTTTAGCCAAGGATAGCCCAAAAACCCAGAAGGTATTAGTATTAAAGCCCGAGAAGGGAAGCGATATCATTCTGGATAAGGTAGAGCTTATTAAGGATGATGATAAGGCAAGCATTAATATCAAAGGCCGTATCACAAAAAAAGAAGGCGCAAAGGCATTTTATATCGACATAGATGCAGAGAAGGGCACATACAAGACAACAAAATCGATCAGTCAAGAAAAAAATGATCAGTCAAGCATCTCTACTACAAGCGACTCTAATTTTATCGCTTCTACTATTGCTCGTTGGGCATGGGTAAAATTGCAAACTGAAGATCCGGTGAATATCCCATTGTGCGCAAGTAGGCTGATATTGGATTGGTGGGATTATGGTTCAACCATTGGTTATAGGGGCGCTGATCTCCGTGAATGGGCGGCAAATCCTTCTGAAGCGGGGACTCATTGGTTCCTTGTATGGTCTGAGCTTTATAGTCCCTATACAACGTCCACCTTGATTCACCAACAGGGAGAGGCGCTGTATGAAAATTGGGATTTTGGGGATCAATACAAAGACACGCTTGTCTCACATGACCTAACGCTCGAAGCACATACCAATGGTGTCGTTTATTATACCGCAAACTGGGGTGCATCGGGCGAGTTTTCATGGCTACTACATAGTCATACTTTCGTAGATACTGGTGTTTATTAATCCACATGGTTATTAAAGAGCAACTATAATGCAAGCAATAGGAAGATCTCGTGATCGGAGAAGAGTATGGGGAACAGGATTATATGGACAATAGCAGGTTTCATCGCTGTCGCTATTCTTGTCGCCCTTGCTCTTTTAGTTGGCATCTACTCTTGGAACAAAGAGGACCTTAATTCAATCACGATATCTCTTCTTAGCCTTGCTTCAGGTATCGTTGGAGCAACGTACTTATCCTTTCTCTACCCACTCTATGCAAAGGGAAGGCGGTTAATGATCTATCTTGCTGTTAGTTTCATTGCGCTTGCACTGACGCTTCCCGTAGTCCACGCTATATTCTTCACAGGAGGGCAGATAGATCTTCTTATCGCGATTTTTACCTATTACGCACCTGGCATCTTTGCATTAGTGCCTTTTCGTATGCGCTCTATTCCTGATGAGCTCAGAATATTCTTGACCATAAACATCTCATGGGTTGTTTGGGGACTCACGGGGCTCGGCATAGGTTATTTACGAGAACAGCTATTAAGGAATGTCTAGGATAGAGGACCATTAGGGCTGAGACGATACAGGCAAACATTGAGCAATCTATAGAGATCCCTTTAGTAGGGGGTCGGTCGGGGGAAAGTGCTTATCCTCTTTCTTGATATGCGCAGGATAAAATGTGCTAAGTGTGTTCATCGTTTTATAATATCTGCTAGAGCTTCGTTGCTGCCCCGCCCATATCGCTCCTTGGCCTCAAGGAGTCCCTTGACGACTTCTCGTGCAAAGGCATGCTCCCGTGTTAGCTCCTCCATCATAGCCCTGTGTTCAGGAAAGAGCGGCCTCGCCTCTAGCTCACCAAAGAGGATGTGCTCTTCCTTGCCATGATGGCAGAAGTCAGTATAAACCCTGAAGAAGTCGACGGCGATCTCAATAAACCTTTGGTCTGCCTTGCTTGTTTCCTGTATTCTTGAAAGCTCGCGCTTAAGCAGCGCTCTCATTCGTTCGATAAGCCTGTGCTCTGGCATCAATTGCCCGGTTGGCATTATGTGGATATCTCCTTTTGACACATATCTACCCTTTTGCTGCAGACCATATTAATGTCGGAAGCAAACACAGGCCGTAAGCTGCCTAAGCTGCTTTTTTCTCGGACAGAGCCTTTATTTCATCCATAATCTTTTTCAATTGATCCATCACCCGGTCTAATTTCTCATTTGCTTCATCCAGTCTGTTTTCAATAGCCGGATGCCGGTGCGCTTCATGGCCATGTTCGTACTCTTCGTGACGCATCACGATTTTCACCCCCCATTTCGTGTCCTGCACTGGACCTAAAAAGCAGGTATTGGATAATTTAGCTTAAACACCCGTATGATATGTGGCGCAATCTGCATGACCACCGTGGTTGACTACGGTAATTCCAGGAGCCATACAATCGTTGTTCGAATTGAATCTGCACTGTGTGATCGCCTCCCAATCGATATTCACTCTCCTTTATTGCCGTAAACGAGAAAAAGTATCTTATAGTGGAATATTTTCCTTGGGGGAATTAATTTATGGTAAGGGTTGCTGCTGTTGGTGATGTACATACCCCGCTTGAGAGAAGTGCTGCCCAGTCGTTGAAGGTGGGTTTTACAAATATTAACAAAAAAGCCGATATTTTGGCTATTGCTGGGGACCTTACTGCACATGGGCTGGCTGAGGAGGCAGAAACACTCATCTACGTTTTAGAGGGTGTGAAAATTCCCATAGTTTGCGTTCTTGGTAACCATGACTACCATAATTTCCAGGAAAACGACATTAAAAGGGTTCTTGAAAAAGGCGACATAATCGTGCTTGATGGCAATTCGACTGTCATTGAGGTGGATGGCTACAAAGTTGGCTTTGCTGGAACGAAGGGTTTTGGCGGGGGATTTGGCTTAAGGGCACTTCCGGATTTTGGAGAAGAGATTTTCCGAAAGATGTACAGAGAGGGCATGAGTGAAGCAGAGAAAATAGGCAGGGGTCTTCAAAACCTTGAGGCAGATTTTAAAATTGTTCTCCTTCAT
>Ga0101945_1002232_pt1 | contig 14438 bp, 12 predicted proteins | sample DewCreD2012metaG_2_FD_75246 | JGI IMG/M metagenome (GOLD analysis project Ga0101945, IMG submission 75246) | Hot spring sediment bacterial and archeal communities from British Columbia, Canada, to study Microbial Dark Matter (Phase II) - Dewar... ... | reverse complement strand
AACTGCGCCCACCCGGCGACCTAACGCCTCTGCACTCGGAGACGGTTCTTCTGCAGCTGAACGGCTACTACACGCTGTATCAGGTTGCACCTGGCAGCTACGATGTGGCGTTTCAGGGCACGCGCTGGCTGCGCAAGATTGTGCGTAGTGTGGCGGTCAATGGGTGTGTTTCAGGCATGAATGCTTCGTTGGTGAATGGCGATGTGAATCACGACAACCGCATCGATGATGCCGATCTGCTCACTGTGTTGTTCGCCTTCGGTCGGACAGGTTCTGCTCTGCTGGAGGATTTGAATGGTGATGGGCAGGTGGATGATGCCGACCTGCTAATTGTGCTGTTCAATTTCGGACGCGAGGGGGAATCATGAGCAATTCGTTCCATGGGAGGTCGAATGACATGGCGATTTGCGTGCCCACACCCATTTCCCAGCAAGGCTATTGGGTATCTTGAGGAGACGATTACCGATGAAGACCCGTCCCCCGTCAGGTGTCAATTTTTGTTTTTTAGCCTACCTGGGAGAAATTGAAACATAGCCGGTTACCATTAAGTTTCGCGGGGAGCGGCTCAGCACTTCGCAGCCTGTCTCCGTCACCAGCACATCCTCTTCGATGCGGACGCCGCCGAAGCCCGGCACATAGACGCCCGGCTCCACTGTTAGCACCATGCCGGGCTGCAATCGGGTCTTTTCACGGGGTGAAAACCCGACCCCATCGTGCACTTGGATGCCCAGCGAGTGTCCCAGGCTGTGTCGGAAGTAGTCGGCAAGCCCGTACTTTTCGAGCGTGCGCCGTGCTATCTTGTCGATGGCGCGTCCTGTTCTGCCGGGGCGGATGGCATCGAGGCTGCGCTCCAGCGCGTCCAGTACCGCGCGGTAGAGGCGTCGCTGCTCCGGGCTGACCTCACTGATGACCACTGTGCGTGTGAGGTCGGAGCAGTAGCCCTGATAGCGTGCTCCAAAGTCGAGTGTCACGAAGTCGCCCCGTTCCAGTCTGCGTTCGGTGGGCTTGCCATGCGGCAGTGCACTGCGCTCACCGCTGACCACCAGCGTTTCGAAGGCGGGATACGCGCCCTGCCGACGGATGTAAAAATCGATCTCCATCGCGATATCCCACTCGGCGACCCCAGGCTGCAGCATGCGCTGCACATGCTCAAAGGCGGCGTCGGCAATTGCCACCGCGGCGCGGATGCGTTCCAGCTCAAACGCATCTTTAATCAGGCGCATCTTCTCAATCTCAGCCTTCAGCAGCACGGGGGTGATTTGGGCTTTGCGCAGGCGATGACGCAAGCCTTTCAAAAACGCGATGGAGTTGCTGCTCTCGATGCCGAGCGTCCGAACATTCCAGGATTGCAGCAAATCGGCAAGCACGGCGCCTGACTCCTCGCCGGGGGCGTAGACGGTGGTGGGGATGTCGGGCACCTCCATGCCGATCTGCGTTGCGTAGATGCCGCTGGTGATGAGGTGTGCCCGATCGGGCAGCAGCACCAGCCAGGCGAAGGAGCCGGTGAAGCCCGTCAGGTAGTTCACATTAGCGATCTGGGTGATGAGCGCAGCATCGGGCGCCCGTACCCCTTCAAACAGCGTTTTCTGCAGGTGGGCACGCCGCTCCGCGTAGACGCTCAATCCAGAGGCTTGATCTTGATGTTGCGAAACCATATCTTATTGCCGTGGTTCTGCAGTGCGATATAGCCCGGTCGGGTCATCTGGTTGTAGGGGTATTTGAACTTGTTGGGCGTGCCATCAGGGTTGCGGTGCGGCTCAGTCCAACGGCTCAGGTCGACCTCGTTCACCTTTTTACCATTGAGATAGACCGTGATGTGCGAATCTTTGCAAATAATGTAGTAGGTATTCCACTCGCCCGCGGGCTTGACGGCGTTCTCGCTGGGCGCCTGGATGTCATAAATGGCGCCGCAGTCGTGGCGCGTGGGTTTCTCTTTGCCGTAGCTGTCCAGGATCTGCACCTCGATGCCCGTTTGTACGGGATCGTTCTTGTCCCACACACGCAGGAACACCCCACTGTTGCCGCCGGGCGAGACCTTGAAGTCCAGTTTGAGTTCGAAGTTTTTATAGACGCCCTCGGCATAGATCATCCCACCGCCTCTGCCCGTGCAGACCAGCGCGTCCTCCTCGACTGTCCATGCATCGGGCTGGTCAAAGATTGCCCAGCCACTGAGATCCTTGCCGTTGAACAGCAGCTTCCAGCCTTCCTGCCGTTCCTGCTCGCTCAACTGGTTGGGTGTAGGCATCGACTTTGGCTCTTGCAACGCGATGCCTACTATCGATAGCAGCACCAGCAACATCGTCAGAAACAGAACCGATCGCATAGCGTACCTCCTTGATAAGTGTTTTTCGACGGGTTCAGCGGTTCACCTGCTGCAGCAGCAGGGTTCGCTCAGGGCAGTGGCATCGTACCCAATCGGGGCGTTTTGGGTCGGGCACAAGGCGTGCCTCGCCCAGCACACGCCATCGGCGAGCTCCGCCCGGCAGCAACAGCCATGCAGGGTGGCGTAGGAGATTGACCTTCAGCCGTGATGGCTCCAGCAGGCTCTCGCGCAAACCGTTCAGGAAGTCGTCGGGTGCCACTCCGCCTGCGATACGCATGGCGCGTCCCAGCCGCTCCGCCCCATAGACCTGTTCGGCATAGAGCGCGAGCGCGAGATACTCTTCGTAGCCGTCGCGTTTGCGTGAGCGCCAGCGCGCGGGCGAGAGCCCTTCCCGTGCCATGCGCTCCACCAGGGGTTGCACGGCGCGCTGCACATAGGTGCGCAGCGCCACCTCGGAAACACCCATGACCGATTCGGGGTCTATCTGGTTCGCCATCAAGGCGTTTAGCAGCCAGACGCCAAATAGCCGTTCACCCAGGTCACCGTTCGCCCACGCCTCCGGCTCCACGAAGGAGTTAATGGGGGGCAGTACAAAGTGCCCGTACTCGTGTGTCAGCTCGCGCAGCCATTCAGTGGAGGGCATCTGATCGCTTACCTGATAGAGATAGATCAGATTCGATTGCTGTTCCGCGCCCGGCTTGCCCTCGCGACAGAGGAACAGGCGTAGCAGACGATCCTCTTTTAGCGGATGTTCCAGCCCCAGCCGCACCCGCGTTAGTTCATAGCAGTGCAGCAGCAACCGACAGGCACGCTGTGCAAAGGGATAGAGTGGCTGGCTTGAGGTGAAGGTTTCTATCAACAAGTTCGGATTCGGCTCCAGCACAAAGCCCTGCACCCGATAGGTGAAATGCCAGCGGTGCAGAGGATCGATAAACGGCTGGCTCAACGGGTCAGGCGCACCCTGAAGCCGAAACCGAAACCCCGCGACCCGACTCTGCCACTCCACGATTGCCACATCGGGATTGTACCCTTTTCAGGTAAAGTGATAGGGGGATTTCGGATGAACGCCACTTATGCGCATGTGCGGGACCATGCGGGCTGGCTCGATCTGAGTGACTGGGGGCTGGTGCGCGTGATAGGTAGCGACCGCCAGCGTTTCCTGCAGGCGCAGGCGACGAACGACCTGCGTCCGTTGCAGGAGGGCATGGGGGTCTATACCGCCTTCTGCAGTCCCACAGGGCACCTGCTTGCCGACTCTTATGTGCTGGAAGCCGAAGACGGCTACCTGCTTCTGCTGCCACCCGCTGCCTTCGGCACGATGCTGGAACGGCTCAGCAGCCTGATTATTCTGGACGATGTGGAGTTAATTCCTCTGCAGGAGGGTCTTGGCGTGCTGAGTCTGCAGGGCGGACGCGCGGACGAGGTGCTGGAAGAGCTGGGATTGGAGCCGCCGTCTGAAGGCGAGCTGCGCCATCGCCGACAGTTTTGGCAGAAGGTGGAGGTGCGCCTCGTGCGCTGCGCACGTACTCGCTGGGGCGGCTATGACCTGATCCTGCCCTTTGAGGTGCACGAGGAGATGAAAACCGCGTTGATCGCCACCGAAGTGCTGCCCATCGCACCAGAGTTATACGAGGTGTTGCGCTACGAGGCGGGCATCCCGCTTTACGGCGTCGATATGGACGAGCGCACCCTGGCGGCTGAGCTGGGCCCCACCTTCGAGGCACGCTATATCAGCTACACCAAAGGCTGCTACACGGGGCAGGAGGTGCTGATGCGCATCAAGGCGCGCGGACACACCAATCGCACCTGGGTACCGCTGCGGGTGGAGGGTGAACAGCTGCCCGCGCGCGGGATGCCGATCGCTGCCTCTGACCGTGCCGATGCGGGCTGGATTACGGGGGCGGTGCGATCGCCCCTGCTGGAGGACGCGATTCTGGCGTGGGGCTTCGTCCGCAACGCTTATACCGCGCCCGGCACCCGCCTGCAGGTGCAGACCGATCCACCCGCTGAGGCGGAAGTTCTTCACTGGCAGTAGACCCGCACGGTTCAAAAAAATTTCCTTGTGATGGTGCTTAGCGTGCAATCAATTCATAGGTACGGAAGTCGGAAACCATAGGGGGCTCCTCGCCGCGCTCTTTTGCCAGACGTACCTCTTCAAAACCACGCTTGTGTCCTTCCAGAAATTCAGGTGATTTGAGCCAGGCGCGGAAATGCGCTTCGCTCTCCCAGTGGCTGACCACCAAGTAGGGGTCGCCTTCACGCTGAGGGCGCAACACATACATCCCCAGAAAGCCCGGCATTCGATCAATCGCATGGGCGCGTGTACGAAACAGCTCCACGAATCGCTGCCGATAGTCAGGTCGGCAAGTGATGTAGTTTATCGCCACAAAGCCCACAGACTTCGAATCCTCTGGCAGTGTCTGCACCATCCGTTCCAATTCCTGAATAGCCATGTGTGCCTCCATTTCTCTATAGAATATACCCTTAGCCTGACTAAGAAATCAAGTCCAGCGGTGGCGAATATCTCTGCAACGCGAAGGGAACCGAAAGATCCGCCTTTTATCCAAAGTTTGGAGGTACACTATACACGAGGTCGATTATCGATGGAAGAGCGAGATCGGATTCGGGTGATTCAGGAAGCCACGGCGCAGCTGTTTACCGCTATCGATTTTGAAGAAAGGCTGCGGCGCATTTTGCAGGTCGCGATGCAGAGCGTGGATGCTGAGGGCGGTTCGATTCTGCTCTATGAGCCGTCACTGAACGCGCTGGTGTTCCGTTATGTGGTGGGCGATAAAAGCGCGGAGCTGCAGGGCATGTCGCTTGATGTGACCGAGGGCATCGCTGGAGAGGTCTTTCGGACGGGTCAGCCGAAACTCACCCTGGACCCTGAGCATGACCCGCAGCACTCGCCTCGCGTGGATATTGCCCTGCGCCATCGGACCACGAGCCTGTTGACCGTGCCGATGCGCGGTTCAGAAGGAGAGAGGCTGGGTGTGATGCAGCTGGTGAACCGTCGGCAAGGGGTCTTCACCGAGCAGGACATGGCGATGACGGGCATTATTGCCGATATTGCTGCGCTGGCGATACAGAACGCGCGACTGGCACGCGATGCGGAGCTGGCGCACTTAGCCGAGACGATGGGGGCGATGGCGCACGATATCAAGAACAAGGTGAATGTGGTGCTGGGCTGGCTCACCACGCTGGACCCCTATCTCAGTGAGATTGCGCGGGTTCACCCGGAGGCGTATATGCTGATGCAGGAGGCGTTCGGTGCGATTCACAGCGCGACCGTCGAGGTCTATCGCGACACGCAACTGGTTGCCGACGCCATCAAGGGCGCCAGCACCGAAGCGAATCTGGAATCGCACTCCTTCGCGGAGATTGTCGAGTCGCGCGTGCATGCGATTGAGCCGCTGGCGCGCCAGAAGCGGGTGACCATCAAGAGCGATATTCAGCCGACACCGCCCGCTTTGCTGGATAAGTTCCTTATTGAGCGCATGGTCTACAACCTTCTGCATAACGCGGTGGAGGCGACGCCGCCAGGGGGTGAAGTGACCGTACGCGCCCATCTTGAGGACAACGGCGCGGGGTATCTCTCTCTGGCGCTGGAGGTAAGCGACACGGGTGCGGGCATGCCGCCCTATCGCGTGCGCGAAATTCTGGAAGGGCGCGCCACCAGCAGCAAAGCGGGCGGCACCGGACTGGGCACGCGCATCATCCGCAACGCGATTATGGCGCACAAGGGGCACTGGGATGCCAGCAGTCAACCAGGCAAAGGCACCACTTTCCGCGTGCGAATCCCCGTGCAAAAAGGGTCATAGCACCAGCACCGGCTTGAACACCTTGCGCGTTTCGGCCGCGCGGAAGGCTTTTTCTATCTCGTCGAAAGCGTAGAGATGCACCAGAGGGCGCAGCGAGAGCCGATGGGATGCCACCAGGTGTAAGCTGTGCTCCCATGCATGATTGCTGGAGCGCGAGCCAATAATACTCAGCTCCTTCAGCGTGATGGCATACCAGTCGAGTTGTACCGGCTCTGGTCGATAGCCGAACACAACGATGCGTGCCGCCTTGCTTGCGATGCCAAGGCAGGTATCGGCTGCATCGGGCGAGCCGGCTGCATCGATGACCACATTGGCTTGGGGCAGAGGCTCGCTTTCGGATGAGGGGTCAAACACCTCCGCCTGGCTGAGTTGCTGAGCGACCTCGCGCCGCTGCGAGATAGGGTCCAGACCGTATAACGGCTGCACGCCCCACAAGCGTGCGAGTTGCAAAAACACCTGTCCGAAAAAGCCCAATCCGACAACGGCCATACTCTCATCGGGGCGTGGGTTCGCCAGATTCATTGCGGCGACACAGGTGGCAACTGGCTCCACCAGCGCGAACCGCCAGCGCTCCTCAGGTGAGATGCCTTCGGGCAGTCGGTAAAGGTTGCGCAGGGGGGCACACAAAAACTCGGCGAAACCGCCGTCGACACGGATGCCGATATGTTCCAGTCGCTCACAAAGGTTCAGCCGCCCCCGCCGGCAGTAAAAGCATGCGCCACATACAATCTGCGGATCAACGACCACCCATTCACCTGCGCGTTCGGTGGGATGCACAATTTCGCCTACAATCTCATGCCCAAGCGTGATAGGTTCCCCACGCCAGTCGTGATGCCCGCGCTGCTTCAGGTGCAGATCGGTGCCGCACACGCCGCAGGCGTGCACACGCAGGAGTGCATCGCCCTCACCGGGGATGGGCGGTTCGATATTCAGCATGCGCATCTTGCCGGGCGCGATTAACCGATAGGCACGCATTGGGTTTATAACTCGTCGGGATTGACACCCAGTTCGCGCAGTCGCTGAGCGAGGCGTCGAGCATGTTGCTCCGCTTCTTCACGCGCCAGCCGCTCTTGAAATGCCATCTGAGCCAGCTCGGTGAAGCTCAGAAACGGTGTGTCATCTGGAGCGGTCAATCCCATGTTGGTGCTGTTCGCCTCGCCAAAACGCACACCCAGCCGGGGGCTGACCCACCCCACCATCGAGTGGATCGGCGTCAGTTTCGAATCGCGGCGAATCCAACCCTGCCACCGACTTGTTTCAGGATCATAGATGTAGTATTCCTCCACCCCGTACTCCTCATAAAAAAGGAATTTCTGTTCCCATTCTTCTGGACGATTGCTGGGCGATGCGATTTCGAACACCACCTGGGGCGGGATATTCTCCTCCTGCCACTGTAAATAGCAGCGTCGGTGACCCTTGGGGCGCCCGAACACCACCATCACATCGGGCGCCTGCCGGATATCGGGTCTGCCCTCCACCGGGTACCAGAACAGGTCACCCGCCACGAACACATTTGGGTCATGCAGAAAGATGCGATCCAGATTACCTTTGAGTGTGGTGATACACTCGAACTGTTTCGTATTTTCTGCCATCGGCTGCCCATCCGTTTCTGGGTAAATGATTTCTTGCTGCGTTGTCATCGGGATCACCCGGGGGGATTATACCTTGTAGACAGGAGGAAAGTTATATCAGCGCGGTGTCGCCAAGCACACGCCCGCCGTCCAGTACCACCAGCACACCAACTTGTTGTGCCGATTCGAGCAGTCCTTCCTCTGCATACTTGCCTGCCACGACGGGATAGACCGTGTAACCTCGCTTAGCGATGATTTGGGCCCGGGCAAAGGCACGCTGCACATCATCGGGGTAAATGCTCCATGAAGCCTCTATTGCCAGCAATACAGGGGTTCCATCGCTTTTGCGTCGCCCTTCCACCACCGCATCCAGCAAGCTGATTTCGAACAGCTCCTCTTGAGTGAGTGGCTCTCGGCTGTCCAGTTCTTCGTAGAGTTCGCTGAAATCTACTAACCGTACACGACGCAAGTACCGCCCAAAGATCGCGCTTGCACGCTCACGATAGTAGCGCTCTCGGTCGCTGCCCTTCAGTTCCGCCATGTCGCGCTCCAAGCGGTACAGGCGTGAGTTCGTTTCCTGCCTGAACTGGTGAAACTCTTCGCGATGTTCGTAAAACTCTTTACGCAGTTGTAGAAACTCCTCTCGGTGTGCCAGAAACTCCTGCCGATGTTCGTAGAACTCCTTGCGCAGTTGTTCCACTTCGGCGCGCAGTTGCAGAAACTCTTCCCGATGCGCTTGAAACTCCTGCCGATGCTCGTAGAACTCTTTGCGCAGCTGCTCCACTTCGGCGCGCAGTTGCAAAAACTCTTCCCGATGCGCTTGAAACTCCTGTCGATGCTCGTAGAACTCTTTGCGCAGCTGGCGGATTTCCTCCTCGTGGCGCCCACCTTGTTCGACCAGCTGGTGCGTCAGGGTCACGAGCTGCTGTACAAGTGCGCTCAGCTGCTCGAAACGCTCCGGCAGTTGAAGCAGCTCATCTGTTAGCACAAGCCGCCTTAACTCATCGCGCCATTCGGGGTGTTCCCGAATCGCCTTCAACAGGTCATCTATGGTGTTGAATGCCATCTTTAGAAACCATGATACCTCATGAGGTGGCGTTTTGTTCACCGCCAGATCTTTAGCAGAGGTGTCTGAGCGTGTTGCACGAGCATATTTCTTCACCCTGCAACGAACAGGGGGTTCCATTTAAGCGTCGAATAGGGTATACTGACTGGTGAGTCGGAGGGCGCAAAACAATGAGAGCATGGTGGCTGATGAGTCTGGTGATGGTGGGGGTATCCGCGCTGTGGATGCCCACGATAGAAAGCGAACAGCGTGAATCTGCTGCGCTTCCTGCCGAGGTGAGTAAAAAACACCGCGTGCTTACCGAAGCGCCGGCGAGGGTTGGTATAAATATCCGTGTGCCTGCGCTCCGCTTCACCGATTTGAACGGGCGCACTTATCATCTGGGCGATCTAAGCCGAAAATCCCCTGTGGTGCTGGTTTTTCTGGGCGCAAAGTGCCCGGCGGCTCAACGCTATGCCGTGCGGCTCAATCAGCTCCATACCGCCTATTCCAAACGCGGTGTACAGCTCATCGGGATCTACTCGAACTACGACGATACGGAGCAGGAGGTGCGCCAGAGTGTTCGCGAGTGGCGGTTGAATTTCCCCGTGGTGTATGACCCGGAGGGGAAGCTGGCGCGTGCGTTGGGCGCGACGATGACCCCGCAGGCGTTTGTCATCGATCGACAGGGTGTTCTGCGCTATCGGGGCGCCATCGATGATAACCGTTATGAGGATCGGGTGCGTCACCACTACCTGCGCAACGCGCTGGAAGCGGTGCTGAAGGGCAAGCCGGTCAAACCGGCGACTACGGAAACCTTCGGCTGCACCATCCATTTCAAAGCCGAGGCGGTGGCTGCCACCCCCATCACCTACGCGAAGCATATCGCGCCTATTTTGCAGGAGCATTGCCAGTCGTGTCATCGTCCGGGTCAGGTTGCGCCCTTCTCTTTGATGACCTATCGGGACGCCTACACCTGGCGCAAGGAGATTGCCAAATATGTGCAGGCGCGCCAGATGCCACCATGGAAGCCGGTGCCCGGCTATGGCGAGTTTAAAGGCGAGCGTCGGTTGACCGATGAACAGATCGCGCTGATTACGCAGTGGGTAGAGAACGGCGCACCTTTGGGCGATCCGAACGATCTGCCACCCACACGCCAGTTCAATGATGATTGGGCGTTCGGTCTACCCGATGTGGTGCTGGAAATGCCCGAAGAGTACGAGGTGGGTCCCACCGGGGAAGATGAGTATCGCCACTTTGTTATCCCGACGAACTTCGACCGGGATATGTTCGTGCAGGCGATCGATATTCAGCCGGGCAATCGGCGCACGGTGCACCATGTGATCGTCTATTGCGACACCTCAGGCACGGCACGCAAGCTAGACGCGGCGGACCCGGGGCCGGGTTATAAGGCGTTTGGCTGGCCTGGTTTTGTGCCTGCAGGCATGCTGGGGGGTTGGGCGCCGGGTTTTTCGCCGCAGAAGCTGCCGGAGGGCACGGGCTATCGCCTGCCTAAAGGCTCCGATATCGTGTTGCAGATTCACTACTATCGCACGGGCAAGCCTGAGCGTGACCGCACCCGCGTCGGACTTTACTTCGCCAAATCGCTGAACCCGCAGCCGGTGGGTATCGCGTGGCTCGTTAATCCCTTCTTCAGCATTCCGCCTGGCGCCGAACGGCATGAGGTACGCGCTTACTGGATTGCACCGCGGGATGTGGAGGTGGTCGCCATCACACCCCATATGCACCTGCTTGGTCGCGAGATGAAGGTGGATGCCTACACACCGGATGGCAAAACCATCCCGATGATCTGGGTCCAGGACTGGGACTTCAAATGGCAAGACACCTACCACTACAAGACCCCGGTGCGCCTACCGAAAGGCACGCGCGTGGAGGTGCGTGCCTATTATGACAATTCGGAAAAGAACCCGAATAACCCGAACCGTCCGCCAAAGGTGGTCACCTGGGGCGAGAAGACAACCGATGAGATGTGCTTGGTGTTCCTGCACATTCTGGGCGAGGAGGGTTTGCGTCGGCCGGGTGGCGGAGGCGGCTTAAGGCGATTGCTTTCACAGTAGGGTTCATTCGAACCCCATCGCAACGGTTCACCCTTTCTAGAGGGACTCATACAGCTGGCGGGTGGGTTCCGAGGGTGTAGTGTCCAGCAGCTCGGCGAGCGCTTTTTGGCAGCGGGCATAGACCTGCAGGGCATCGGCACGGCGTCCGAGCGCACGATATGCCTGCATTAGCAGGCGCGCTGCGGCTTCATCACATGGATCGTGTTCCAGCAGTCGCTCCCCATATTCGATGACTTCTACATGGTGCCCCATTAGCGAAGCCAGTTGCGCTCGCATCAGCAGGCACTCCAGGTAAAGCGCACGCAGGCGATGATAATGCGTCAGGCACCACTCCTCCTCGGCAAATTCGGGCAGTAGATCGCCCCGATAGATTTGGAGAGCTTCCTCCAGCCGTTCCTGCTGGGCGTGTGGGTCAGAGAGTGCAAGGGCATCGCGTGCGATGCGTTCGAACTCAAAAGCGTCCGCGGTCCAGCTGTGCTCGGGTGCCCATCGGTAAAATCCTGAATCGTAACGGAGCCACTCGCCTGCCTCTTCACCAAGGGCACGGCGCAGCGAGCGGCGCACCGCCGAGATGGTCGTCTGCAAGTTCACACGCGCCCGCTCGATGTCCAGATGGGTGAAATGTTGTTCACAGAGCGTGTCGGCATGCAGGGGGCGTCCCTGGGTCAGGATAAGATGGCAAAACAGGGCGCGCGTGCGCGGGCTGACCCAGCCGTCGGGAGTGAGTTCGCGCGCTCGAAACCGCACGCGCACATCGCCCAGCATGCAGACCTCGATTTCCCAGCCGCGCTCACTGACCCACTTCATGGCAGGGCGTGGTTGCTGGATCCGCCGCCACCAGATCGGCACGCCATAACCGCTTAGCAGGCTTTCGGCATGCTCCAGGGCAGCCTGAGCTGTAAGTCCATTCGGTGCTGTCTGCCCCGAAGTGCGTAGCAGAACCGTCGCCAGTTGCAAGGAGGCTATCCCCCGATAGAACGCGTGCCCCCATGCATTGGCGCAGGCGACCGCTTGCTGGGCCTGCTCCAACGCCGCATCGAGGTTGCCTTGCTCCATACTCAACGCAGAATGGAGCCGCCGCGTTTCGATTTCCACCTCCGGGAGCACAAGGGCTGCGTTCAGGCTTTCTGCTGTGGCAAGCTGATTGTGTGCCTGCTTTTCTAGCTCCTGGTCGCGAGGCGCAAGGAGGGCGAGCTGAGCCTGCAGCAGGCAAGCGCGTGTTAGGATGAGTCGATGGTTGAGTTTGTGGGCAAGTCGTCGCGCTTCCTGCAAGGTCTGGTGCGCTTCGCGGAACCGCTCCGCTTCCAGCAGTGCCTGCGCTCGATAGACAAGCCATTCTGCCTCGCGTTCATAACCGATCGCCTGGCGCACTACGGTAAGGGCGCGATCCGCTACATGCAGTGCCTCCGTCGGGTCTCGATAGAGTAATGTCTGGAACCAGCTTTCGTAGCCCAGCAGACTGGTGTCTACCTCCGATTCCATTGGGCGTACCGCCCGCGCGTGATAGAGCTGTTCTGCGCCACGCCCTTCAAAATAGGCCAGTTCGGCTTGCATCAGGTGCCACAACTCTTTCCACGCGGGTGGCGCGGCGGGATGCACGGCCCAGTCGCTGAACTGTTCCAGCACCTCATGCGCCAGCGCCTTATCGCCGCAGGCGAGGGCATATCGCAGCGTGTAGTAGAGCGTTCCTGCCCAGCGTTGCCACCACTCCATCTCGGTGCGCATCCGCTGCCAGACGGTGCGGTGCAGGGTATAGGCGGTGCGCAGCTCGCCCTGACAGGCGTGGAGATAGGCGAGGGTTAACTCCAGCATCGATTGTTGGCTTTCGGACCAGCCGCCCTGTTGCAGCAGCGTTTGCAGGGTGGTGCGAGCTTCTTCCACGCGCCCCAGCTGGCTCAGTTGCCCCGCCCGCGCGCAGTGAACCTGAATCCAGAGGCTGCGGTCGGGATCGCATTCTGGGTGCGCCTCCAGTTCGGCGATTGCCTGCTGCGAGGCATCCAGGGCACGCAGCAAACCGTCAGGTAAGCAAAACATCAGGTGCGGGCGCTCACAGAGCAAGCGGACACGCTTTGGCAGGTCGCCCAACACGGTCGCCGCATGCAGGCAGGCTTCCAGCAGCTCCAGGCGGAAACGGGGATGCGAGCGCAGGCGCGCCTGCTGACGCGCCTCCCACAGCCGTGTGAGCACCGTTTCGTCAGGTTCCGAGCGCATCCAGTGCAGCCAGCACTGTTCATCGGGCAAGAGGGCGCCCTCTCGGCTCCGTGTTTCCAGCTGCTCAGCAATCTGTCGATGCAGTCGGGCACGTTGTGCCGCCGGGATTGCCTCGTAAATCGCCTCGCGCGTCAGCGGATGCCGCCAGGCCAGCGTGTGCTGCTGTCCATGGACGTGCTCCAGCCAGCCGGTCTGCAGCAGCTTGTTCAGCCATTGCGACACGCGCCGTTCACTGGCGTTGAGCAGGGAGGGCAGAATCTCGACGGGAATTTCCCCCTCAAAGCAGCTGAGCCAGTTCAGCAGTTCGCGCTCGCGTGTCGAGAGTGCCTGCGCCCGCTGCAGCAACATCCCACGCAAGCTTGTCGGAATTCCTTGCGCGAGATCGCGTTGCGTGCGCCCTTTGTCTTCCCACCTCTCCGCGTGGCGTAGAATCTCCACGAGGAACAGGGGACTGCCACGTGTGCGCTCATGCAGCACCTGGACAAGCCGCTCATCGCCTGCCAGCGTGGGGCGCCACGCTGCAATCAGATTGCCTGTTTCCTCCAGTGAGAGGGGACCCAGCTCCAGCGTGCGCGCCACGCCATGCTCCTCACTCCGGCGCATCAACTCATACAGCAACGGTCGCTCAACAGGTGTGCAGACCGTCAGCAACCATCCAATCGGCTCAAAGCGCACGCCGGAGAGCCAGCCCTGTATCAGCCGAATCAGGTGGTCGGAGGCGAGATGGAAGTCATCGATACAGAGCAGGAGGGCGCGTTTGCGTGCCATCGCACGCAGCGGACGAATGAACTGCGCAGGGATATGCCATGATTGCGGGAACAGCATCCAATGTTGTAGCTGCTCTGCCAGAGGCTGTGTTAGTGGGTCATCCCCGAAGTGGCGCAGCAGTTGCTCCATGAGCGTGGCAAGTGGCATCCAGGCAGGCTCGCCATGCCCACCGCGGCACCAAGTATCCGCCACGACCAATCCGCACTCCATTGCGCGTGCCATGGCGTCGCGCAGCAGACTGCTGCGTCCCATGCCCCAATCGCCCGTGATAAACAGGATGCCGCCGTTGCCCTGCGCCACCTGCTGGAGCCATTCCTTCACCTGACCCCGTTCACGCGCCCGCAGCTGTGGCAGGAATGGTGTCTCCATCAGAGGGAAGTGTACCTGCTTCAGGTGGGCGATACGAGCAAATGTATCGAATGGAGTAGCGTGCGCAAGGAACCTCGCGATCTTGTCATTAGGTCTCTACCCATCAATCTGGGCTAATAGAGGGCTTAATCGAGTATCGTTTGCCTGAGGCTGTTCGAAAAATCCCTCAGAACCCCATTATCCACACACAACAGACAACAAAACCATCCGAACCATCCCCACCCAACCCCTGCACCAAACCCACCATGTTCC
>Ga0101945_1002223_pt1 | contig 14487 bp, 11 predicted proteins | sample DewCreD2012metaG_2_FD_75246 | JGI IMG/M metagenome (GOLD analysis project Ga0101945, IMG submission 75246) | Hot spring sediment bacterial and archeal communities from British Columbia, Canada, to study Microbial Dark Matter (Phase II) - Dewar... ... | reverse complement strand
TGGCATTCTTAATAGCAATAGCGATATAGGAGGCAAGAATAGATAATACAATTACATCTATCTGGCTAAACGGGCTTTTCTCTGACGCTAAAACCGACAAAAAAACCAAAACCCCTGCCCCTAGTTAATAATGGCACAGTAACAAATACAATGTCATCTGCTAGTCGATTGTCAAAACGTTCATAATAGAGCAACCTACCATTAGATAATATTATGGCAGGTTTGCCAGTTTTAACCACCGCCTCAGCACAGCGCTTTCTATCAGCCTCCGGCAAGATATAGGATGGATGTGGGCAGGTATGCTTAATGGTTTCTGGGTTAACCCCAAAACCATCCAAAGCCATTCCTGTTAAAGCAATAAACATCCGATCGCTTCCAACAGCTGCTTTCACTGCTGTGGGAATCGATTCTAGAATACCTCTTAGGTAAGACTTAGAAAAAATCCACTCGCCAACATAGTAGAGAGTCTCCAAGCGCTTAAAGTCTATTATGCTCTCTAGGCTGTTCGTGCTAGATTTCACAGAAGCCTCCATTGGCAGCCAAAGGGATGTTACCTTTTGCTAATTAAGTCTTTACTGTCATCATTTACATGGTAGTTGGTAGAAAAATTAGACGTTGGGGTTCCATGGATATTGCTCTAGCCTAGCTTAAATCTTAGCACAGTAGTAACCGAAGTTTCAATAATTTACCAATCAAAGAGCCTAATAGCTAGGGTCTGCAGTTTCTTACAATGGTCGATTGTTAAAAAGATACTACTTTATAGACAGGTCTTATTTTAATAGTTGCTTCGACTGACTTCTAATTCTTATATCCTCACTGACTATCTCCACCCACGTTTGACCAGGTCTAAGCTTAAATTCATTCCCCATCGAGTCTTCATACTTAAACGTTTGCATCCCTGACTGCCTTACCCATCGACCCCCAACCCTTTTCCCCCCAATAAAGAAGATAGCTCTTCCCTCCCCAGTTAGCTTAATATCTAACCGCCCAACCCGATCAATTACGCGATGCTCAGCAAACTGAACTATTACATTTTTGGCTTGCAGCTGCCGGCCAGCAGCTGCATCTACATGTGGCTGGCCGTTCATAAATCTAAAATATGTATCAGTGCTGGGGTCGTATCTGTAAGTAACTCTTGTCGTTGGGAAGGATATTGTGATTGTCTGTGCATTGCCGCCTTCAATCTTTACCTTGCCAAAAGCTAGCCCTTGAGTATCCGATGGACCGGAGAAGCCAGCATCATCAGCCGCTTTTGCAAGCCTGGAGATGTTAGTGAACAGATTATGTGGTGCTCTGCTTGTTGGGTCGCGAAAATATGCATCGGGAAACCTAAACTGGTCAAGACTTCTAATTTTACCTTGCTTTATCTCTCTAAGAGCCTGTGGGCTACCACCAGCATGGATCAAAACAGCATTAAATTGCTTAGCAAGATCTATAAAATAGGTCCTTGCACTTCTTACAGGGCCTATACGGCGGGCATCTTTACACTTATAGATTGCTAGGAGCCTGGGGATTCCGGCCTCGGCAAGCACCTCATAGACTATATCCGCTCTATTAAGACCCGATTGTGGCCTTGCCTGTCGTACATTATCAATGCAAACAGCAAAGGGTGGTCTTTCCTTATCAAAGGTTAATCGTTGGCCTGTAAGAGGACATAGTGTCCTAGCCTGAGCCTGAACTTTGGTTGTGGTTGTTGTGCCAACAATTTGCTTGAATAGTCTTTCCCCTAGCACAATAAAGGAAACTAGGGCGACTGCAAGGATAACTATTGAAGCGATGATAGCGATAATTATGGTTCTTCTTGACATTTATTTCGCCTGAACCAGCCTTAAATAAGACTTAACAGGTACCTTATCTAAACATTCTCTCTTATACCCGTTTTTCAGGCGTTCTTCTAACAAAACTAAATTAATGGTATCTTCGCGGTTATATTCAAGCAATCTCTCTAACGCATCTACATCATCGTGCAGGCGCCAATTACGCCAGAGTATTCTTGGGTCGTCTGCTCCTCGACCGAATATATTGCGGCTGATTCCAAGCGCTTGCTCGACTGCTTTCAAGCCGCCTTTAAGATTGTTTTTCCAGCAATCATACATAAGATCACAAGACTCATGACTCTTTCGTAAGTCTATGCCAAGATTTTGGTGTATCATTGGAATATCAAACCGATTGCCATTATATGTATAGATGATTTTGGTGCCACTAAGATAATCAAGCAGGCCATCGGCTGTTATCGCCTCACCTACCATCTGAACCAAAGTTCGGCTGCTAGCGATATACAAACCGATTACAGTTAATCTATTTGAAAACGAGGTTTCGATATCCAGATAGGCCTTCATCTAGCTCCAATCTATAAACAACATAATTGTAACTCACGGTTAGTCATCCAAGCCAGTCCCAATCTGGTTCCTCGTCACTCGTTCCTCGCTCCTCGGAACGACCACAGACCGCCTATTGGGCTCCTAACGGAGTCTGACCGCTGTTATAGGCTCCTCGGAGCCTGACCACTGACCACAGACCGCTGACCGCCGCTAAAATAATTCAAAATTAAAAATGCAAAGCATGTCCCGAGCAACGCCGAGGGATTGCAATTTTTAATTTGCTTGTCGGCGGTCGTTATGCGCTGGCCAACAGCGTAAGTTTAATAAGTAAAGAACGTCAGACCGTGTAAAAACCTTTCTAAAAACCGTTTCAAGGACGGATAAGATAGATATTTCTGCTATTTATCCGCCCTTTCGTTGTAACTATTTACTACCCTTCTATGTTACGGCAGCAATTAAATCCTTTATTCCAACTATGTTTATCACTCTTTTTATGTTGTAGGCCAGAAACGAGAGACTGACTTCAGTATTTACTTTCTTTAGTCCTCTAAGTAGCATAAATCCCTGGTCAAAAGACCTTTTAACTGTTCCAAAGGGGTGCTCAGACAGCCACTGCCTAATTCTTATCTTGTCTTGATTTAGAAGTACTCGCTCTTGCATTTCTTCAAGTATCTCGTCGTGCTTCCACCTGGTAACGGTTCTTTTTAAAGCTTTGGTGCATTTTTCTTTGAGGGTACAGCTTGGACAACTTTTACCCTCGTAAAGGCGCATTTTCTTGCCACGGTTCTTTGTGGTTTTTACAAAGGCAAGTTTCTCACCAGCAGGGCAGGTATATGTATCGGTTTGGCTTTCGTAGGTAAATTTGTCTTTGGGAAAACAACCATCTTTTGTTCCTTTTGCCTGCGGCTTTGGAATGAAAGGAATTATTCTTGCATCAACTGCCATCTTTATATCCTGGCTGTCATAGTAGCCTTTATCAGCCGTTACTTCAATTGTGTCAACTTCCAAGATCTCTTTTGCCCTTGTTGCCATTTTGCTTAAGCTGTGCTGGTCGGCCGCTTCATTTGTTGCTTCAAAGTCAACGATGAGTTTGTGTTTTGAATCAACCGTTGTCTGGATGTTGTAGCAGGGCTCAACTCTTTGGTTGTTCATCATGGATCGGCAATCAGGATCTGTTAATGATACCTCACTTACGCCTTTTTTCTTCATCTCTTCAAGTAGATTCTGGTAGTTGTCTTTCCTTGCCTTTAGGGCATCGATTTTCTCTTTTAGCTCTTTAGCTGTGGGCTTGGGGGCGTCTGTCTCTTGCTTATCGTTCTCATCAAGGTCGGTAAGGTACTCATCGATTTTCTTTTCGATCTCTTTTATCGTTCTTTGAAGTTTCTTCTTGGTAAAGTTTTTCTTCTTTGCATTCGATGCCCTAAATTTAGAGCCATCGATTGCAACAAGCTCGGCCCCAAAAAGATCAAGCCTCTTACACATAAACGTAAACTCTTTAAAGACGGACCTTATCGCCCCGGTGTTAGTGGCTCTAAAATCAGCTATTGTTTTAAAGTCGGGGGTAAGTCTTTTAATCAACCACATAACCTCAACGTTTCTTCTGGTTTCTTTCTCCAGTCTTCTTGAGGAGCGCACTTTATTTAAGTATCCGTAGATATATAGCTTTAGCATATCTTTGGGATCATAAGGGGGTCTGCCGGTTTCTTTTGTTACTGCATATTTGAATCCAAGGGAGACCATATCAAGGCTATCTACAAATGCGTCAATAAACCTTACCATGTTATCTTCTTCAATGTAGTCGTCAATTGCATCTGGAAATAGTATTATCTGCTCTCTATCCGTTCCTTTTATATATGCCATATCTACTCCTTTTAGGCCGGTTTACCTGGTAATATTATACCAATAACCGGCCTAAGAAGCAGCAAAGTAAAGGGGAGTTTTCACACGGTCTGACGTCCCCTTTCTGCCTGTAATTGTGTTCGTATATAATCTAACACCACCACAGAAAAAATTCATAGTGTTACCATTGACGTTCCACTTTTTTTTGCTACCCTTGGAAGCAATTGCTAGCAAAAAAATCATACGTTTGTAAATGTGTATCTTCCGTATATTAGCAGCCTAGAAATGCTAGGCAAGTGTACGGTAGAAAATAGAGTGATTGCTAAAAGTTGGATAAAAGCTGATGTAAGGCCAGGCTAAACTTAAAATATATAGAATCATAGCTTGTATAGTATGCATGCGCGCTTTGGTCGAAAGAAGTATGAGCAAGTTCGAACATCAGTAGATAATGATATAATCCGCCAATGCTGCTAGTACAAGATTTACAAGGCTTGGAAGGGGTCTATAAAAATGGGGAGGTGGTTAAATTGAGAGATGGCAGCAGCTCAAATGTGGTCTTACAAGATAAGAGCCACCAACTGGAGCTGAGTTTATAACTCAGGTGCGAACCAGCAGGTGGCAAGAATAGTTTAGCACAAAACAACTTAAAAGGAAATGAAAATCAACAAATGATCGAACGAGGTACGCGAAAATCGTAATTTTAAAAGACTGGTGGAAGGGAAGAGATACGAAAAGAGGCCGATTAGCTTTAAAGCGAACCTCAATAATGATGCTAATATCAATGTTAACACTAATCCTGTTCCAACAAGTTGCTGTTGCAGGCACCAAATACTGGGTTCAAGCCAAGGAGAACACTTACCATTATGGATGCTCCAGCGATATTTACGTAAACTATCCCAATCCTAGGGTAGATCTTGTGAAGGTGACTGCTGTCTGGGCGACAAGGACTGATGAAGCAAGTTTCACTGAAGTTGGGCATGCTTGGATGTCCAATGGTGATTCTCCTAACGCATTTTGGGCTTATCGAAACAATTGGGCATATACAATGAGCCCTGAATTAGACTCTGTTACTCCTAATACGTATGTCCGCTACCATTGCGGCTATGATTATAGCAGCAACTTACATTATATGTGGGTTAAGGGCAATATCGTCAAATCTGTATCAATTCCGAATATGACCACTTGCTGGCCTGTCACAAACGCTGAAAGAGAAGTAGGTAGTGACCCATATTGCGATAACTTGGCTTGTTTTAAAACACTCAAGTTTAAGAATTATGCGTGGGGTTCCTGGTCAGATTGGGCAGGTTCTAACCTCTGGTATGATAATGATCAGTTGTACTCTAACAGCTATGTGTCTGCGACTCATGTCGATGTAGTAAGATAGACTTTACCATGCAACTGCTCGATGGTATTTTTAGCCAAATTTAGGAGGGTGCCGTGTTAAGAGAACTTAACCTAAGGTTTGTTATTATAATGTTGGGTTTGGCGTTTATTGTGGTGGCCACTACTGCTAGCCTTATTATTAGTAAACAGAGTAACAATGAATACATAAATCCAGGGTCTATGTTGTCACCAGCCACTCAAAGCGATTGGTTTAAAACAGGAAAAAAAGATGCTGAGAATCCTACTGTGAGTGAGGCGGTAGGTAGAGCCCGTTACCCATTTTTGCTCAGAGTTAAAGGCGAACAGCTAATGGTTCCAGAGCGTATTTTTGTTCAACCTCAAGCTCTAAAGCCAGATGGAAGGATTGTAGAGGGTTTTAGCTTTCGCTATGATGACCGTATACAGTTAATGGTAGATCCAGTATCTCAGGAGCTTGATATACAGTCGCTATTAGATCAGGAGATATCACCTAATACGAAAGGTGAGACAAAAGTCTACTTCAAGACAAAGGTAAGAAACGTTGATGCCGTAGCTCGTGAAGCTGGCGCGCAGAAATGGCAGAGTGGCCTAGAAAACCGTTATCCATCTACTATACAGTGGGTTGAAAAAGGAGAGGGCGATGTACCTTACTTACTATATACACTTGCCGGTGATATCTCTGTTGCAGAGCTTAAGAAAATAGCGGCTTCTTTAGTCCGCGTTGAGAAGGGTAAAATTAACCTGAATAATTAGCAATATTAAGGCGGCAACGGATAGTATAATAGCAAGTTGGTTAGTAAAGCGAACGCAGAAGAATTATTTAGAGTATATTAGATAAAGGTTGTGTTATATCACAGCCTTTATCTTTGTCATTAAAGAGGTTCTCGTTCAGGTTCTATGTCTTTCTCCTAGCGGCGGTCTGTCGTCAACGGTCGGCGATTTATTAGTCGCCAGCCATCTCATCCTTTATATAAAGAACGTAACTGATTTCTTCAACTTCTTTTGCAGCCTCAATAAGCTTGCGCAGCTCACCGCGGGATTCCTCATCATCAAGCAACTTTTTCAAAAGCTTGCTATTGACATCAAGAACCTTCTCCCAGAGACCGCGCGGTTCTAATAGCTCACGCAGTTTATCGATATTGTAATGGGTTGTTTTGTGTGCCATCCGCGTTAGACCGCCCTGCGTTCCGCTAACAGATGTAAGGCCTTGCTTTTCGCAATAGTTATGGATTATGTTTTGCAGTTCGTCTAACCGAACGCGAGCTTGCCTAATTTGTCTTGTTAGCGCTAGATACTCATCGACCACGTTTTCAATCTCCGCAGCGCTTTGCTTTAGGTTGTTAATTTCAGCCTTAGAGCCAATTGCTTGCTCGCTCTTGCTGTTAGAAGCTTTCGGTATTTTGCCATTAGAAGCAGCCCTTGCCAGCATAACTGGATCATCGCGGTAAATGGGACAGTGCTCTATGAAGTCGCACCACGGGCATAAAGGGTTTTTAAAAGGGTCAAATTTTTCTTTTTGTATATTGTCCGCTACTTTAAGGATTGTGTCCTTGGCATTTTTAAGCTCAGGATTTGTTTTTCTTGCACTCATTTTTTGGTTTGGGACCAAGAAATAGAAGGTCACCTTTTGGGGTGGTGTCCCATATATTTCTTCTGTTGCCATGTGATAGATTGGAAGCTGCAAATCTGTATTAAGTTTAGTTTTTGGTGGGAGTTTCTCATTTGTCTTATAATCTATAACTTCCAATCCACCATTTGATAAGCGATCAATGCGATCGATTACTCCAACAAGAGTAATTCCATCGATATCAAGCGTAAATTGTTTTTCTACAGCAACTGGTAATTTAAAAGAGGGCAGGTTTTCATGGTAAAATGTTGTAAGGATAGCACGGCCTTTCTCTTTATATTCCTTCTCATGTGCTTCGTTTTCATATCCATCGCTAATCCAAACGTTGTCAAGCTCTTCTAGCAGTCTCTCCAGGCTATGGGGTTGGGGCGTATCTATGCCATAAAAGAATTCCAAAGCCGCGTGGATGCTGTTGCCAAAACTAAGGTAATGCGAGGGCTTGGTTGGGAGCCTATCAACATATTGGAACTTGTAGGAAAGCGGGCATTTTTGATATGTTGAAATGGCTGAGTAGCTAAGTCTCACGCTTGCTCCTATAGTTAAAGACAAGGCAACCTATACCTGCTTAGTTTACCCAAGCCAGCAAAATGGGTCAAGGAGATTATAGATACTACAAAACGGTTGCGCTGCGGCAAACTTTCTGATAACATTAGTTAAGCCTTTAAATCTAGTCCCGTGAGGCTGGTAAGGATGGTAATAGAATATGCCTGCTTTTGCTTGAGCCGATAGCCTCCTTGCTAAGCCTGCATGGAGGAATTTTTTTACCAAAAGGGGGCTATTTGTGAGTTTTAAGCCGAAAGCTACGGTAATGGATAGCGACGCTATGGGCCGGGCCATTACCCGAATAGCTCATGAAGTATTGGAGAGGAACCGCGGTGCGGAAAATCTGGCGTTAGTTGGAATCCGCAATCGCGGTATTTTTTTTGCCCAGAGATTAGCAAGTAAAATAGCCGAGATAGAAGGCGTTAATATCCCTGTAGGAGCACTTGATATTTCTTTCTATAGAGATGATGTGTCAACCCATCTGACACCAAAAGTATATGGAACACAGATATCTTTTGATGTTACAGGCAGAACGATAATCCTAGTTGACGATGTTCTTTTTACTGGTCGCACGGTAAGGGCATCAATGGATGCAATTATGGATTTCGGCCGTCCAGCAGCTATACAGCTTGCAGTAATGATTGATCGCGGGCATCGCGAGCTGCCGATCAGGGCTGACTACGTTGGCAAAAGTATACCGACTGCTCGCAGGGAAAGGGTGCAGGTAAATGTAGCTGAGGTTGATGGTGAGGACTCGGTGGTAATTGGAGAAGAGTCGGATATAGGCTAGTTTTGCAAGGCAATGTTAGATAGCCAACAGAGCAGGCGGTCATATAAGTCAGGAGGATATAAGTCAAGGAGAAAGAGATTTTATTATGGGAACAGCTTTGGGTTACTGGGAGCAAGAGAAAAGTAGCTTAAAACTTAAGAATAAGGATTTGGTAAGCATTAACCAGCTCTCAAAGGAAGAAATAACGCTTATACTTGATATGGCTGAATCGTTTAAGAGTATATCTAAAAGGCCAATCAAGAAAGTTCCCACACTTAGGGGTCGCACTATAGTGACCCTTTTTTTTGAGCCTAGTACAAGGACAAGAACATCTTTTGAGCTTGCAGCAAAGCGTTTAAGCGCAGATACGGTAAGTATATCGAAAAGCGCCAGCTCAGTGGTAAAAGGTGAAAGCATTAAAGACACAGCTCAAACTATTGAAGCAATGGCAGCTGATCTTGTTGTTATAAGGCATCCGGCTTCAGGCTCGGCAGAACTTCTAGCAAGGTACATAAAGTGCGGCGTGATTAACGGAGGAGACGGCTCTCATGAGCATCCCACACAAGCGCTTCTAGATCTGTTTACAATTAGAGAGAGGTTTGGCAAGATTGAAGGTCTAAAAGTAGCCATAGTTGGCGATATAGCCCATAGCCGAGTAGCCAGGTCAAATATCTTTGCCCTTAAGAAAATGGGCGCGGATGTGGTAGTGGTTGGCCCTCCGACCTTAATTCCAAGAGATATCGATAGATTAGGGATTGATGTCTCTTATAACATGGATGCGGTTCTTCCTGAGGTTGATATTCTCTACCTTCTGCGGATTCAGCTTGAGCGCCAGGGTGAATCGCTATTCCCCTCGCTTCGAGAGTATGCTTCACTTTTTGGCCTGAACAGAAAGCGCCTAGAAGCAGCAAAGTCAGGTCTGGTGGTGATGCATCCAGGGCCGATGAACAGGGGGGTTGAGATATCAGCTGAGATTGCTGATATGCCGCAAGCTCTTATTACAACACAAGTTACAAATGGGGTAGCTGTCCGTATGGCCGTGCTATACCTACTTTTAGGCGGTGTGGAGGTTGAGTAGTTATCTCATAAGCGGTGGTCACGTTATCGACCCACATAACAATACCGACGATATAATGGATGTTTTAGTCGAAGATGGCAAAATTGCTTCTGTTGGTATTGGGATTACGAGCGATAAATCCTCAGCCGAAGTAATTGATGCTTCGGGGAAAGTTATAATCCCCGGTTTGGTTGATATGCACGTCCATCTTCGCGACCCGGGCCGTGAGGATGAGGAAACTATTGAAAGCGCGCTTCGTGCTGCAGCAAGAGGCGGGTTTACAAGCGTTGCTTGTATGCCAAATACCGAACCTGTTATAGATTGCGCTTCGGTTGTTGAATATGTTAAGCGCAAAGCAGCTGATGTAGGATTTGGAAATGTCTTTCCGATAGGTGCAATCACTCACGGTCTAAAGGGAGAGACTCTTTCTGAGATGGGTGAGCTTGTCAAGGCCGGTGCAGTGGCTTTCTCGGATGATGGTAGATGCGTCATGAACAGCCGATTAATGAGGCGCGCTCTTGAGTATTCAAAGATGTGGGAAAAGCCAGTGATTTCACACGCTGAAGATAGCTTGCTGGCCAAAGGCGGGCAAATAAATGAGGGTTATTACTCGACCATTCTTGGTCTTAAAGGCATCCCAGCGGCTGCGGAAGAAATCATTGTTGCAAGGGATATAATCCTTGCTGAACTTACAGGTGGTAAGGTCCACATAGCTCATCTAAGCACAGCCGGAAGTCTTGAATTAGTAAAGCAAGCAAAAGAGAGGGGAATTGATGTAACCTGTGAGGTTACTCCACACCACCTCATACTAACTGAAGCTGATTTAATAGGCTATAACACCAATTTTAAAGTAAATCCACCGCTTCGATCTAGCAAGGACGTTGAATCTCTGCGCCAGGGCTTGAAGGATGGAGTGATTGATGCAATTGCTAGTGACCACGCACCTCATGCTCGGCATGAAAAAGAGATGGAATTTGATTATGCACCATTTGGTTTGATAGGGCTGGAGACAACACTAGCTCTTATTATTACTGATATTGTTGGCAGTGGGGTTATTAGCCTAAGTAAGGCAATAGAGTTAATGAGTGTTAATCCGGCAAAAATATTGGGTGTCCCAAAGGGTAGTATTGGGGTTGGCGATATCGCTGATCTGGTAATATTAGACACTAACGCTGTACTAGAGGTTGACCCTGCTAAATTTGAATCCAAAAGCATTAACACACCTTATGCAGGCCGTAAGCTAAAAGGCGTAGTCACTGATGTATTTAGCGCTGGCAGGCCCGTTATAAGAGACGGGATGTTTGTTACTGAGTTGGTGAAACGGTGAAAAGGAGCAGAGGTGAGCATTTTAAATAGAAAAAAGGCAATCCTTGCGCTTGAAGATGGAACTGTATTTTATGGCTATGGCTTTGGTGCGGTTGGTGAGGCAAGTGGGGAGGTTGTTTTTAATACCAGCATGACTGGCTATCAAGAAATTTTGACCGATCCATCATACGCAGGGCAAATTGTTACAATGACCTATCCACTTATTGGAAATTATGGCATAAACCAGGCTGATCATGAGTCGAGAAAGCCCTTTGTTGAAGGCTTTGTAGTTAGAGAGGCTTCAGCAATTTACAGTAACTGGCGGTCTGAGGGGTCGCTGCAGGAATTCTTAAGTGAGAATGGGATTGTTGGGATTGAGGGGGTTGATACCAGGGCCCTTACAAGGCGCATCCGCAGTGTTGGTGCAATGAGGGGCGTGATTTCAGTTGATGGTGATAGTGAAGCAGCAGTAATAGAGAAAGCCAAGAATATTCCCTCCATAGTTGGGATTGATTTAGTGAAGGGCGTTACTGTAGATAGGCCATACACCTGGGCCGAGAAAGGCAAATATAGAGTTGTTGCTTTTGATTATGGTATAAAAAAAAGCATTTTGCGCTGCCTAGCAAATGCTGGCTGCATGGTTGATGTAGTGCCAGCAAATACATCTGTAGATGAAGTTATGGCAATAAAGCCTGACGGCATCTTTTTATCTAACGGACCTGGAGATCCGGCAGCAGTAACATACGCAATTAAAACCATTCGCAAACTTCTTGGTAAGAAACCAATTTTCGGGATTTGCCTTGGTCACCAGCTGCTCTCTCTTGCAATAGGCGGGAAGACCTACAAGCTGAAATTTGGGCATCGCGGCGGGAATCAACCAGTTAAGAATCTCTTGAATGGAAAGGTTGAGATAACAAGCCAGAATCACGGGTTTGCTGTTGACCCGGCCTCTTTAAATATCAAGGAAAAACCATGGCAGGTGGGGCAAAACATCCCACTGGGTGGCTGGGCAGGAAATAGTGATTTTGGAAAGATTGAGGTTACGCATATCAACTTAAACGACGGCACGGTTGAGGGATTGCGTTGTCTTGAAATTCCAGCTTTTTCAGTGCAATATCATCCAGAGGCTGCTCCTGGACCGCACGACGCAAGATATTTGTTCGACCAGTTCATAGAAATGATGGAGAAGTAGAGGTTATGCCAAGACGGGACGATATCAAAAAAATTCTAATAATTGGCTCAGGGCCAATAGTGATTGGTCAAGCGTGCGAGTTCGATTATTCAGGAACACAGGCATGCAAGGTATTAAAAGAAGATGGTTTTGAAGTTGTGCTGGTAAACAGTAACCCGGCAACTATTATGACCGATCCCGAGTTTGCTGATCGGACCTATATCGAACCGATCATACCCGAGGTTGTTGAAAGAATTATCGCCAAAGAAAGGCCGCAGGCGCTTCTTCCAACCCTTGGCGGTCAGACCGGCTTAAATGTTGCTGTTGAGCTTGCTGAAAGCGGGGTGCTCGATAGGTATGGCGTTGAGCTAATTGGAGCTAAGCTTAAGGCTATCAGAAAAGCCGAGGATAGAAGTGAGTTTAAAGCAGCAATGGAAAGGATTGGCCTTGAGGTTCCTAGAAGCGGTTTTGCATACAACCTAAACGATGCACTTGAGCTTGCTGATAAGTTTGGATTTCCGTTGGTAATTCGTCCAAGCTTTACTTTAGGCGGTACTGGTGGCGGTATAGCTTTTAACAAAGAAGAATACATAAGCATTGCCTCAAACGGCCTTTTGCTTAGCCCGGTTTCAGAGCTTCTTATTGAGGAATCGGTTATTGGTTGGAAAGAGTACGAGCTTGAGGTAATGCGCGACCTTAATGATAACGTTGTTATTATCTGCTCGATTGAGAATTTTGACCCAATGGGTGTTCATACAGGCGATAGCATAACGGTTGCTCCTGCCCAAACCCTTACCGATGTTGAATATCAGCAGCTTCGCGATGCTTCAATTGCTATAATGCGCGAAATTGGCGTTGAAACTGGAGGGTCGAATATCCAATTTGCCGTTAATCCTGAGGATGGGCGAATGGTTGTTATAGAGATGAATCCCAGGGTAAGTCGAAGCTCAGCGCTAGCGTCAAAAGCAACAGGATTTCCAATTGCAAAGATGGCAGCAAAACTTGCAGTTGGCTATACTCTTGATGAGATAGCAAATGATATTACCAAAGAAACGCCTGCATCCTTTGAGCCAACAATAGATTATGTTGTAACCAAGGTACCGAGATGGGCATTTGAGAAGTTCCCAGAGGCAGACCCAACGCTTACAACAAAGATGAAGTCAGTTGGCGAAGTAATGGCAATTGGACGCACATTTAAAGAATCATTGCAGAAAGCAATGAGATCACTTGAGATAGACCGTTATGGATTAGGAGCGGATGGCAAGGATGAGATTGACCCTGAGCAGCTTAATAATAAACTTGCAGTCCCAAATCAAGACAGACTTTTTTATATAAAATATGCGCTTGAAAATGGCATTGACATAGAAAAAATCAACGAATTTACAAAGATTGACCCCTGGTTTATTGATCAAATTCGGCAGCTAGTTGAGTTAGAGAAAGAGATAACCAAGTATACGATTTCTGATATACCAGATGAGCTTTTAAGGGAGGCGAAAAGGAACGGTTACTCTGATCGCCAGCTAGCCTATCTTATGGGATCAGACGAGCTTTCAATTCGTGAGCGACGGGCTAAGGCAGGGATAGTGGCAACATTTAAAACCGTTGATACATGTGGAGCCGAGTTTGAGGCATATACGCCTTATTACTACTCAACATATGAATCGGAATGCGAAGTAAAACAATCGGGCAAACCTAAGATCATGATTCTTGGTAGTGGCCCAAACAGAATAGGCCAAGGTATAGAGTTTGATTACTGCTGTGTTCATGCGTCGTTTGCCCTCAAAGAGGAGGGCTATGAGACGATAATGGTAAACTGCAATCCTGAGACGGTATCAACCGACTATGATACATCCGATCGGCTTTATTTTGAACCGTTAACCTTTGAAGACGTTATGAACATAGTGGAGCGTGAAGAGCCAGCTGGTGTTATTGTACAGTTTGGCGGGCAGACGCCGTTGAAACTGGCTGGAGCACTTGGTAAAGCTGGTGTTCCAATTATCGGGACGTCCCCAGATAGCATTGATTTAGCTGAGGATAGAAAAAGGTTTGAGATACTATTAAGAAACCTAAATATTAACCAGCCGCCAAATGGTACTGCTACCTCATATGAAGAGGCCCTTGAGGTTGCAAGAAGGATAGGCTTTCCTGTTTTAGTAAGACCATCATATGTCCTTGGTGGCCGGGCAATGGAGATAGTCTATTCTGAGGAAATGCTTGAATCTTACATTGCAAAAGCAGTAAAAGCATCGCCTGATCATCCGATTTTGATCGATAAATTCTTAGAGGGTGCTATAGAGGTTGATGTTGATGCAATTTGCGATGGGAAGGATGTTTTAATTGGCGCTATTATGGAGCATATCGAGGAGGCAGGAGTACACTCAGGTGATAGTGCCTGTGTTATACCACCCTATACATTAAGCGAAGACATTATAAATCAGATAAAAGACTATACAGTTCTTCTAGCAAAAGAGCTAAAGGTAAAAGGGCTTCTTA
>Ga0101945_1002218_pt1 | contig 14509 bp, 9 predicted proteins | sample DewCreD2012metaG_2_FD_75246 | JGI IMG/M metagenome (GOLD analysis project Ga0101945, IMG submission 75246) | Hot spring sediment bacterial and archeal communities from British Columbia, Canada, to study Microbial Dark Matter (Phase II) - Dewar... ... | reverse complement strand
TGCAGAAATCCTCACCGGTGGGAAACGCTCGGACAAGTTCCCTCGCGGCTACTTCTTCGAGCCGACAGTCTTGACTCACTTGTCCCCGGATAGCCGCATCCTCAGTGAGGAGCCGTTCGCACCTGTGATGCCCATTCTGGATTTCTCCAAGCTCGACGAGGTGATCGCCGCCGCTAATAACACCCGCTACGGCTTGGCCGCCTATGTCTTCACCAACGATCTTACCGTAATGTGGCGCATGGCAGAAGGACTGGAAGCCGGTATCATCGGCATCAATGATCCTGTGCCGGCGACACCGCAATGTCCATTCGGAGGCATGAAAGAATCCGGCCTAGGACGAGAGTTGGCCCACGAAGGACTGGAAGCCTATCTGGAAACCAAGTATGTCTCGCTGGCTTTGCGGGGTTGACGTGCTCCCGTAGCTCCCTGTCTCCTCCGTTGAAGAAATCGCATACGTCTGGGCGGCCTGAATCTGGACAAGGCACCAGCGACGTGACATGGATTTTCTCGTGTACTTCAGCCAAAGACAGGGCTTTGCTCATCCCGCTGATGCTGGAGAAAGAGGACTATCTGAGATTGTCGAAGCGGGCAATAGCCGCAAGGTGTGCCGCGTGGCCCGGATAACATCCGCCTGACTCCACGGCAGAGTGATGGCCTCGCCACGCTGCCAGAGTGGCAATTGATCGTCATAGTGAGGAGAACAGGGATTGCCGCTCTGCCCGCCGCAAAGGATAAAACGGCTCTCTCCGAGCTGAGCCAAATCGAAGACCGCTCGCAGATTAGCCATGTTGTGCGTATCTGCGAAGGGATTGAGGAGGGAAACTGCCGCTTGGGAAATAGTGTTAGCATCACCGGGGCAGGGGACTGGACCCAAATTGAAACAAGCCGACAGTCCGCGAACCGTACCGAAGACCAGGTGCTTGAGACGGAGCATACGCACGTGACCCCAGGACCAATAGGCATGGCCAGGACCCGCGTGCTGCCGTAATCTGCGGACCGCTTGGCCCAAAGCTTGCTCCATAAATTGAGACCAGGAAGCAACCCATCCAGCCGGTTGGGTTCGGAGCAGGTGGATCAGATGTCCGACGCGCCGGTCAGCAAAGAGATTGGAGTCCCCACTTTGTAATGCCAACTGCCAGGTGTGTGGTGCTCGCAGTTTTGTCAATTCCACGATCATGCCCGTTACGAACACTTCAAACACTGCTGCTGCGGGAGAGTCCGCCGACACTTCTCCGTTCCAGTTCTTCAGAAGCTCCAAAGCCTCGACGGCATCGCGATCCTGCACGGAAAGTGACAATACAATGTCCCGGATATCCTCCCAGGGAACGGAGCGGGTGCTGCATTGCAGCTTTACACAGTCCTCTGCCGTCCAGCCTTGGCTGCGGTTGGCCAAAGCCTCTTGGATGGCCCGATAGCGGTAAGGATCGCAATAATCTGATCCCAGGTGAATTGCCAGGTCCGGCAAATCGAGACGCGGGTTCTGGTTAGCCGTCACCCAGTATCCTTGAGGTGGATTTTCCACGTATGGCATCTGCGCAAAGGGAATCAGTTCCGTATCCCAGCCGGCGCCAGGTTGGGCAGCTCCCGTAGGTAACAGTCCCGTGCCGCCTTTGCGCCGCGGTATCTGGCCGGTCATCTGCCAGCCGATGGTGCCCGCACTGTCCGCATAGACGACGTTGAGCGGTAAAAGGGGCCAATGGGCGAAGGCTTGCCGGAATTGAGCGAAGGAACGTGCCCGCGGAGCGCTGAGGAAGCCGTCAATTGGCAAGGGATCAAGCCAAACCGCCCGCAAAGACAAGGCATAGGGCACATCCGCCAAAGCTGGGGTGACGATCGGGCCGCGCGGGGTGATCAGCACCTCTTCCACGTGATCCTCACCCCGACGAACATGGATAACTTCCCGCACTCGCTCGCAGGGTGTCCAACTCCCGTCCGGCTCGCGGACACTTGAACCATCGGAATGCAGGGTTTCCACGAACAGATCGGTGTTGTCGCTCAGGGCGGCTGTGACACCCCATGCGCAGAAGCCATTGTGGCCGACGCCAAAACCTAGCGAACCTGCCAGCATGGCCCCAGCGGCCTCCCACTCCGGCGTGCGGACATGGGCCAGATACCACGGCGGCGGCACGGTGGGTGATAAATGCGGGTCATTCGCCAGCAAAGGCTTGCCACTGGCGGTGCGTTGCCCAGCCATCACCCAGTTATTGGAGCCTCCTCCAAGTCCCAGAAACGCACGCAAAGAGGCGATCTCGCTCTGCAATTGGTTCAAACCCGCCTCGAGACCCGTTGCTCCGGAATGCGAGACTGGCGCGGCAACCGCCGATGGGTCGAGAGCTGCTACGGCGTCGGGACCGTCCTGGAGCAGAATTCGAAAGCGCAGCAGTTCCATGTCCCAATTCGAGGGGAGCAGGAAGGACTGGAGTTTCAAGACGGCAAGCAAGTCGGCCTCGTCCCACCTCGAAGGCTGTCCCCCCAAGATGGCGAATTCATGCGGTTTGCGGGGGAGGCCTGCTGACAGACCTGCATTGACTCCAGCGGTGAAGGCGGCCAGCCACTCCCGCACCCAGCCGAACTGAACCTCCAATTGGGCTAAGGCAGCGCGGCGGAACCCGATGCGGCGGCTCAGGCGATCCAACCCCAAACCTGCAATCCCGACCCACTCAGCGAGCCGCCCTCGGCTCAAACGCCACAGGACTTCCAACTGCCCCGCGCGATCTTGACCCTGACAAAAACCTAGAGCAAACAGGGCATCGGTGTCAGAGGCGGCATCGATGTGCGGAACGCCCCACGAATCCCGGCGGATTGTGATCGGAGCGCACGGACCCGCAAGGCGCAACTCGCCTTCCCACCGAGGCAGGCGGCGTCCCAGAATCAACCGGAGTAAAAGGCGATAGAGATTCATCCCATCCATGATATGAACTGGTCAAGACTCGTCAGCCGATGGCAATTGGTTTCCGTGGGTCTCTGTCCGCTTCTCACCTTCTCTTACGAACACGATGATGTCATCACCTTGAATGCGATCTCTCAGCGCGATGCAGTCTTCACAACTCAACGCCCCCTGTCATGCAAGGAGTATCCCCTGCGATAGCCTTGTCTCCCCTAGTCGGTGGCCTAAGATATTCACCGCAACAAGTTCCTTGAGTTTCGAGTAGAGTCCCCCAAAGTTGGGGGCTGGATTTCGCATCCAGGGTGACCACCGGGAAACGCTCATGGGCGCCCCCGCCATCCAAGTGGAAAATCTGACGAAGAATTACGGTCCTGTGCTCGCCGTGGACCGAGTCAGTTTCACGGTGCAGCCGGGGGAGTTAGTCGGCTTCCTCGGACCAAACGGAGCTGGCAAATCCACTTGCATGCGCATTCTCACAACGTGGCTGCCCGCCTCCAGCGGCTATGCCCGCCTGGCCGGCTTCGATGTCATGTATGAATCCCTGGAAGTCCGGCGGCGTATCGGCTACCTGCCGGAGAGTATTCCCTTGTACCCTGAAATGCGGGTCCGCGAGTATCTGCAATATCGGGCACGTGTCAAAGGCGTGGAGCGCAGCCAGCGGAATATCCGCATCGACTACTGCATGGAACGCTGCCATATCCGGGAAGTGAGGAACCGCCTTTTGGGCACCCTATCCAAAGGGTATCGCCAGCGCGTGGGCCTGGCAGATGCCTTATTGGCTGATCCTCCGATTCTGATCTTGGATGAACCTACCAGCGGCCTAGACCCAGTCCAGATCGCAGAGACCCTCTCCACCATCAAGCAACTCGGCGGGAAACACACGGTCTTACTCTCCACACACATCCTCAGCGAGGTGGAGAAAGTCTGCGAACGCGTCATCATCATCGATAAAGGTCGGATCAAGCTGGATGAATCGCTCCGGCGCATCTCCGAGCGTAAACCCACTTATATCGTCGAGGTGCGGGGACCGCGGGAAGCGGCCAGTGCCGTCTTGCGGGAACGGAATGATTTGATCGTCCTGTCCGAGCGCGGGATCGAATCGGATTTGACGGCCTTTGAGCTACAAAGCCGGGATGGCAAGGACCCGCGGGAAACGCTGGCCCGGCAGATCATCGAACGCGGCTGGAATCTGCGGCGGCTCGACGTCCAACGGGTCAGCTTGGAGGCGTTGTTCGCGGAGGTGGTTTTGCGGGAGAACAACCATTCCGGGAGTCCGGCCCCGGCTGAAGCGTCTTCGCAAACTCACGCCTCATGAGCCAACCAAGCTAACACTGCCGCATCCCCCAGCGAGGCTTCAGAAGGAATCCGATTCCCATGATCGAAACACCTGTGAAGTCTTCGGATAAGACGGAGAATTCCATTGCGGTGGGCGAGACCCCTCCCTCGCCGATCCTGGAAGAAGGGCCAAGCCTGCCACGGTTGATAGGTTTTACAGGTCTGTTCCTCTTCATTTTGGGCACCGTGGCTGTGGTGGCTAACCGTGCCACCGAGACCCCTCGACTCATCTCGGAGAGTATGGGCTTTTTTGCCATCGCGGTTGGCTTGTCCCTGATGTTCTATCACGCCATCACAGACAGTAATATCGAAATCCGCCGGCTCTACGGCGGGTTTGCCCTGCTGATCCTGTTCTACGCCTTGGCCGTGTCCTTGATTCCCGGCCCGGTGTTCGCCTCCGGAGTACCGGACAAACACATTGGGCATAATCTCCTACCCTGGGGAGTGGGCAGTGCCGGCGTGGCTTTGCTCTTCTTCTTCCCCTTTTTGCGGCACGAGACGGAAGAAGCCTATCGGCGAACGGCCCTCTTCGGCGTGTTGGGAATCGGGGCATTGCTGACAGTGGGGAGTATAGCGGCGGGTCTGCTGTTTCCCACGTTCCTGGTCGGTCCCGGTTTAGCTCTGGCATTACTGGGTTTGGGCTTCCTTTGGCTGTTTCTCTCCCAAGTGGATACCACTCAAGGTTTGGGCTATACGGTGGCGGTGGCTATGGGGACCATTGGCGGCCTCCTGCTGGGGTATGGCATCCTCTGGCCGTCCGTCCATGCATTGCTTTACGACGGCCCGACTTCCCTGCGGCTTGCCACGGGAGAACTGTCTTTCAAAGCCGTGCTGTGGCGGCTGTTGACCGCGGTGGTGTTTGCCCTGCCCGCGGGGATCGCTTGGCTCAACCGCTCTGCCCTCTGGTGGAGAGTGCTAGCCTCGCTCTTCAGCGGCATTGGCGTCGTGGCGGTGATCCTCTCACTTTTCTCACGCCCAATTCACTCCCCTCCGACGCCATTCTTGGTCCCCAACGGTTTGATCCTGATGGGGTTAGGGGTCATTCACCTGCTCTTTTCCCTCAGCTATATATCTGACAGTCAATTTGTAGCGTTGGCCCGGCGCGAGCTGTCGGCCTATTTTCTCTCCCCCATCGGCTATCTGGTCTTGGGGGGGATGGTGATGTTGCAATGGATCGGTTATTACCTGTTCATTTTCCAATTGGTGCGTGCGGGCCAGTTTGGTGAAGCCTTGCCTGAGCCAATCGTCAGCGATTATTACAACCTGCTCATGGTTTTTGCCGTGATGGTCCAGGTGCCAGCCCTTACGATGCGATTGCTGGCCGAGGAGCGCCGCACGGGCACCCTAGAGGTGCTACTCACCGCCCCGGTCAACGAATGGCCGGTCGTGCTGAGCAAATTCTTGGCCACTTGGCTCTTTTTCCTGATCAGTTGGCTACCGTCGGGATTGTATCTGATTGCCCTACGGATGGAAGTGGAATCCCCCTTCGACTATCGCCCCTTGTTGAGCTTTTACGCCAGCCTGATGGCGCAGGGGGTGGCCTTCGTCGGAATGGGGCTGTTCTTCTCCTCGCTCACCCGCAATCAGATCATCGCTGCGGTCTTCACCTTCGTGGGCATGATGTTCTTTCTGTTGTGCTATATCATCCGGCTGCAACAAAGCGGCTCGATCTTGCCGCAGATATTGCAAATGGCTTTGGGGCGCTTGTCCTTCTACCACATGTGGGAGGAGTCGTTGGCCGGCCGTCTGCCAATGCGGGATGCCCTGATGTTTGTCTCCTTGGGAGTGTTTTGGCTCTTTCTCACCGTCAAGGTCCTCGAAGCACGCAAGTGGCTCTAAGGTCCCTAGGCCAGACTGAGGGAAAAGTGTATCCAAGGGGGAATTGCTTCCAGCCACCACTGCATGGGAGAACTGCGAGGGATGCATACAAAAACGGCCAAGGTGACATTGCCGTGATCGTTGCCTGATTGGGCAAACCAGCATGGAGCGAACAAAGGACGGGGCCGTGACTGAAATAACACTAACACGCGACATTCGCGGAGATTGACTCAGGATACATGGGCTGAGGGAACATCGCGAACAGTATCCCACGAGCGTATCGGGAAGCGAACTATGGTGGAGACAGCGGATCGGACTCCGGCAGATAATGCCCCTGTGAGCACAAGCGATCGCTTTGTGGACTGGGTTTGCCAGCATCGCCCAGTGGTGGGAGGAGTGCTAGTCGGTTTGGCGGCGGTATGCCTGGTGCTCTTTGCCTATTGGACATATCGCGGCGGCTTGTGGAAACTTTCATCCCCCACCCCTACGGAAAAAAAAGCAGAGTCCGGCAAAGACTCTGAGTCGGGAAGCGCCAAAGACGACGGCGGGACCGAGCTGGCAAACCTACGCCGGGGTGAATACATCGTCGGCGGCGTGACGGTTTTTGCCGCTGCCGTCATTCTGCTGAGCATGTCCTGGTTTTTACTTCTCCGAACCCCGGCGAAAGAAATCGCGCAACAGCGCACGGAAATCCGCTTGTTCCTGCTGATTGGGGGCAGTCTGCTGGGATTGTTGCTAATCGTCGCGGGGATCATTTTCCTGTACGTCTGGAGCGAAAGTTTGACGCGCTGGCTGGATCAGCGGAACTTCCGCGAGGCACGTTGGGTGCTTTTGCCCCTGCTCATGATTCTCTGCGGTGTGCTGGTGGTCTTCCTGTCGGTGATTCCGGCTCGGAGAGAAGAGAGGCACGACGCCCTGATCCGCCGCCTGGTTTACGGCTCGAATTTCGGCCTAACCACTCTGCTGCTGCTCGTGGTCCTGATCGTGGTGAACGTCGTCATTGCTCGTGAGATTCCCAATCAACTCGATACCACAGCGACCGGCTTTTACACCCTGTCCGAACCCACGCGGCAATTGCTGCAAAATCTCGATCCGCCTGTCCGCGCCTACGCGGTGATTCCCAATGTTCCCGATCGGGACATCAACGACATCCGCCAGTTGCTCTTAGCGATGCAAGATGCAAGCGGCGGCCGCTTTGTGGTCCGCTTTTTGAGTCAATCCGCCGACCGCACCGAATTGGCCTCCCTGCGAGAAAAGTACCCGCAATTCGAGATGGTCATGGATCAGCGCACCACGCAGGTTGCCATTTTGCTGACCTCATCCGCCGACGAAAAACGCCACGCCGTGGTGTCCGACACTGACATGTTCGACTTCAGCCGCCGCAATTTTGAAGGGGAAAAGAAACTCTACCAGGAGATCGCCTTCCTTGCGGATAGTCAGAACAAGCCGGTCGTCTATTTCACACAAGGCCACGGTGAAATGGATGCCACCAACAACCCTGAAGCCCCGCCGGAACGATCGGTTAGCCGTCTCCGCCAGTATTTGGAAAAGAATTATCTCGATGTGCGGACGGTGCATCTGAACCAGCCCAATCCGAAGATACCGGATGACGCCACGGTGGTTGTGATTGCCGATCCACAAAACCCCTTCTCTCCTGAAGCTCTGAAAGCTCTCAGGGATTACATGAATCGCAAGGAGAAGAAGGGGAAACTAATTTACTTCTCCGGGGCAACGCCCGGACCCGACGGCCAAGTTTTGCGAACGGGTATTGAAGACTTGCTCGCAGAGTACAACGTCCGCGTGGGTATGGAGTATCTGTACACATTGCCGACCGGTGCCGGTGTGGACTATCGGGCGCCTCTCGTGGTCTTCAGCGCCTCGGCGGTCAAGAATCCAATCCTCCAAACGATAGCCCGGATTACGACCCGCTTGCAATTCCTCTATCCGCGGGAAATATCCCCTCAGAACACCCATCCGTCGTTTCAAGCAAGTGACTTGCTCTTGACCGTAGGGATCACTTGGCTGGAAACCACGCGGCCCGCAGACTTGGCCGCCCGGTTTGAGGAAATCTTGGGCAATGAACGGGTGCAGGAACAGGTACACCTGAGCCGGTCTCCTCGTTCCGTGGCGGTGACGGTGAGCGAGGGGACTACGCCGCGCTTAGTCGCCTTCGGCAGCAGTCTGGTGTTTAGCGATCGGATAGCTCAACAACTGCGTACCTCCAATCCGGTGACCTTCGATCTGTTGGGGGTGAGCGTGGATTGGCTCCGGGAACGGCAAACCTCTTTGGCCGCTGTGAATATCGAAGCCAAGAAATACACGGAATATCGCATCCCGCCTCCGAACAGCCTCAATTTCAGCCGGCTGCTCTGGCTGCCTTTGGGCTTGGGGTTACTGACCGTCATGGGAATGGGGGCGGGAGTGTGGGTGGTCCGGCGCCGGTGAAAAAACGGTCAGGGCAAGCGCTGAATGGGGACAGAAACAGATTGCCACATGGGAAAACTAAGAGGTGCCCGTCCCCTTGGCTGTTTGCCTGGTCAGCAGAGCCTGAGCCTCCCTGCGCCACCTTACCCATCCGGAATCATGGACTGAGGAGTGGGTGCGATCATGAACTTCCGACTGACCGCCGCGCTTGGCATCGTGGGATTGGTGCTCGTCGCCACTTTGTTGCTTCTGACCTTCTTCTCTCCAGAAGACTCCCCATCGTCTGAGGGAAGTTTGTTTCCCCAATTGGCCGGGGTAAAACCGGAAGACATCGACACGGTGGAAATCGAACGGGAAAATCAAAGTCCGATCATTTTTCGGCGGACGGGACCTCAACGTTGGATCATGGAATGGGAAGCCAGAGATGCTTCTGGTCAAAAGGTTCCTCTGAAAGCCGCCGCGGATGCCCTGACGGTCAACGATATTGTCCGCGAGTTGCTCCGAGCTAAACCCATTCAGCACCCGGAACTGACCAGCAATCCCGCCTTGCATGGGTTGCAGCCCGCAGGGCTGACCGTCACTTTGCGCAGCGGCGATACCTCAGCCCGCATCGACATTGGAGATGTCACAAGCGGGGGACGTGCCGTTGCCTTCGTGATGATTCCGGACAAGAAGCGCCCTTTGGCAATCAATCGGAGCGTAATTGATCCTCTGCTATCCAACACTCAGAAGAGCGGAAAAGCGGCAGACTTGGCGAAAAGCGAGGGGGATTTCCGCAACAAGAACATCTTCCCGGTCGAATCATTCCGCGCCGAAGAGGAAAGCCAGAAACTCGAATTGTCCTTAGTCAATCAACAGAAGTTGTTTGTCCTCGAAAAGACAAGCGGGGGCTGGCAGTTCCAGCTTCCCAAGGACTGGGGAATGGCCGATGTGCAGGGCGATCCGCAGAGCGCACCAGGGACTTTCACCGGCGTCCGCCCGCTGCTCAACGCCTTGACCAGTTTGCGTGCCAGCTCCAAAAGTGATTTCGTCGAGCTGCCCACCGCCGAGCAACTCAAACAGTATGGCCTGCAAAACGATGATCCGGAGCTGATCCAGGTGCGACTCACGACCAAGGACAAGGAAACGGCAACTGTGTTTATCGGCAAGCCCGACACTCCAGAGCCAAAGGGGGATAAGAAAGAGGTCCCCCTGCCTACAGGTGATGAGAAGCGCTGGGTTCGCGTCGAAGGTCAACCCGGCATCATCCGAGTGGGTGGTGCCAACCTGAAGGGTCTGATTCCGTTGATTCAGAACCCTGACCCCTTGCGCGATCGCAATCTGCTTACTGTGGATCGTGCCCGGATCGATGGGTTGGATTTGTCCACAGGCGTGATACTGCGCCGGGTAGGAACGCCGCCGGAATGGAAATTATTCGGGCCGCCGACGCCGATGGAACCCCAAGCGGTCAACACCACCGCGGTGCAACGCATGCTTGATCTGCTGGGCGAGCGGCGCATTATTCGCTCCTTCCCTTCGCCCAATGACGCTCATTTTGCAGGGCCGGCTTTGCAGTTGGAAATCAAAGTTTGGGCCGATGCTTTTACCTCCACCTCGGATGCTAAGGCCGAACCCAAACTCAAAGACAATGCCAAACCGATTATTCTCAAAATCGGCAAAAAGGAAGGGGATGCCGTCTATGTCCGCCGCATCCTACCGGATGGCAGCAGTGCGGATTACCTCCTTCCCGAAAAGGTCAAGCTGGCTGCCGCCGGCGACACACTCGTGGACCTGGTGGCCACCCTCCAGAAAACCCGACTCGACCTGCTCGACCCCAATTTGAAGACCTTCGGGTCAGACGCCGTCGTCAAACTCACTGTCAGCGGCAGCGTGCAATATGAACTGACCCGCTCCGAAAAGCCCGACAGCGGAACCAATAAGTATCGCTGGACATTTGCTGCTCCGGATAATCGCAAGGGGCAATCTGCAGACTCCGAGACAGTCGAAGAGATGCTCCGCTTGCTCGGCACTACCCAATCCGTCTCCCGCTACATCAACGAGACGCCAACGGAAGAGCAACTTAAGGAATATGGCTTGGCACCGAATCCGCAGTTGAAGGTGGTCGTGCATCTTCAGAGCGGCGAGGATAAGGAGCGCACCTACGAATTCGGTAAAGCCACGGCCGATCCCGGTTATGTCTTTGCTCGCCAGGCGGGGAAGGCCATCGTTTTCACCCTCCCCAAACTAGTGATGGATCGCTTCCTGACCTCGGACCTGCGGGACAAATCCCTCTTGCAGTTTGATGCGACTCAGGTGGTGAGCGTCCAACTCAAAGGCTGGGGCAAGGCCGGTTTCCTTACCGAATTGCACTTCACAAAAAACAAAGACGGTGCTTGGGCCGCGCAAACACCGCCCACCCCCGCCGGATACATGCTCGATCCGTCGAAGTTGCAGGCCTTCCTAGATCTGCTTAGCAAAACGAAGGTCAAAGCCTTCCTGGATGGAACCAGCAAGCCGGAATATGGCTTGGAGAATGACAAGGAATATCTCATTATCACCCTCAAGTTCACCGATGGAACAGAACGCGTCCTGAAACTGGGCGCTGCCGCCGATGGGGGTGCCGCGCTCTATGCTTGGACCTCTCTGGGCGGCGGACAGTTCCTGACTCTCGACGCTTCGCCGTTTAAACCTTACAAGGATTCCCCCGGCTCTTTGGCCCGCTGAGACCTCATGTCAAAGCATGACTGACAATTGCTCTTGACAGTTACTGGCTGTCTTGGCATAGCCGCTTCTCGTGGGGAAATGTGTATCTAAGACCTGGACAGTACCCGGTCCAAGAGCCGAACAGCACCCGAAGGCGAGGGAAGCTTTCGCCCTGATTCTCAGAGTGAAAGGAAGAAGCTGACAGCGGAGGAGGGCGGTTCATGTCCGGGCGTTCCGAGGATTTTGAGGGGGATTCCGAATGGTGCGGCGATGGCTTTGGGCAGTGGCGGGCATAATGGGAGCGACTATGAGCGCTTGGGGGCAGACCAGCGGCGTCCCACCCATCCCTTCGGGCACTGGTCCACTGATTTCCCCGGCGACTCCTCTGCCCCCCTCGCCGGGCGTGGGGATACCGACCGCGGGTTTGCCAGGACAAGTGATTGCCACCAGTTATCAGTTTTCACCACCCTTGCCTCAACCCCAAACCTTACCGCGCGTGGGTGCCCCTGTAGGATTGCCAGCCAACTCTCTGATAGTACCCTATGATCCTCGGCGGCCCATCGATCCCCTCGTCTCCGCTGGCTTGGACCCCAAACACCTCGTCACCCCTGTGCAGGGGTACGGCGATCAGACGTTTTTTGACCGATTCCTGGATAAGATCAAGAGGGCTTTCGGACTCTCCACGCCGACCGTGGCACCTCCGCCGAATGTGACTCCAGGTATCTTCCGCCGCAATCGGGAAGCGCAGCGCCAAAGGCTTTGGCCGCGAGATTGAGGCAATAGCACCGGTCTCTTTCGCGGCTGCCTAAGCGGCTCCTATGGGGTCCGCCTCCTATCCAGGGTTTTGATGAGGTTGAAAGCCAGAATGAAGGACCAAATAGGCGCCGATTGGCTCGTCTGAGCCAAGGGCCTAAGGGCCGGGTATCACACCATGACGAACGGGCTGAAAGGGTGTGCTTTATATCGTGGGCGGTGTGCTGTATACCTTGGGCTTGGCAAAAAAATAAGTGCGAGGGCCGGTAACGGCTCGGTTACCGACCCTAGCGGTGATCCAAGGGTATGGCGAGAGATAGAGCGGACGAGGACAAGCGTGCAGGCTTAAGTCTCCATGCCTGGAGTTCCCTAATCAGTCACAGGATTCTTATCCACGATCTTCGTCACCGTTTGTGTTTGCTGTTTCAAGTCCATAGTCAGTTTTTGATCCGCAACGGCAACGGTCAGGCTCCCTTTGAGGCTCATGTTCAGTTGGGCGCTTTCGAGGCGTCCCTTGTTGAGATCGAACGTGGCGGTGCCGTCGAACTTATCGGTCTTGATGTCGGCGTCGGAGATTTTGAAGGGGAGTTTCGGGGCCATACCATCATCGCCGCTCGTCCATTTCATCTCTCCCCCGATGGACAGCCGGGCGAGAGAGCCACGAACATCTTCCAATTTGTAGCGGGTGTTGACCTCCACGTTTCCGAGGGGTCCGAGAGGCATTTTGTCTTTGCGCTGCCAGCTTTCCCCAACTGCCAAAGGCTTGTCCGGGGCAAGTGAGAACGTTTCTCCAAAGGATCGACGAATGACTGATTCAGAGAGGACCGAGCGAAGAAGGGTGGCGATCATGGGGTCTTCTCCGGCAAGCGCCTGGAGGAATTTGTCATAACCCTCGAATTTCACGACGTTCCACTTGTCATCCACGGTGAAGGTGAAGGTGATGTTTTTCAGCTTTTCGCCGACATCCATACCCGGAAATGCCACCGGGCCGTCCATTTCCATCTTTTGCCGCAGGAATGTCATCTCCACCACGGTGGCATCCTTTTTGGCCTCTTTGATCCGGTAACGGATAACCGTTTCTGCTTTGATTTTCATGTCGATGTCCTGACCCATAAAAGACATCGATTGCTGCATCTTAGTATCCTGAACAGCATAGAAGGTATCTCCTGCGCGGAATTTCCACTTGAGGGAGTAAGTGCCCTCCTTTTGAGACAGGCCCTGCAGGCTAGCCGTTTCTGCAGCGGGGCGGAGGCGAATCGGCTTCTCCTGGGCCGAGACTCCAACGAGATTGAAAAACAGCAGACTCGCAAGCAGAGAGCGGAACATGATTGTTTCTCCGGGGCGGCAAGGGGTCAGTCAATCACCCTGCGTTCACGGGAGCAAGGCAGGGATCAAAGAAATCCTTGTGATAGATTCAACTCCCTTAGCGTAACATAGTGAGATCGTGTTCACAAGATGATCCTAGCGCCATATTTTGGCGGCCAACCTGCGAGGATGGCGGGAAGCACCTGCCGTTCGAGATTTCGCCCTGATCATTTAACGGCTCCGCCACTTGATATTGCAGCCGATGCTCGGTTTCTGATTTTCTGAGGGTTTCCGGCCCGCGAGAACAGCGTCCAAAGCGGCTCGCAGGTCCCGGCCATCGTTCGGCTTGCCGTTTCCCGGACGGCTATCATCCATCTGGCCGCGATAGACCAGCTTGCGCTCTTTGTCGAAAACAAAAAAGTCCGGTGTACAGGCGGCCCGATAGGCGCGCGCCACCTCCTGGGTTTCATCGAAGAGATAAGGGAAGGTGTAGCCAACCCGTTCCTTCTCTTCCTTCATTTTCTCTGGCGAGTCTTCCGGATAAGCCACGGGATCGTTGCTGTTGATGGCCACGACGGCGACGCCTTTGGCTTGATACTCTTTGGCTAGTTCGGCGAAGGCTTTCTGGATGTGTTTGACGTAAGGGCAATGGTTGCAAATGAAAGCCACGAGGAGAGCCGGGGCTTGGGCGAAGTCCGATAACGAGACCATTTTGCCGTCGGTGTCCGGGAGTCGGAAATCCGGGGCAGGCATTCCAAGGGGGGCCATGGTCGATTCGGTTAGAGCCATGAGCAATCCTCCAAGGCGGCAGACAGTTGAAGCACAAGACGGCGGATTTATTGTAGGAAGCTTCAGAGCAAAAGCGAGTCTTGATACACTCGCGGGCGATGCGAGGATGCGATCGGGTTGGGCGAACAGGACGTATGCCCAGCGTGTCCGACGGCGCCCGCATCCGCTGAGCGATGAGGAGTGACTATATGCTTGACCCGAAGTGATCAGGAGGCGTAGCGCAGTCGCAGGGCGTTGGCGACCACAGAGACGGAACTCAGGCTCATGGCCAGGGCAGCGAACATCGGATGGAGCGAAATGCCCACCAAGGGAACGAACAGACCCGCTGCTAGAGGAATGCCGAGGATGTTATAAGCGAAGGCGAAGACGAGGTTCTGGCGAATGATCCGGACGGTGGCAAGACTGAGTCGGCGAGCGCGTAGGAGGCCGAGAAGGTCGCCCTTAACCAGCACGACGGGGGCTGCTTACAAGGCGACATCTGAGCCGTGTCCCAGAGCGATGCCCACATCGGCGGAG
>Ga0101945_1002201_pt1:0-2500 | contig 14590 bp, 10 predicted proteins | sample DewCreD2012metaG_2_FD_75246 | JGI IMG/M metagenome (GOLD analysis project Ga0101945, IMG submission 75246) | Hot spring sediment bacterial and archeal communities from British Columbia, Canada, to study Microbial Dark Matter (Phase II) - Dewar... ... | reverse complement strand
TACATGGTTACAGTAATCGAATCCGGTGGAGTAAACGAAGATACGGGTGTAGCAGTTGCTGATCCCAGCACGGCTATTAGCAGAATGAGGGGAATCCCTGCGAACCTCAGAACCCAGCTCAAGATTCCTCGTCGCAAAGGAAGTTTTTCTTGGGCTTTCATCGCGTGACCTCCACCGAGACAATGCAGAGCCGACCTTCAATCATCAAATGTTCTTTCGGTTCCACCACTGGGCACGCTAATGCTATCGCCTGGCCGGTCGGTGACCATGCGATCCCCCACGCACCAATATTAATATTAACAAACTGGTGATCTGCCAGTATCTCTTTTGCATAACCTGTAGTGGCATTGATGAAATACAAACCGTGAAGCTCCAGTCCGTTCTCACTGGTACCTTTTTTGGCGATAACCAGGAGGTCATGACTATTGGGAGCCCAGGCGATAGCATATAAGTATTGGAGCCCAAGATTGAGGTAGCGCCGTTCTCCGGTATTCATGTCTATCAGCGTCAGGTCAGTGAAATGGACAGGGGGATCCCCAACAGTGGTTAATGCAGCTATATAACGCCCATTTGGGCTCCATTGCACATGAAATGTCCACCGCTTGCCATATCGGGCTTCACTTTTCTCAAAGCCAAGGTCTAGTTCGCAAATTTGCCCTGAGGGTAAATCGGCTAAATAAAAACCTGTATCGTTGTAGAAAGCAACTTGGTCACCATTGGGATGCCAAGCAGCCCGATACGGCTCCGGTCCAAATTGTTGTCCTAAAGCAGACAACTCCTGCCACGGCGTCAATGGCAAAGTAAAGGGAAAGGTTTGCCGTTGAGCCTGGGCTACATCAAAGGCTTCAGGCCGATCCTGGGCGGTGAAAAAGACCACCCGTCGACCGTCAGAACTAACGGCCAGATAAGAGGTTGTCAAGCCAGTAACCACCTCTTCCAGAGGTAACCCTTCTCCCCGACTGATAAGCAACACATTCTGTTTATTATGCGAAACATCGACAAAGGCCACTGCCTGTGCGGAAGCCAGCCAGACCGGTTTGGGATTAGAGACAATGCTGAAACCTTGCCACTCCCCGTAGCGCTGTAGTTCTCCCGTTTTTACATTGAATGTCTCAATGTATTCCCCGGACTGGTCAGGAGTCAACCGGGTGATCAAGAGGCGCTGACCATCCGGCAGCCACCCGGCGATGCCGATGGCCGAGGGATGGGTCAGCACCACCCGAGGTTCGGAAAACCGGTAAGCCTCGAAAGGCGGACCAGGCTCGGCAGGCACAGGCTGACCCGCAAATAGGCAAGGTGGCACCGGCATAGGAACGAGCGTAGGTGTTTCTGGTAGAGGATAGGGTGGCAATGTTGGCGTCTCGATAGGGGATTGAAAGGTTTGAAATCCCGGTTGCGCTCCCTCCCGTAGCTGGTCAAGGGTCATGGCAAGAACCACTGCCAGGCCTACGAGCACCAGCAGGCCCAACAAACCTCCTGCGATGCTGAACATGCGTTTCATGCTGCGCCTCCAATCGATTTGTGCATGCGCTCCGCTATGCAAGCTCGGTCACGCACACAGTGGCCTAACGGGGCGGTTCACCCGCTCGCGGAGCGCCAGCGGAGCGAGTCGGGTGCAACCGCGTGTTAGGCCGCCGCGCTCGGGCTCCGGCGCAACATGACAATCCCGAGCCATACGAACCACACGAGTTGACTTATCCCAAAAATGCCCACCAAGTCACTGAGACCCGGAATTGTTGAGACGATACCCACCAAACCCACGAGCACACCAAGATAGTTTAGGAATTTGGGAAGCCCGCCGATTCGTAGGGCGGCCCAACTGACCAACAGCGTAAATAGGCCGCCCAAGATTTCGCCATTCCCGTTGCCCAGTCCACTCGCCACGGATTCAATTCCCAACCAGGTCAACGCTGCTTGAGCGGGGTCTTTGCTATAGAGCGCGACGACGGGGGCAATACCAGCATTCGAGACCATGCCGCTGGCAACTAGCGAGCCGGCCCAGATAATTCCAATCGCGGTTGCCGCCTGTATAATGGCCGGAGGGCTGGCTTTCAATCGCTCATAGAGCGCCAACGCCAGCACAATCAGAACGACGCCGAAAATCACGTATAGGATCAGGTTTGTTGAGTATATGACTGTTTGTCTACGAGTAAGGCGACCTTCTGGGCTGGGTCAACGATATTGGGGTAGTCCAACACGAAGAGAAACAAGACAATCCCCACCAAGTATGCGGCTGCCAGATAGAGTGCGGCAATGCCGCCTATTTTCTGTAGGTTATTCATTATCATTCTCCTATTCCGAACAAAACTGACGAGATTCGTTTTCTTCGGAAGCAAGTTGAATACTCAGAAAACGCCGAGCGTGGGCGCATTGAGTGTGTTGGGAATGTGCGGCCTAGCGACATGCGCATCAGCTGCGGGCCCTCGTGCCTGCGCCCACACAAATATACGCTTCCGCAGCGGCGCCATCGGAGGGCGCCGCCCGCGCGGGCTCTGCGCCC
>Ga0101945_1002190_pt1 | contig 14660 bp, 19 predicted proteins | sample DewCreD2012metaG_2_FD_75246 | JGI IMG/M metagenome (GOLD analysis project Ga0101945, IMG submission 75246) | Hot spring sediment bacterial and archeal communities from British Columbia, Canada, to study Microbial Dark Matter (Phase II) - Dewar... ... | reverse complement strand
CGCCGAGAGGGTTCGTGCGACGGGACCGCGGAACGTGCTCTTCCTGCTAGTCGGAGAGGGAGCCGAGAAGGCGCGGCTCCACGAGATCGCCGCTCGGGCCCGGCTCGACAACGTGCGTTTCATGGACCAGCAGCCGCGCGAACTGGTCCCATGCCTGATTAGTGCCGCTGACGTCTGTTTAGTGCTTCTCCGACGCGCATCTTTGTTCAGGATAGTCTTGCCTTCCAAGATGCTTGAGTTCATGGCCTGCGGGCGACCGGTAGTGCTTGGGGTGGACGGGTATGCGCGTACGGTCCTGGAGCGAGCGGATGCCGGTGTGTTTGTGGAACCAGAAAACGACGAGGCGCTGGCGACGGCGATTGTACGACTCGCCCGGGATCCTGAGCTATGCGCCAAGTTCGGAGAGAATGGCAGACGATTCGTGAGCGTACACTTCTCCCGAGCGTCGACTGCGCAGCGGTATTTGGAGGTGCTGGAGACGCTAGTGGCCGGTTGGCGCCGCCTCCGTGATCCTCGAGATGCGAGCGGGACGGCGAGACCGGGTCCTTCCCACGCAGCCTAGACCAGAGAGATGCAAACTTCTCTTTGGGCCGTGGCGGTTGCGTCGGGCGTCGCAGCGGCGGCGCTGTCCGTTCTGGCCCGCGTCTGGCGCAGGCGGAGCGGGCGGAGCCTGAGCGAAGCTGCCACGGAAGTGCTGCTGTCCACCGCCCCCCTCCTCGTCTCCATAGCGGGCGGGCTGCTCGTCGGTAGCCTCTGGACCAAGGCCGGTGCCGGGAGCCTCCTTGGGGCAGCGGCCCTGATGCTGGTAGGTGGTCTTTCAGGGCGATCAGCGGTCGTTCGGAAGCCGCTCGGAGCGCTGCTTGGGACGGTGCTCCTGGCCAGCCTGGTGGGAGTGGGCCTCGGCCTGCGCATCGACGCCATCCGTCATCCGCTGTCCGGCACGCCGGTGCTCACCGGAGGCCTTGCGATCCCACTTACCGTGCTCTGGCTCGTCGTCTTCACGGCGGCTTTCTCCACCACGGGCCGGCTCGAGGGTCTTTGTCTGCCCCTGGCTGCGGTGGCGTCCGCCACGTCCCTCCTCGTCCTCGCGCTCCGGCAGCAAGAGGTTGTCCTCGCCAGCCATCTGTCGGCTGCGACGGCGGGCGCCGCCTTCGGACTTACGGCTCTGGCTCTGTCGGGACTCCGACCGCCCGCCGGGAACGTCACCGCGGTGGTGCTGGGGTACTTGCTGGCTACTGCCAGCGTGGTGGGGGTGTCCAAATCATCCGCTCTGCTCAGTTTCGGCATCCCGCTCATCCTCTTCGCCGTCCCGATGCTGGGGATGACCACGCTCGTGTTCGACCGGCTGCGCATGCGCTCCCTCGTGGTGGAGGTGCGACAGGATGTCTACCGGTGGCTGCTGAACCGGGGGCTTCCCAGGCACAGGGCCATTATCTTCATCACCTGTGTCCAGGCGTACCTGGGCGCGATCGTCGTGCTGCTCGCCGCCTTGGGGCGGATGCCCTTTCTCGAGAGCGGGCTGGTCTTTGCTGCTTGCGCGGCGGCCGGGGTCCCCGTCTTCGGACGTCTCCTGCGCAGGCTGGTTCCTCCACCAGGAGAGCCGCCCGAAGGCGCCTTCGTCGGGAGGCGGCTCCTGGACATGAAGGTGGACCCGATCGGCATGGAGGACGCCCTGAGGAGGATCGAGCGTTTCATCGCGTCCGGTCGCGCGCATCACGTGGTCACCGCCGATACGCCCGCCCTGGCAAGGGCGATCGACGATGCCCGCTTCCGTGATGTGGTCAACGCCGCCCACATGGTGACGGCCGACGGCATCGGCGTGGTTTGGGCGGCCAGGGTGCTGGGCGTGCCTGTGCGGGATCGCCTCCCGGGCATTGACCTGATGGAAGAGCTTTGCCGCCTGTCGGCCGAGAAGGGCTATCGTGTCTTCTTCCTGGGGGGAGAGCCCGGCGTGGCCGCGGAGGCGGCTCGGCGGCTCGCTGCCCGGTTCCCGGGCCTGGCTGTCGCGGGCACGCATCACGGCTATTTTGCGGCCAGTGACGAGCCGAAGGTGCTGGAGCTGGTGCGCACCGCACGCCCAGACATCCTGTTTGTCGCGCTGGGATCCCCGCTGCAGGACTACTGGATCCACCGGCACCTGGATGAGCTAGAGGTTCCGGTTTGCGTCGGCGTCGGCGGGAGCCTGGACGTCTTCGCGGGCAGAGTCTTACGCGCCCCCGTGTGGATGCGCCGATTTGGCCTCGAGTGGCTGTATCGCGCGATCCAGGAACCGTGGCGAATTCGGCGGTGGACTGCCATCCCCAGGGTGATTGCTGCTTCGCTGAGAGCCCGACTGCAGGCGTACTGGCCCTGAATCCGCCGTCTCCCAGACGCAGGCGCCGCAATAGCGATGGTACCGGTCGTCACAGACAACGTCTGGCCTGACGGGCCTGCCCGGTCAAGCGCGTTCCAAGAGCGCATCTCCCAAGCCCCCGGGGCCGAGCCAGCCCGAAATGGAAACCTGCTGGCCTTCTGGCTCAAGGAAGGGGTTAACATGCGCCCCGGGGACCCCTGCTACGGCTTCTTCCAGGAGGTCCTCGAATTCGCCCGTCTCCGCCCCGAAGTGGCCTTCTGCTTCGCCGACGCGACGATCAACCGGGATGCCGGCATGCACGTCAGGTACGTGGGCAGATTCGAGCGTATTGCGCTTCGCCAGCACCTGCCGGGCGGGTGCGATGAGCGCGACAAGGAGGTCGTTCATCTTCCCCAGATTGTCATAAGAATAGGCCGGCGCCTGGAGGCTTTCCGAGATTGCCTGTTCGAAGCCGTCGGCGACGCGGTCAAGCGCCTGGAGCGGAGGGAGGCGGTGAGACCGCTCGTGGGTTTCACAGGGCTGGCGGACGCTCTGCTCTTGCTGATGCGGACCCATCACGGGTGGAGTCAGGAGGCTCAGGCGGTGGGGGTCGTAATCGTCGACCTCCTGCGGCGAGCGCTGGAAGACCTGGCGGCGAACGGACGGCGATACGGGCTGCTCTCCGTGCTGGAGCCCCTCCGGTTCTCGTGGTGGCGTCCAGGGTGTCGATATGGCTTCGAGGCGTGGGGGGTAAGGGACCCGTTTGCGAAGATCGCGTCCGAGGCCCCATTTCACCGGTACTGCGACGGCGGGCACGTGACCATTGTCCGGTGGGACAGACGCAGACCGGTGCGCGACCTGGAGGAGCTCCTACTGTATGCGCGCGAGCAGGACGCCGGGTGCGTGTGGCCGTGCTGACGCACCCGGATTCCGGTGGGCCGGGAATCCCGAGGCTGAGGTCGATGCGATGATCATTTTGGGCATCAATGCCTATCATGGCAACGCTTCCGCCGCTATCCTCTGCGACGGTTGCCTGGTAGCGGCCGTCGAGGAGGAGAGGTTCAGCCGGGTCAAGTACGTCGCAGGCTTCCCCGTGCGCGCGGTCAGGTACTGCCTGGAGGCGGCAGGAGTCTCCATCACCGAGGTCGACCACATCGCGATCCCCCGCAACCCATGGGCGCGGCTGGCCAGCAAGGTGCTGTACGGTCTGCGCCTGCCGCGCCTCGCACTGGAGCGCTCCAGGGTCGTGGTTCGCTTTGCGGGCCTTCGCGAGGAGCTGGCTCGCGCATGCGGCGTGGCCCCCGCGGCTATCCGAGCCCGGTGGCACCGGGTCGAGCATCACCGGGCGCACCTGGCCAGCGCGTTCTTCGTCTCGCCCTTCGAGCAGGCAGCGGTGCTGTCGGCCGACGGGCTGGGCGACTTCGCCAGCACCATGTTGGCCACCGGTCGGGACAACCGGCTCGAGATCCACGGCGCGGTGGAGTTCCCCCACTCGCTGGGGCTGTACTATACGGCCATCACGCAGTACCTGGGCTTCTGGAAGTACGGCGACGAATACAAGGTGATAGGACTGGCGGCGTACGGGGAGCCGGCGTACCTGGACGAGTTCCGGCGCATCGTCCAGAATGCGGGATGAAAACGCGGCTCACGAAGACGCGAGGCGAGCCCGCTCGATCTCGCGCTTCATCTTTGTCCAGGCGGCCACGGGGGCCCCGACTTCAAAGAGAGCCTGCGCGGCCCTGAGCCGCACCTGCCGGTCTTCCTGGAGGAGCTGCTCGATGGCCTCTCGCACGAGGCGCGAGACCGGCAAGCCGCGCTGCGCGGCCTCCTGACGAAGCAGGCGCAGTGTTTCGGGCGGAAGACGAACTTCCAGGCGCTCCACAAGGGTAGCCATGTCTTTGTCCGGCTTACGGCTACGACATTATTGTCCGGACACAAACTATACCGTGGGGCAGCCTGCGGGTCAACTGACCGTTCGGATATCCCCGCCCCGAGGTGGTCTGACAGAGGAGGTCTCACAGAGGAGGTCTGACAGATGGAGATCCAGCACGTGCTGATCACCGGTGGGGCGGGGTTCCTGGGGAGCCACCTCTGCGACCGGCTCCTCGAGCGCGGGTGCGAGGTGCTGTGCCTGGACAACCTGCTCACCGGGCACGAGGGCAACATCGTTCACCTCCTGGGGCACCCCCGTTTCCGGTTCATCCGCTACGACGTGTGCGACTACGTGTACGTGGACGAGCCGGTGGACGCGGTGCTCCACTTCGCCTCGCCGGCCAGCCCCAAGGATTACCTGGAGTACCCCATCCACACGCTGAAGGTGGGGGCCTTCGGCACGCACAAGGCCCTGGGCCTGGCCCGCGCCAAAGGGGCACGGTTCCTGCTGGCCAGCACCTCCGAGGTCTACGGCGACCCGCTGGTGAACCCGCAGCCCGAAACCTACTGGGGCAACGTCAACCCCATCAGCCCGCGGGGGGTCTACGACGAGGCCAAACGCTTCGCCGAGGCGATGACCATGGCCTACCACCGCTACCACGGGCTCGATACCCGCATCGTCCGCATCTTCAACACCTTCGGCCCCCGGATGCGGCCCGACGACGGCCGGGTCGTCTCCACCTTCATCGTGCAGGCCCTCCGGGGCGAGCCGCTGACCGTGCACGGCGACGGGTCGCAGACCCGTAGTTTCTGCTACGTGGACGACATGGTGGCGGGCATCCTGGCGGTGCTCTTCCACCCCTCCGACCGGCCGCCCGCGCAGCGCACCGACCGGACGTTCCTCTACGTGAACGCCGACGCCGAGGACTCGATCCACCACCCCATCAACCTGGGCAACCCCGACGAGCGCAGCGTGCTGGAGATCGCCCGGATCGTGCTGGAGGCGACGGGCAGCAAGAGCCCGCTGCAGTTCGTGCCCCGGCCGGTGGACGACCCGGGCGTGCGCCGACCAGATATCGGCCGGGCACGGCGGCTGCTGGGGTGGGCGCCGCGGGTATCGCTGGAAGAGGGCATCCGACGCACGGTGGACTACCTCCGGCGGCGCGTGGGCGCGGAGGCGCTGGTCTGACGGGGCGGCCACGGCCGGGGTGCGGCCGCGTATCGGCGGATCAGGTCCTGGATTCGCCATCAGGTGCGTGCAGGTGCTATGATAATCCTAAAATATGATAATCCCATTCCGGTGGACAACACATGCGTAACCGTCTTACAGTGACGGAAGCCGTGAGGAACTTCTCCGAACTGCTAGGGCGCGTCCGGTTCAAGGGCGAGAGGTTTGTGCTCCTCAAGGGCGGCAAACCTGTGGCCGAACTGGTCCCCACAGAGGCGGCGGCTCCACTGCGCCTGGGTGAACTTCCGGCGGTCCTGGCCGGCTTGCCGCACCTCGATCCCGAGGACGCGGATCGGTTCGAGGCTGATCTCGAGTCGGCCCGGAAGGCCGCGGGCCTTGCCCCAACCGCACCGTGGGTATCCTGATCGATTCCAGCGTCTTCATTGCCGCAGAACGCGGGCGTCTTCCGCTGGAAAGCCACCTCGATGGCCAGGAAGACGAACCGGTTGCCCTGAGCGCTCTGACGGCCAGCGAACTGTTGCACGGAGTCCACCGGGCATCCGATCCCCGGTACAGGGCGCGGCGGGAACGGTTCGTGGAGGCAATTCTGGCGCGGTTCCCGGTCGTCGAGTTCGATCTCAACGCGGCACGGGTGCATGCTCGGCTCTGGGCGGAACTCGTCGCCCGCGGCGAAACCGTCGCAGCCCACGACCTGATCATCGGGGCGACGGCGATGGCTGTGGACTTCCAGGTGGCCACGTTGAACCCGCGCGACTTCCCGCGGATTCCCGGGTTGCGCGTACAGGTCTGGAGTCGCTAGCGGCTGCGCAACGAGGGCCAAAGCCTCGGATAGTGGCGCCACACGCACTCCTCTTAGAGTTCGGCCGAACAGCGGGCCGAAGTGGGTACGGTCCCCGGTGACCACCCCGCCCGCCTGCGCGGAGACAGCCGCGGCGAGGATCGGAGCATCCTGCTCGGGCGGGCCTTGCTCCAGAGCCCAGATCACGAGGAACCTGGGTGCTTCTGGCACCAGAGTCACGGCCTCGAGGACGATGCAAACAGGACGTTGGCGTCAAGAAACAGGCGAGGTTTCAGGAGGGCCGGCGGATCCGCCTTCAGGGCATCGTCCTCGGGATGCGCGTCCAGGAGGGCGGCCAGCCGCCGGACCAGTTCCCCGATCTCGCCGGGCGGCACCGTTCGCGGATGGACCAAGACGATGCCCATGTGGACCTTTCCGGTTTCGGCCCACTGCCGGGAGAGGGGCACGAAGTCTCGCAGGTTGTACGAGACGATGGCCCGTCCCTCACACACCGAGGTCTCGAGTTGTTCGGCATCTTCCAGACAGGCCCATCTGCGCTCGGGCTCCTGGACGGCCTGGACGTCGTGGCCCAGTCGTCGGAGCTGCCGGGCGACTTCGCCCGGAATCATCTCGTCAAGCCACAGACGCATGCGCGCGGGTACCAGGAGCGGAGCGGACGGGAGCGACCGCGGGGCCGGGCCGTGCTACCCGGAAAGCGGGGCAAGGTGCGGGTATAGGCGCTCCCACTCCTCACGGGACCGCTCGTTCTCCGCGACCAGTGCGTCGATCTCCTCGGGGTACGCTCGACAGTAGCGGAGGGCGGCCTCGATCTGGCGGGGGGTCACGTGCTCCAGGACGCGCCGCGTGCGGTCGATGTCTTCCCGGCAGGCCCGGTAGACGGCGATCACCTCCCAGACGTCGAGTCCAGTCCCCTCGACCCGGGCCCGGCGGTCCCCCGGTGGCCCCGCGAAGGCGATGCCAGGATGGCGGCGCATCCGGAAGGCCTCCTCGGCCAGTTCGCTCACGATGGCGCTAAGCGGGCGCGAGGTGCGGCGCGCGAGTTCCCGGGCCAGACGGTAGGTTTCCGCCTTCAGACGCACGCTGACAGGAACAGACCTTGGCATTGAAGGGGACTCCTTCCCAAGTTATTTAAGGGCGATTGTGCTAACCGCTGGGCGTCAGCATGCCGACCCACCGCACGCGAGGTTCGATCCGGTGAACAGCATTGTAGAAGCGCCGGTCACCCGTCCACAAGAGGCAATCGTACCGCTCGGCAAGTGCGAGGTAGTGGCAGTCATAGGTGGTGGGCTGTCGCAGGCGCCGGGCCAGAGAGAGGGCCCGGATTGCCAGGAGGGGTTCCTCGCGCAAGTCGATACCGAAGGCGAGGATCACTTCCAGAGCCGCGTTTGCGGTGGAGACGTTCAATTCGCCGCGGAGGACTCGCTTGTGCAGGGCGTTAGTGACCTCTGCGACCAGCAGGCAGGGAGCCAGTAGACGCACATTGTCGCGTCCCCATTGGTCAGCGAGCGCCAGTGCCGTGGCGCTATGCGGTTCGGGCACAGCCCACATGGTGGCCAGACTGGCGTCCACGACAACGGCATCTGCCGTCACGCCTACCGTCTCTCCCTGGCCCGGCGAATCAGTTCGGCGGAGCTGACCGTGAAGGCGCGCCCGCGGAACGTCTTGGCCTGGAAGCGCCGGGCCCTTTGGGCCGCAGTGGTCAACGGCGTGCGATTGGTCTGAGCAGGTTCGAATTCCTGGTCGTGCGCAAGTTGCGAGGTAATAGCCCGTACACAGTAGTCGGAGACGGAAAGGTCCTGGCGAGCGGCGGCAGCCTTGACCTGGCGCCGCAGAGCGGGATCGGGCAGGTAAATGTTCAACCGGACGGTCTGTTTGCGCTTCGGGAACCGGTTCATCGAATCACCTTCCACAATGAACGATAGCACTAAAGCACTAAGGTGGCAACGTACACCTGCTCACGCCCGGAGAATCCACGCGGGGGGATCTGGCTCGAGGACTAATTCCAGCATCAGCGGGCTCCACAGAAAAATGTGCGTGTCGAGGAGGAGCCTCAGGGACGCAGAGCCTCCCACCCGTGCTCATCAAACCGTAGGACTGGTGATGTCGGCGGTGATCTGCCCGGTCCCCCGGAATGAGCCCAGCCATGGGCGCGGATTTGGGGGAGGCGGTAGAGGGACGACCTGCCCTTTCCGGCTTCGGCCCACTGTCGGGAGAGGGGCACGAAGTCCCGCAGGTTGTACGACGAAAGCGTCAACATGAGGTGAGCGAAATGGTCGAAGACCCGGATTCCTATCATCCGTCCGGTGATGCGCGCGTGGCGGTCGAGGACCTCCCCGCACCCGGCGGGACCGGGATCGCCCCGGCCGAGGCGCTGGACGCCCGCATCGCCGCGGGCACGGCGGTGGTGGGTGTCGTGGGCCTGGGCTACGTGGGCCTGCCCCTGGCGGTGGCCTGCGCGCGGTGCGGGTTCGCGGTGCGGGGCATCGACGTCGACTCTGCCAAGGTCGAGATGCTGGCCGCCGGCGATTCCTACGTGCGGGATGTACCCGCCGACGCCGTGCGGGCCGCGCTGGCGGGTGGCCGGTTCTTGGTCACCGCCGACGCGTCGGTGCTGGGCGCGTGCGACGCGGTCTTCATCTGTGTGCCCACGCCCATCAGTCCGCAGAAGGAACCCGACACCTCCCACATCGCCGCCGCGGCCCGCCAGGTCGCCGCGCACCTGCGGCCGGGCCAACTGGTGGTCCTGCGCAGCACCAGTTACCCCGGCACCACCGAAGAGGTCGTGCGCCCCATCCTGGAGGCGACCGGCCTGCGGGTGGGGCACGAGGTCTTCCTGGCGTTTGCCCCCGAGCGCATCGACCCGGGCAACCCACACTACACGGTGGAGCAGGTGCCGGTGGTGGTGGGCGGGTGCGACCCGCAGAGTACCCGCCTGGCGGCGCGGCTGCTGGCGCGCCTGGGCCCGCACGTGGTGGCGGTCTCGTCGCCCGCTGCGGCCGAGATGGCCAAGTTGCTGGAGAACGTCTTCCGCAACGTCAACATCGCGCTGGTGAACCAGGTGGCCCAGTTGTGCGACCGCATGGGCCTGGACGTCTGGGAGGTGGTGGAGGCGGCGGCCACCAAGCCCTACGGGTTCATGGCGTTCTGGCCGGGGCTGGTGGGCGGTCACTGCATCCCCGTGGACCCCTACTACCTGGCGTGGAAGGCCCGCGAGTACGACTTCCACATGGACTTCATCGAACTGGCGGCGCGGGTCAACGAGGAGATGCCCTTCTACGTGGTCAACCGGCTGATGGCGGTGCTGTACGACAACGCCGCGCAGGGGGCTACTCGGGGGGCTGCTCATGGGGCTGGTCAGGGGGCTGCTCAGGGGGCTGGTCAGGGGACCGAATCGCACCCTTCGGTGCCAGGGGGCGGCCACGCCGGCGGCCGCCAGCGGGTCCTGGTGCTGGGCGTGGCCTTCAAGCGCGACGTGGACGACGCGCGCTACTCGCCGGCCCTCAAGGTGATCGACCTGCTGCGGCGCCGCAAGGTGGAGGTCCTCTACCACGACCCCTACATCCCCCGGATCGTGGCCAACGGCGCGCCGCTGGCAAGCACCCCGCTGACCGCAGCGTTGCTTCAGGATGTGGACTGCGTGCTGATCCTGGCGGACCACTCCTGCTGCGACTACGCCTGGATCGTCCGCAACGCCCGGATGGTCTTCGACGTCCGCAACGCCACCAGGCAAGTGGCGGAGGGGCGGGAGAAGATCATCCGGCTGTGACCCATCCCCCCGCCTCTTCCCCTCGCCTCTTCCCCCGCCTCTTCCCCCTCCGCCCCCCCCACCCAGGCCCTCGCCGTACTGCTGCCTGCTTTCCAGGCCGAAACCGTTCACCCGTCCGGCACCGTAAACCAGGCCCCGCCGAGCCGATATTCCTGTCAGGGGCCGGCGGTGCTGGGTGGGTTGGGCGGGCTGGGCTGCGGGTCTGGAGTGGGTGGACTGGGCGGGTAGGGCTGCGGGTCTGGACTGGGCGGGTAGGGCGGGGAGGGCTGCGGGTCTGGACTGTGGTGCGGAAGGGCGGGATGATTGCAAAAAGGCCAGGAGGTGCGCTGCTATGCCCGTCCGGTTCTGACGCGCCGCTTCACGGTGGAGGAGTACCACCGCATGGTTCAGGCCGGGATCCTCTCCGAGGACGAACGGGTCGAGCTGATCGAGGGAGAGATCGTGGAGATGGTCCCGATCTGGAGTAGACACGCTGCGTGCGTCGGTCGACTCACGGCCCTCTTTTCCGCTAGGCAGACCGGGGGAATTGTGTGGGTCCAGAATCCCATCCGCCTGGGAGAGCGTTCCGAGCCTCAGCCCGACCTGGCGCTGCTGCGCCCGCGCGGCGACTTCTACGCATCCGGCTATCCGGGCCCTCAGGATGTCCCGCTGATCGTTGAGGTAGCCGAGACCTCCGCCGACGCCGACCGCGAGGTGAAGGTGCCCCTGTACGCCCGCGCGGGCATCCCCCAGGTTTGGCTGGTGGACCTGGAAGGCGAGGTCATCGAGGTCTACCGGCAGCCATCGGCAGAGGGCTACCGGGATGTGCGGCAGGCCCGCCGCGGCGAGGCGCTCTCCGTCGATGCCTTCCCTGACCTGGCGCTGGCCGCGGAGGCGATCCTGGGCTGAGTCCCCCCAGGCGCTATCTGTACCTGGAGCGAAGGCCTGCGAGGAGAGACCGGATGCTGACCGTGGAGGACATTCTGGCTCAGCAGGAGGCAGTGGCAGACCTGGTCGTCCTCGACCGCGTGAACGCCCGCCTGAGGCTGGAGGCGCTCCTCACCGGGATCCCGCTGTTTGTCGCCGACGTCAGGTACGAGACTATCTGGGGAAATTGGAGTCCGGCGGCCCGCGTCCTCAGCTCTGAGCACTTCCGCCGGTGGACGCGCTGGGAGACCCCCCGCCGCCCGCATCTTCACGGGGGATGCGGACGGCTGCTTCTTTGGCTGGTCGGCGGTGCCTCCGGCGTGGTGTTGCGCGCTGGTCGTTGTTGTGCCGGCCGACCTGGACGGTCACTATGAGCGGGTCGAGAGATATGCAGGCAGCTCGGGTCTCCCCCGATGACTCTCGACTACTCCCAGACGGTGGAGAGGTCAACGATCAGACCCGCGAGGAGCGCACAGGTGAGTGACTGGTTCCCCGTGGCTCGGGCGGCGAGCCGAAAGACCTGGTTCTCGAGGACGTGCTGTTCCGCTACACGGTCGTCGGGGTCGATCAGCCAGTATTCCTGGACGCCGAACCGCGCGTAGGTCTCCATCTTGTGCCCCCGGTCCAGCCTGGCCGTCGACGGCGAGAGGACCTCAATGACCAGGTCGGGGGCACCCTGGATGCCGGTGCCGGTGACGATCTGCAGGCGGTCCGCGGACACGTAGGCCAGGTCGGGCTGAACCACATCCACCTGGCTGAGGATCACGTCGATGGGTGAGGGAAACACCTTGCCGATGGCGCGGGCCCGGACCCACTGGTTGAGCACTTCCGCCAGGTTGGCCAACACGCGCTGGTGCAGCGGGCTGGGGGCCGGGGTCACGTAGAGGTCGCCCCCCAGGATCTCGCGGCGGTTCCGGTCGTCCGGCATCTGCAGATAGTCCTGGTAGGTGAGGACCAGTTTCCCGCGTGCCATGCTTCTCGCCCCCGGCCACGATGATACCACGCTGCCGCCAGCAGTTGCCTGGTCGAAGGGGTGACGGTCATTGCCAGAGCCCCTGTATTCCATCGGCTGCCTGACGCTGTCTTTTCGCAGTGCGCGGTGGTGATGTTCTGGAGGCGGCCGGCCTGCGGGTAGAGCACGAGGTCTTCCCTGGCGTTTGCCCCGAGCGCATCGACCCGGGCAACGTTCTCGGGCCCCCGGGGTGGCACTGGGGTCAAAGAAATGGGGTACAATGCCGATAATGGAAGCGAGGGGGAGTTCGGGTGGCCGGCACGCTGGAGGAACGGGTCGCCTATCTCGAGGGCAAGGTTGAGGAGCAGTCCCGGCTTGGCGGCGAACTGCGGGAGATGATAGCGCACCTGGACCAGAAGGTAGACCGGTTCCGAGAGGAACTCAGCGGCCGGATTGACGTCCTGGACCAGAAGGTGGACCGGTTCCGCGACGAATTGAGCGGCCGGATCAACGCTCTGGACCATCAACTCAGCGGCCGCATCGACGCCCTGGACCATCAGCTCGGCGGCCGGATCGACGCTCTGGACCATCAACTCAGCGGCCGGATTGACGCCCTGGACCAGAAGGTGGACCGGTTTCGCGACGAATTGAGCGGCCGGATCGATGTGTTGGACCAGAAGATGTCCAGACAGTTCCTCTGGTTAGTGGGCCTGCAGGTGACCGTTCTCCTGGCTGTGGTGGGGGCGCTGATCGGCGCGCTCTTCCGGGGGTAGCAGGAACGGAGATGACGGGGAAGAGCAATGGCCGCCGAGCCCACTGACGTCCGCATGGCTCGCCTCGAAGGAGGCTACCAGCAGACCGACAGACGCCTGTCGGAAATGCAGGTGGACATTCGTGAGCTCCGCGGGCACCTGGATCATGGCTTCTCAGGCCTGCGGCGCGAGGTACGCCAGCAATTCTACTGGCTTCTTGGCATTCTCGTTGTTGGCATCTTGGTGCCGTTGCACCTTCGCCTCCTCAGTCCGTAGCTGACGCTGAAAGTAGCGGCTGGCGGGTCTCGTGTAGACCTCTCGGCAGAAGCCTTGACATGGATCGCGCCCACGCCGGGGTCATTCTGATCCACTGGCGGGCCTTCAGGCGGTCGGATATCGGAGGCACCGCCAGACACCTGGATGCGCTGGCACGATCCGGGCGGGATCTTCGCAACGCAGTGGTCTACCTGAGCAGGCGAGAGGTGGGCACCTGAGAAGGACCTGATGGAGGTGGTCCGCTCTTCGGTGCCACGTCGGTCGTCTTGATTACATTTGTTGTCTACGTTAGCATGAAACGAGGGGGTGGGATCCATGGCGCGCGGCGCCACGCTCTACCTGCGGGGGCTCCCCGAGGCGCTGGTGCGGGAGGCCAAGGCCACGGCGGCGCGGCGCGGCGTGACGCTGGCGGCTCTGGTGGCCGAGGCGCTGCAGCAGGCTGTCGGAGTGCAGCTCTCTCCCCCTGGCGCCGGTCGCGGGGGCCGTGCACGCCCGGCCGCCGCCAGCCGCCCAGGGCCTGCGGCCCGCGCGGGCGCAGGGACCGGCAAGGCCGCGGCCGACGCCGCGGAGCGCCTCTCCGAGAGCATGCGCTGGTTCCAGGCCAACCGGCGCCGTCTGCTGCGGCACTACCGTGACCAGTACGTGGCCATCGACCGCGGCCGCGTGATCGACCACGACCGCGACTTCGACGCCCTGGCGCGTCGCGTCTTCACCCGGCTCGGGTCGCGTCCGGTCTTCATGCCCAAGGTGACGGCGGAGGAGCGGGTTGTCCACGTCCCCTCGCCCCGCCTGATCGAGGCCTAGGCGGTGGCTGCCTCCGCCCGGCGGCCAGACCGGCGCCAGCCCGGGCCGCGGGCCTTTCCCTACGACACGCACCGCAGCCCGCCGGCCCCGGTGCTGCCGGTCCGCCTGGGGCCGCCGCGGGCCGAACCGGCGACGGCGGTGGCGGCGCTGGTGGACAGCGGCGCCGACGTCACCGTGCTCCCCGAGGGACTGCCCCAGGCGCTCGGCCTTCCCCAGGTGGGCGAGGTGACGGTGCGCGGCGTGGCGGGGACGGCCCGCGTGCCGGTCTTCGCCGCCCGGGTGGAGGCGGCGGGCAGGCGGTGGATCGCCGAAGTCGTCGGGGTGGGTGGGGAGGCCCTGCTGGGCCGCGACCTGCTCAACCACTGGGTCGTCACTCTGGACGGCCCCCGACGGTCGCTGCACCTTCGCGCGTATGGCCTGGCTGCGGCACCGGACGCCGGGACAATGCCCTACTAACGAGACAACGCGGTCCGCGGGAATACCGAACAGAACTCGGCCCGGAGCGAGTTGCGTTCGGTCGCATGAATAGGGGACGAAATAGCGAGCGCGACTCGTCGGCTTCAGATATCCTGGCCGTGCTCCGCTGCGGAGATGACGGGTCGGACACCGATACGCTGAGCGACACGCTCGGCTTCCGGCGTCATCCCCATACCGGCAACAGCCGCGATGACGGTGACGCCTGTGGCGCGGTGCAGCAGCGACGCCCGGTGAGCCACCCGCTCCACGTCCCGGGAGTCCACGACGGAGGAGACCTCCGCCATCAGGTAGGCCTCCTCGGTCGGCCGGTCGCGCACCCTACCCTGGACGACCACGTCGGCCCGCACAAGTACCCGGTGCTCGTCAGCGGTCAGTTGCCCCCGTTGCTCCGCGTCGTCGGCAAGCGCCTCCAAAGCCTCTCGGGGGAGGAGGCGGATCCGTCGCAGGATGTGCTGGAAGTAGCTTGGCGCGTGTTCCCGGTAGCGCAGCTCCAGCAGCTCTCCCCGCATCGCTGCTGTGACGTCAGCCAGGCGGT
>Ga0101945_1002186_pt1 | contig 14690 bp, 18 predicted proteins | sample DewCreD2012metaG_2_FD_75246 | JGI IMG/M metagenome (GOLD analysis project Ga0101945, IMG submission 75246) | Hot spring sediment bacterial and archeal communities from British Columbia, Canada, to study Microbial Dark Matter (Phase II) - Dewar... ... | reverse complement strand
CGCCCGGAGGTGGTGGCGCAGGAGTATACTATGGCCGGACTGGTGGAGGCCCTCTGCCGGTTCTACGAGCAAGGAGGCCGGGACTAGTGCCATGGCGGTTGCGGGCCGACGCCTCTACTTTGCCTACGGCTCCAACATGGACGTGGAGCAGATGGGGCGTCGCTGTCCTGACGCTCGACTGGTGGGAACGGCCCGTCTGCCTGGTTACCGCTTCCGTGTGAACGGCTACGGGGTCGCCACCATCGTGCCCGAGAGAGGAGCGATGGTCCACGGCGTCCTGTGGGAGCTCACCGAGGAGGACGAGCGCCAGCTGGACGAATACGAAGGCGTGCCTGACTATTACCTCAAGGACGTGCTTAGGGTCATGGACGGGAGCGGCCAGCCCCTGGAGGCGATGGTCTACATCGCCCGGGACAGCGGGCCGGGCGCTCCACGGCGAGGCTACATGGAGAGGATCGTGCGGGCGGCCCGTCACCACGGGCTGCCGGTGGAGTATGTGGAGGAGCTCGCGTCGTGGCTGGACCGTTCGTAGCGGGGCCGGACAGAGCAGAAGGAGGTGGCTAGGATGACCACGCTCACCGCCATCGAGGCCTTCAGGCGCTTTCGTCGACTGCGGCGCACGGAGGCGCTGCGCTCCCTGGTCCGGGAAACGGAGCTATCGCCGGCCCACTTCGTCTATCCCGTCTTCGTGGCCCATGGACGGGGGCTGCGAGAGGAGATACCCTCCATGCCCGGCCAGTTCCGCCTCTCGCCGGACCAGCTGGCGGCGGAGGCCAGGGAGTTGCGTTCCCTGGGAGTGCCGGCCGTCCTCCTCTTCGGCCTGCCGGCGGCCAAGGACGACGTGGGCTCCGAGGCTTACGCCGCCGACGGCATCGTCCAGCAGTCCATCCGGGCCCTGAAGGAGGCCGACCCCGACCTCCTCGTCATCACCGACGTCTGCCTGTGCGAGTATACCTCGCACGGCCACTGTGGCGTGATAAGCGAGGGCCAGGTGGACAACGACCGCACGCTCCCCCTCCTGTCCCGCATGGCCCTCTCTCACGTGGAGGCGGGGGCCGATATGGTCGCCCCCTCCGACATGATGGACGGGCGCGTCGGCGCCATACGGCGGGCCCTGGACGAGGCCGGCTTCGCTCATATCCCTATCATGGCCTACTCCGCCAAGATGGCCTCCGCCTTCTACGGGCCCTTCCGCGAGGCGGCCGACTCCGCCCCCCAGTTCGGCGATCGCCGCGGCTACCAGATGGACCCCGCCAACGCCCGCGAGGCGCTGCGGGAGATCGAGGCCGATATCGAGGAGGGGGCGGACATCGTCATGGTCAAGCCGGCCCTCCCCAACCTGGACATCATCGCCCGCGCTCGCGAGCGCTTCCCCCTCCCTCTGGCCGCGTACAACGTCAGCGGCGAGTATGCCATGGTGAAGGCGGCCTCCCGTCTGGGCTGGCTGGACGAGCGCCGCATCACCCTGGAGGTCCTGACAGCCATCCGCCGCGCCGGGGCAGACATCATCATCACCTACCACGCCAAGGAGGTGGCCCGCTGGCTGGCGGGCTGATCGCCGAGGGGATGCCAGGCCCCGCCTCCCGGAGGCGCCGCGTCGATTTCAGCGGCGTCAGGGCCATCGCCTTCGACGCCTACGGGACGGTCATAGACTTCCACGAGGGGGACTTCGTCACCCTCTTCGCCGAGTTGCTGGCCCATCAGGGGCTGGAGGGCGACGCCGGCCAGCTCTGGCGCCACTTCCTGCGGGCTGCCTACCAGCTACGCAGCGAGAATCACCACCGGCCCGCCTACACCCGCTTCGTGGCCGCCTGGGCCCGCCAGTTCGAGATAGCCTTCCGGCGCTTGGGTCTGCCGGGCGATCCCCTGGCCGCCGCCCAGTACATAAAGCGCCGACTGGCCGACGCCCCCGCCGACCCGCAGGCCGCCCCGGTGCTGGACGCCCTCAGGGGCCGCTACCCGGTGGCCCTCCTCTCCAACGCCGATGACGACTTCCTCCTGGAGTGTCTGGAGAGGAACGGACTTCGCTTCGACCTGGTGGTGACCTCGGAGCGGGCGGGCGCCCTGAAGCCCGACCCCGCCATCTTCCAGCGCCTGCTGGAGGAGCTGAATCTGCCGGCGGAGTCCGTCCTCTACGTGGGAGACCAGCCCATACCGGACGTCCTGGGGGCCAGGCGGGCGGGCCTGCGGGTGGTCTGGCTGGACAGGGCCGGTCGCCGGCGCCCCCGGCAGGTGCCCCCGCCAGACCTGCGGCTGCGCTCCCTGTCAGAGCTGCTGCCCCATCTGGTGCCCGACCATGCCTGAGCGGCCTCGCTCTCATCAGCTCTATTTACAGGCCACCCGCTCCATGCCGGGTGGCGTCTCCAGCCCTGCCCGCTCCTTCCGGGCGGTAGCCCAGGAGCCCCTGGTGGCCAAGGCGGCCCAGGGCTCCCGCCTCTACGACGCCGACGGCAACGAGTACATAGACTATCTGGGCGCCTTCGGCCCCCTCATACTGGGCCACGCCCACCCTCAGGTGGTGGCCGCCGTGCAGGAGGCGGCGGGGCGCGGTGCCGCCTACGGCCTCACCAACGAGCTGGAGGTGGAGCTGGCCGGCCTGGTATGCGAGGCCGTCCCCTCAGTGGAGATGGTGCGCTTCGTCTCCTCAGGCACCGAGGCCACCATGTCTGCCCTGCGGTTGGCCCGCGCCTACACCGGTCGCAACAAGGTTGTCAAGTTCGAGGGGTGCTACCACGGCCACGCCGACGGCCTGCTGGCCCGGGCCGGCTCCGGCGTCGCCACCCTGGGGCTGCCCGACAGCCCTGGCGTGCCCGAGAGCTTCGCTGCCGAGACCATCGTCCTCCCCTACAATGACCTGGAGTCCGTCCGCGAGCTCTTCGCCGTCCGGGGGCAGGAGGTGGCCGCCGTCATCCTGGAGCCGGTGGCCGCCAACATGGGCGTGGTGCTCCCGGAGCCGGGCTTCCTGGAGGGGCTGCGGGAGCTGACTGCCCGCCACGGCGCCCTCCTCATCTTCGACGAGGTGGTCACGGGCTTCCGCCTGGGCTACGGCGGCGCCCAGGCCCTCTACGGCGTGACGCCAGACCTCACCTGTCTGGGGAAGATCATCGGCGGCGGACTGCCGGTGGGGGCCTACGGCGGCCGACGGGAGATCATGGAGATGGTAGCGCCGCTGGGGCCGGTCTACCAGGCGGGGACGCTGGCTGGCAACCCCCTGGCTATGGCCGCCGGCATCGCCACCCTGCGCCAGCTCCAGTCCCCCGGCGTCTACGAGCGCCTCGAGGAGCTCTCGTCGGCCCTGGCGGAGGGTCTGCGACGGGCCGCCCGGGCGGCGGAGGTCCCGGTGACCATCAACCGGGCCGCCTCCATGCTGACCGTCTTCTTTGCCCCTGGCCCGGTGAGGGACTACGCCACCGCCCGCGCCGCCGATACGGCCCGCTTCGCTCGCTTCTTCGCCGCCATGCTGGAGCAGGGAGTGTTGCTGCCGCCGTCCCAGTTCGAGGCCTGGTTCGTCTCCCTGGCCCACACGGAGGAGGACGTGGAGCGCACCCTGGCGGCCGCCGCCAGCGCCTTCCGCCGCTGCTGACGCCCCCTCCCGGTCCCCCGGCGCGATAATTGTCGACACGTCTGGCCGGGTGTATACTGTTCGCGACTCAATTTGAGCACCTGATTACATAGGTGACCACTATGAGAGTATCCTGTCTTCAGGAGAACCTGGCGCGGGGACTGGCCACCGTCCAGCGGGCGGTGGCCAGCCGCAGCACGCTGCCCCAGACCACCCACGTCCTGGTGAGCACCGACGCCGGCCGTCTCCGCCTAGCGGCCACCAACCTGGAGATAGCCATCACCAGTTGGGTGGGCGCCCAGGTGGACGAGGAGGGGGCCATCACGGTGCCCGCCCGCGTCTTCACCGAGTTCGTGAACTCCCTGCCCAACGAGCCCATACAGCTCAGCGTCTCCCCCAGGGCGCGGCAGCTCCACCTGGTCTGCGGCCGCTACGAGGCCACCATGGCGGGGATGGATCCCGCCGATTTCCCCCCCATTCCGGCCATAGAGGACGGGCCGGCCACCAGAATCGACCCCCAGGCCCTGCGTCTGGCCATCGCTCAGGTGGAGTTCGCCGCCGCCACCGATGACACCCGTCCCGTCCTGACGGGCGTGCACACGCTGCTGGAAGACCAGCAGGTGACGCTGGCCGCCGCCGATGGCTTCCGCCTGGCCGTGCACCGTCTGCCCCTGGAGGAGCCGGTGCCGGAGCGGCTGGAGGTCATCGTGCCGGCACGGGCGTTGCGGGAGCTGCAACGACTCCTGGGCGACGAGGAAGACCCTCTCCTCTTCGCTGTGAACGCCGCCCGCAGCCAGGCAGTCTTCCGTCTACGCAACGTGGAGATGGTGTCCCAGCTCATCCAGGGCACCTTCCCCAACTATAGTCAGCTCATCCCTCAGGAGTACAAGACGCGGACCGTAATAAACCTGAAGGAGCTACTGCAGGAGACGCGCCGGGCGGCCATCTTCGCCCGCGACGGTTCCAACATCGTCCGGCTACAGGTGGAAGTCACCGAGGGCGGGCCGGGCCGGCTCATCGTCTCGGCGCGGGCGGAGGAGCTGGGAGAGCACCGGGGCGAGCTGGACGCCCTGGTAGAGGGGGAGCCCATCAAGATCGCCTTCAATGCCCGTTATCTGCAGGACGTGCTGCAGGTGCTGGAGAGCGTGGACGTGAGCCTGGAGACCACCAGCCCTACCAGCCCGGGCGTCATCCGCCCCGTGGGGCTGGACAACTACGTCCACGTCGTCATGCCCATGTTCGTCCAGTGGTAGCCGGCGGGCCGGGCCATCGCGGTGGCCTCTACTCTCGTGCCTCGCCGGGCGCCATGGTGGTGCCGCAGACGCAGACGAAGGAGTCCAGGGGCAGCCGCTCCTGGGGCACCACTATGACCTGGATCTGAGTGCCGCAGCGGGGGCACTTCCAGATGCCGGCCAGGGAGGCCGGCTCTGCCTCCGGCACCTCCCCCGCCTCCGCCCTCTCCATCGTCTCATCGTCCACCGGTCATCGCCTCCCCCGGTACGAGCCCCAGGATAACCCCCCCGTCGTTGCGATGGCGGGCGTACGCCTGCCCGCATGGGCTCGCGGAGTCATAAAAAGGCGCGCCAGGACGACCGCCCTTCCGTCTCGCTCTCCCATGTTTAGGAAATCGCGAGCCCGGGAGAGAAGCTGGTAGGACACTCGTAACCGCTTCAAGCGGGCGACGACGGTGGAGGACGTGCTGGGGATTGGTGAGGGCGTACAGCTCTCGCATGTTGGACATCGTCCGCATCACCCCTCTTCGCCCTGTCCGCCGGCTATCCCTCGGGCCGCCGGGAGTAGGCTTGATGGGGCTCGGGCGGGGGGGCCGCTGGCCGTCCCCTCGCGCCCCCGCGAGGGCTGGGGGGAGCGGCCGCTGGTGCTGATCCCCACCAGGACGTCCCCGCGCCGCCCCAGCGCCTCCACTTCCCGGGCGAAAACGGAGTCGTAGGCGACGTCGTTGGACCAGGCAGTGAGGACGGCGCTGTCGGCCTTGGGGGCGATGGCGGGGAGAGCGGGACGGCCCTCGTCCTTGAACCGTCCCACGAATTCGGCGACGAAGTGCTGGGCGTCGGCGGCGCTGCCACCGTTGCCGCACACCAGCAGCTTGCCGCCGCGCCGGAAGCAGGAGACGATGAGGTAGGCCGCCCTCACGATCTCCGCCCGCAGGCCCGCCGGGACTGCTCCAGCGTCTGTACTGCCTCGGCGAAGCCCTTCTCCACCATGGCCAGTTCATCGGCGGCCAGGCGCGACCAGGCGTCGCCGGCGCTCATCGCCTCCTGATGGAGGGAGGCCACGGCGTCCGTCACCTTTCCCAGGGGAACAGGTCATTGGCGCGGCGGATGGCCTGGCGGGCGAAGAGGACATCAGCTTCTGGTTGCAGAAGAGCTGGGCCAGCCGCTCCACCAGGGCATCGGGGTCGTTGGGGGGTACGAGGTAGCCGGTCTCGCCGTCACGGACGGTGAATCTGATCCCTCCCACGTTGGAGCCCACCACCGGGGTGCCACAGGCCATGGCCTCCACCGGCGTTATGCCGAAGGGCTCGTACCAGGGCGTGGTGACGACGACATCGGCGGCGCTGTAGTAGTACTTCAGGGCCTCCCTCCCCCGGTGGCCCACCATCTCCACCCGGTCCGCCACCCCCTCCTCTGCCGCCACCAGGGACAGCCGCCTCGCCTCGCTGGTGACGCGCTCGTCGGGGTCGGCGGTGTCGCCGCCCACTATGAGCATGCGCGCCGGGATGCCATAGCGGTGGACGAGACGGGCGAGGCCGCAGATGCCGTTATCCATCCCCTTGCGGGGCACCATCCGGCCGAGCTGCAGGACGATGCCCTCCTCCGGGGGAGCCCCCGCACTGCGCGGGCGGGCTGCTTGCTCGGGGGGGCCAGCTCCGAGGGGTCGAAGCCGCAGGGGACGATGCTTATGCGGGCGGGGTCGGCGTCGTAGAGGCGAATCAGGTCTTCCTCCTCTTGAGGGCAGGTGGCGATGATGTGGTCGGCCTCCGCCACCACGCGGTCCTCGATGGCGAAACGCTCGTCCGGGAAGCGGTCCGCCTTCTGCTGGTGCGCCCGCCGCACCTGGCCCAGGGCGTGAAAGGTGACGACGAAGGGCACTCCCAGCGCCCTCTTTACCTCGAGGGCGATGAGACCGGGCATCCAGAAGTTAGCATGGACTATATCTTAGGGGCGGCGCTGGCGGCGGAAGAAAAGGACCGTCCAGGCGGCGCGCCTCGGCCGGGTCGTCCAGGAGATGGCGCATCGCCTGCGCCAGGCGCTCCACCCGCGTGTCCGCGAAGCCGGAGACCCCGTTCTGGAGCACCGTCGCCATCTCTGACGTGGCCACGGCCACCACCGGCATCCCCAGCATCATCGCCTCGCAGACGGCCAGCGGCAGGCTGGGTAACGGACGGGGCTGAAGAAGAAGCGGTAGCGGGCAGCCAGGGCGGGCAGCCTCCGCTGTGGCACCTCGCCCAGGCCGCCCAGCTCCTCCGAACCCATCCCCACCAGCTCCAGGGGGACGGTCGCTCTTACCTGCTGGTAGATGTCCAGGCCCGGCCGGCGCCCGCGGCTGGCCAGGTGATTGACGACGACGAGGCCCTGCACAGCTCGCCGGTGTAGCGCACCCCGACGGGCTCCGGCACCCCCGTGCGCGATGACCACGGTGGGGGTGCGGCCGCTGTCCAACATGGGAGCGTTGAAGGGGGTGACGTGCACAGCAGCACCTGCGGGTCGTCCACCACGTGGCGGGTGTCAGTGGGATGCTCGCGTGGCGGGTCGTGCTCCAGGTATATGGCAGGCAGGCGGCGCGGGCCCGGGCCCAGGACTTCGAAGCGGTAGCGCAAGACGCCTAGCGTTCCTTCGGTCCCCGGTTGGCCCCTCTCCAGAAGGCCGAGGGCGGCTTCCACCACCTCCCAGACGGGGACATCCAGACAGGGCTTGCTGGTGGGACAGTCCAGCAGGTAGCAGGGGGCACACCGGGTCCGGCGCCCCAGCAGGACAACGGGAGAGTTCCAGGGCCGCCATTGTTCAGGGAGGTCGGTGCCGGAGAAGAGGACCACCAGGGGACGACGGAAGGCGTCGGCGATGTGCATGGCGCTGGAGTGGCTGGTGACGACCAGAGCGGCCCGCTGCAGTGCGGCCGCGTATTCGACGCCGCTGGTCTGTCCTGTCAGGTCGTGCACGCCAGGGGATGCCGCCTCCCTCGCCAGCAGCCGACCCTTCTCCTGCTCGCGCTGGCTGCCCAGGACCACCACCGGCACCTCCTCCCCCAGGCCGCGGCCGCCGCCCGTCACCAGCGCTACCCTGCCCCGGAGCGGCCTGGGCATGCCCGGTGCGTGTCGCGCCCGCTGCTCCATCCCTGCACCCCCTGAGCGCCCCGTCCTTGCGGCCCCCGGGGCGACTCTGCGAGGGTAACATCCGGACGGTTACAGGGTGGCCGCGAAGGTCGGGTGGGCGTGCACGTGGTCGGCGCGGGATAGTCGTAACATCCGGACGGTTACAGGGTGGCCGCGAAGGAGAGCCGGGACATAACCAGACCATAAAAACGGGGACGGTGCCTCGCCTCTCGACGCCGGATGTTACGCTATCGCAACACTCGTGTCGGCCCGGTAGAGGCGTCCCAGGGAGACGATGACTTAAGCTCTGGACGGGGGCTAGACTCTCCTCTCCGAGAAGCTGGAACGGAGGTGCCGCCATGCCGAAAGGGATCGACCGGGAAGAGGTGCAGAGGCTGCTCCGCGACGGGGCGCAACTGGTGGAGGTGCTGGGCGAGGACGAGTACGAGGCCGAACACCTCCCGGGCGCCATCAACATACCGCTGCGGCGGCTGGACCAGGAGGCGGCTGCCCGCCTGGACAGGGAGCGGCCGGTCGTCGTCTACTGCTATGACTACCAGTGAGACCTGAGCCCGCGGGCCGCGTGGTGGCTCGAGGTTCTGGGCTTTCGTCAGGTCTATGATTACGTCGCCGGCAAGGCGGACTGGGCGGCCAACGGGCTCCCCCTGGAAGGCGCCCTGGCCGGGGAGCCGCGCGCTGGCCATCTGGCGCGCCGGGCCGCCACCTGTCTGGTCACCGAGACGGTGGGGCAGGTGCGGGAGCGGCTGCGGGCGGCCGGCGTGGACGACTGCGTCGTCGTCAACCAGGAGGGGATTGTCCTGGGCCGGCTCCGCGGCACAGCCTGGCAGGCAGACGCCGGGGCCCCCGTATGGCAAGTGATGAGGATAGGCCCCAGCACCGTCCGCCCCAACGTGCACCTGGAGGAGCTGGTGGAGTGGATGCGCCACGTAGCCCTCCAGAGCGTGCTGGTCACTACATCGGAGGGGAGGCTGCTGGGCGTGGTGCATCGCCAGGAGGCGGAGGAACGGCTCGCCCACCGTCAGGGGTAGGGGCGCCGCGGCCAGGCCCGTCAGGGCGGGTAGCTCACGTCCACTTCCAGCTCGTAGTCGCCGGGGGGCGCCCTGATCTCGGCGGAGACCAAGACGCTGTCGCCGCCGCCCAGCTCCACCATCTGCTCCTCTTCGAACATCAGGCCGCTCGCCCTGTCCCGCAGGGCCAGCACCACCCGCACCGGGCCCTCGCCCCAACTGTCGTTGTGGATCACCGCTTCCGCCACATAGGGCTCCCCAGGGGAGAACGGCCCGACGATGCGCGTCTCCCTCACCTCCGGGCTGGGCCCCGTGCAGTGGCGCACCCAGAAGACCGGGGCGACGATGAGCAACGCCAGAGCGAGGAAGAGCCGGTACACCGCCTCAGCTCCCGGGCACCCAGGGCGGCGACCAGATGAGAAGGGCGAGGACCGCCACGACGACGATGACCACTCCCAGGATGAACCCCATGGAGGCCAGAGGGTCTGCCCGTTGCTCCGAACGGGTCAGGCTGGCCAGCCCCAGGGGCTCGGGGATGATGGGGAGCTTGTGTTCGGCCCGGTACTCCCAGTCCGGCAGGAACCCCTCGTCCCTCAGGGCCGGGCACAGCCGGGAGAGTCGCTCCGTGAGCGCCCACACCTCCTCCGCCGTCACCTGCACGGTGGGCCAGAGGGGACCGCTGGCCAGCCGGCGGCCCAGGTTGCGGGCGAACTCCACCATTCCCAGGTACTGCTCGCACCTTTCGTCGCTCAGGGTCTTCCATTCAACGATATCCACCTCCCTGTCCACGCCCCGGGCGGCCAGCATCTGGCTCAGTTGCTGGGCACAGAAGGCGAGGACGGCGTTGGAGCCGGCCATGCAGTGGCGGCGGAAGGTGATACGGGCGCCGTCCACCACCACCTCGCCGATGTCGCCAGTCTCGTCCGCCACCGGCACGCGGAAGGGAGCGTCCGGCAGCCCCTCCAGCTCCAGCACTAAGTTGAGGGCGCCTACCAGCTCTGTAGTGCCCCCCTTGGGCAGCGCCTCCCGCTTGAGCCGCTCCGCCTCCGCAGGGCCGCTGGCCAGACGGCGCAGGGCGAAGTAGGCCACCCTGAGCGCTCCCCAGGCCCCGGGCAGGCTCAGGAAGGCGATGTAGGTGAAGAAGATCAGGAAAAAGGCCAGGACGAGGGTCTCCACGTTGGACCGCTGGGACAGCGTCACCAGGAGGCGCGCCTGCCAGATGATGAGCGCCAGCCCGGTCAGGGCGGCCAACATGAGCCACACATAGATAGCGGCGAGGCCGTGGACGCGGCGCGCATAGGCGCGCGGCGTGGCGAGCCCGGGCTCGCGTACCATGACACGGCCTACATCAGCCATGTCGGACGCTCCTGCCCCGGCGGGCGCCTTGCGGGAGTGGGACTTCGCTCCTCATCTGAGGGTGGGTAGGCCCTCATCCTAGGGCCGGCCGGGTTGCCATTGCATAACAGGCAGCCTCTCCTGCCTAAAACCGGCGTATCGGAAGGGCGCCCCTGCTCCGGCTGTGTTACGCAACTGCAAGCGGCCGCGCCCTGCCTGTTATGCCTTCCCGAAGGGCCATGCCCTATCCTGGCTCTGGACTACACAGCAGGGAGGGGAGGTGACAGAATGGCGACCGTCGAAAAGTCCATTGAGGTGGACATGCCGGTCAGCACCGTCTACAACCAGTGGACCCAGTTCGAGGAGTTCCCTCGTTTCATGGAGGGCGTCCAGCAGGTCACCCAGCTAGACGACACTCGCCTCCACTGGGTCGCTGAGGTGGGTGGTAGGCCCAAGGAGTGGATCGCCAAGATAGTGGAGCAGGTGCCTGACCAGGTGATAGCCTGGCGCAGCGAGGAGGGAGCGGCCAACGGTGGCGTCGTCCGCTTCCAGCCTCTGGGGCCCGACCGCACGCGGGTGAACGTCCTGCTGGAATACGAGCCAGAGGGGATGATGGAGAAGGTGGGGGACATGATGGGCGTCATGTCCCGCCGGCTGGAGGGAGACCTCCGACGCTTCAAGGAATTCATCGAGTCCCGCGGCGGGGAGACGGGCGGCTGGCGAGGTTCCATCCACGGCGAAGAGCCCTCTCCCTAGAGGGACTGACGCTGCTGACACGGCCCCCGGAACTCCTCCGGGGGCCGTTGCTCCTTCATCGGCGGCGGCCACGGTGCCCCCCGTAGGGCATCGTCCGGTCCAGGCCCCTTGGCCTTGCCGGCAGTCTGTGTAAAATGGTCTTACTGCCCCGGAATCCATCCGGAGAGAGGAGGCCAGGAGCATGGACTGGCGCGCCATGATCGCCGACAAGCTGATGAGCCCTCAGGAGGCCGTCTCGGTGATAAAGCCGGGCGACAAGGTATGGGTGGCTCCCTACACCACCACGCCCCCTACCCTGTGCAACGCCCTCTACGAGCGGCGCCATGAACTCAAGAAGATACGCATAGACCACATAGCCCCCATATTCGCCTGGATACGCCCCGAAGACGACGACTGGTGCGACCTCTACGACATCTACGCCACCCCTCTGGACAGGGATGCCGTCAACTCCGGCCGGGCCCATTACATCCCCTTCGCCGCCTGGCGCCAGGGACTCCTGCCAGACGGCATAGAGGAGCAGCCCGACTACTACCTGGTGCCCGTCTCCCCACCCGACCGTCACGGCTACTGCAGCCTCGGGCCGGGCGTCTTCTGGTCCAAGCAGCTCATCCAGCGGGCCAGGACGGTCATCGCCGAGGTGCATGAGGAGTTCATCCGCACGGGGGGCGACAACTTCGTCCACATCTCCCAGATAGACCGCTTCTGCGAGGCCTCCGGCCCTCTGCCGCCCCCTCCCCTGCCGCCCCGCAGCGAGGAGGAGGTGGCCGTCACCGAGGTCATCTGCAGCCTCGTCGCCTCAGAGATCATCAAGGACAGGGACACCATCCAGATAGGTGTGGGCACCGTCTCCTCTCCCCTCGCCCTCTATCTGGGTGAGAAGCATGACCTGGGGATACAGACGGAGATCATCACGGGCGGGGTGCCGACGCTGGTGGAGCGGGGAGTGGTGACGGGGCGCTACAAGACGGTGCACCCTGGGAAGGTGGTGGGGAGCGCCTGCGTCTTCCTGCCCCCGGAGGAGCTGGCCATCATGGACGGCAACCCCGTCTTCGAGCTGTACGACTTCTCCTACACGGACGACATACGGATGCTGGTGCAGTGCGACAATCTGGTGGCGGTGAACAACGCCCTGATGGTGGACCTGACGGGGCAGGTGGCCTCGGAGACGATAGGGCCCCGGGTGTGGACGGGGGTGGGCGGGCAGACGGCCTTCATGATAGCGGCCAGGTACGCCAGGGGGGGCAGGGCGGTGACGGTGCTGCCCTCCAGCCACCTGCTGAACGGGCAGCGGGTGAGCCGCATCGTGCCGGTGCTGCCCGAGGGGGCGGCGGTGACGGTGCCGCGGACGATCGTGGACTACGTGGTGACGGAGTACGGGGTGGCCAGCCTGCGGGGGAAGACGGTGCGGGAGCGGGTGGGGGAGCTGATAGCGGTGGCCCACCCCGCCTTCCGGGCCGAGCTCAAGGAGGCCGCCCGCAAGACCTACGGCGTCACCGTCTGAGGGAGCGCAGCCAGCCCAGGACGGGCACTGCCGCCAGCCTCTCCTCAGGAATGAGCTCCCAGTAGACACCCCGGGGGCGGGGGAAGGCGCCTTCGCAGGGGATGACGCCCTCCGGGGTAGCTATATAGTCCACCGGCAGGTCGTGGGGGAGCATGGGCAGCTCCTCCTCCAACACCTGCAGCGGGTGCACCGTCGTGAGGATGGGCGTCCCCGGTCCCAGTTTCCCCAGCTCCGTCAGGATAGCCAGCTCCAGGTCCGAGTAGCCGCCCCCCTTGCCGATGCGGGCGCCTGCCCGGTTCACCGCCACGGAGCCGCAGATCACCAGGTCTATAGGGGGCAGCTCCCGTGGATGCACGGGCCTCCCGTGGCGGAACGCCCCGGCGATGCTGGCCGCCCGGCCCGCCCTGGTGCCCAGGCGGGCCGGGTCCAGCTCCAGGAAGCATCTCTCGTCCCGCAGGCGGGGCACGGCCATGTATACGGTCTTCCCCTCCCGCAGGGCGGCCCGCCGCAGAGGGGCCTGGGGCAGGTCGGGGTTGCACTTGAGGGCCCTGGCCTCCCGCCAGACGGAGAGCTGACGCACCCGCTGGGCAGCGGCAGCGGCGCCCTGGAAGTTGGGTATCCTCCCCCAGGCGCCGGGGAAGAGGGCCACGCCGGCCTCCTCCAGGGCCCGCCACACCCGCTCTCGTATCGCCTGTTTCCGCCGCTGGGGTCTGTCCATCCCGTCCTCGGGCCCATTCTGGCGCCGGGCGCCCCCTCCGTCAAAGCCCTTTCCTTAACGGGCGCAGTGTGATAGCGTTGCGCCGGGCCCTGGCCATCGAGACGGCCGGGCGCCCCCTGTCAGCAACCTTCGCTCTGGGGAGGTCGAAGATGAAGCTGAGCGACGCCGTAGCCCTGGTGACGGGAGGGGCCTCCGGTCTGGGCGAGGCCACGGTACGCCGCCTCCTGGCCGGCGGGGCGCGGGTGGTCATCGCCGACCTGGACGCCGCCCGCGGCGAGGCCCTGGCCAGCGAGCTGGGCCAGGGCGCCGTCTTCGCCCACGTGGATGTCACCCAGGAGGAGCCGGTGAAGGCGGCCATAGAGCGGGCCCGCTCCCTGGGCCCTCTGCGGGTGGCCGTGAACTGCGCTGGTATCGGCTATGCCCGGCGTATCCTGGGGCGGGACGGCACCCCCCACAGCCTGGACGCCTTCCGCAAGGTCATCGAGATCAACCTTATAGGCACCTTCAACGTCCTGCGGCTGGCCGCCGCCGCCATGCGCGAGACGGAGCCACTGGAGGACGGCGAGCGAGGCGTCATAGTCAATGTGGCTTCGGTGGCCGCCTTCGAGGGGCAGATAGGTCAGGCGGCCTACGCCTCCTCCAAGGCCGGCGTGGTGGGGCTCACCATCACCGCCGCCCGTGACCTGGCCTCCCTGGGGATCCGGGTGCTCACCATCGCCCCCGGGACGTTCCAGACGCCCATGCTGGGCCTCCTCCCCGAGGAGAACCGGCAGGCGCTGGAGCAGGCCATCCCCTTCCCGCGGCGTCTGGGTCGCCCGGAGGAGTTCGCCGCCCTGGTGGAGCACATCGTCCAGAACGTCTACCTGAACGGTGAGACGATCCGTCTGGACGGCGCCCTGCGCATGGCCCCCCGCTAGGGAGGTACCGCCGTCAGGGCTGGGGCTCGCTGGGGGCGCCCTCCGTCATCAGGGTAGAGTCCCGCAGGCGGAGGAGCGTCTCCAGTAGCTCCCTCTCGATGCCGCGGGAGCGCAGAAAGTGGACGAAGGCCTCCAGGTCCTTGGGGAGGCACTCGTCCTGGAGACCCTCCAGCCACCACTCTTCGCCTCCACCGATGCGGGGGTCTAGGCCCAGGGCCATCACCACATCGCCGAAGCTGACGCCCAGCCGCTTGGCGGCCCGGCGCAGCTCCCGGGCGTAGAGGATCTTGGTGGCCAGGAAGCAGTTGGCGGCGTACTTGATGAACTCGGCCGTGAGGGAATCGGTCACCAGGTAGGGCACCCGGTCGCGGAAGCAGGAGTGATAGGCCCGCAGGAGGCTCTGGCGGGCGAAGACGGAATCGGCGCCGATGACCACCCGCGAGGGGCGCTTGGCGTCCTCCTCCAGGCGGTGGGCCCGCAGGAACTCCGGGTTGGCGGCGAAGTGAGTGTTGGGAAACGCCTCCTGTAGCCTCCTGGCGGTGC
>Ga0101945_1002175_pt1 | contig 14796 bp, 11 predicted proteins | sample DewCreD2012metaG_2_FD_75246 | JGI IMG/M metagenome (GOLD analysis project Ga0101945, IMG submission 75246) | Hot spring sediment bacterial and archeal communities from British Columbia, Canada, to study Microbial Dark Matter (Phase II) - Dewar... ... | reverse complement strand
TCTATTTTTTTACATTCTGAAATAAATAAATTTTTCCTTCCTCCACTTCAGACACTACGGCAACAATTACCTTTTCTCTATTTTTATCGATAGCAAAATCACAAAGATAGCCATTTATATCTTCCGTTGTCATTTCTTCCTTATAGCTTGCCCCATCAAAATTAAGAAGTGCAATCTTACCACTATCAAACCCCTTGGATCTTAAGAATAACCTTGTTCCCTCATTTTTGATAGTTAGTATCTTATCAGTATCTTTATTCTCGATTCTAAACATCCGTGGATATATGGGAGTAAACTTCTTTTCTCTATTATCATCTATACCCTTCATTACACCAAGAATAGAACCACCATATTTGTCTTTAAGCCTTGTTATTACTTTACCTTTTTCATCCATAATCTTCAAATAATCAGTTTCATCGAAATAGGCAATAGCATTAGTATTTCTAAATTTGATTGGAAGAATCTGGTAAATATTCAAATCCCGCACCAAACCCAACGGTTTTTCAGGTATTATACTACCAGCTTTATAAAAAAGGGCATATACATCTCCGCTAAAAGCATCATTTATCCCGGACCTCTGACCAACGAGGGTTTTTCCCTTTCCAGGGATATCCAGGACTCTTACATACCAGCCAATTTCTGATATTTTCGAAAATGATTGGTTCTGTAACTCAAATACATGGGTGAAGACTTCTCCATTATTTAGACCAACAACATAAATCTCTTCTATGTTATTCTTATTAAAATCTCCTGCATCTATTGAAAGAAAATCAATACCTTTGAATTGACCTTTCGCAATTTCTTTCAAAATATTATTCTCTAAAACATAAGCTATAATTTCTTTGCCCGTTGAAACGACTATCTCTTCTTTCCCATCTCCATTGATATCCGCTAATACCATACCCGATGGTTTATAGGGAAGTGGATGAATAGAGATTCTTGGCAACTCTTTCTTTTGCTGTTCAGAAGCGGGTTTTTCAATTTCCTTGATAGCAATCTTCTCCTGAACAGGTTTACCCTGTAAGTACGCCACTACATTGGTCGATAAATCTTCTAAGGCTGAAAAAAGTTTTGCTTCTTTATCGGTATTCATATAAAAGGGTTTGAAATTGTTATCGCCCCGTCTTAACACCTTCACATCGAGAGAAATTGCATCACCCAATTTTGTAAAAGAACCCAGTATTATCGCTGTAAAATCAGTTTTTTCTAAAAGATGCTTTGCCTGTGTTAGCTCATCTTTTGCTTCATACCCTTTTAACAGATCTTTTAGCTGATCTTTTCTTATGATTTCTTTTTGAGGAAAGGGAAGCCTTGAATAGAGCATTTCAGGGATCGCATCTTTTAAATATTGAACCTCATAGGGGCCAAAAACCTTAAAGGGAATTATCCCTATTTTTTCCTGCCCGTAGGCATTTATAGAAAATAATATAAAAAACAAAAAAGATATAACTATTTTTTTCATTTTCCCTCCTCCCTAAACAGCATTACATTATCATAACCGCAAACCTTACTCAACAAATATTTTGCACCAAGAAGTAAAAATACATCTTTGCTTTTCAGGATTATATCTTTTTTATCTTTACTTTTTCCAGTGAAAATTAATTTATTTAGCCCTTCACAATTATTGATAAAACTATTTTGTAACAGCATATCTTGCCTTATATGAATAAAATTCTTATTCTTTTCTAATGTATCATTTAAATTGATTATCCTTGTATTCTTGTGTTTCTGCAGTCTTTTAAAATTCTCAACACTTAGGAAATTGAAAGTGTAATTCAATGCCCAATCAACATAATTTAATTTACTACCTTTATTTGTTACAGATAATCCAGTCTCTACCAGGTCTTTATAAGACCCCTTTAGAATAAAAACTTCACTAATTCCAATATAGTTCAAAGCTCCAGCAAGAACCATGGCACTGAATATGGTTCTATCATCGGGTACGATGTAAACTTTTTTTTCTGGAGATATTCCAAAGATTACACATAAATTATGAAATTCAACGAAACCTCCACTTTGTATTATCATTTTTAAGTCTTCGATAGTAATGTTTAAGGATCCTTCTATATGTCCCTTCTTGAAGATCTCTTTAGCTCTCATGTCAACGATTGTACCTTTTGTTAAATAATCTTTATCTGGATCTACAAATTGAGCATTAAGAAGTGTGATATTAAATACAATCATGACAATGGGTATTAATATCTTTCTCATATCCGGTTTATTAAAACAATTAAATTTTAAAATTTAATTAAAAAAACGTTAAATCTTGACATCTCCAAACAGGTCATAATCTTTCACATTCTTAATCTTTACAGGCACAATTGAACCCATTTTTGGCTCATATCCACCGATGTAAACAACACCATCTACTTCCGGCGCCTGACCATAAAACCTGCCAACCCATAGAGCACCTAATTCGTCCACAGGCTCTTCAATAATACATTCTAAAATTTTATCTTTATAACCACTAAGTTTTCTCTTAACAATTTTGTATTGCTCTTCCATGATAACTTTACGTCTTCTCTTCTTTACTCTTTCAGGTATTGAAGGCTTCAGGTTAAATGCCGGCGTGTCTTCTTCTGGAGAATATGTAAATACACCTAAATGATCGAACTCAACGTCTTTAATAAATTCTACAACTTCATTAAACTCATCTTCACTTTCCGTTGGGAATCCTGTGATTAATGAAGTTCTGAGAACAATATGGGGGATCTGTTTTCTCAATTGTCCAATCACTTTTAAAAGCTCTTTCTTTGAATAACTCCTGCCCATCAGTCTTAAAATTCTATCATTTACATGCTGAATTGGTATGTCAAGATAGGATAACAATCTTTTATCTTGACCCATTATCTCTATAAGCTTATCTGGAATTCTTGTAGGATAAAGATAAAGGAGTCTTAACCAAAAACTTTTTTTAATCTTTAATATTTCTTTTACAAGTTTTAGAAGCATAGGTTCGCCATACAAATCTTTTCCATAAGCTGTTATATCCTGGCCAATCAAATTGAGTTCATAAACCCCCTCTTCCAGTGATTTTTCCACTTCCTGAATGATATCCTCCATTCTTCTACTTTTCAAAGAGCCCCTGATCATGGGAATAACACAATATGAACAATAGTTTATGCATCCATCAGAAATTTTTATGTATTTATATGAAGGGGGTGTAAAAAATACCTTTTTGTTTTCATATCTTTTTCTTGTTAAAGGTGGAAAGTGATTTTTTATAGCCATTGCTAATTCATTGGCAGGCATGACAGGCAAGAAAAGTTCGACTTCAGGTATCGATGTCTTTAAGTCATTTAAATACCTTTGCACAAGACATCCAAAAACTACAATGGGTGTTTTTTTATTTTTATTTTCAAGAATTTCAAGAATTGTCTCAATGGACTCTTTTTTTGCCTCTTTGATGAAGCCACAGGTATTGATTATAATGATATCAGCATCTTTAATATCATCAACGGGCTGATACCCTAACTGGATTAAATGCCTTGATAGATTTTCACTTTCAACGAGATTCTTTGCACAACCTAAATTAATTAGATAGAAATCCATTTTATCTACTTTTTAAAGTTGCCGGTGGTTCTATGACCTGTACATCTGCCGGTGGTGTAAAATGAAAATAGGCATCGGGTATTTTAAATGCCTCATTTTTATCATAAACATTCAGGTTATAAAAAGTTATCTTGTTCATATTGCCAAACCTATCATATAGAGTAGTTTGAATTACCTGGTATATAGTTTCGCCACCATATTGTATTGGTTTTGCCGTTACAAATATCTTGGTCCAGCTGTGCTGGGGATTTCTTGGTATAAACTCAAGTAAGACATTTCTTTGATCATCAAAGATGGGTGGTACAAAATTTACCATAAAATCTCTATTTATATTGCCAAATCCTGAAAGAAAATTTTGAGGAGTTTCTGTTGCAAAAGCCTGGTTTGTTCTATTTTTTATTACCTGTTTGCTTTCGGGCATGTACATCCATAATGTAAGACCATCACTAATAATTTTCTGCTTTGTTGGCTCCTGGTATATCCATGCCATTTTCCCCGGTTTTTTGAAATAAACTTCACCTCGGGACACCTGCACTTTATTAAGGTTTTTTATAGTCGCTTCCTGAACAAAAATAGCAGATATGCCGTAAGCTATATCATAAAACTTTTGAATACCAGATACTACTGAAGGAACAGATATTTTTGGTTGTTGAGCATGGGAAAAAGAAGTATAGAAACACACTAAAAAAATTAAAATAATTCTTTTCATAAAACTCTCCTCAATAAATTTTTATCCATATCTTTCCACTCTCATCAAAGTTAAGAGCATAAGGGTACCAGCAAATCCCACACCCTCTCGCCCATCGCCTATCACCCATAGCCCATCGCCTAATTTTTACCCCCATACCCCACACCCCAAACCTCATACCTCACACCCCATACCTTTTCACCACTCACCATTCACTATTCACTATCTATTCTACCTTATCAAAACTTCCCTTGGTTTACTTCCATCAGGTGGACCTACTATGCCTTCTTTTTCCATTCTTTCTATTAATCTTGCAGCTCTATTATAACCTATTCTCAACCTTCTTTGTATTAATGATATGGATGCCTGCCTCGTTTCTCTAACTATTCTCACTGCTTCTTCATATTTATCATCATCAAATAGCTCTTCATTTTCATGGCTTTCATCAATTATATCATTGGAAATTTCAATATACTGAGGTTTATATTGTTTTTTCCAGAAACTGACAACAGATTGAATTTCTTCTTCCGTAACCAGTGCACCATGAAGCCTGATTAGCTGACTCGTTGCAGGTGGAAGATAAAGCATATCTCCATGCCCGAGTAACGAATCTGCACCATTAGCATCAAGTATTGTTCTCGAGTCAATCTTTGATGCCACCTTAAAAGCAATTCTTGCCGGAAAATTTGCCTTAATTAAACCAGTTATAACATCCACCGATGGTCTCTGAGTGGCTACTATCATATGAATACCTGCAGCCCTTGCCATTTGGGCTAACCGTGTTATTGAAGTCTCTACTTCTTTCGGCGAAACCATCATCAAATCTGCTAATTCATCTATTATTAGCACAATATAAGGCAATTTCTCCTGCGATTCTGGCTCATCAAAGAGAGTTCTATTTTCTTTTGTTATCTTAGCATTATACTGTTCAATATTTCTAACCGCCATGTTTGCCATAAGTTCATATCTTCTTTCCATTTCTTTGATAGTCCATCTTAATACTTTGCTTGCTTCTTCTGGATTTGTGACAACGGGATACAAAAGATGGGGGATATCTTTATATAGACTCAGTTCAAGCATTTTTGGATCTATCATGATAAACTTAGCTTCATTTGGCGTCATCTTGTAAAGAATGCTTACAATCATTGCATTTACTGATACACTCTTTCCAGAACCGGTTGAACCAGCAACAAGGAGATGAGGCATTTTTGTTAAATCTGAAACATAAGGTTCACCTGTTGTATCTTTTCCAAGTGCAAGGGGAATCTTAAAGTGCCTATTTGAGAATAATTCACTACCAATAATTTCTCTAAGATAAACTGTTGCAATTTTTTTATTAGAAACTTCTATACCAACTGACGCTTTACCCGGTATTGGTGCAATAATTCTTATTGATATGGCTTTTAATGCCATTGAAATTTCATGCTCAAGGGATAGAATCCTGCTAATTTTTGTGCCAGGTTCAGGAATGAATTCATACATTGTAATTACTGGGCCAGGATGAACTTCTGTAATTTTTCCTTTAACATCAAAATACTTGAAGCACTCTTCGATAATATTACAATTTTCCTTTAATTCAGCTTCGCTGGGACCGGTACTTTTCTCCCTGTTTATTGCGAGTAATGAAAGTGGAGGCAATTCTGGTTCTTTTGTATCTTTCATTTCTGGCTCTTTTATCACTTCCTCAACTATATCCTTGTTTGACTCTCTATGGATTGTTTTAACAACTCTTGGGGGCCTAACCTCAACTTTTGTCGAACCTTCACTTATGTTCCTTGTTTTTCTTATAAAGTTCAGGAAAGAAAATACTTTAGAAAAAATTTTCATAAATATATTTTTTTCAAGGGCAAGTATTGTAAAAATGACAAACATTAAAAATAAAATGAAAATGCTTCCAGATAAATTAAATATCTGATTCAAATAGCTAATTGTTACCAATCCTACTATTCCACCCAGTGGAATTTTCATTCCCCAGAAATTAGTTTCTGGAAATAAACCAGAAAATACGGCAGATATGGAGACTAAAGATATTACAAAAAAAAGTATTTTATATAACCGAAAAGAAAAACTCTTCAAAAAATGAGACGTAAAAAGAAATATAATAAGATACAAAGGTATCATAAATGCGGTTAAACCAAACCCCTGAATAAGAATTGACGAAAAATGAGAGCCAAATTTACCAAAAAAATTATTTATTTTCTGTCCCGGGAAAACTGGTTCAGTAAAAAAAGAAGGATCTGAAGGACTATAGGTGATGAGGATTAAGGAAAAGAATATAATGAAAGCAATAAAGACAATTATGTATATATCCCTTTTAACACTCCTTTTTGATTCATTGTTCTGTAATTCATTATCAAGCTTTTCCATAAATTGCCCCTTACCCATCACTTATTGCCCATTGCTCACTACCTGTCAAAAAACCTAATAACCTTTCCATAGCAAAATTATCAAAAGGAGTGCGAGTCCAAATCGGTAATAGGCGAAGCTACTAAATTTAAACTTTTTAATAAATTTTATAAGAAAGATAAGGGCAAGTAAACTAAAAACAAAGGAACTTATCAATCCAGAAATTAATATGGAAGTATCCAGAAAAGTCTTTAAAACTATTGCCTTTTTGAACTCATAGGCAAAAGCAGCAGTAATTACCGGAAGTCCAATTAAAAAAGATGTACTGACCGCCTCTTCATTTTTCATATTTAATAGCAGGGCTGTAGAGATTGTAATCCCTGACCTGCTTGTCCCGGGAATCAATGCTATGGATTGCATTATCCCGATAAACAGAAATTCCCATGTACTCAAGTCTTCCATTGTTTTTATTGCTCTATTTCTTTTTTCAGCAATTATCATATAAATTCCCCAAAAGATCAGGGAAAAAATACTTATCGAAACACTTCTAAAATATGCATCTTTAATAGGTTCAATAAAAAACCCTATGACCAAAGTTGGTATAGTAGATATAAGAATATTTCTTATGATTGCTGGCCTTAGGATGGCTTTTTTTATATCTTTGAAAAAAAATATAACAATTGCAAGAAGTGAACCACCATGAAGTATGGCATCAAACATATTTGAATTTAAGCCATTGCTCTGAAAATTAAAAACTTTACTTACAATTAAAAGATGTGCCGAGCTACTTATTGGTAAAAACTCTGCCAATCCCTGAATTATTCCTAATATAAATGCTTCAACCATTCTTAACCTCTTCTGTCAATATTACTACTGGTTTTCTTTTATAATATTTTTTTATTAATCCTTTTACGATTTGCTTCATATTTTCTTTATCTTTTTCAGTCATGACATCATCTAAATTTGATACATAATTCCTTATTTCCTTTGTAATTATTTCTTCCACCTCGTTAGACATAATAAACCCATAACAGTCAAACTTTAAATTTAGATAGGGTTTATGTGTTACAACTACATAACAAAATCCTTCTTCTCCAATTTTTCTTCTTTGCCTTGCCATTTCTTCCGTGATTATTGAATTATCGTGAAAATCTATAAAAAGCTTCTTTATGCTCTCCTGTTTAACTACAGATATTTCTTTATCTTTTAGCAGTATTTTTGCTGATCTATCTATAATTAAAACATTTTCTTTATCATATCCTAACCTAATAGCTAATTCTTTTAGTTTTTTTAAATGTCTTGCTTCACCATGTATTGGAACTAAATATTTTGCTTTTATCACATCAAGAAGTTTTTTCAATTCTTTTTGCGTTCCATGACCTGAACTGTGAGTTTTTGCAATATCTATATAATAAACATCTATATCTCTACTCAAAAACTGGTTAATCATATTGTAAATATTTTTTTCATTCCCCGGTATCATGCGTGAAGAGATTACCACGCTATCTCCTTCTTCCAGACAAAACCCTTTAAATTTACCCTGGGACATTAGCTTTAAAGAAGAAAACTTTTCTCCCTGAGTACCAGCTGTCAGAACAGCGACCTCGTTTCTCGGATACTTGTTAATCTTCTCCCAGTTGGTGATATCTAAATCTGTGATTAGGCCTAATTTTTTTGCTATTTCCAATGAAGTGGAAACACTTTTCCCGGTAACAAAAAGCTTTCTACCATTTTTTTTTATGAGATTTATCAAAGATTTCATTCTATACAAATTAGTAGAAAAGGTTGCCGATACAAAAACACCTCTTGTATTTTTAATTATTTTATCAATTGTCCTTCTAACCTCACCTTCTGTTATATCTTCAGTAATACCAGCATTAGTTGCATCAACAAACAATAAAAGTGGATTTTTTGGCAGTACTTCAAAATTAAATTGTTTAAAATCAGATGTGAAAACGATATCACCACCTGTTATCTTCGTATAAAAACCATAACTTTCGGGAATGCTATGATAGGTCTTAAAAAAGGTAAACTTCTTGTTTCCTATCTGAACTTCAGCTTTTCTACCTTTTATCAAAATTATATTCTCAATACTTTTTCCTGTTACCTCAAAAACCTTACTCTTTATTAGTTCGCTAGCAAAAGAGGAGGCATATATGGGTACATTCAATTGCTGAATGAAGTAAGGGAGTCCACCAATATGGTCATCATGACCATGAGTAATAATTATACCTTTAAGCTTATTCTTTATTTCTTTAAGACCGCGTATATCAGGGACAGAGGCAAAAACACCAGGGTATAGGTTTTCACAAAATGAAAGTCCTAAATCTATAAGAAAACATTCATCTCCAAAATCCATTAAATAACAATTTGAACCAATTTCTCCTACACCACCTAAAGCAATAAAAGAAAAATCATATTTCACTTTTTAATTTTCCCTAAAAGTTCAGAAATTTTTCGATCACAGGCTTGAATAATATGAGGATAGGGCTGATAAAAACTCTTAGTCGCATAAAGTGAACTTCTTAAATTTTCATAAACATCTAACGCATAATCATATTGCTGATTTTGTTCATATTTTAAAGCTATTTCAAACATTCTTTCAATTGATTTATCAATGTAAGGACTGATTGGAGTATAAAATAAAATTGCTGTTTCATAATATACAACTGCATCTTTAAAGTTTAGATTTGCATAAGCTTTTTCTGCTTTCTTGAACTCATTATATTGTCCGATGAAAACCCTCAAATAAACCAAAAACAAAATAAAAATACAGAAAACAAAAATTCTTAAAATCTTTTTTACCATACCGTTTCCTTAAAAAAATCAGGCAAAACAGTTAATAATAAACCAAGGATGGCAATGATTAATCCCAAGGGTATTAAAATAGCCATTAGATCTTTTAGAATTTTTTTGCCCCTGTACTCAAAAGCGCCATAAAAACCCAAGCATATCAGTATAAGACCCAGTACAATTAATAAAGCATAACCCCATGCCATAATGGATTATTGTAATCCAATTGAAAGAAAAATAAAATACAAAAGGGGGAATTTGTCCCCCTGATAATTAAAATTACTTCAAATTTATCTTAAAGTCGAAATCAATACTACCAGCTTTTTCTGTATCTATTGATAACTGAGCTTTATATGTACCCTTTTCTTTTAAAGATATATCAGACCCATAATGACCGTGCATGGAAAATAATTTGTAAGTTTCTGTTTTATCTTTAAAAGTTAATTTAAGGGTAGCTGCCTTTATTTTTCCTGACTGAGCACTTTCAGAAATATTAAATGCAATATGATGGGTTAGATTGGGATCCATTTTACTTTTATCAATTTTAATATCACCCGCCATTGCCTTCATAGCACTTTCAATGTCATTTAAATATGCCTTTACTTCTACCCCCTTACTTTTACCTTTGAATACCTGCATTCCAAGTCCATGGGATTCCTTTTTAGTTTCATGTCCCATATGGCTATGTTCGTCATGGGCACCAACCTTTACTGCCAAAAACACTAAAACTACAGAAAAAACTACTAACATCTTCTTCATAAGATTTTCCTCCTTTTAATTTATTAATTAAAACTTTTTTCCTATAACTTTACATTAGCTCAGAAAAAAAATTAGTCTAAAGCTCCTCGAACATCACGTATCATAATAGCCTATGACCTACCTTCTGAACTAACCTCCTTTCTTTTCCACAATAAGTAAATAGCTGGGTAGACCATAAGCTCCATTAAGAAAGAAGTAGTTAGTCCACCAACCATTGGTGCAGCAATCCTTTTCATCATATCAGCACCAGTACCCGTTGACCACATAATAGGCATAAGACCAATCATGGATGTTAACACTGTCATAAGTTTTGGTCTTACCCTCTTTACAGCTCCATGGATGATGGATGATTTTAAGTCATCCTCTGTTTTCAAAATTCCCTTTTTCTTAGCATCTTCATAGGCTAAATCTAAAAATACAAGCATAAACACACCTGTTTCAGCATCAAGTCCCATTAGAGCAATCATCCCAACCCATACTGCAATTGAGATATTGTATCCGAGAAAATAAAGAAGTAGTATTGCACCGACAAGAGAGAATGGCACAGCAAGAAGAACAATGAATGTTTTTACAACAGAACGGGTATTTAAATAGAGAATGAAAATGATCAAAACAAAAGTAATAGGGAGTATTATTTTAAGCCTTTCTTTAACTCTTAACATGTTTTCATATTGTCCACTAAAGGTTATTGTGTAACCTGCCGGCACTTTTACCTTTTCTGAAACCAATTTTTTCGCCGCAGTTACATATGTACCAATATCTATATTTTCTATATCCACATATACATAACCTGCTATCATCCCATTTTCATTTCTAATCATAGAAGGTCCATAACTAAGGGTTATATCGGCAAGCTCTTGTAATGGCACAAAAAATCCCATCATTGTTTTTACAGGTATTCTTTGTAAATCATCAACAGAGTCTCGATAATCTTTTTCTAATCTCACATTAATTGTATATCTTTCCCTTCCTTCAATTGTTGATATTATTTCTTCACCACCTATTGCAGTTGAGACAACCATCTGTAAATCCTCAAGAGTAAGTCCATATCTTGCCAGTACATCCCTTTTGGGAATTATATTCACAAAATAGCCACCACCCACCCTTTCGGCAAAGACACTTCTTGTGCCTTTTAACCCTCTAAGCAGATCTTCTATTTCTACTCCTATCATCTCAATGTGCTTTATATCATTTCCAAGAATTTTTATACCAATGGGTGTTCTAACACCAGTAGTCAACATATCAATCCTACCCTTAATAGGCATTGTCCAGGCATTGGTATTTCCTGGTATTTGTATAGCATTATTCATTTCTTTTATTAATTCTTCATAAGAAATCCTATCATCCCATATAGTTCTAAAGATTTTTTTAAGAAACTCTGGAGCCCAATCGGAATACCACCTTTTCTTTTCTCTCCACTCAGACTTAGGTTTTAACACCACGGTCGTCTCCATCATCGAAAAAGGGGCTGGGTCAGTAGAGGTATCAGCCCTACCAGCTTTTCCAAAAACAGATTCCACTTCAGGAAAGGACCTTAAAATCTTATCCTGTAAAATTAGTAAATTTTTTGCCTCAGTCACTGAAATACCTGGTAGTGTTGTAGGCATATAAAGAATTGTTCCTTCATTTAGAGGGGGCATAAATTCTGAACCTAATTTAAAATATACAGGGATAACAGAAATAATAATAGCAATGGCTAAAGCAACAATCTTCTTTGGATGTTTTAAAACAAAGTGACAGGCTGGCTCATAAAGTTTAAAAAGGACTTTACTTATAGGATGCTTCTCTTCTGGATAGTATTTACCGACAAATAAGGTAGTCGCTAAATTTGCAAGAAACTTTGGTTTAAAAGTGAAGGGATCTAACCTTGTAAAAAACATACGAACTGCTGGATCAAGTGTTATTGCAAGTATGGATGCCAGAGCCATGGTAAGAGTTTTTGTCCAAGCCAGGGGCTTGAAAAGTCTTCCTTCCTGATCAACTAAAGTAAAAACTGGCAAAAAAGAGACAGTTATAACAAGTAGGGAGAAAAAAACTGAAGGACCTACTTCTAATAAAGCTTCTAATCTAACCTTGTGATAATCTTCCTTTCTACCTTCTGCAATCCAGTGCTCTATTTTTTTATAAGCATTTTCAACCTCAACAATAGCGCCATCTACAAGAACTCCAATTGAGATAGCAATTCCAGCAAGGCTCATGATATTTGATGTAATTTTCATTCCAAACATGGGTATAAAGGCAAGTACTACTGAGATTGGTATCGTAATAATTGGCACAAGTGCTGAAGGTATGTGCCATAAAAAAATTAGAATTACAAGGCTAACCACTATCATTTCTTCGATAAGACTGCTTTTTAATGTATCAATGGATCTTTTTATTAGATCAGATCTATCATAAGTTGTTACAATCTCTATTCCTTCTGGTAATCCTTGTCTGACTTCTTTAAGTTTTTCTTTCACTCTTTCGATAACATTTAAAGCATTCTCCTTATGCCTCATTACCACAATACCACCAACTACTTCCCCTTCACCATTCAGTTCTGCTATTCCTCTTCTTATTTGTGGTCCAATAGACACATTTGCCACATCTCCTAAAAAAAGTGGTGTCCCGTTAACTGTTTTTATCACAATTTTTTTAATAGCATCAACATTCTGTATATAGCCTTCAGCCCTAATCATAAATTCTTTTCCAGTCCATTCAATAAGTCTTCCCCCAACCTCATTGCTGCTTTTCCTGACCATATCCACTATATCAGTAATTGATAAATTGTATGAAAGAAGCTTTGAAGGATTTACAGTTATCTGGTATTGTTTTTCAAATCCACCTACTGTTGCTACCTCTGCAACACCAGGAACACTTTGTAAGGCATATTTTATATACCAATCTTGAAGTGTTCTAAGCTTTGATAGGTCATACTTACCTGACTTATCAACAAGTGCATATTGAAATACCCATCCAACTCCAGTAGCATCAGGTCCAATTTCAGTTTTTACACCCTGCGGGAGCCTCCCTTGAATCTTAGAAAGATACTCAATAACCCTGCTTCTTGCCCAATAAATATCCGTACCATCTTCAAAAATCACATAAATATAAGAAAAACCATAATCACTAAAGCCCCTTATTGCTTTTACTTTTGGCGCACCAAGGAGGGAGGTTACAACGGGATACGTCACCTGTTGTTCTATTATGTCCGGACTTCTATCCCACTTGGAATAAATTATAACCTGAGTGTCACTTAGATCTGGTATAGCATCTAAAGGAATCTGCCTCATAGTATAAATACTGAGGAGAACAAAACCAAATACAATAAGCATAACAAAAAACTTATTGTGAGCGGAAAAACTGATTAACTTTTTAATCATACTTTATTTTCCCTTATCAATGTTCATGAGCCTTTTTGAAAACAGCTTTTAAATTTGACTCTGAATCTATTAGAAAACTGGCAGATGATAAAACTTCTTCTCCCCCTGAAAGACCTGACAGAATCTCATAATATCCATCACTGCTTAAAATACCTGTTTTCACAATAACAGGCTTTAAATGATTATCCTGATCTTTTACAAAAACATATTCTCTTTCACCAGTCTTATATACAGCAGATTCTGAAACAGATACTTTCTTCCCCACCGAATATTTAAGTCTTGCTTCTGCATACATCATAGGTTTTAAAATATAACCATGATTTTCCACATCAAGCCTTACCTTCAAAGTTCTTGTTTCTGGATTCAGTTGAGGATATATAAAACTAACTTTACCCTGAAAAATTTTATTTTTCATATAAGGAAGAGTAATTGATACAGGCATGCCAATTCTAATAAATGGCAAATCGGGCTGATAAATATCCACATCTGCCCAAACTCTGCTTAAATCAGATATGGTAAAAACAATTTCGTTCATCATTAATCTTTGACCTTCTACAATCATCTTTTCTAATACAAATCCTGAATAGGGGCTATAGATTGTAACTGTTTTTTTAGCTTTTTTTTCTTTCTCCAACTTCTCTATTTCTTCTTCTGACACATCCAGTAGTCTTAATCTTTCTTTTGCAGAGTTTTTCAAAGCAATAAGAGTATTTTTAAGGCTATCACCATCTTTTATTTTTTCAAGGGATTTTAAGATTGATATATATTCTTCTTTGGCAGACAATATCTCCGGGCTATAGACGTCCATCAAAGCTTGCCCTTTTCTCACATACTGGCCTGTTTGATTGACAAATAATTTTTCAACCCATCCTGAAATTTTCGTATTTATCTTATAAAGTCTCGTTTCATCTTGAACAATCGTTGCAGATGTAACTATTTCTTTTTTTATCTCTCTTTTTTCAGCCTTTTCATAGGTAAGACCTAACATTTTGGCCTGTTTATCAGATACAAAAACTTTGGAAAGCCCTTCTACTTCATCCTTTTTATCACCCTTACCCACTGATTCAATAGGCACAAGGTCCATGCCACATATGGGACAACTACCGGGCTTGTCAGATATAATTTGAGGATGCATGGGACAGGTATAAATCTGTTTTTTTTCTTCTTTTTTTGCTATGCTTTTAGGCTTTATGAAAAAAGACTTGTAAGAATAAACACCCAGGATGGATAAAACAATTATAGCAATCAGTATATAAATTTTTTTCATTTTAAAAACCTCCAGAAAGGCAAAAAAAA
>Ga0101945_1002156_pt1 | contig 14988 bp, 15 predicted proteins | sample DewCreD2012metaG_2_FD_75246 | JGI IMG/M metagenome (GOLD analysis project Ga0101945, IMG submission 75246) | Hot spring sediment bacterial and archeal communities from British Columbia, Canada, to study Microbial Dark Matter (Phase II) - Dewar... ... | reverse complement strand
TACCCCATTTTTGATTATTCTTTTCTTCCACTCATACGTGATTTCAGGCTCCATATTTACACACATATTTACGGAGTTTTCAGAATTCTCATTTAAAACAAGAAATCTTTATGACTTTTTGTTATCACCCCAAAATGGTCTGCTTTTCTACTCACCCATTCTGCTTTTTTCTCTTCTACTTTTACTCATATCATTCGAGAAAAAAACAGCTAGACATAAAGTGAAAGTCGCATTGATTTTAATTTGTGTAGCATATTTTTGCTTGAAAAATAAACAGAGTAATTTCCCAATTCAAGAAGGCTTCATTTTAATTCTCCCGCTGATGATGGACTCGTTCTTTGACGGTGAGCTTTATGATAGATCGAATCTATGGCTAGGATTTCTATTCACTTTATCTACTTTATTCAACTTTCTACCAGCTATTACACTTCCGATCGTCCCGCCAGAATTTAAATATCCTCACAATACTCTTTGGATGAAGCTTCTCACAGAGGAGTCTTTCTTTACAATAAATTCAGTTGGTCTGATTTTTGGTCCTGTCATAAACAAACCTTTCTTAATATCTATTTCGCTGGTTCTTATAGCCTTTGTTTTTCACTTCACATGGATAAACACGAGAAAACCTTCTAAATTTCTGATAGGAGCAATTATCGGCATTTTAGTTGTAAGCGTCTACGTCATCCTTCCAAATCTTGACAAACAAAATCTTCAGAAAAAACGTCAGGAGATCAAGAACTCTTTCTCTTTATCCGCTAGAATGATAAACTCATCTTTGAAAAAATGCGCAAGTTAATCGAAAAGCAAAGGAATCGTCTTGCTGAAGAAGAAGGGTACATAATAAAACCCCATGCTGATCTGAGGGTGGTGCTGTGCTATCCGAACATCTATTCAATCGGGATGGCTAATTTAGGTTTTCACACAGTTTATGATTTATTCAACAAGATTCCTGAAGTAGCTTGTGAAAGAGCATTTCTACCTGATGATGAAGAAATGATGGAATATGAGAAAACGGGTGCACCTCTACTTTCCGTCGAAACTCAGACTCCAGTAAAGGACTTTGATGTAATTGCATTCTCAATATCCTTTGAAACTGATTACTTAAACATGGCACGGATGCTTCATCTGAGTGGAGTCCCCGTTTGGTCCAGAGAGAGAAATGATGCTCACCCTCTTGTGATAATGGGCGGAGCTGCCTCGTTTCTAAACCCTGAACCAATAGCAGACTTTACGGACGTCATAGCCGTTGGCGAAGGAGAGATATTAGTCTACCAGCTTGTAGATGCAATTCTTGAGGGTAGCTCTAAAGAGGAGATATTAACTCGTTTGGCAGAGATGGGTCGTGGCTTCTACGTTCCATCGTTTTATAAAGTCGTGCGTGACAATAATGGAATCATAAGGGATTACGTACCAACTAAGATTTCTGTGCCAAAGAGAGTTGGCAGAGCTTTAGCGGCAGTAAACCCAAAGGAAGGAACATTAAGGCGTGCACTTAGAAGAGGAGAGAAAGAGTTAGTTGATATTCTTCTAAATCAGGATATTTTCTGTCCCTCCACGGCTATCTGGAGTCCAAAAGCTGAAATGGGCGATAGATTATTGGTCGAAATCTCTCGTGGATGCTCGCAAGGTTGTAGATTTTGCTGGGCTGGTTATAACTATTACCCCCCTCGTGTCGTACCAGCAAAAAACATACTAGAGAAAGCTGCGGCCTGGCGAAGCAAAACAGATAAAATCGGCTTGGTATCAACTGCAGTCTGTGATCATCCAGAAATCTCAACGATTTTACGCGAGCTGCGTGCAATGAATTACAGAATTTCCGTTTCTTCCCTACGTCTCGATCAGATCTCGGATGAGTTACTGGATGCTCTGGTGGAATCCAAAGATCAACAAATAGCCGTAGCTCCAGAGACCGGCTCTGATAGATTGCGACGCGTTATCAACAAAAACCTGACGAATGACGAGATAGTTGAAATATGCGGCTCTGTATTCGATCGTGGAATACTTACAATAAAACTTTACATGATGGTAGGATTACCTACTGAAACTCAGGAAGATTTGGACGAGATTACGAACCTAGTTCGTAGGATCCGAGACAGAATGTTGCAAGCGTCTAAGCGGTTTGGAAAGCCTGGAAAGATAATTCCATCTCTTAATGGCTTCGTACCAAAACCAAACACCCCATTTCAATGGGAACCAATATGCGAGGAAAAAGAACTAAAGCGACGAATAAAGTACGTTTGTAAAGAACTCTCAAGGCTTCCAAACGTAGAGGTAAGATTCATGTCTGCCCGCATCGCACATGAGCAAGCTCTATTCTCTCTCGGCGATAGATTGCTAGCGCAACTTATAGACCTTGCCTCTAAACTAAATGGAAATTTAAGAGAGGCAATAAGGCAGCTCAATTTTAACGCAGAGTTTTATACGACACGAGCTAAGAAACTCGAGGAGTTTCTGCCATGGTCAGTGATAGATCCGGGTTTGAGCTCTGAGTTTTTAAGAAATGAGTATGAGAAAGCCCATAAAAGCCTCAGCTCAAAACCTTGTCCTGCTGTCGAAAAATGCACGATATGTGGGGTTTGCCCGACAACTTGGCTGTCAAACGCACCTAAGGATCTTATTCAAATACAACCTCTAAGAGTTAAGGCCAATCTTTCAGCTATTTCTATTTAGTCAAAAAACCTGTCGGAGCAACTGTCTTATCAAAAACGTAGTCGTATTTCCATAACCCGAAGGGCAGGAGATTAATTTGCTTTTTGTAATAGACACGCGCTTGAAGAACATTATTTACGGGCTTTACTTCAATGTATGTATCCGGCGGGAGCTCATATTCAGCAGCAGCCTTCCTTAACCTATCTTTAACTATATCAGCTGGATTGCCTTTACCTTGGCCCGGCGGCAAAGCCGATCCTTGCAACACTGCAGTTTGCATTTCTTGCTTGATAGACTCGCTTTGATAAAGTGCAGAGATGTAGACCCAACCAGCATGCACAATCAAAATTAAGGCAATTAAAATCAATATAAATTTAAACATCGTGCTACCCCGTTCTTGTTTCATGAGCTTTCGCATAAGCCTACTCCTTCTTAACTATTTTCCTGAATGCTTTGATCAATACTTCTTCGGAAACCCCCTTGAAAATGAACGGCTCTCCTATTCTTTTCAGTAATACCCATTCGAGTTCGCCGCCGAGGTTCTTCTTATCAAAACTTATTGCCTCGATTACTTTATGTTCCTCAATTTTCTCTAGGTTAGGAAATTTCCCGAGCTTACTAACAACATCGTTTAATAATTTTATTTCACTTTCAGGAAAGTTTGCAATAAGTTTTGATATTTCGGCTTCGACAAGAATACCAATGCCAACTGCCTCACCATGTTTGAGCAACGAGTATTCAGTTGATTTCTCTATCGCATGCGCGATCGTATGTCCAAAGTTTAAAATTTTTCTAGATCTTTGCGTGCGACTAGTTTCCTCCCTTTCATCTTCTGAAACTATCGATGACTTAAATGCAATGTTCAAAGCAATCAATCTTTCTAGGGTCTTCAAGTAATCGTCAGATGAGAAAGCACGCTTGTGTCTTGATACTGGAAATTCGGACAAAAAAGACACGGTCTGTTGAAAAAGCGGTGTACCAGATAAAACTGAGTGTTTTATAGCTTCACATAATCCGGAAATGAATTCTCTTCTGGGCAAGGTTCTCAGGAAATTTAAATCAATAAAAACTGCTGAAGGCTGATGGAAAGTCCCAACTAGGTTTTTTCCAAATTTAGTGTCAATCCCAGTTTTTCCGCCTACCGAGGAATCGATCATCGCGAGCAACGTCGTAGGTATTTGAAAAACACTTATACCCCGCAGATAAATGGAGGCTGCAAACCCGGCTATGTCACCAACTACGCCTCCCCCTAATGCAACTAAGTGATCGGTTCTGCGCAGCTTATTCTCACTCAAAAAGTCTATTATCTTTCTGAGCGTATTAAAATTCTTATGTCTTTCTCCATCAGGCATCAAAAACACAACTGTACTAAAGCCGTCGCTTTCAATTGCAGTTCTAACGGCCTCTCCATATAATCCAAAAACCTTTCGATTAGATATTACGGCAACCTTTTTTGCAGAATTAGGAAGAGACTCTTTAATCAACGATCCAAGATCCGATATCAAACCAGTCCCAATGATTATTTCATATTCAGCGACTTTCTGAAGTGTGGATACTTTTAGTTTTTGCATGTGCAGATATAAAAACAAAAATGGCCGTTTTTATACGGCTTGGAAGGCGGCGGGTGAAGCGACGTGGGAGTGTGCCGCACCCACCATTTTGTGATTACTGTCCTCACCCCAGCAATCACATGAGACGGAGGATTCACCAACCGTCTCGATTGATTTTAATATACCAAACTTTGATGATCGCTCGCAAGTCAAAAGGCAGTTCGTTTTGTAAAAATTGGAAATCTTCAAGGAATAAAACTATAAAATTATGAGAAGATTGTGTGACACCAATATGGATTTAAAGAATCTTGCAAGAACTGATCTTACTGCAGCAATGAAAGCTGAGAATAAAGACAAATTTTCCACTTTGCAGGCAGTGAAGGGGAAATTCCTAACCGGAAGTTTTTAGACAGTCTAAAGCGCTTAAATAGTTCCAAACTTGACAGAGTCAGCAAGAAAAGCGAAAGGTTGCAAAAGTGCAGAGTATATTATCTTGCAAAAGTGCAGAGTATATTAAAGGTATGGCAAACGCAATCACGTTTAATGAAATTAAGTCCATACTTTTTAATGTTTATATAGAGTTTTTGGAATTAGACACTACGACTACGCATGATACATTCAATAAGATATTAGATTTGGCATTGGAGCATAAGCTGGAGCATGTAGCTCAATTGAATGATTCAGCACTTTGTTTTGCTTCCAATGAGATGAGGTCTGCGCTCGATAAGTTTTTTCTAGTTCGGTAAAGATTAGTCGCAAGCGTGGATTTAAATTTGTTGCTGATTATGGTGCTGTAGATGATATAAAAGAGGTTATAAAACGGTTCGAGGAAGGCATAAGAGATAAGGCTATTTTCTCTGTTTCTTACAGAGGTAAATTGGTTGGGATAATTGTCAATAAATCCAAGGAACTAGGTGATAAGACATTTTTTAATTTTTACCGATTTAAAACATCACTATTGAAAATTGGTGGTCAATTTTTTATCGCTACTGGTAATAATGAGGAAACAGTACACTAGTACGTTCAGTTCGTTTTTCTAATTACTGAATTCTTAGAAGTTACGGCTTAAGTGAACGAGGGCCGCGCTTATTTTCAAAGAGCGGCCTTCATTAGTTTTAGCTAAGAGTATATTCTCAAAATTAATCTCTGCTTTCTATGAATGGTTTGAGTTTCCTAGCACGAGAGGGATGTCTTAATTTTCTCAATGCTTTAGCTTCAATCTGCCGTATTCTCTCACGCGTGACCGCAAAGTGTTGACCTACCTCCTCTAAAGTATGCTCTGCGCCTGAAGGCCCCAAACCGAAGCGCATCTTTATTACCTTTTCTTCTCTTGGAGTGAGAGTCTGCAGAACTTCATCTGTTACTTCTTTGAGATTTCTCTTTGTTACGCTTTCAATCGGGCTCATTATGGTTTTATCCTCAATAAAATCTCCTAAATGGGAATCCTCCTCCTCACCGATAGGAGTTTCAAGACTAATTGGCTCTTGGGCTATCTTCAGAACCTTGCGAACTTTAGAAACAGGAATATCCATGCGCTTAGCTATTTCCTCAGAGGTTGGCTCTCTACCTAACTCTTGAACGAGCGCGCGTGAGGTTCTTATCAGCTTGTTTATTGTTTCGATCATGTGAACCGGGATTCTGATTGTGCGAGCTTGATCTGCAATCGCTCTTGTTATGGCTTGGCGGATCCACCAGGTAGCGTAGGTTGAAAACTTGTAACCCCTCCGCCATTCGAATTTATCTACGGCTTTCATCAACCCGATATTACCCTCTTGAATCAGATCAAGAAACTGTAGTCCTCGATTTGTGTATTTCTTAGCGATGGAAACCACAAGGCGCAAATTTGCCTCTATCAATTCGTTCTTAGCCTGATTGGTTTCTTCCTCTCCGGCTAAGATAGTTTGAAGTGAACGCTTTATCTCGACAATTGGAACGTGATATCTTTCCTCGATCGCAGCAAGGCGCTCACGAGCTTCCTTAATCTTTTGTTTCAAATCTTTTCTTTCTTGCAGAGGCAGCCTATCTTCGCTCTCGAGTTTTTCCATGGCATCAGAGATTTCTCTTTCAGCTTGCCTTATTTCGTTTACGACTTGCTCTATCGCCTTAATGAGTCTTTGCTTTGCCGAATTGGTAAGTCCCAATGCCTTAATTTCTCTGGCTATCTCCAGACGTATACGCGCTATTTGCCGGCGTAGTCTGGTCATCTTTTTCGTAGTTCTGTTTTTGGCTTTTCCTTGCTCTGCGTTTAATTCAGCTAGGAGCTTGACGGCATTTTCATAATGTTCTCTGATTTTTTCGATACCATCAATGGCCCAACGCAAGTATTCATCAGCTTTGTCTTCTTCACCAGTTAACTCTGCTTGTTCCATGAAATTTACGGTATCCCGGATACTGACCTTTCCACTTTTCAGGTCTTCTCCTAACTTGATTAACTCTTCGACCGCTATAGGTGATCGGGAGATAGCCTTTTGCGTTTTTATCTGTCCGCGCTCAATTCTCTTAGCAATTGCGACCTCCCCTTCACGCGTGAGCAGCGGGACAACGCCCATCTCTTTCAAATAGAGCCGGACCGGATCATTGTTTTTATCAGCTTCACTAGCAGGAAGGTCAACATCAAAATCCTCCTCGATTTCTTCCGGAACCTCCTCGTCTAAGGCAAGCGAAGCCGCTTCTTCAAGTAGATCTGAATCCGAGACAGAAATTCCTTTGCCCTCCAACCTCATCAAAATATCTTCCAGCTCATCGGGCGAAACCATGTTCTCTGGTAGTTCTCGATTTATATCGTCGTAGCTTAAAAAATTCTTCTTTTCTCTACCTAATTCGTAGAGCTTATCGATATATTCTTCTTTTTCGTCGTAATCGTCTATTTTCACCATAAGCACTTGGATTTAATTGTAGAATTATTGGTTGTTTTTTCAACTTTGTAGAAATTTTTCTATGTCAGCTCTTAATCTATTGAGTTTTATTTGTTCTTGAACCAATGCCTGCAATCGGTTTGTATCACCAGATTGTTCGGCTAATCTCAGTAGTTGGTCATTTTCTTGTATTTTATTTTCAATAACCATACTACGAAGCCTGAATAAACACCTTCTGGCTTCATCAAGCATCTCATCCTCAGATTTTTCTGGATCAAGCTCAGATAAATGAATCATGGCTAAAATATCTGTATGCCAATCATCCTCCGGAATGAATTCCAATAGATTTTCCAGCGAGATTTCCTTTTCTTCTTCATATAGCTTCAAAAGAGCCTCGAATATAGAGGCCGTCACTAATTTATTATAATCCTCTTTTTCAATTTGCGGAAGAATGAAATGACGAACTTTCTCGTTATGATACAAAAGTTCTAAAAGTCTGCGTTCAGCCTTAGTCAGACGAGATTTTAAATAACTTTGAATAGTTTCCTTAAGACTGTCAGATTCGGGTAAATTGCGAAATTCCTTAAATTCCTCTTTGCTCTTCTTTACTTGATTCCACAGCTCTCTTTGGTATTGTGCATCTTTAATTCCTAAGTGAAGTAGAACACCGTCAAAAACTTCTCTCTTTTTCAAATCATCTGTATATGCTTTTATTATTGAAAGACTCTCCTCTAGGGCTTCAGCTAGCCCTTTATTCTTTATCACAACGTTGAGCAAGAATTCTTGGCACGAATAAGCTTGTTTTAATGATTCTCTATATCTTTTCACGCCATGCTGATGGATGAAAGTATCTGGATCAGCTCCTTCAGGCAACACGATCACTTTCGCCTCTATGTTTTTCGACAGAAGCATCTGAATAGCTCTTTTTGCTGCTTTGATTCCGGCATTGTCTCCATCGTAACTCACAATGACTCGGCGCGTAAACCCAGCTAGCAGCCTCGCTTGCTCATCAGATAGAGCCGTGCCTAAACTGGCAACAACTGGCTTAATTCCCGACTGATGAAGAGATATAAGATCTAAATATCCTTCAACCAAAATTGCAATCTTTTTACGCCTTATTTCATCTTTACTATGAAATAATCCATATAGATGATGACCTTTGATATAGGCAGGAGTCTCTGGCGAGTTTAAATACTTTGGCTCGTTTCGATCAATCACTCGTCCTCCAAAGGCAACTACGTTACCGTTCTTATCAAAAATCGGGAACATTATGCGATGATGAAATCTATCGAGGAGGCCCCTTTCAGAAACAACGAAAAGGCCGCTTTCACGCATTATCTCCTCATCGAAACCTTGTGACTTTAGAAATGAAAGTAAAGCCGCTCGACTGTCTAAGGCATAACCTATTCTAAAAAGTTTTACCGTGGAGCTGGAGATTCCTCGACTAGCTAAATATTCTCTGGCCTTACGGCCTTCGTTTTTTGATAACTGGTCTTCCCAAAATTCCATCGCTAATCGATTCATTCTTATTATCTCTTCTTTTAGCTTCTTATGAGTTTCGTGTTTTTTTGATGCTTCTTCATTTTTCTCAAATGTTTGTGTTGGTAATTCAATACCCTCAATGCGTGCGATTTCTCTCAGAGCATCGACAAAATTCAGATTCTCCATCTCCATCAAAAAAGTGAAGACGTTACCACCTTTGCCACATCCAAAGCACTTATAAATTCCCTTCTGAGGATTCACACAAAAGGATGGAGTCTTTTCATTGTGAAAGGGACAAAGACCAACCCAATTCGATCCCCTCCTTTTGAGCGAAACATATCTGGAAATGATATTAACCAAATCAGCTCTACTTCTTATCTCTTCAATGAGGTAATTCGGATACAGCATCTCTTGGATTTAAGTATACGACTAAATAAAGTATTTGACTCAAGTTGAAAAAATGAGTCAGCAACTATAAAATGATTGCTTTGTCATTATACCAAAACTTGTCCATGAAGTTTGAGTTTAAAAACATACTAGAGGAGAGGACAGTATTGAATACGCTTGCCGCCTTGATTCTTACTATCATCATAAGCTCCCTGACAGCAGATATTAAATTCACTCGAGGCGTTCTTGTTGGCGGCATCCTGGCTCTTATCAATTACTACTGGCTTGATGCCTCTTGGAGAAACATATTAGAGATCGCTTCATCGAGCGCCACAGGACCTGCTATACCAATAGGCAGATATATACTTAGGTATTTGACTATTGGGATAATTGTTTACTTGATTAGCTTCTATGATGTTGCATCGATTTTGGGTATATTAATAGGTCTTTGCATGATTGCAGCAGGGATCTTAATCGAAGCATTTTTCTTATTAATCAAGACTTTGACAACGAAAGAAGAGGGAATATAAATGTTTCTATTGGCAGAAGGTAGCACGCATCATCACACACCTTTAATCGTCGAGTTTCTCAATTATTACTTCGGGGAACCAGTTTACAAGTTTCAGATAGCTTACATAAAACCACTATGGGATAAATACGTTTTTAGCCACTTCGGGACTTCAGCTGAAAAAGTTTTTGGACCGTATACTCCAGAGAATGCAATCCCATGGTACACAGTGATGTTCGTAATCGCATGCATCCTGACTGTAGTCACCATCTGGATCCTCAGAGGAAAACTTTCCGAAGATGATCCATCACATGGTCAATTAACATTAGAAGCGGCATTTTTAGCGCTCCAGGATTTGGTTAAGGACGTAATAGGCGAACATGGTCTGAAATACTTTCCAGTAGTAGCAACCTTCGCTTGTTTGATACTCGTTTCTAATTTGATGGGGCTTTTTCCACTTTTTATGGCGCCAACAGCGAGCATAAATGTGACTCTAGCTCTGGGTATTACATCGTTCATCTATTACAACTACATTGGTATCAAGGAAAACGGATTAATAGCGCATCTGGGACATCTCGCTGGGCCTATCTGGTGGATAGCACCTCTGATTTTTCTAATAGAATTGTTCAGTAACTTAATAAGACCTTTTACGTTGGGTGTTCGTCTCTTCGCCAATATGTATGCCGACGAGCAAATTGCTTCCATAATATCTGGGTTGTTTCCGCCATTTACTCAGATACTTGTACCGGTCGTGCTGCTCGTGCTTGCCGTTTTCATAGCAGTAGTTCAAACATTGGTTTTCACATTACTCTCGATGATTTACATCAGTGAGGTTTCACATCCATCTCATGATGATGAACATGCACACGGAGAGCATATGGCTACGACCTAAAAATATGTCGCTCTTACAAAATTTTGGCTAGACCGTACGAAGGCTCTTTGATAAAGGAATGTCAACACGCTTCAGGAGCGGTGCACCTCCCAAGGTAGCATGCAGCATACCGGAAGTTGACGCAATAATAAAGCAGAGCTTCTCGACGGTAAAGCCAAGAGAAAAACAAAAAGGAGATGAAAAAATGAAATACATCAAAAACACAGCAGTAGTGATGATAATCTTGGCTTTGACAGTCATGTCGGCAATGGCTCAGGGAGCTGCTGCCGATAACGAAAGCACCGTAAGCTCCTATAAAGCTCTTGCAGCTGGTCTCGGCTTTGGGATAGCTGCTGGTTTAGGAGCTATCGGACAGGGACTTGTTGGCTCTAAAGCTGTTGAAGGAGCTGCCAGAAACCCTGGAGCATCAGGAGCCATCAGAACCTTGATGATCATCGGATTGGCTCTTATAGAGTCACTCGTCCTGCTGGCTTTGGTTATCGTCTTTGCAAAACTCTAATTCTCGTTTACACGACGAAAAAAAGACGGGAGTTACCTCTCGTCTTTTTTCTTTTCCGATGTTATTGCTAAGAATAATAAGTCACTTATATTCCTGTGGCGTCTCCTTCAGATTGATGCTCTATCGAAAAAATATTTTGCGCTCCCACTCACTCGGTAAACCGACTATAGCCATCGGAAACTTGACAGCTGGTGGCACCGGAAAAACCCCTCTTACAATTTTCATGGCTAAAGAGTTAGCAAAACGAGGACTTAAAATCTGTATTCTAACTCGTGGCTACGGGCGCAAAAAGCCACAGAAAATGCTATTGGTCTCATCTAAGGGTAAAATCATTGTTGATAACGTAGAGAATACCGGAGATGAACCACTAGAAATGGCCGAAAGACTGAGGGAAGAATCAAATGCTAGTATAATTGCAGATGCGAATAGAATCAGGGCTGCTAGATGGGCAATAGAGAGATTAAATCCTGATGTATTCATTCTCGATGATGCATTTCAGCATTTGCAAGCAAAAAGAGATGTAAATCTGCTGCTGATAGACTCCACGAATCCATTTGGTAATATGCAACTTTTACCCGCTGGAATCTTGCGTGAGCCACTTTCTTCGATAACTCGAGCTGACGCTGTTTTGCTTACAAAGGAAAATCTAAGTTCACAGGAGAAACTGGCTTCTCTAAAAAATATGATCAAGGACATGCATCCTACTGCAAAAGTCTTCTCAGCGAAAATTTATCCTGTAGATGCAATATATTTAAACAACCAGATAGTAGCCATCGAGGAAATAAAAGCAAATAAAACTCTTGCATTTTGCGCCATCGCTAACCCAGATGCGTTTTTCCAGCTTCTAAAAGCTGAAAACTTTAAAATTTGTGCAACCAAAGTCTTCCCAGATCATTACGGTTACTCCCAGGAGGACGTATCAAGAATTGAAACTCTCGCAATGCAAAAAGGAGCTAATTTATTGATTACTACACCGAAGGATGCCGTGAAGTTAAGAAAATTCAATTTCTCCCTCCCCTGCGCTGTTTTAATGACTGAATTAAAACCAGATGAAGAGTTTCTAGATTGGCTACTTCGTAAGCTTAACCTCTGAAAGAAATTATCAGCAAAAAGCTCTAGCTTTATGAAAGCGGGCATTCGCAAAACACAAAGACCTGTCAGAACATAAAAGTCAAACTATCAAGGATTTGCAATTTTATGATCAGATCTGGCTACAAATTTTAGGACCTTATTTTCGCAAGACAAGTCTTACAACTTCTACATGGAAAATTACTAACTAAAAATAAGAAAAAGGAGTTGCCAAGCAACTCCTTTCGACTTTCCAACTGCTGCAGATTTTAACAAGTGAGTTGCTCAGAAACTTTATTTCTGACCAGAAGAGCGATTGGCTGATATTCCCCTCTGATCAGCGACATCAGAGTTTTTTTGAGCTTTATTCACTTCAGCAGACGCATTCGAATTAGACATTACTGGAGATTTAGTCGGTGTTGGACTCGGTGAGCTAACATCTATCGGACGTGCACCACTTAACTCATTTGGATTTTCTACAACTTTTTTCGCCAGAAAATTTTCTATCCTAGCCTCGTCCATAGCGATTGCCATATAGGCTTGTAAGAGTAGTTGTTTTCTTGCATTAACTAATAGATCGGCTATCTGCTGACGAACTCCCGGAGTTTCTAATGTTTGATCTTCGTCCTTGTCCCGTCTGAACTGAAGTTTTATTATTAATAGCTTGCCCTCAAAAGGTATCGTTTGAGGAATAATGTCGCCAACTTTCATTTTATTCATTATGTAATCTGCGACTTGATCTCCGAATGTCTGCTTAAGCTCGTCTTCAGTAAAATAGCGCCAGTCGCCCCTTCTTAATGCGGTTTGGGGATCCTCGCTACTTTCCTGCGCAACCGTTGCGAAATCAGCACCACGCAACAATCGCTCGCCGATTTCTTTTGCTTTTTGTTGTGCCTCTATCAAGTTAGTCGTCGTATCTTGCTCACTATTTTTTTGAGGATCAATTACTATGACTCCCAATTGAGCACCCCTTTTGGCCTTAAAGAGCTCTCGATTACCCTCAAAAAATTTCTGAATCTCACTATCTTTCGGAGACTCAATCCTGCCTGTAACCTTGTCATTTAACTTTTGGATAGCCAACTCTTTTTTAACCGACTCTCGCAGAGAGGTTTCGGTCTCATCAGCTTCTTTTAATCTTTTCTCGAACTCTTCCTGAGATAATCCGCTTTCGGTTTTTCTCTTATTAAGTTCTGCAGTCACCTCATCTTCGCCCGGAACTAAATTTTCTTTCTGAGCTCTCTGAAACATTACCTCACGTTGAATTAAAGCATCCAAAGCTTGTAGTCTAACCTGAGCTAGCTCCAACTCAGACAACTTCTTCTCCTCACCTCGAAGCTGAGCCTTCACTAATCTCTCGACTTCTTCCATCTTTATTGGCTTACCATTTACTGTGGCGGCTATCTCGGCAGATTGTTTAGAGGCCGGATCACAGCTTATCGCTAAAAACGCAACTACTAACAGCAAAAATACTGTAGCTAATTTTTCCCTTCTCATCTTAACCTCACTAAAATTCCAAATCTTCATGCTTGACTCACCTAAAAACTATTTGCTATAAGATTGTTTTTGAATTTTATAAAAAGGATATAGGAATTATGGCAAAACGTTGTGACATATGTGGAAAAGGACCTCAATTTGGTAATAATGTATCTCATGCTAACAACAAAACTAAGCGTCGTTTTTATCCCAATCTTCAGAGAGTTCGTGTAAAATCCGCCGGCGGAACAACCATAAGGCAGAGAGTCTGCTCTCGTTGTCTTAAAGCTGGCAAAGTTATAAAAGCAGCTTAGGACTCTTAGATAATCGCTATACATTCAATTTCAACCCTCGCATCACGTGGCAACCTTGCGGCTTGAACCGTAGATCTTGCGGGTTTGTTATCTGAGAAAAACTTGGCATAGACCTCGTTCATAGCCGCAAAATCATTCATATCTGCGAGAAAGACAGTTGTTTTTACCACATTCTGTAGAGTTGCTCCTGCTGATTCCAACACTGCAGTAAGATTTTTCAACACTTGTTCGGTTTGTTCTTTTATTCCACCTGATACAAACTCACCAGTTGCAGGATCTATTGGAATCTGTCCAGAGCAAAAGACAAGGTTACCTATACGAATGGCTTGAGAATATGGACCTATTGCGCTAGGTGCTTTTTCGGTCGAAATTACCTGTTTCATCTTTTCCATTTCAAGCAAAAGGCAGATTTTAACAGATGACAAACGAAAATCAAAATTAAATATCCATCTTGCCGATCCTACTATGTGGGCTTAACAAAGATTGTCGTTAGCGTATCACTCATTCTTGAAATTCTCATTCCTTCCCGGACCTTAGTTCTACAACTCAGGACAGGTTTTTCTCCGTTATCAGTAATCACCCAAACCTGACACTTAGCACAGTTACCATTCCAACAAAAATCCCCCATCGAAATTGCTTCTAATTTCAAGAATTGCAGGCATCTGAGAAGATAATTGTTCTCAGGAACTAAAACCGTCTCATCTTGAATATTAATTTGTATGAGCCTATCAAAAGGCTCAAGTATGTCATCTAAGTTTGTTGAATTCATTTTTGCTTTTGGATGTGAATTACGTTATCGGCTCTACTTTCAAAGGTATCATCATGTGATATCACAAACAATTGCTTAAATCGTTTTGTTTCGGTAATTATTCTAATTTGTTCTGCCAATCCCTCTCTTCTTATCTCATCCATGTTGGTTGTAGGTTCATCAAAAAACGCTATTCTGATATCAGACAACTGCTCGAGCAATGATAGCCTTATGGAGAGGGCAGCAGCCATCTGTTCCCCTCCAGATAAATTCAGAAAAGGTCTTTCCCTTCCTTGTTCCTCTAAAACTATCTCATAATCATCTTTCCACTTGAGTGTTAAATCAAAATTACCCATTATTTCACGGAAAATTTGTGTGGCCTTGCCTGAGATTGTCTCAACTAGGTTCTGAGCAATCATGGGACCGGATTTTTTTAAAATCTCACGAATGAAAGTTATTACTTCATGTATCTTTTCAAACTTTTCAATTTGAGCCTTATATTGCTCTAACTCTTTTTGCTTCTCTTCCAGCTCATTGATTGAACTCCTCACTGATTCGATATTTTT
>Ga0101945_1002139_pt1 | contig 15142 bp, 18 predicted proteins | sample DewCreD2012metaG_2_FD_75246 | JGI IMG/M metagenome (GOLD analysis project Ga0101945, IMG submission 75246) | Hot spring sediment bacterial and archeal communities from British Columbia, Canada, to study Microbial Dark Matter (Phase II) - Dewar... ... | reverse complement strand
TGGCCCGCTTTGCGCTTGCCCACCTGGGCGGCATCAACGGGGATGTCCTCGGGGCCATGATCGCCCTGGGGGAGCTTGGGGGCCTGGTAGGCTACGTGCTATGGAAAGCCCTAAGCGGGTGAAGCCCTACACCCGGCCCACCGGGGAACGGCGGGGCCTCCTTTTGGTCTACACCGGGGACGGCAAGGGAAAGAGCACCGCAGCCTTTGGCCTGGCCCTTCGGGCTCATGGCCGGGGCCTGAGGGTGAGGATCTTCCAGTTCATCAAGCACCAAGGGGCCCGCTTTGGAGAACATCGGGCCTTTTCTGCCCTGGGGATTCCCGTGGAGGGCTTGGGGGATGGGTTCACCTGGAAAAGCCGGAACCTAGACCACTCAGCGGCCCTGGCTAGGGAGGGCTGGGAAAGGGCGAGGGCGGCCCTTCTTTCCGGGGAGTGGGACCTGGTGGTTCTGGATGAGGCCACCTATCCCGTGCGTTACGGCTGGATTCCCCTGGAGGAGTTCCTTGGGGTCCTGAGGGAACGGCCCCCCCACGTGCACGTGGTGGTGACGGGTCGGGAAGCCCCGGAGGCTCTCCTGGACCTCGCGGACACCGTGACCGAGATGCGCAAGGTGAAGCACGCCTTCGACCAGGGGGTGCCAGCGCAACGGGGGATAGAGCACTAGGGCTAAAGGGCTTGGCCTTTCCGGGTGGTGGGTGGATTTTCTCACAGGGAAGTAGAATGGTACCCATGACCGATAAGAGCCTTGGCCGTTTTTATGCCTTGGCCCAGGAGTTCTGGTCCCAGCTTCCCCCCTCCGCCCGTTTCCGCCCCCTGGAGGACGCCAGGGCTTTTTCCCGGCACAAGGAGCTCATGAGGGGCTGGGTGGGCCAGGTGGTCCAGGGCTTCTACGACACCCTCTTCGGCCACCCCGCCACCCGGGCCATCTTCCGGGAAGGGGAAAGGCCAGCTCGGGAGAAGACCCTAAGGGACTGGTACCTGCGCACCGTGGAGGGCCCCTTTAACGGCCAGTATTTCGCCTGGCAGACCCTGGTGGGGCTGGTGCACGTACGCCGGGGGGTGACCAACGCCATGATGGCTGCTATGTGGAACTGGGTGGTGGATACCGTCTCCCGCCTGGCCCGGGAGCGCCTTTCCCAGGAGGAAGCCCAGGCCCTGGCGGATGCCTGGCGCCGGCTGGGCTTTACCGTAATGGCCTTGATCTCCGAAGGCTATCTCCACGCCCACCTCGAGGCCCTGGCGCAGGCGGAAGGGGTGGAGGTGGGGATTTTCCTGCAAAGGGCCCAGCAGGAAGCAGCCCGCCTCCTGGCGAGCCTTTCTCCAGGCTAAGGCCATGGTGAGGCTCCCCCGGTTGGTCCTAGCCGCCCCCCATTCGGGGGCGGGAAAGACCACCGTAGCCCTGGCCCTCCTCCAGGCTCTTGGGGAGCGGGGTCTTAAGGTCCAGCCCTTCAAGGTGGGGCCGGATTACGTGGATCCCAGCCACCTCGAGGTGGCCTCCGGGCGCAGGGTGTACAATCTGGACGGCTTTTTCCTGGACGAAACCGGCCTCCTTTCCCTCTTTCAGCATGGAGCCAAGGGAGCCGACCTGGCCCTGGTGGAGGGGGTCATGGGGCTCTTTGACGGCAAGGATCCCTTGGGCCAGGTGGGCTCCACGGCCCAGGTGGCCAAGCTCCTCAAAGCTCCCGTGGCCTTGGTGGTGGATGCTTCCGGCATGGCGGGTTCCATCGTCCCCCTAGTGCAGGGCTTCCGGAACTTTGATCCTGGGGTCCAGGTGGTGGGCGTCTTCGCCAACCGGGTGGGTTCTCCCCGGCATGCGGAACTCCTAAGGGAGGCCCTCGGCCAGGTGGGCCTGCCCCTTTTGGGCTGGCTTCCCCAGGACCCCCTTCTGGAGATCCCGGAGCGCCATTTGGGCCTGGTCCTCGCCGAGGAGATACGCCCGCCTTTAGCTGCCTTGCGCCGGGCTTTCCAGGTGGACCTGGAAGCGGTCTTGCGCCTGGCCACCTCCGCCTTGCCCCTGCCCAAGGCTCCTCCTTTCCTCCCCGAGGGGAAGCCGGCCTGGGTGCGGGTGGCCTACGCCTGGGATCAAGCCTTCCGCTTCTACTACCCCGAAAGCCTGGAGCTCCTAGAAGCCATGGGGGCGGAGCTTGTCCCCTTTAGCCCCATAGGGGATTCGGCCCTTCCGGAGGCAGAGGCCCTCCTCCTCGGAGGAGGTTACCCCGAGCTTTTCGCAGAGCAGCTTGCGGAAAACCGGGCCATGCGGGAGGCCATCCGTCGTTTCCCTGGCCCGGTGGTGGCGGAGTGCGGGGGGTACATGTACCTGTCCCAGGGGCTTTGGGTGGGGGAGGATTTCTTCCCCATGGTGGGCCTGGTTCCGGGGGAGGCCCATATGGCGGAAAGGCCCATCCTGGGCTACCGGCAGGTGGAGGCCTTGAGGGATAACCCGGTGGCCAAAAAGGGAGAGGCCTTCAAGGGGCACGAGTTCCACTACGCCCGGATGGAATCCTCCCCAAGCCCCGCCTGGCGGCGGGTGGGGGGAGAGGAGGTGGAGGGCTACACGGATGGGCGCATCCTGGGAAGCTTCGTCCACCTCTACCTGCCGGCCTGCCCGGAGGGAGCCGGAAGGTTCCTGGCCTTGGCCCATGGGAAGGCGAAGTTACGCAGGCCCAGGTGAGGGCCTTTCCGTCTTCCGGGGAAGCCTTGGCTGCCCTAGACCCCTTCTTGAAGGATAGGGATCAGTTCAGGTCGTACCAGTTCGGCGGGTGGGGTTTTGCCTTCCCTTAAGAGGGACCGCACCTTGGTCATGCTGATGGAGATCCGCCTCTCCCGGTGGTGGTCGGGGCAGGTTCTTTCCGAGGCGATCCCGCCGCAGATGGGGCAGTGAAAGACCGCGCCCACCTTCACGATCTCGATGCCCAAGGGGGGAAGCTGGTCAAAGATGCGGTGGGCTGCGTAAGGATCGTAAAAATCTCCTACCCCTGCATGATCCCGGCCCACCAGGAAGTGGGTGGCCCCGAAGTTCTTGCGCACAAGGGCGTGGAATACCGCTTCCCGGGGGCCGGCGTAGCGCATCGGGGTGGCAAGGCCAAACAGGGCCACCCGTTCCCGGGGCAAAAAGCCTTCTATGAGGGCTTGGTAAGCCTTAACGATGACCTCCGTGGGGAAGTCGTCCTCTTTCTTGGCACCCAGGATGGGATGGACTAGAACTCCATCGGCCAGCTCCAGTCCCAACCGGATTAGGTACTCGTGGGCCCGGTGGGGGGCGTTGCGGGTTTGAAAGGCCACCACCCTACTCCAGCCCTTTTCCCGGAAGAAAGCCCGCATCTCCTCGGGGGTTTTCTCCAGCTGTGCAGACCGGGGTCTCCAGGCCAACACCTCTACTCGTCCCCCGAGGGCGTAGGGCCCCTTGGTGAGGAGCTTCTTGACCCCGGGGTGGGCTTCGCTTTCCGTACCGAACACCTGGCGGGCCAGGGCCTTGAGGTCCAGCTCGTAGGCGTCCTCTACCTGGAGAAGGGCCACCGGCTTTTCCCGGTGCACGAGGACCACCTGATCCCCCTTGCCCACCCGGGGTCGCTCCTGGAGCTGGAGGAGGATGGGAATCGTCCAAACCTCTCCCGAAGGAAGGCGCATCTCCTGGGCCACGGAAAGGGTTTCCTCCCGAGTCATAAAGCCTCGCACAGGGTGGAAGGCTCCCGTGGCCAGGTTTTCTAGGTCCAGCCGCTCGTCCTCGCCAATGGTCACCTGGGGTAGGGTTTCCACCATGGTCAAACCTCCGCAAGGGCCCAAGCCTGTGGTGTTTTTTGGAGAACGTCAAAGACCTCCACCACCTTGCCGATCACCCAGACCGCTGGGGCGGCCACCTCCACCTTCCCCTCCGCCACCTCTTCCAGCCGGCTTAACACCCGCGCTTCCTTGGGGGTGGTGGCCCTCTCCACGAAGAGGCAAGGTTCCTTGGGATCCCTTCCCAACCGGATGAGCTCTTGGGCAATCCATGCCCGCCTTCTCACCCCCATGAGGACCACCAGGGTGGGTACCTTGGCGGAGGTGCTTAGGTCCGGGTATCCTCCACCCTCTAAAACCCCGGAGACCACCGCGAAGCCCGAGCTAAGGCCTCGGTGGGTGAGGGGAAGTCCTGTGGCCAGGATGCTGCTTACCCCGGGTACTACCTCCACCGCCACCCCATGGGCGCTGAGGAAAAGCACCTCCTCGCCCCCTCTTCCGAAGATGAAGGGGTCCCCTCCCTTGAGCCGGACCACGAAGGGGTGGGTCCGGGCGTAGTGGAGGAGAAGCCGGTGGATGTCTTCCTGCTTGACGCTTTCCCCTTCTGCCTTGCCCACCTCCACCCTTTTCCCCCGGATGAGGGCCAGGATCCTCCCGTCCACCAGCCGGTCGTGGAGGACCACCGGGGCTTCCCTGAGGAGGCGGTAGGCCTTCAGGGTGAGGAGGTCGGGATCTCCTGGCCCGGCTCCCACCAGGTACACCTTAGCCATGGGCCACCCCCCGCCAGACCAGCTGAGCACCGATGAAGAGAAGCCAGAGGAGGAGGGCTACCCGGAAGGGCTGCTTGGGCACGCGGGTGGCCACGAGGGCTCCCAGGCTGGCCCCCACGATCCCTCCTAGGCTTAGGGAAAGGAGGAGCTTTGGGTCCACCTGGCCGAAGTGGAGGTGCACCCCACCCCCCACCAGGGAGAGGACCAGGCCGAAGAGGATGTCCGTGCCCACCACCTGCTGGGGGGTAAGGCGGGTGGCGTAGAGCAGGAGGAGGCTTCCCAGGGCCCCTGCTCCTGCCGAGGAGAAGCCCACCTCGAGGCCAATCCCGAAGGCGGCGGGAGGCAGGAGCCAGGGCCGTTCCCGGCTTAGGGTTAGCCGGCCCAGGCTCCGGTAGAGCCCAAGCCCCGCTGAAACCACCACGGTGAGCCCCACCAGGAGGAGGACCATGTCCTTGGCCCCCTTGAGGTGAACCAGGAGGAGGCTGCCCAGCAGGACCCCGGGAAGCCCCCCCAAAAGGAGGAGGCCCAGCACCCTACCCGCCACCTGGCGCCTAAAGAGGTAGACGGCGCCGGCGGGAACCTTGACCAAAAAACCGAAGAGAAGGGCCGTGCCCACCGCGATCTCCGGGGAAAGGCCCAGGCCTAGGATGAGGAGGGGGGCGGTGATGGTGCCAGCCCCCACCCCGGTGATCCCGATGGCGAAGGCGATGAGGAAGCCCAGAAGAAAGGCCATCTATTCCTCCTTTGGGTGGAGATGGATTCCACACTCCAGCTTGCCCTTGCCCGCCCAACGGCCGGAGCGGGGGTCCTTGGGGTCTAGGGGCTTGGCCGTACAGGGAGCGCAACCGATGGAGAGGTAGCCTTGGTCATAAAGGGGAAGGTGGGGAAGATCGGCCACAGCCAGGTAGAGGAAGACCTCCTTCAGGGTCCAATCGTAAAGGGGGTTCACCTTGATGAGGCGGTGGCCGCTTTCTAGGATGGCTTCCTCCCGGGGCTTCAGGTGGACCCGGGTGGGGGACTGCTCCCGTCTAAGCCCTGTGAACCAGGTGTCGTAGTCCTCGAGGGCCCGGAATAGCGGGTCCACCTTGCGGATCTGGCAGCAGCGGGTGGGGTCGGTCTCGTAGAGCTTCCCGTAGAGGCGTTCCTGCTCCTCCCGGGAAAGGCTTGGGGAGAGGTTGATGAGCTGGAAGCCAAGCTTCTCCTTTAGGGCATCCCGGTAGGCGTAGACCTCCGGGAAGTGGTAACCGGTGTCCAGGAAGAGGACGGGGATGTCGGGTTTCTCCTCCAAGAGGAGATGGAGCACCACCACGTCCTCTGCTTGGAAACTGCACGTGAAGCAGGGCCTTTGGCCTTCTGCTAGGGCGTCCCGGATAAGGGCCTTGGCGCTTGTTACCTTGTCCATGGCTGGACCTCCGCAAGCACTTCCTCTACCTTTTCCTTGGCCCTGGTCAGGCCGGCCTCCGGATCCAGGTCAAGTTCCTCTAAGGCCAAATCCACTAGGCGGTACCAAAGCCGCTTGCGCTCTTCGAAGCAGGGGATCTCCGCTATCCGTGGCCTAAGGCGGCGCAGATAGGCTACAAGTTCCCCGTACTCTGGACCCAAAAGCCGAAGAAAACGCTCCTTTAGGCGCACCGCCAAGGCAGGGGCAGCCCCAGAGGTGGAAAGGGCCACCACCAACTCCCCCCTTCGCACCACGGCGGGGAGGATGGCGGTGGCGTTTTCCGGGTCGTCCACCGCCACCAAAAACACTCTTCGCCTTTCCGCTTCTGCCTTTACCTGGGGATGGATCCCCTTGTCCCGGGGATGGCTCACCACCAGGAAGAAGCCCTCGAGGTCCCCTTCCCGATAACCTCGGGGAAGCCAGCGGATCCTTCCCTCCTTGGCCAAGTCTGCCAGATTCCAATGGTCCTCCTCGGCCAGGACGGTAACCTGGGCCTGGGCCTCCAAGAGGGCTTGGAGCTTGGCCCCCGTCTCCGGGCCGCCGGCGATTAGGAGAACCGGCCTGTCCCTCAGGTTCAGCATGAGGGGAAAGTAGGTCATGCCACCCCCCGGTACAGGCGTAAGAAGCCCTGGAGCATGCTTCCTAGCCGCTCCTGCTCATCCACGTAGAAGGGCTGCACCCCCCACTCCCTTAAGGCATCCGCGGTAACCCGGCCCACGGCCAGGGCCTTTACCTCGTGCTGGAAGGTTTTCCTCAACTCCGAGGGGTTCCGGGCTCCCTCAAACAGGAACTCCACCTGGATGGCGGCTACAAAGGCTACCGCTTCCACCTCTTTGGCCAAAATGGTCTCCTCCAGAAGGCGGATCCGCTCAGGGTCCGGCAGGTGGCGGTAAGGCATGAGGGGGAGAACCTCATAGCCCCTTTCCTCCAAGGCCTGTTCCAGGAGGGGTAGGGGCTTGCCGTAAAGCTGGAGGGCGGCCACTCCAGGCCCTTGGGGTAGGAGAGGCAGGAGGCTTGGCGTGGTCCCGTCTCCTATCCCATGAGGGGCAAGCCCTAGGTCCCTGAGTACCCGGGCGGCCTTGGTCCCCCGGAACAAGCGGAGGGCTTTCTCCAGGCTCCCCTTCAGGTCTAGTTCCAAAACCCGCCCGGCTTCCAAAAGCTCCCTTACCCCTATCCCGGTGGTGGCCACGAAGAGATCCACCCCTTCTCCCAGCCGCCGGAGATGGCCCTGGTATTCGGGAACGGGTACCTTTTCCGTGGCCTGAACAGGGAGAAGGAGGGGGATTAAGCCTAGCTTTGTGGCCAGGGATTTGAACTCTTCCCTCCTTCTGAGACCGGCATAGGCGATGCGCATCCCCAACCTCCCTTACACCGCGCACTCCCCACGGCCTAGCTGCACCCGGAAGGTTTCCCCTTCCGCCCCCAGGTCCTGGTAGTACTCTGGGGCTTCCTCATAGGAAGGAATAGTCTGGAGGTCCTCGAGAAGGGGCTTGAAGGAGGCGGCCCCCACCCGGTCCAAATAAGCCTGGAAACTTTCGCCCTGCTCCCGTTCCTCCTGGTAGCGCTTCAGGATCCTTTCCACCGCCTCAGGAGTGCGCCGGGCAGGAATCCGAGCCACTACTTGGCCAAAACGGGCCTCCCCCTCCCGGGTGCGCCCCCCCAGGAGGAGGGTGTAGTGAGGAACTTCGTTTTCCCCTACCTTACGGCTTGAGCCGTAAAGGCCGATATCAGCTATGTGGTGTTGACCGCAGGAGTTGGGGCAACCGGAGATCTTGATGCTAATGGACCGCACCGCTGGATCATGGGTCAGAGGAAGGGTGTGGAGGTGCGCTTCCAGGGCCTGCGCCAGTCCCCGGGAGCGGGTGATGGCCAGGTTGCAGGTGTCAGCTCCAGGGCAGCGGGTTATGTCCAGGATGGTGTGGGCCTCAGGATGGGCCAGGCCCACCCGCAACAGGGCTTCGTAAAGCCCACCCAAAGCGTCCTCGGGCACGAAGCGAAGGAGTAAGTTCTGGCTGATGGCACTCCTTATTTCTCCAGCGTAGGTTTCGGCGATATCCGCCAGCGCCCTGAGCCCTTCCGGGGTGATATCCCCAAGGGGAAGGCGCACGGCCACGGTGTAGTAGCCCTCTTGCTTTTGACGAAAGAGGTTGGTGCGGCGCCAGGCATCAAACCCGGGAGCGAAGGAGAAGGGCTTCCTGGGAGGGGAGGGAAGGCTTGGGGGTGGGAGGTCCTGGGGAGGTTGCCAGGCCTTTAGGTCCTCACCGCTTGCGGTGAGCTTCACGATCCGCCTTTCCTCCCTTACCGCCTCGCGGAAGGCGGCAATTCCCCACTTCTTTACCAGAAACTTGAGCCGGGCTTGGGTTAGGACCTTGCGGTTACCGTGGCGGTCAAAGAGGCGGATGATGGCCAGCATGGTGGGGAGGAGGTCCTCTTCTGGGGTAAAGGGTTCCAAAAGTTCCGCGCTCATGGGAGCCGCTCCCAAGCCCCCGCCCACATAAAGGCGGAAGCCCCTTTTGCCCCCCTCCACCGCGGCCACCACCCCGATGTCGTGAATGGGGGTACGGGCATGGTCTGTGGCGCACCCCTCAAAGGCAATCTTGAATTTGCGGGGCAGGTTCTGCCCCACGGGGTGACGGAGGAAGTAGCGGTAGGCGGCCTCGGCATAGGGAGTCACGTCAAAAGGCTCTTCAGGGGAAACTCCGGCGTACGGGCAGCAGGTGATGGCTCGGATGGAGTGGCCGCAGGCCTCGCGGGTAGTGAGGCCTACCCTGTTTACAGCCCGGAGGACGTGGGGTACGTCCCTTCGGTGCACGTGGTGGAGCTGTACCGCCTGCCGGGTGGTTACGTGGGCCAGACGGTTTTCTGCATACCGCTCCGCCACCTCTGCCAGAACCCTTAGGGCCTCCGGGCTTACCCGGCCCACGGGGAGTTTGATGCGCACCATGTGGTGCTCTGGCCTTCCCCGAATGCCGTAGATGCCGTTTTTCAGGCGGTAGACCCGGAAGTCCTCGGGGTCTTCCTCCCCCGCCTCGAGGCGGGCAATCATGGCCTCCAGATACTGGATTTCGGCTTCGGCCTCCACGCTGAGTCCTGCCATTCCGCCTCCTTTCCCCCCTCCCCGGGGGATTGCCCGGCATAGTATACCATTGAGTGTATGAAAGTCAAGGGTATATGCCCTGTTCCCCAGGTCGGGTTTTCGAGAGCCCCGCATGCTATAGTGGAAGGGACAGGCTAGGGGTGCCCCAATGGAGGGGCTGAGAGCTGGGTTTCTCCCAGCAACCCTTAGAACCTGATCCGGGTAATGCCGGCGGAGGGAAGCCTATGCGGAAGAATCCCCTTACAAACCGACCTCTCCCCAGGCCGCGTGGGCCTTGGATACCCGCTTGAGGCTTTACCCGTAGGGCACATGCGCTGGGGAGGTGAAAGCTTGCTGGGAAGGCTCTATCTGGTGGTGACCCCGAGGCCCGGTTGGTCCATGGCGGAGGTGCTGGATCGGACGGAACGGGCCCTGGCGGGTGGGGTGGAGGTGTTGCAGCTTCGGGCCAAGGACTGGGAGGCGAGGCCCATCCTGGACCTGGGGGAGAGGATGCTGGCCCTGGCCCGACGGTATGGGGTGCCCTTCTTCCTCAACGACCGGCCGGACCTGGCGGCCCTTCTGGGAGCGGATGGGGTGCACCTTGGCCAGGGGGACCTGACGCCCGCGGAGGCCCGGCGCTTCTTTCAGGGGATGGTGGGCCGCTCTACCCACGCTCCCGAACAGGCCCTAAGAGCCCTCGAGGAAGGCGTGGACTACCTCTCCATAGGCCCTGTGTGGGAAACCCCCACCAAGCCGGGGAGGCAGGCCGCGGGCCTGGGCTATGTGCGCTGGGCCCGGGAGAACCTGGGGGAGAGGCCCTGGTACGCCATCGGCGGAATCACCCTGGAGAACCTGGGGGAGGTTTTGGAGGCTGGGGCGCGCCGAGTTGTGGTGGTCCGCGCCATCCTGGACGCTGAGAACCCCGAGCGGGCGGCCCAGGCATTCAGGGAGCGGCTTTATGGTGTGGCTTAACGGGGAGGCTAAGCCCCTCGAGGGCAAGACGCTCAGGGAGGTTCTGGAGCAGCTGGACGTGGATCTTTCCCGGGTGGCGGTCCTCCTCAACGAGGAGGCCTACCCGGGGCGGGAGCTTCCTCATCACGTCCTGAAGGAGGGGGATGTGGTGGAGGTGGTCACCCTCATGCAAGGAGGCTAGATGGACACCTGGAAGGTCGGGGACATAGAGCTTAAAAGCCGTCTTATCCTGGGCTCGGGCAAGTTCCGGGACTTCGGGGTGATGCGAGAGGCCATAAAGGCTGCGGGGGCCGAGGTGGTCACCGTGGCCATCCGCCGGGTGGAGGCCAGGATGCCCGGGCATGTGGGTCTCCTCGAGACCTTAGAGGGCGTGCGCCTCCTGCCCAACACAGCAGGTGCCAGGACGGCGGAGGAAGCGTTGAGGATAGCCCGGCTGGGCCGGGTCCTCACCGGGGAGAGGTGGGTGAAGCTGGAGGTGATCCCTGACCCCACCTATCTCCTCCCCGATCCCGTGGAGACCCTGAGGGCGGCGAGGATGCTCATGGACGAGGGCTTCCTGGTCCTGCCCTACATCGGTCCTGACCTCGTCCTGGCCAAGAAGCTTTCGGAGCAGGGCACGGCTACGGTGATGCCCCTGGCGGCCCCCATCGGCTCCGGCTGGGGGGTGAAGACCCGGGCCCTTTTGGAGCTCTTCGCCCGGGAGAAGACCTCACTGCCCCCGGTGGTGGTGGATGCAGGGCTTGGCCTCCCTTCCCATGCAGCGGAGGTGATGGAGATGGGTTTGGACGCCGTGCTGGTGAACACCGCCATTGCCGAGGCCCAAGATCCCGTGGCCATGGCTGAGGCCTTTCGTTTGGCTGTGGAGGCGGGGAGGAAAGCCTTTTTGGCCGGCCCCATGCGACCCCGGGAGGTGGCGAGCCCCTCGAGCCCCATGGAGGGCATCCCTTTGGGAGGTCCTAAGCCGTGAGGGTAGAGGTGGCGGTGGTGGGGGCGGGGATTATCGGAACCCTCGCCGCCTACGAGCTCAGGAAGCGGGGGCTTTCCGTCCTCCTCCTAGATGCCGGTAAGGAGGGAGCGGCTACCCTGGCCAGTGCGGGGATGCTGGCTCCTTATCCCGAGGGGCTTTCCGGGGAGGTTTTGGAGGCGGCCCTTTTCGGCCTAGAGTACTATCCAGGCCTCCTCGAGGAGCTTGCCGCCAAGGGATGGAAGGTGGAGGCGGGGTTTAGCGGCACCCAGGTGGTGGCCCTGTCCGAGGTGGAAAAGGAGGCCTGGGAGGCCCAGGAGTCCTTGTCCTACCCGGTTCGCGGTGGAAGGGGAGCGCGTACCTTCCCTGGGGGGTATGTCCATCCCAGGGCCCTCCGCGAGGCCTTACTGAAAGCCTTGGAGGTCATGGAAACCCCTTTCCTGCAAGCCGAGGTGGAGGAGGTGAAGGAAGGGGGAGTGCGGGGGCGCTGGCGGGAGGAGCCCTTTACCGCCCAGGCCCGGTTCGTCCTCCTGGCCGTGGGCGCCTGGGGTAGCCGATTTGGCCTTGGGGTCCGGCCCCTGAAGGGGGAGGCCTTGGTCCTCGAGGGCCCGGCTCCTCCTGCCCCCCTTTTCGCTGGGGAAGGGTACCTCCTTCCCCGGGAGGGTGGGGTATACGTGGGGGCCACCCAGCGAGAGGGATGGGCTCAGGGAGTGGATCTATTCGGCCTAAGGTGGCTTTCCGACTACGCCCACGAGCGCTTTCCCCTGCTGGCAGGGGCCAGGTTCCGGGAGGCCCTTTGGGGGTACAGGCCGGTGGGAGAGCTTTTCGTGGGTGAGGTGGAAAGGGGAGTGCTGGCTGCGGTGGGCCATGGAAGGAACGGCGTCCTCCTGGCCCCGTGGACGGCGAAGAGGATTCTCGAGCTTTTGGGGGTGTAGCTATGACCCAGCTGGAAGCGGCAAGGAAGGGCATCGTGACCGAGGAGATGGCTTACGTGGCGGAGAAGGAGGGGGTTTCCCCTGAGTTTGTGCGGGAAGGGGTGGCGTCCGGGCGGATCGTGATTCCTAGGAACCCCAACCACCGCACCCTTCGGGACTTCAAGGGGATCGGGGAAGGGCTCAGCGTGAAGGTGAACGCCAACCTGGGTACTTCCTACGACTACGTCAACCTCGAGGAGGAGGTGGAAAAGGCCAGGGTGGCCATCCAATACGGGGCGGACACCATCATGGATCTCTCCACAGGGGGGGACTTGAAGGCCATCCGGGAAAGAATCCTCGAGGTGGCCACCGTTCCTTTGGGCACCGTGCCCATCTATGAGGCGGAGTTCCGCGCCGCCAAGCGGAAGAGCTTCTTCGACATGTCCGCGGACGAGCTTTTCGAGGTCATAGAGGAACACGGGCGGCAGGGGGTGGACTACATCACCGTGCACGTGGGGGTTACCCTGAAGAACCTGGAGGTTTACCGGAATTCCTCCCGGACCACGGGGATTGTGAGCCGGGGTGGAGGGCTTCTCGCCGCCTGGATGCTCCACCGGGGAGAGGAGAACCCCCTTTACGCCCGCTTTGACGACCTCCTGGACATCGCCCGCACCTACGACATGACCCTCTCTTTGGGCGACGGCCTCAGGCCGGGGTCCCTGGCGGACAGCACCGACCGGGCCCAGATCGCCGAGCTCCTCACCATCGGGGAACTGGTGGAAAGGGCCCGCCGGGCGGGGGTGCAGGCGATGGTGGAAGGACCGGGCCACATTCCTTTGAACGAGGTGGCCACCAACGTGCAGATCCAGAAGAAGCTCACGGGCCATGCTCCCTTCTACATCCTGGGGATGCTTCCCGTGGATACCGCCGCTGGCTTCGACCACATCGCCGGGGCCATCGGAGGCGCCTTGGCCGGTTGGATGGGGGCGGATATGCTCTGCTACTTGACCCCGGCGGAGCACCTGGGCCTGCCCACCCCTGAGCACGTGAAGGAAGGGGTGATCGCCTTTAAAATCGCTGCCCATGCCGCCGATGTGGCCCGAGGGAACCCGCGGGCGTTGGAGAGGAACCGGCGCATGTCCGAGGCCCGCTACCGCCTGGACTGGGAAGGCCAGTTCGCTCTTTGCCTTTATCCTGAGGAGGCCCGCCGCCTCAAGGAGGAGCGGGGCTCGAGGACCAAGGCCTGCAGCATGTGCGGCCCCTTCTGCCCCATGAACCTGGTGGAGGCGGTCTTACGGGGCAAGGCCCGGATGGAGCTTCAAGGTGCACCCTACGTCCACGACCCCGTGGGCTAGGGCAGGGGGTCAAGATGCTGACGAAAAGCTTCGGCCACGTCCCCCACCTCCTGATGGCACTGGGCAACCCCCACCACCAGGGAGAAGGCCTCCTCGTCGCTAAGGGTAAGCCGGAAACCGGAAAGGCGCAGGTAGATATCGGCCACGGCGAAGGCCGTCCGCTTGTTGCCATCCACAAAAGGGTGGCCTTTGGCGATGCCGGTAAGGTAAGCTGCGGCCTTTTCCCAGGGGGTTGGGAAGATTTCCTGCCCGGCGAAACCAGCCCACGGGCGTTCCAAGGCAGCCTCAAGCCTGCCCAGGTCCAGTACCCCGGGGCTTCCCCCATAGCGTCGGAGGAGGTCCTCGTGGATGGCCAGGACCAAGGAGAGGGGAAGCTTAGGCATCGGCCAGGCGCCGGTAAAGCGCTTCGCGCTCCCTTAGGGACTGGAGGTAGGCCATCAGGGCTTTCAAGGTTTCTAGGCTGGGCCCAGGTTCTGCCACCAGCAAGGTTCCTTCCCACCCCAGCACCTCCACCTCCTGGCCCGGCTTTAGCCCGGGGGCATGCCCCTCGAGGACCAAAGCCAAGTGCCCGTCCAGCTCCATCACCTTGGCGCGCATATCCTCATTATGCCCGAGGTGAGGCATGCACGTAGCGCTTACCATCGCTGGTTCCGACTCCGGGGGCGGGGCCGGGGTGCAGGCGGACCTCAAGACCTTTTTCCGCTTTGGGGTCTATGGGGTAAGCGCCCTTACCCTGGTCACCGCCCAAAACACCCTGGGGGTGCAACGGGTGGAACTCCTACCTCCTGACCTGGTTTATGCGCAGATCCAAAGCGTGGCGGACGACCTCCCCATCCATGCTGCCAAGACGGGGGCTTTGGGCAACGCGGCCATTGTGGAGGCGGTGGCCGAGGGGGTGAAGCGGTATGGGATCCGTCCCCTGGTGGTGGATCCAGTGATGGTGGCCAAGGGCGGGGACCCCCTCCTTTCCCCAGAGGCGGTCCGGGCGCTGAAAGAAAGGCTTTTCCCCCTGGCCACCCTCATCACCCCCAACCGCCTCGAGGCGGAAGCCCTCCTTTCCCGGCCTATCCGGACCCTGGCGGAAGCCCAGGAGGCGGCCCGGGAACTTTTGGCCCTTGGCCCCCAGGCGGTCCTGCTTAAAGGCGGCCATTTCGAGGGGAAGGAGGCGGTGGACCTTCTAGCTACTCGGGAGGGTATCCAGGTTTTCCGTGCCCCCCGCATTCCTACTCGTAACACCCACGGCACGGGCTGCACCCTTTCCGCAGCCATCACTGCCCTCCTGGCTTTGGGAAAGCCCCTGGAGGAAGCCGTGGCCGAGGCCAAGGCCTACCTCACCCGGGCCTTGGAAACCGCGCCTTCCTTGGGTCACGGCCATGGCCCCGTGAACCACTTCGCGTAGTCCACGGATCCTTCCCACACTCCGTCCGGCCTTGACCTGGGCATGACACGGAGCGCCTACCTTGGGACGTGGGAGGTGATCCATGCAGCGCAGAGACATTTTGAAAGGTGGCTTGGCCGTGGGCACGCTGGCCCTCCTCCCCAAGGGAGGGGCCCAAGGGGCTCCCCAGAACACCCCGAGCCTGGGCAGGCGTTACCGCAACCTTATTGTTTTCGTCTACGACGGCTTTTCTTGGGAAGATTATGCTATAGCCCAGGCCTACGCCCGGAGGCGCCAGGGCAGGGTGCTGGCCCTGGAGAAGCTCCTCGCCCACTACCCTAATGGGCTTATCAACACCTCTAGCCTCACCAGTTACGTCACCGAGTCCAGCGCTGCGGGAAACGCCTTTTCCTGCGGGGTGAAGACGGTGAACGGGGGTCTTGCGGTCCACGCGGACGGTACCCCCTTGAAGCCCTTGGTCGTGTCAAGAGTTATGTGTAACAGGGCTTTACCCAAAACTCCTTCCTCGCCCTCCCTTAGCCTGCTTCAAGAGTT
>Ga0101945_1002133_pt1 | contig 15206 bp, 13 predicted proteins | sample DewCreD2012metaG_2_FD_75246 | JGI IMG/M metagenome (GOLD analysis project Ga0101945, IMG submission 75246) | Hot spring sediment bacterial and archeal communities from British Columbia, Canada, to study Microbial Dark Matter (Phase II) - Dewar... ... | reverse complement strand
GGAACTTGGCGAAGGCGTCGCGGGCGGGTTCCTCGCTGTCGGCGATGATCCGCCCTGGCCGAGCGTGGTCGACGGCATCGGCCACTTTGGTCAGCAACTCCTCGAAGTCGGCCCGCAACTCTTGCATCAGCTCGGCACGATTCAGCTTCGGCGTTGTGTCCATAGCGAACTCCTTGAAACAACAGGAATGGGCTTATCTATTTTGCCACAGCTCCCCACCCAGCGCCAGATTTATTTGTCAGACCCAGGCTCAACGAGTTTTCAAAGCCGAGTATGCAGCAAGCGGTGGAGTAGCTCCAAGCAAGGATGCTATTATACTTTGGATGAAGCCAAGGATAGGGGAAGGGTGTGCTAAAATAACTGGGGTGGAAAAGTTTGCTCTTACTCGTGCTAAAGTGGTACTAGACAAATATGGGAGACCTATAACTGCATTTCCATTATATGAATGAAATAGAAATATAGATTATGATAATATTATTTGTGAGTTAGCAAAATATGAAAAAATAGCTAATTATCATATATTTGAGGTAATTTTTGATGAGCTAATGTGTATCTACTTAATAGAAGATATTACATTTCAGGAGTACGATACATGCAATATAGTGGATGTCGATAAAATAGTTTCTCTCTATATCGAACCACTCCTTCACCCTCTTAATCAGAAGCGGCGAGACTACATTCGCTGGGCTTTCGAATACTATATGACCACTCAGAGTGCTCCTTTCGAGGAACTCCCTGCTGCAGTTCTAGACCTAGACTAATTTTGCGCACCAGATGATGCTCAAGAGTTTCTGCGCTTGTTAGGTTTGTGTCTATATGACGAGGATTATCTGAACTATGTCAACTTAGATGAATATGAGGAAAAACCCGATTATGTTCTAGTACAAATTGCATTTGAACCTACAAGACATCCGTATTTCGATGATTAATCTATTTTTATTAATCTATTTTTCAAGTTACGGTAGAAAGTAGCGGATAGATCACTTTGAATAGTTTCTTTACATAATGACTAATCCCAAATCTCTACTAGCTGTTCAGTAACGCCCTCCTCAGCTCCCTCGATCGGAGTGGCTTGCACGATGTCAGGGCGGTGTCCATGACACCACCTTTGCCCCTGCCCCATCATGTTCCCCCCACCCCCCAGTCCCAGCAGCTACAATAGGCCACCACGCCGAACCCCTTGGTACGATGTCGTTGCAAACTGGATCGGTCCAGAAAACATCCTGGCGATGGACTCGGTCCTCGGCCACCCCCGCACCGGCTGGTTCGCCCAAGTCAGTAACGGCTTTGCGGGGTTCAGTGATGCCGCCACAGGAGGAATGGCTGGCTACTTCCGCCGTGGCTTAGGCTACGACGATGTCATCGATCGCAGTTCGTGGGCTTATCAGGAACGTATTTTCAGAGGCGCAATTGTCAGCATCGCCACAAGTGCTGGTCTAGGCAGCGGGTTGAATGGCGTACCCATTGTGGCTGCTGTCACTCCTCTGTTGGCTCAGGCCGGCCTACCTCCCCCTTCCGGTCCCGCCCCTGGACCACCAAGGGGCAACCGCATTCCCATTATAGCTGGTGTCGCTCCCCTCCTTCCCCTGTTAGCTCAGGCCCAGCTACCTCCTGGCCCTGGTCCCGCCCCTGGACCACCACCTCCCGCTCTTCCTTGGGGGATCCCCGGGTACATTGATATTAACGTGGGTTTTATTATTGGCGGTGGCGTTCAAATTGGAGCCGGCCCACCGGGTCCATTTGGCTTTGCTCCGTCTGTTCATCCTTATGTAGGCCTCCAAGATCCCGGGGTTAGTGTGAACTGGGCGCCCACCGGCACCATCTGCCCGGGTATTAACGTAGGAACAAGTGCTTACTTACCAATAAAATTACCTTTGGGCTTCCAGATCGGTGTGTGCGGGGCCGGTCCATTTTGGGAGGTGGGCGTCGGGTCGCCCGGCGTGAGTGGGGGGGTGGTGGGTCTGGTGAGAGACCTGGCATAGATTGAAGTTGGTGATAAGCTCCGGATCACTATATGATTCTCTGTCATACATACTTTGATGCCGAACAACTTGGTGCCTTGTCCCTTGTGTTGCTGGCCAAGGGCGTTGTACAATGCTCCTACAAGACCGCCCACATCGTGCCGAGTGTTTGTTAACGGGAGAGTCTTCCATGCCAGGGTGGCGTGATACGTTAGATCTCATTGCAGGAATCGGTTTCTTGATCATTTCCCTTCGCGTGGTAATTACGTATAAGCGCGTGGCACGCTGTACCGCCGATTATTGGAGGCGGTCGGCCACCTGGCTGGAAAAGCAACCGTGGATTGCCCTGCTTCTAGGGTTCCTAATGGGTGGGATTAGCTCCTTAGTAGCGACTAGTGCCACCCTTGAGATTACGGGAAAATTCTTCATATTGGGGTGGCGTGATATGTTAATAAACCTCATTGCAGGAGTCGTTAGCATATTCATATTTCTTTACATGGTCATGATGATCGTTCAGTATAAGCAATTCGCACGTTATTTAGCCGACTCGTGTAGGTATTGGGCTACCTGGCGGGAAAAGCAACCGTGGCTTACCCTAACTTTAGGTCTTCTGGCGTGCGTCATGAGTGTCTTGCTGGCGGTTAGCGTAGCTTTTAATATGGGAAATTTTTTCATGGTGGCATGGGTTGATACATTACTAAATCTCTTTGTAGTTATCTTTTTCTTGATCATCTCACTTTCCATTTTCATTAAGTATAAACAAGTTCGCAAGGAAGCCAGCCGAGATGGATAAGCTTTGCCATGCTTGGCTGGAACAGCGACCGTGGATTTTACTAGTCGTAGGGCTTGTGTTTTCTGTTATATGTGTTATATGTGTGATTAGTACATCCTTTGAGATTATAAGAAAGGTAACTACCTCGAAGATTTAGTAGAACAGGATGCTACCCATTCTTGTAATTCTTTCCTCAGTCATGCATTTTGCTCCGTGAATGTTAGGATTCTTGTTCAGGATATTGATAATGTTTATCCTTGGAGGTACGTGATCATGATTAAAAGACACAATCTTCATCATGGGAATATCAAAAAGATTATACTAATATCTATCTTGGTTTTAGTGCCTTTGTGTGGATGGCTTATCGTTCAGATTGTGCGAATAGTCAGTTATGAAATGCTTTCTGCTCAGGAAGCCGCTGAGGCGTTCCTCGACGATCTCGCAAGTAACCGTATGAAGTCGGCGTACGCACGCACGTCGGCAACCTTACAAACAAAATACGGTTTTGAAGAGTGGTCCCAACGGGTCGAGCTTTGCCCCATTTTGAAGACCCACACAAGCAGGTCCGTGAGGGGCGTACGCTTGACCTATCAACCCGATGGCCTCGTAGCATCAGTTCAGTTGGTGGTGAACGATCCAACCATTTCATTGTCATGCACGGTGATCCTTCGGAAAGAAGAACAAGAATGGAAAGTGGAACACCTAACTGTACCTTGAAAACGCATGGGTGTTCAATGAGGTTCAAATGAGAGGGGGTCAGCCGTTTTTTAGAGGCGAAGGCAAGGGTCCAAAGCTTTTCGACCAACTTGGCCGCCCAAGGTGTCAGCGGGCTGTTGAGTGCCCAGGAGCAATGGGAGCAGGGGAATTATCTCGCAGCGGCGTTGGATGCCACCGGTTCGGTCCTTAACTTCACTCAGCTTTTCAAGGCCTGTTTCACCGGGGATGTCAGGCTGTTGGCGCGGGGGTCGTGGGGTGAGGGGTGGCGGCGGATTGATGAGATCACGACTGAGGACGAGGTGTTGTCACGGGATGAGCATGATCCGAGCGGGCCGTTGGCGTGGAAGAAGGTGGAGGAGACGTTCGAGCGGGTGGGGTTGGTGCTGGAACTGGAGGTAGGCGGCCGGACCATCGATAGAATACCCTCAATCACATCATATTGTTTGCGTTGGTTCCCGAACGATGACATCATTGCGCGAAACTGTACCTGTGACTCAAAAAATGTGGTTCCCATCCCGTAATTGTTCGATGGTTCACTTCGTTTCAGCACAAGAGGGCGCGCCGATAACTTGGAGACGACGAGGAAGGGCGATGAACAGGCCTAAATGAGTACGAGGAGAGCATGGTATTTGCTAGGTTTTATCTTTTTGAATTGTACTGGGATAGTGTTCTCCTATACTTTTCGCGTCATTTTTTGTTCTGTGAATCTAGCGAGGGGCTAAGGTAAAGTTGCTACAAAGTTGTGTTCAGTGAGAATGCCGTAAGTTATTTTACGGTAAGAAACTATGAGCATATCGTTCGGTGCAACTTGGAAGAGAGGGCAGGTGTACTGAGCGATCCCCTTGACGATTTGCATTGGGGACACCTAGGATTTCCCCGCATTCGGATCGCCGCCGTTGGCCGCCCTGTCATAGCCGGTGGAGTTCGTCACGGCGGGTTCATCGCAGCGGTAGCAAGTACGCTTCTTTTAGTACGGAGAGCACGAACCGATTTCGCGGCTATTGATCCGTTGGCCTCCAGGGTCGGTTACGCTTGTTTCGGCAGGATGGGGGAGGATGCAACTCATGACCCGCCATGAGGCCCGTGACGAATTTGTCCGCCATTGGCTGCCCCATGTCACAGACGCAGGTTTACTGCACCTGACTACCCTATTGGAGCAAGGCAGTCCGCTGTTGATTCATGGACAGTTCACCGCCGACTTTCCACGCGGCTGCTTGGCCAGCCAGATTGCCTGGCATCATCCACGAACTGCCAACCTTGATACGGAAGATGCAGGAGTTGTCTGGCTCACGAAAGTTGCGGGCCTCAATCCGGCCACCTCGATCCTTCTGACATGGTGGGATCAGAATGGATTGGCTGACAGAGAACTGTGTCATTTGCTCCTGGAAGCGTGCTATCAGGAGTGTGGACGACGACAGCTAGTGAAGGGGGGTTCGGGGGAAATTACGTCAACGCCGGAGCGCTGTTCGAGTTTCCGGCTCTAGTCTCAGAGGGTTCCCCCTTCTGCATGTGCTTCAGTGCAGCAGAACCACCCACTTCGGGAGTACGGTGTGTTTGGCTGATGAAGGATTTCTCGTGACGGAGATAGTTGCGATGCTACCTCGCGTGCTCGAAGAGGAAGTCATGGATACGCCCGAAGAGGCCCGCGATTACGACGCCATGGATCACAAGGCGGTCAACACCCTATTTGTGGATGATTTTCTCCATCACTGGGACGGTCGATCGCCTGTGTTGGATGTGGGGACGGGGACAGCGCAGATTCCGATCGAGTTAGCCCGCCGTTGTCCGCAAGTTCGCATCGTGGCTGTGGACCTTGCTCAGCAGATGCTGTTGCTGGCCGATCGCAATGTGGCCCAGGCCCAGCTCCAAGAGTGTATTCGATTGGAGCGAATCGATGCCAAGAAAATGCCCTATGCGGAAAACACTTTTGCCGCCGTGATGTCCAATAGCATCATTCACCATCTGCCGCAGCCGGAAAGGGGGTTTGCTGAGATGCATCGGGTGTGTCAGAGGGGTGGATTGTTATTTGTACGTGATTTGCTGCGCCCATCATCCTGGGCAGCTTTGCAAGAGTTGGTCGATCTTTACGCGGGGGGAGCCAACGCGCATCAACGGGCGATGTTTGCTGCCTCCTTGCATGCTGCACTGACGGTGGAGGAAGTACGGGATTGTGTGAAGCAATTAGGCTATTCACCGGAAACTGTCCAGCAAACCAGTGACCGCCACTGGACTTGGGTGGCTTACAAACAACACCTCTAGCGTCCTGGAGCCAGCACTGAACGCCGGAGACAGCGGAGCGAATCCAGATGTCAGGGCATTGTCGTCGATCTTGAGATCGATCCCAAATGTGTTATCCCACCTTCGGCAGTTCCCAGCCTTTGCGATAGTTTCGTCCCAACAGGCCATCCGCGGTGGAATCGCCCGTCGTTCCTTTCTCGTGATTCCAGGAAATGGCTTTTCCTGCCCGATAGGCGACATTGCCCAGCAGGACTGTCTCCGTAAGCGGTCCTGCATAACCAAAATGGCAACTCGGAAGAGAGCCTTGGCGAATGGCGTCACACCATTCTCGATGGTGGCCAACGGATGGAGGAATAGAGCGGGGTGGGGGAGTTGCGGAGCGGGCCAGTTCATCCGGCAACAACTGATGCTTGCTGTAGTCGGCCACGAGACGTCCTTTCTCGCCGACAAACAACACACCGGCCGGATAACCTTTGTACGTTTCTTTGCCTTCCAGGTCCGGTCCGGGGACGCCGTGGTACCACGTGAGATGCACTGCGGGCTGCTGGCCTCGAGGGGGAAAATAATAATCCACCTGCATGACATCGGGTACGTTGTTGTCGCCGGAATAGGTTTTGCGTCCGCAGGCTTCAATGCGGGTCGGGGCTGAAAGATCCAGTGCCCAGAAGGGCAGGTCCAGGTAATGGCAACCTAAATCCGCCAGAGTTCCCCCGCCATATTCCCACCACCAGCGCCAGTGGAAGTGCGGCCAAGGGAATTTCCAGCCAGAGGGGAGCATCTCGGCCTCAAAAAAGGCATTTTCATTAGGTCCCAACCACAAATCGCGGTTCACTTTTGTTACCGGTGGTTTGTTCACGCGACGGCCCCCGACAGGCTTGCTGGAGTTCCAGACCAGGACGCGCTGGACCGGACCGAGCACCCCGCTGCGGACCCATTCGACTACCCGACGGTAATTCTCTCCGGCGTGGATTTGTGTTCCCATTTGGGTTATGCATTTCTTCACTGCCGCGAGTTGGCGAAGATGCCGCGCTTCTTGAACTGTGAGTGTCAGGGGTTTTTCACAGTACACATGCTTGCCGAGAGATAACGCGATCGCTGCCGGCAAAGCATGCTGGTGATCGGGAGTACTGATGATGACAGCATCGATCTTCTGATGAAGCTGATCGAACATGCGACGGTAGTCCGTGAAAAAGGCAGCTTGAGGGAAGCGGGAACGTTGCTGGGCCGACCATTCCTCGTCCACATCGCATAGCGCCACGATGTTTTCTTGGGCAACGGCGGCGAGATTAGCTGCTCCGCGATTGTTCACACCGATAATCGCGAGATTCAGTTTGTTGGTCGAGTCCCGACTTCGCAATACACTGGGTGCTCCTTGCACGGCATTGTGGAACCCCCGCCATCCTGCCGCTAATGCCAGCGCCGCTTGTAGCACTTCTCGACGATTCCAGCCCAGATCGTGGCTCATGTCAGTCCCTCCACCTCGCACTGAATATCGACCAAGTTTAGGCACTCTTCCCCTATCACCACTTTTCGCATTTCTGGCATTATCGACGGTTACTGGAACACGCCAAGAGCGAACCCCCTGTTTCCCACTTAACTCCAGGAACCCATGACCGACGATCTTTTCAGGAATCGCAAGACAAATGGGCGCAGCAAAACAGGCGGAATTGGTACTGAATGGACACTAGAAGACAAGAGCGGAGTAATACTGTCCGACTGCCTCATCTGGAGTTGAGGACAGCCTATCCTTGGATATGACACCGCAATTATTCTGGCGGGGGAGGACAACTGGCTCCCGGGCGTCAGTTGCCCTCAACCTCGCGCCGCGCTCCTTGGGCGAAAGCGGAGCATGATTTGGGTATCATCTCCTTGACATATTGATATTTCCGTCTGTTCCAGGAGAACCGCGTCGTTCCGCGCCTATCCTGCTGTAACGGCATTGCCTACGTATCCGCCATCACGTTTGGGTGGGAAGCTGTTCCCAGCCTATGGAGGCTCTCACTCCCTTGCACAACGTCCCCGCCAGCATTGACTCCTCGCAGTGTGATAGAAGACAGAGTGGGATATAGCACTCGGCATGCCAATCGCTGTTTCCATTTTTTCAAGCCGGTTTTTCCCGCGGAAAATAGGGGGAAAACACTGTTGAACCGAAAGGTAACCCGGAACTGCTAATGACTCTGGACGCGAAAAGTATCGACATTTTCCGTGGAACTCCGACGGTACTTTCCGACAGTAGCCAGAATCGACAGGGTGTCACCGTTTTTGGCACCTCGCTTTCAGTTACAGGGTTGGTTACAATTTTCCTGCGGCATCCTGGAGCGTTGCTTGGATGAAGGAGGGGCTGCTCATGAGCATCGAACCGTTGGCCATCGGTGTGTGTAGCTGGTCGTTGCAGGTGTCGAGCATTCCGGAGCTGAAGGGTTTTCTAGATCGTTTGGGAGTAGATGTGGTGCAGATTGCCTGTGGCGACCCGCACCATGCGAGCTGGGTAGAAGGGGACAATATGCCCACAGTGGCACGTGCGGCGGGGTTCCGGATGTGGGGCACCATGTTGGGGTTTCCGGGAGAAGATTACACCACTCCCCAAACCATCGAAAAAACCGGTGGCTTTGGTGATCCAGCTCTTCGACCGGAGCGGATCGAGCGCTTCCGCTGGGGACTAGCTCGCACCCGCGAATTGGGACTATCCGACATGATGCTCCATGCGGGTTTTATCCCCGAAGTGGGCGACCCTGGCCGCAAGTCCTTCCTGGATACTCTTGCTCAGGTGGCGGATCTAGCACGACAGGCTGGTGTCACCATCGCGTTTGAAACAGGTCAGGAAACGGCTGCCTTGCTACGCCGCACTCTCGACGAGTTGCAATGTCCTAATCTCAGGGTAAACTTTGATCCGGCAAATATGCTCCTGTATGACAAAGATGATCCCCTCCAGGCTTTAGACCTGATCGCTCCCTATCTCCGCAGCGTGCACATGAAAGATGCCTGCCGGCCGACCGTTCCGCGGACCTGGGGAACCGAGGTGCCTCTCGGACAAGGTCAAACCAATACGCGGGCCATCGTCCGTAAACTCTGGCAGTTGGGATACACCGGTCCTTTGTTGATTGAACGCGAGGTCGGAACACAAGAGGAGCGTTTCCGGGACATAGAATATGGTGTCCGCTATCTGCGCCAATGCTTAGCGGAGTTGAATTAAGCGCCAGGACGTTGGGTGAGTAAAAGCCGCTGGGTACAACGTGGCGATCCACAGCGGAGGGGACGATGAAAGACAGCCCGTCTGTGGCTCTGGTGACAGGGGCGTCCAGTGGTATCGGTTGGGAGCTGGCGCGCCAACTTGCTCTGCAAGGTTGGAAGGTGGCTTTGGTGGCTCGCCGGAAGGAGCGGCTCGAAGAGTTGGCCCAGAAGATCGCCGCGGCGGGGGGGCAAACGCTGGTTGTACCTGCTGACGTTGGACAGCGCGAACAAGCCGAGCAAGCCTATCGCATGGCGCGCGAAGAACTTGGTATGCCTGAGCTGGTTATCGCCAATGCCGGCGTTGGACGGCCCACGTTAGTGGAGCCGGCTGTCAACCTCGATGATGTAGAGGAAATGATCCGCACTAACCTCCTCGGCGTCATTTACACACTCTCTGTCGCTATACCTGACATGGTAGCCCGCCGCCGTGGGCATCTCGTAGCTATCTCTAGTCTCGCAGGTTACCGCGGTTTGCCGGGTGAGTCGGCTTACTGCGCGAGTAAAGCCGCGGTCAATGTTTATCTCGACGGCTTACGCATCCATCTCCGTGGTACCGGAGTACGCGTCACAACGGTCTGCCCCGGCTTCATCAAGACGCCGATGACGGAGAACAACACATTTTACATGCCTGGCTTGCTCGATGCTTCGGAAGCAGCCCGGAGGATCCTCCGCGCTATCGAGAGAGGAAAGAAGGTTTACAACTTTCCCTGGCATGTTCATCTCATGGTCAAACTCAGCCGGTGGGTTCCCGATAGGCTCATGCAACGTTTTCTCAGCAAATACAATGAGGACGCACGACTTTCAGCCACGAGAACAAACTTGTCAAACGATGCCAAATAACGAAATATCCCGCAAAAAGCACCTCAACCTATTATCACGAAATACCATTATGTCCGTTCAATATCATGGCTGCTCTATTTTTGATCGAGTATACTTTCCCAACATAGAGATCATATAGAATCCACAAGCTACTATGAGTAATCCAGAAAAGCCCCAGATCACGGAGGTGTTTTCACTCAAGCCGCCGAGAATCGCTCCGGCGATGTTGGCGCCGATGAGGCGATCCGGCTGCTCCGTGCGTCGGAGCGTAGTAGCAAAGATGACACCTGCAAAAGCAATCGGGAGGAAAGCTAACAGACATGCCGCTAGTACTTGGACACCTCCCGGCCAGCCTAAAAATACTGCCGGTGTGATCCATAAACCTGCTAACAAACTCAGCATTAATCCGCCATAGTATATTTCCAAGCGTTTTGGCTGAGCCCAGATAACATATAGGTTACTGAGTAAGCTCATCAGCAATATCGCTGCGAAGACAGCCGTGTTGACCATCCACGTCCCGCCAAAGAGTAGGGCCATCTGGACCACAGCTTTCGTTTCGAGGAGCATGAAACCGGCGCCGAGAAAAAATGAGCGAGCGAGTAATCCCCATTCAACACGCATAGCGTCTTGAATTCTGGAGTCGGGGCTTTCCGACCGCCACATTTGCCAGCCACCATAGAGCCACCACAAGACAACAGAAAGCCCAGCGATTAATATCATGCTGCGTAATGTCAGGTTAGGAATTGCTGGAAAACGTGTATAAAGAAAAGGCCAGTCATCTGTAGCAAGCTTCAATGATCCATTACTATCTTCTACAATGGCAGGATAAAGACCAATCCATGTCGGGCTTTTATTAGATTTGTCGTCTAGTTGAGAGTCGGCGATTTCTTCCCCTATTGGTGGCATCGAGGGAGGCGTTGCTCCGAATTGCGCTTTGCGGGTGCGAGGCACATTGGGATCAACTTCTGCCTGAATTCCCACATTCCAAGGATACCAGAAACGTACCGCTTGGTTTGGGCCGGGAGCAAAGGCCTCCCGCAAAGGAGCTAGGACCTCTTCTCGCCCGGCGAAGAAGCTGATGCCTGTATGAGGCAGGAAATGGCTCAGACGGATTTCGCTTCGCGGAGGTGTGGCGATAACCACCGGCTCGGACCCATCAAAGGCTAACCGCAACTGTTCCCGTAAGCGGGCTGCAATCCAGCCTTGACGAAATACATTGTATATTACAGCTATACCTTGAGGTTTTAGTACCCTTCTTACATCTCGAAAGCTTTCTAATGTAAATAGATAACTTTCCAGTCTCAAACTAGTATAACCCGATTGTAATACCAAGGAGTCTACTAATGCAAATATAACTAGATCGTAAGTTGCATCGGGTGCTTGACGCAAGAAATTCCGACCGTCATTGATTGTGACATGTACACGCGGATCGCTGTAGGGTTTATCTGTATGATACCGCACTCCAAGTTGTTGAATGACGGGATCAATCTCAACCGCATCGATGTGTAGATCAGTATGATTAGAGGTGAAGAGCAAGGCTCTAGCCACATCATTGCCACAGCCTGCTCCTATGATGAGGATGCGGTGAAAGTCTGGCCAAGCCGGTGTGCCGTTTTGGTGACGCAATTCTCGTTGCAGTAAATATGGCAGAGCATAGGGAATGGCAGCCTCGGGAGGTCTGGATTGCGGTTCGATCAATTGATGTGCAATCAAATTGGTCACAATCATTTGATTGGCAGGGATGTAATCAACTCTATAATATTCACTCCATGTAGTCAACCTTTCCTGATTGTTCAGTATACCAGATGTGGGAATAGTCAGCAGAACCGAAAAGACAAGAAATAATGTTCTGATAATCCGACGCGGTAAATAATTTTTTGTTATCTGTATATTATTTGATAAATTTTTCTCTGAACTACAACATTGTATCCATATCCAACGAAGAATAATGATGGAAGCTATGCCAAACCACGCAGGAGGCGGAATGCGGAAGTAGGAACAAACAGCAAATGCGATAATTCCCGCCAAACTGCCGAGTAGATTAGCGGAGTATGCCGTTGTTCGTTCAGGAATACGGTTGAAAGCACGCCCCATCTCCTGCCCAGGTCCTACGAAAATTGCCACAATCAAAGCGAAGTACACCGCCGCAAATGCTTCGATGGGTATTGCAAAAGGCAAGCGATTCCTGGGTGAGGCTGCTGCTTCGGCACCAAAATATACAACATCGGTCTGGCTTTGATCACCCATCAATATGTTAAATATGAGCAGACCGGAATATCTATCAATCACCAAAGCAAGAATCAATGACAATGTCAACCAGTATGGTGTACTATAAATGTGATTGATGGAAGATTTTGCCAATAGACATCCGATTGACATGCCAACAAAGCATGCAATGAGTACTAGATTCACGAAGAAAGTCAAAAATAACACATGTGCTGGAAACCAACGAATACATACTAGTTCCAAAAATAGAACTAAAAATGAGATAATAAATAACTCCCATGTATGACGCTTGAACATAATCATTATCACCCCATAGGGTTACTTTTGGTGGTATATTCCAGCAATTCACAAGATGATATTTTTGACCACTATAGCATACAATTGACAAATTGCCAATTGTACGACAATTTTGCGCTATGCCAAGTGCGGCATGTGTTCCTGAATCCATTCTCGTAATCGGGCTTCGTAAATCTCAGCCTGAGTCAGTTGCCGGGATCGTAAGTCGTTGACTTCCCAGCGATCTTCTGGTTTGGCGTATAATTGAGGCCAGCGCTCTTCTCCCGCAGGCGTCCTGATTGGCCATAGAAAGGACCATGTATCTGTACGCAGGGCCACCTCAGCGGCGCATTCCATTTCCCAATAACTGATCACTTCTTGTCGGCCCGAGAACGCCTGACGCTGCAACAGAGGAAGCAAGGACTGTCCTTCAAGGGACGGCTGCACCAAACCCAGAAAGGCATCTGCTAAAGTGGCTAACAGGTCCGCTGATTGCGTCAATGCGGAGACACGGCGACCTCCCTGATCCGCTCCAGGAAGGCGTATGATCAGCGGCAGGTGGACAACCTCTTCGTAAAGCCAGGGACGATCCCAACCCACCCGTCCATGCTCTCCTAGAGGAAAACCGAGGTCGGAGGTAAGAATCCAAAGAGCTTCTTGCTGGAGCGGATGCTGGCGCAGATAGTCCCAAGCTGCTCCGATTTCGGCATCCCAAGTGGTTACCACGGCGGCAAAAGAGGCATGCAGCCACTGCCAAGCTGCTTCATCCGTGGTGTCAAACGGACCTACTGGGGGTTCCGTACACGGTGAAATATCTTCCACTCTTGCAGCATCGTCATGTTCTTGAGGGGGGGAAGTGGATGAAGGAACATCTTCTCCGGCTGCAGCTTGCTCGGCCTCATCTCGCACGTCCGCGGCTGCAGCTTCTTCCAGATCTAGATATGCCGTGAAGACGTCGAGGGGGACTTCCCAAGGAGGCAGTAATCGCCCTAGATCGACACAAAGAAAGAAGTGACGGTCATTGGCCAGTTGGTTTAAAATGCTGGGCCAGTGTTCTACAAAGGGCCGTAAGGGGGAATGGCCAACCTCCGGCCGAGCATCGAACAGATACTCCCACGGTTCGTAGAATGAGGCAGGGAAGTCATGGACCGGGGCATGTGCGCGGACGAGTGCTGTAGTAACTCCGCCGGTTCGCAAGGTTCGGACCAAGGAGATCAATCGCTGTCGCTGGTGCAAAGGGTCTACCTGATCGGCATAGTAACGATCCCACACGATACCCTCATAAGCCAAGCGGTCGCAGTGGGGAGTACCAACCCACTCGTTTCCGTAAGTGCCCAGCCAGCCGGCATGGCAGCCCCGCAGTAGGAAAAGAATGACTTTCATAAAGGCCCATTATACATTCTGCAGGTATTTCGGGGTGGGATACATCGCTCGAATGAACGATATCGGGAAGCGGAGTGGGAACAAACGGGGAGGGAAGAACTAGCGTGCTGGGACCTATCTTTCGTCGTGAAGTGGTAACGGTGCCTCGCCGCAGTGGTCACTATGCCAGCCGAGCGGCTATGATCGGGCTGCTAGTTGTGCTTGGTATTACCACTTGGCAGGCGAGTATCGGTTTTACCCGGGAAGCCTCGCTCGGCGAGACGGCTGCCTTCGGATTGCTGCTGTATCAGATCGTATCTTACGTTTTGCTGTTGTTGACTCTTTTTTTTGCCACGCTGTCGGCTGCGGGGGCTGTGGCTCAGGAAAAAGATCGTCGGACCTTCGTCCTGCTCCTGATCACCGACATGCGAGACTACGAAATTGTGTTAGGAAAGATGCTCGGTGCCTTGTTACCGATCACGATCCAACTGGCCATCACCGCGCCAGTCCTAGCGTTGCTCCTTTTGCTGGGCGGAATAGCGCCACAACAGGTGCTTCAGACGCTGGTGATCCTTGCTGCAACGGCTATAGCCGCTGGTTCTCTCGGAGCTTTGGTCGCTCTGTGGCGCGAGCGGACCTTTCAAGCCTTGGCTTTGTCCGTCTTATTTCTGGCCTTGTACTTGGGTTTAGTCCAGGCCGTCGGTTTATTGGTTCCCAAAAGTCCGGTTTCTGCTTCGGCGGGTCATGTGCAGGCATGGCTGGACCCATTTGCTGCTCTACAAACGGTTCTGGCGCCGCCGAGTGCGGGTTGGAACGGTGTGGCACCGGCTTATGGCTTTGCAGTAGTTATGCTGGCTTGGACGGTGTTGCTCAACACGATAGGTATTTGGGGACTGCGCCGCTGGAATCCGAGTGGCGAGCCGATCGTTCCCCGAGAAGCACCCGACACTGTGCAAGAACTGGACGAGTCCGAGGAACTGGAGAAACGAGCGCAAGCACATGCTGCCCCTGGTCCGGTTCGCCACGTCTGGCATAATCCGATTCTCTGGCGCGAGATTCGCACTCTGGCTTATGGACGACGCCCCCTCCTTGTCAAATTCGCCTTTGCAGTGGTTTTGTTGCTTATTCTCTATTTTGCCTATGCGGAGTTGGTTCGACCGGGGGGCCGGCCTGCCTTCGCCGCGGCATACGGACTCGTCCCTCTGACCATCCTCAGCCTGCTCCTCGTCGCTGCCCAAGCTGTCACTGCTATCACATCCGAACGGGATGGAGGGACGTTGGATATCCTGCTTGTCACAGATATTTCTCCCTATGAATTCGTTTTTGGCAAAATTCTGGGTGCTCTCTACAATTGCAAAGAGTATATACTTCCTCCGCTTCTGCTAACCCTTTACTACGCGATAGTCGGAGCATTAGCTCCCCCTTCTCCCGCCCACGACTGGCGAACTGTACTGGAGCTAAACTTCGGTCCCTTCTTGGCTATCTCCGGAGCGATATCGATCCTGTTCGCATTTGTTGTGGTTCTGGGGTTGCATGTGGCCCTCCGTATTCCGAATAGCCGGCAAGCGATTGTCCAAACATTAGGAACCGTGTTTTTCCTTTCC
>Ga0101945_1002127_pt1 | contig 15227 bp, 13 predicted proteins | sample DewCreD2012metaG_2_FD_75246 | JGI IMG/M metagenome (GOLD analysis project Ga0101945, IMG submission 75246) | Hot spring sediment bacterial and archeal communities from British Columbia, Canada, to study Microbial Dark Matter (Phase II) - Dewar... ... | reverse complement strand
ACGACTGCCGCCCTTTCTGACGCAGCCGTTTACCGCTCGCGTCCGTCGGAGGGGGGAAAAGCGGCTTCCGCCGCATCGAGTCGCTTCTGCAGAGCCTTGGCGTAAACCTTTTCGCGGAACTGGGCGAAGGCGTCGCGGGCGGGTTCCTCGCTGTCGGCGATGATCCGCCCTGGCCGAGCGTGGTCGACGGCATCGGCCACCTTGGTCAGCAGCTCCTCGAAATCGGCCCGCAACTCTTGCATCAGCTCGGCACGATTCAGTTTCGGCGTTGTGTCCATAGCGAACTCCTTGAAACAACAGGAATGGGCTTATCTATTTTGCCACAGCTCCCTGGCCGGCGCCAGATTTATTTGTCACACCCGAAATGACTGGATTAGGAACCGAGCATCAATGAAAGTCTCTATAACTCGCTCAGTAAAATGACCCGGAATTGGAACAACAAAAAAACCAACGTTCAGGCGTTGGTCTCGCAGCGAGGACGACGGGACTCGAACCCGCAACCACCGGATCGACAGTCCGGTACTCTAACCAATTGAGCTACGTCCCCGTTGCATTACACATCATAGGCCAAGTGCGGCACCGTGGCAAGAGGTTTTTACCGCAATTTCGCGCAGCAGTGCCTTCCTCCCGCTTCACTTCTTCCCCTTCCCTTTGCCGAAGAGGCCGCCACCGCCGAAACCACCTTTACCTCCGGGAACAAAAGGCGGCAGGACTCCCTGCTTATCCCCACCGGGAAGGATTTGGCCTCCTTGTCCCCCTTTGCCTTTACCGAAGGGTCCGCCACCGGGAAGGATTTGCTTGCCACCGGGTCCAAACGGCGGGACGAAGCCGGGCTGAGCGCGGCCCGGCGGAAGTTTGCCCCCTGGAATTGCCTTGCCCGGATCCGCGGGTACGCCTCCAGGAACGGGCAGTTTACCACCCGGTTTGGCCTGTTGACCGCCTAAATTGGGCAGGGGAACCATCCCTGGGTGGCCAACACCGGGGAAGGCCTGTCCTCCCTTGCCACCCTTGCCTGCTTTTTCAGGACCAAAGGGTCCTGCTCCTCCCAAGCCGCCTTTCCCACCGCCCATTTTCCCCACATGCCCCTGCCCAATTCCCTTGGCTGCCTGGAATGCCCGGATCATCGCGGCCAACTGCTGCCCGTGGATGCCGCCGGTCGCCAAGGCACTGACCAACGGCCCGATTCCCTTACCCCCCTGGAGTTGCATCGCAGGTGCTCCGGGAACAGCAATCGGACCCGGCAATCCCTGGGGTGCGGCAGAAGCCACCGCTATCATCATACCCCACAACCCGAAGAGACCAGCAACGCGAAATCCTTGGACCACTGGCATGACATGGCCTCCAAGATGCAGAGAAATGCTTGCCGGAAATGACCTCTCATCCCGGTTGGCATGTTAAACACCCCTCCTTCACGGCGGTATCGCCATGAGCGATTTAAGTTCTCAAAGTGAAAACTGAGATTTACGACGTGGCAGGATTGGGGCGGAGGAAGGGATTCAACCCCTCCGGACCAGCCGGATAGACGATGACATAGGTTACACCTCGGAATCGCCGGGGATCGGCAATCACGCGGGCCACCGTGTGGGAAGCATCGGCGTCGCTGAGCCGGTGCAGGCGGAACGGTCCGTTCTGCCGCAGGAAATAGACGCGGGCAAATTCCGCCCGCTGCGGATGGCGAAAGAGGGCCACCGGCACCTTCTGCCCTTGGATCACTTCATACCCCACTTGTTCCAGCAAGTTGAGGTCCAACGGTTCGGGCAATTCCGGAGGCAAGCCTTCCTGTTCTAACCAGCGGTGGAAATAACTCGCCGGGTCTTGTAGGCGGCTATCGTGAAGCAGAACGAGCTGCTCGGTGCTGAAGGAGGGCCGAGAAGCCCGATAACCTAGCCAGGCCAAACCCGCCAGAAGCAAAAGACTCGCCGCCACAGCGCTGTAGCGGTAAAGGCGGAAGCGTAAGGCTTGGCCTCGATAGACCGCGGCTTGCGTCAGCAGCACGTCCGCCAGGTGAGCGGGAACGGGAACTTGGCGGAGTTGTTCGCTCAACTGCCGGTCCCATCGTTCCTCGGTGCGGGCGAAAGAGGCGCAGGGTTCACAGTCCCGCAAATGTTCTTCCAAGGCTGCTTGCACTTCAGGCCCCAGAGCCTCGTTCCCTTCTCCACGGCGCAATTCCAAATACCACCGCGCCTCATCACATCGCATGGCGAACATCCCCAGCACCCGTCGGGGCACTTGGCCCCTTCAACCCTTTCGCCCGAAAAAACCGCCGAATATGCCCCTTGGCTCGACTGATCCGCGACATCACCGTACCGATCGGCACTCCCAACAGCTCCGCAATTTCTCGATACTTAAACCCTTCCATGTAATGCAAGAGCAATGGGGTGCGAAGTTCCTCCGACAGGGAATCCATCGCCTCCTGCAATAGCTGCGGGTCGATAGCCCTTGACTCCGAATCTGACTCATCCAATCCATCGGACGATTCCGGTTCGCCGCTGACCTGATCGTAGAGCATCTCCGGAGGACAGTATTGGAGTGAACCCTTGCGACGCCACTGCTGACGGTATGCATTCAGTAAAATTTGGAACAACCAGCTCCGGGCACTCTCCAATTTCTGCAATTGGTGAATCGACTCAAATGCCGTCCGGTACGTTTCCTGGACCAGGTCGCAGGCATCGTTCTCTGAACCGCTCAGGCGATAAGCAAAGCGATAGAGTGCTTCGTAGTAATCCTGCACCAATTGCTTGTACACTGTGGCTGACGCCATCGTCTGCCTCATTATGTTGGAGTCGTCTCGACGGAGTTTATTCCCCAAAAGAGGAAGTTCATTCCCCTACGGTAGTTCGCTGGCTCCGGGGAATTCTTGCCGCTATCGCTCGCTACCATGCCTCTCCAACCTGCCTTAAGCTCCAGAAAACTAAAATCTTACACGCAGCAATCTCTGCTTTCCCCCAGCCGGAAAAAATTGCGGGAATAATTTTCTGCCTCCGGCATCATACCTCTGCCGGTTACGGCTACCGGCTAGGTTTCTTTGTTGTACAAGTGTGCCCAAAATTTGGGAGTGATCCTACCCGGAATAGGCTCCGTGTAGGCTGAATATGCTCCGCGACAACGTGAGTCAGGACCAAAGGAGTTCACACATGAAACGCATTCTGCTGGCTGTAGCCCTCGCCTTCGGTTTAGGTGTGGTCGCTGGTTGCGGTGGTGGCACTGACACCAAGTCCACCAAGAAGACAGAGCCAACCAAGCCTGCCACCAAGGCCGATGACGGAAAGAAGAACGGCACGACAACGCCGGAGAAGAAGGACGAGAAGAAAGAGGAAAAGAAGACAGAAGAAAAGAAGACTGAAGAGAAGAAGGAGGAGAAGAAAGAGGAAAAGAAGACAGAAGAGAAGAAGTAATCTCCTCCGAGAGGATAGGCAAGCCCTCGTACCACGTGCTCTGACTTGACTACGTTGGCAACCCTGCAGGTGAGCGTCACTCGGATTTGCCTTGCCTGCTTCCAAGTGTGTTTGGGTTTGTATCCCCCTAACCCTTAGACCTGAAGGAGAGTTCCATGAAGCGCGTTCTGTCTCTGCTCGTGTTGGCCTTCAGCTTCGCTCTGTTCACCGGCTGCGGCGATAGCAAGCCGACAACCAAGGCCCCCGCGGCAGGCGGTGGCGGTGGCGGCACCACAGCGCCCACGGAAAAGAAGTAATCGATGACGTTTTCCCGAAGCCTGAAAAAATCTCGTGGTCAAAATCCGGGGGCCTCTCCTGAGGAACCCGGATTGTTCTTTTCCACTGGCTGCCAAGTAGTAGAGTTTTCCATACCCATACTCTGCTTTATGCAATTGGATGGAAATACAGAGTAGCTGTTATGAAGCTCTGCGGCCGTGTGCTGATCTGGGGATTGGTGTTGCTTCTGCTGCCAGGATGCGGGGGATGCGGCATCAGCGGGCGCGGCAAAAACAGCGACTTCGATCGCCCCAAGGCCTCCATTCCGCGCTGAGACGCAGAACACCCCCCTCAGTTATCGCTCAGACGATTTGCTTTTGAGGGTTTCTCTCTCAGCTCTGCCGCACCTTTTCGCAGGGTTTTCCTTTCGACAGGTTCCCCTACATCGGTTTGCGCGAAATCATTCGGGACAGTCAAGGGGAGGGAGGCAACTTTGGGAAAGGTGTTTCCTTTCCAGGCTGCGATTCGTCCACGGGGGGAAGGGTCAATCTGAGAATTGCTGCTTCGTGCAAGAGCTGGGCAAAGCGGCGAAACCGAGCGACTTGTTCCTGGCCATCCCTTGGAGCCTGTGATGGCGCAGACATGAGAGATTCAGATACTAAAGATTGGACCTGCCGGAGCTTAGCGACGGTGGTAACCAAGGCGGGATCCTCTGGTTGAGGTGCGGGAGGCACCTTGGGGAGAGCAGAAGCGAGGGTTTCCACGGCTTGCTGTCCCAGGCGGTAGACCGCTTGATAGGCCGGAAGGGAAGCCAACGGACTGACCGAGCTTTGGACCCTTTCCCGCATCAGGGTCTGGTCCAAGTCATACCAGGCTTGCCGCCAACGCTGGCGCTCAGCGGGGGAGGGAATGGCCGCTGTGGGGAGCAAAGCCGAGGGTGTCGAGGTCAACAGGGTTTGCCATTGCTGATCCCAATCCTGAAGTTGCAGCAAGCGTTGCCGGAGCGCCCAACGACTTTGCGAGAGGATCAAGGCTGGGGAATCGCCATATCGTTGGACCAGGCGCATCAGTGTTTGCAATTCGTCCTGAAGGGAACGCCATGGCAGCCGCCCAGAGGCTTCCTCCCCAGGCCGCTTGACTGTTTCGAGAAGGAACAGCCAAGCCGCAGCGTGATGCAAAGCGGTCTGGGCTTGCGTCCAGCGCCCCTCCTGAAGGGCTTCGGCGGCAGCTCGCAATTCGCCGAGGAACCAGCCTGTCATTGCGGGGCAAGAGGCTAAACGATCCGGAGTCAGGAGGAGGGCAGCAGCTTCAGCACAACGCTCTACCCGGCGAGCGAGCACCGGAACCGACTCTTGGAGCGGCCCGGCAAGATACGCCAGAATCTGCTGCTTGTGGTCGGCCAGAACTGTACGCTGATGCTGACATCGGCTGGCCAGTTGCCGCCACTGGTGGGCCAACTCCGGCGCAGCTTCTTGCCACTCGCGGGCCAGACGATTCGCTTCCTCGGCTCCCTGCTCCAGAACTGTCAGAGCCGGCAGCCACTCCCCACGCTCCAAATGGGTGAGCACTTGGCGAAAGAAGTCCAGGCGCGCAGGGGGGAGAGATTTCAGGGGCGGCTGATCGGCGCGCTTTTGGTCTAAGGCTTCCGCTTGCCGGAGGATCGACCGCGCCCATTCCATTTGCGAAAGGCGGAAGAGTTGCCCCGCGGTGTGAAAGGCCAACGCCTCGGTCGCCTCCAGGCGCTCCAGGGCCAGGAGCAATTCCTGGCCACGTTGATGGAGTCGCTGAAGTTCTTGAGCAACACTTCGCTCCCAAACGTCCCGTACGGCCGGGGTGCTTTCCAGCCAGTGTTGCCAGTCGCGCTGCCAGTGATCCCACAGGATGGGGATTTGCGCGCGTTCCTCGGGTGAACGGGCTAGCTCCGCCTGATGTGCCACTCCTTCCAATTGCTGGGCCAGTTGTTGGAGTTGCCAGGACTGCTGCCGGGCTTCCGCCAATCGATCGCTGATCTGTTCGAGCTGGTGCAAGTGATGTTCCAGCGTTTGCAGGCGGCGCAAGGCGTGCTGGAGGGATTCGTGCTGTTCCGCTGACGCGAGGAGAAAAGGCCAGCGTTCGGCGACTCGGCCAAGCTGGTCCAATTCCTCCAGGGTCCGGCGCGCATCTTGCAGCAGGGGGCGCAGTTCTGACTGTACGCGGAGGTGGAGCAGGACGCGGTCCCAGACTCGCCGGACTTCCTGATACTGCTCAGCGGTCTGCCGCAGCAAAGTGCGGTGATGGTCCTGCCAAGATGGTGTTGGGGTTTCTCGCTGGATGTGCAACAGGGTTTGGCGGGAGTCCTGGCAGTATTTCCGAACCGCGGCGATCGCCTCACGCAGCCAGAGATGCTGGGCGAGAATATCCTGGAGGGCTTGAGGCGGGGCGGTGCGATCGACATGCACTTCGCACCAGCCTTCGGGAGGGAAGACAGACTCTTGTTGTCCCAACGGCGGATGCTCGACCCGGCGATTATCCCGGACCCGCAAGCGTAGGCGCAGAATTTCGCCGTCGCGGATCTGGGCGTCGATAGGCCAGTCGTACTGTCCCTCCACGGTGCCCTCTGGGCGGGTGGTAAGGGAGAGGCTGATCTGCTGCGGCCAGGGGTTGTTCGCCCGGACAACTTCGAGCCACACATGGGCGATGCCGAAATCATCTTGGACGCGGAAGCGAATGGGCAGGACACTTCCCGGCGCGAGGCGGCGCGGCGCGGAGATCAGGCCGGATACTTCCAGCCACCGGGGTGGCAAGTCCGGTTGGACTTCCACCACGCCCGGCCACTGGCAGTACCAGCGCCGGCCCTGCCGTTCCACTACCGCGACTAATTTCCAGCGCCCCCCGCATGCCACCGTCCAGCGCACTGTCCCGGCCCGGTGTTCGCCATCAAGTAGTAGTGGCAAAATCTCGACAGCGCTTGCTTCCTCCGCTCGCCACTCCAGGTAGGCTGTTGCCACAGGCCGAGTGAACACCGCCTGGAGTTGCACTGCGCCATACTGCCACGCCCAGACCCGCAGTCCCCCCGCTTCCTCCTCAGGAAAGGCATACTGCCGGGGGGAAAGATGGGCGGCATAACTGGGGGGTTCGACCCGAAGGACCGACTCCCGCGCCAGGTGCACCGGTTCGATCCGAACCACATTGTACCAATCGCTTGTTGCGGGGCCGGCTTCGATGCGATAGCGAAAATCGCCTTCCACACTCAGCGAGGCAAAGACGGAGCCTGTCTCATCCCCTTGCATCGGCAGCCGTTCGGTCAGCCCGCGGGGCAATGCCTGTCGAATCAGCCAGGCTTGCGGCGGCCAAGGTGCGGCTGGGGACAACCGTTCAACATAGGCACTCACCGTGACGCGTTCCCCGATAGGAACCGCCGCATCACCGGAGGTGACGACAACCCGGTACTGGGCCGGCCGCAACGCCTCGGACCACGGGAGGAATACACGCCGCGCATGGAGGGGCGCCTCCGGCCAGCCGAGCAGGGTCAGAACCAGAGCGCTCAAGGCCAGGGCCGCCGCGACTACGGCCAGGAGGTTGGCGATCCGATTGCGGCGCCGATGCGCTTGCTCGCTTTCCCACGGTGTTTCCCCTGGCTCCACCGCCGCCAGACCTGACCACCACACCAACACAATCATGCCGGTCAGCCAAACGGACAAAGCCAGGGCACGCTGCCACCCGGCCAGCCACCACCAAGCGTCCAAAGCCAGCAGGCCCCCGGCGGTGATCACGCTCACGGCCACCATCCAGCACAACCGCCGGGCCACTCCGAGCTGTCCCCTCACCCGTTCCCCTCCTCGGGCGAACGCCCTCTCCGCTCTGTCCGATCTTGCCCCCGGTGTTCATCTTCCTAGGATTCCCTGTCGCTCCCATGCATCACTATATCCCTCTCATTCAGTCCTTCGCAAGCATCGCTTGTTCTCCCTTCGACCCAGACACGGCGGCATGTTTTTGTCGCCACCTCCGCCGGAACCGATCCTGTTTCGGCTTCGCAATCCACCGCTAACGGTCCCAGCGTGTGAATCCTTCCCCCTGCTGGGACTCTCCAACTCGACGAAGGCGCGGTGCTCGCCAGCGGCAGCGGAGGGTGCGCCGTCATAAACTTACCGCCGCAGGCTAAAGTGGAACCAAGGTCCGCCGCGCTCCTACGGAACACTCCTGCAACATCAAATTGATTCCGGAGTGATTCGGAAAAAATACGAGGGTTTGTCATGGATTTGAATCGTTTCACTGAAAAGGCTCAACAGGCGGTGGCCGAGGCCCACAAGCTCGCCGCCCGCTGGCAACAGCAACAGGTGGATGTGGAGCACTTGCTGCTAGCTCTTCTGGATCAAGAGAAAGGGCTGGCCCCCGCCATTCTGCGTAAAGCCGGTTTGTCCCCCGAAGCAGTGACAATTCAATTGCAGCGGGAAGTGGAGCGCCAGCCGCGCGTCAGCGGCAGTAACATCGAGCCGCGGATCACCCAGCGCTTTCTGCGGCTGCTCGCCTTAGCCGAGGATGAAGCCCGCCAGCTCAAGGACGAATACGTCTCCGTGGAACATCTGCTCCTGGCCGCGACAGAGGATACCGGCCCGGCGGGGCGCATCCTCAAGGAGTTCGGGGTAACGCGCCAGCGTCTGCTGTCTGCCCTGCGCGAGGTTCGCGGCAGCCAGCGCGTCACTTCGCCCAATCCCGAAGAAACCTATCAAGCCCTGGAAAAGTATGGCCGGGATTTGACCCAACTCGCCCAGCAAGGCAAACTCGATCCCGTCATCGGCCGCGACGAGGAAATCCGGCGGGTCATCCAGGTTCTGTCGCGCCGCACCAAGAATAATCCTGTTCTCATCGGCGAGCCGGGAGTCGGAAAGACCGCTGTGGTCGAGGGACTGGCCCAGCGCATCGTCCGTGGCGATGTACCGGAGGGTCTCAAGGACAAGCGGATCGTCGCCCTGGACATGGGGGCGCTCATCGCCGGGGCCAAGTATCGGGGGGAATTCGAGGAGCGGCTCAAGGCCGTTCTTAAGGAAGTCACCGATTCCCAGGGCCAGATCATTCTCTTCATCGATGAGTTGCACACGATTGTGGGGGCCGGCAAAGCCGAGGGGGCAATGGATGCCGGCAACCTGCTCAAGCCGATGCTCGCACGCGGGGAATTGCACTGTATCGGGGCCACCACCCTGGACGAATACCGCAAGCACATCGAAAAGGACGCCGCGCTGGAACGCCGCTTCCAGCCGGTCTATGTCGATGAACCGTCCGTGGAGGATACCATCTCCATTCTGCGCGGGCTGAAGGAGCGTTACGAGATGCACCACGGGGTGCGGATCAAGGACTCTGCTCTGGTGGCGGCGGCGGTGCTGTCCCACCGGTACATCACCGACCGCTTCCTGCCCGACAAGGCCATTGACCTGGTCGATGAAGCCGCCGCGATGGTCCGCACCGAAATCGACAGCATGCCTGCTGAGTTGGATGAGGTACTCCGCCGCGTCATGCAACTGGAAATCGAGCGGGAGGCCCTTAAGAAGGAGACCGACCCCGCGTCCCGCGATCGCCTTCAGAAACTCGAAAAGGAACTGGGGGAACTCAAGGCGGAAGCCGACACCCTCAAAGCTCGCTGGCTCGCCGAAAAACAAGCTCTCCAGAAGATTCAAACCCTGCGCGAACAGATCGAACAGGTTCGCCGAGACATCGAACGGGCCGAGCGGCAGTACGATCTGAACCGGGCCGCCGAGCTGAAATATGGCCGCCTTCCTGAGCTGGAAAAGCAATTAGCCAGTGCCATCGCCGAAGTCGAACAGTCGAAGGGGCAACGACTGGTCAAAGAGGAAGTCGGCGAAGAGGAGATCGCCCAGGTGGTCAGCCGCTGGACGGGCATCCCCGTGTCGAAACTCATGGAGGGGGAAAAGCAGAAGCTGTTGCATCTGGCCGAGGAACTGCACAAACGAGTAGTGGGGCAGGACGAGGCCGTCCAAGCAGTGGCGGAAGCCGTCATCCGCGCCCGCAGCGGACTGAAAGACCCGAACCGGCCTATTGGCTCGTTCATCTTCCTGGGACCAACCGGTGTGGGGAAAACCGAGCTAGCCCGTGCTCTGGCCGAAGCCCTCTTCGATGACGAAAAGGCGATGGTCCGCATCGACATGAGCGAGTATCAGGAAAAGCACACGGTGTCCCGCCTCATCGGTGCCCCCCCCGGCTACGTCGGCTACGAGGAAGGCGGGCAGTTGACGGAAGCGGTCCGCCGCCGCCCCTACTCCGTCATCCTCTTCGACGAGATCGAAAAGGCCCACCACGATGTCTTCAACGTCCTGCTGCAAGTGCTCGACGATGGCCGACTGACTGACGGCCAAGGACGCACCGTGGACTTCAAAAACACCATCGTCATCATGACCTCCAACATCGGGAGCCAACGCATCCTGCAATACCAGGGCGCATTCCAGGGGGAACTTTATGAACGGATGAAGGAGGCGGTCTTCGAGGAATTGCGCCGCCACTTCCGCCCGGAATTCCTCAACCGCGTCGATGAAATCATTGTCTTCCACTCGCTGCAGGAGGCGGACCTGATGCGGATCGTGGACATCCAGGTAGCTCGCTTGCAGGAGCGTTTGCAGGATCGCAAGATCACCCTGCAACTGACCGACGCGGCCCGGAAATACCTCGTCGAGGTCGGCTACGAACCGGCCTTCGGTGCCCGGCCGCTCAAACGCGCCATCCAGCGGGAAATCGAGACCCCCTTGGCTCGCCTCATCCTCACCGGTACCGTCCGCGATGGGGACACGGTGATCGTCGATCACGATCCGGCCCAAGATCGGCTCACCTTCCAACCCCAGCGGCGGGACACTTCCAGCACCTGATTCGCCCGCTTCCCTCGTCCACTCGTTTCCCCCTACTCCTGATTGGCCCGCTTCCTTCGTCCACTCGTTTCCCCCTACTCCTGCCTGCTGCAAAAAACACAGGAGCTTTTCCCTTCTCCCAAGGTCAGGGGAAGCCTTTCAGATCCGCATAAACTCGCAAGTGCGACCGTATGGAGGGAAGCACGCCTAGTGGGAGGGGAACCGAAGGTACCGGATCGACGGGAGGAAAAGCCGGAGCGGGGGCGGGGGGGTGAGTTGCGAGGCGGTGGAGCGTGAGCTATGCTGGAGTGGGCAACAGCTTCCTTGTCCCCACAAGGAGGTTGGGGTTGGGTTCGATGGTCCAGCGGTTGGGGTGGCCACCTTTCATCCTCGAAAGGGCAAACCCGTCGCAAGGCGGGGGCGCAAAGCTACGGGCCTGAAGTTTCCCCTGTTCACCCACAAAACTCCAGGTCGCCGGGCTGCCGAAGGGATTGACTGGTCCGCACCTGTCCATCCCCAGTGTGCAGAGCACACTGCATCCCACTCGCTCCGATACCCATCGGAACCCCACGAACCCAACCTGCCCTTTTCCTCCCAGATTTCGGCCTTCGCCCGACCCTTTGCCGCAACCAAGGGATACCATGGATCCTGCCCGCCGCCAAGATAGTCGTTGTTCTTCTCTGGCGGTCTGCACAGCGCACGAGCCGCCATCAGCACACCTCACCAGCAGAAACTAGCCTTTTTGGCTCGCGCTGCCTATGCTGGCGGCAAAGCGATTCCCGCCATGAGGGAAACTCGCCAGGACCATTCCCAATGTCATCCGAGCGAGGGTTCTTTAGGGAGCCACCGATGTCCGCAGCACCAGAGACCATCCTGACAGGTACGGAGCGAAAGGGCTGGGCCAGCCTGCTTGATTTGAACGGCTACCAATGGTTTGTCTTCGTGGTGGCCGCTCTGGCGTGGATGGCGGACTGCATGGATCAGCAACTGTTTAATCTGGCACGGATGATGTCTTTGACGGATCTACTCGGCGGGGCTGAGGCGGATCGGGATGCGGTCACTCGCTGGGCCAGTCGGGCTACGTCGATCTTTCTGATTGGCTGGGCCACTGGCGGCCTGGTCTTCGGCATGTTCGGCGACCGGCTCGGTCGAGTCCGCACCCTGACGCTGACCATTCTGCTGTACTCGATCTTCACCGGTCTCAGCGCTTTATCGTTCGGACCGTATGACTATTGCCTTTACCGCTTTTTAACCGGTCTGGGGGTCGGTGGGGTATTCGCGGCAGCGGTCGCTCTCTTGGCCGAGACGATGCCCAATCATGCGCGTCCATTCACCCTGGGACTCATGCAAGCCCTGTCGGCCATCGGCAACATCACTGCTGCCTTGTTGTTCATCGCCCTGGGACTACTCGAACTCAACGGCCATCTCGATGCGCTCAAGGAGTATGGTTTGAGCGCTTGGCGGATTTTGTTTCTCATCGGCATTTTGCCAGCGGGCCTGGTCATTCTGATCCAACGTCGCTTGCAAGAACCGGAAAGCTGGCGGGCGGCCAAGGCGGCGGCAGATGAAGGACTGGGCAAGAAACTCGGCTCCTATCTCGAGCTGTTCGGGGGGGGATGGGTAACCCGCCATGCCCTATTGGGGATGCTCCTGGCGTTTGTCGGCGTTGTGGGCCTATGGGGCATCGGTTTTTTCGCCATCGACCTGACGCAGCGCATCTCGAACAGCGCTTTTGCTTCCGAGGCAGAAGCTCTGGGACTCGAAGGGGTGGAACAGCAGCGATACATCGCCGGGCAGCGAATTATTTGGGCGGGTATGACGTCGCTGGCCATCAATGTGGGGGCCTTCCTGGGCATGTCCTCGTTCTCCTGGCTTGCCGCACGCATCGGCCGACGCCCCTCCTTCACCATCACCTTCTTGGCCGCCTCCGGCAGTGTTGCTCTCGTCTTTACCCAGATGCAAACCCGCTCCGACATTCTCTGGATGAATGTGCTAATGGGCTTCTGCCTGCTCGCGCTCTTCGGCGGGTACGCGATTTATCTACCGGAGCTATTCCCCACGCGCTTGCGGGCGACCGGCACCAGTTTCTGTTACAACGTCGGGCGTTTCATCGCCGCTAGCGGGCCGCTCATGCTGGGCTTGCTCACCACGGAAGTCTTCGCACATACCGCCGAGGGAGGACTTTACCCTGATCGTCCCTTCCGTTACGCCGGCCTCACCATGTGCAGCATCTTCCTGCTGGGTCTGCTCGTCCTACCGTTTTTGCCGGAAACCAAGGACAAACCTTTACCGGAGTAAACTGCAAGGCGCAGGGAACCGCTCCTGGCTCACCTGTCCTTTCATTCCCCCAATAGATAATTCCCCTTCAGAGGCACGGATATGATAACAGAAGAAAGGGGAACCGCTTTCCGTGCGGACAAGGTGCTTGTTTCCGTCCTACACAGCGGAACTTGGATAGTGAAACGAAACTCGAGGTCCCAGGAGGAAGCGATCGGTGGCGGTCACCATTTATGGCCGTTCTGTCCCATGTCTGAAGCTGCCCCCCACCCCCGATTGGCTTCAGCGGCACGGCGGCGAGTTGCGTCCGGATTTGAACCCGCAGGCGGCGGAAGTGTGGCTCGACGGCCAGCCGCTCTATCGTCTGGAAGTCCGGCCGGCGTGGGACCGTTATAGTTGTGCCGTGGTGGACATGACCAATGGCCAACGCCTGGACGATCCCCACAGTGTCTATCCCACAGCGGACGAAGCCCTCCGCGGCGGCCTGGAACAACTACGGACACGTCTGGGCTGGTGAAGAACCCCTGGAACCGAGCGGGCTGCACCCCGAAACCGAGGGGCGGAATCCTAAAATCAAGCAATCCTGAGGAGAACAGGTCGTGGAACCAATGGCTTATCCTGCCTCTTGGCCCGCTGGGCATAGGCAGGAGCACTGCGACTGCCTTCAGGCGATGCGCAACTGCTGGCGGAGGGTTGCCACATCGATGTACCGGATCCCTAAGCGGAGGGCTTCGAGGCGGGTCTGCTGCTGGTACAATCCGGCCTGCGGCACGTCAATCCCGGCACTGGCATCCTCGACTAGAAATACCTCGAACCCCTCCTGCCGCAGGTCTCGCGCCGTGAAGTAGCAGCAGATATTCAAGGCCAGGCCGCAGATGACGGCGGTAGTGATTCGTTGGGCGCGGAGCAGGGCCGCAAAGCCCGGATGCTGAGCTGTAACGGCGTAAGCATCGCGATCGGCTTCATATCCCTTTCGCCAGATGGTGTGGAAGCGTTCGGTCATGAGTCCCGGCAGAAATTCCGCCCCGCGCGTCCCCTGCACGCAATGTGGCGGATAGAGATTGTCTCGCTGCCCGATAAAGGAGCAGTGATTCGGCGGATGCCAATCCTGCGTGGCATCGATGCGTGCAAAGGGCATAGCCAGCAAGGCGTTGACCGCCCCCACAATCCTCGCTCCGCCGGGAATCGGCAACTCCTCTGGGCACAGCTCGGTGAAACCCTGTTGCGCATCGACCACGATGAGGGTCGTTTGCGAGGCTAGCATCGAGGAACCTCCGAGAAACGCTGCACTGGCTCCGATACTCCCTCCGCAGGCGAAGGGCAAGGGCCGCGCGGGAACAAGGAAGTGAAAACATCATCCTTGCAGAAGAAAGAGGCACCTCGGCAGAAGAAGGAAGCTACAGGAGTGCTCGCACCAGGCGGGGAATGATATGATGGAAGGAAGCCCTTGGGGCGGGAGGCGGAAGTATGCCGCAACAGCCACCCTTGAGCAAAGCGATCCAGGATTATTTGAAAGCGATCCACCGATTAGGCGGTGCGCAGCGCCAGGTAGCGCCGACGCAGATCGCCCAGGCGCTGAAGGTGAAAGGGCCATCGGTTACGGGTATGCTCAAGCGTCTGGCGGAAGGGGGGTGGATCGAGTATCAGCCATCGCGGGGAGCACGCCTGACACGAGCTGGGGTCATGGCCGCCCGTCGGGTGATCCGCCGGCACCGCCTGGTGGAACTGTTTCTCACCCAGGTTCTGGGTTTGGATTGGAGTGAGGTGGATGCCGAGGCGGAAGCGCTGGAGCACGCCATTTCCCCGCGGCTGGAGCAAGCATTGGCCGCGTACTTGGGGGAGCCAGTCGAGGACCCACACGGCCATCCGATCCCTTCCCGGACCGGCTCACTCCGACGCCGCCGCCTAAAGCCACTGCCCGCCTTCCGTGTCGGTCAAACGGTGATCATCCGCGAAGTGCAGGACGACAACCCGGCCCGGCTACGCCACTGGCGGGAATTGGGGTTGGTTCCCGGTGCCCTCGTTCAGGTTCTGGGTTATCACGAATTGGAGGATGTTTACGAACTGCAAGTCGGAGAGCGGCGCCTGCGCTTGGGGCGGCTCCCCCTGAGCGGCCTGCATGGCCAGTTGTGGACCTCTCCGCGATCGGCCCCTGCTTCGCTCCGCCTCCAAACACCTCCTCCCTCCTCTTCCGATGGCCAGAGTTAACCCTCTTGCTGGCCCCAAACCAGGAAAGGCACACGAGGAGGACGTAGACGAGTTGACGTCACGCTTGAGCTGAACCCAATTCTGGCCTTCCGCCAATTCTTGGCTGACAGCGCAAGGCGTACCACCGGCTGCGAGCAGCTAGAGATGCTGAAGGGCTGTTTTCGCTCTCGCCGGATTTGACACCGCGGGCGGGCGCACTAGGGTTGCATCAGGAATTCGCCCCAGGGGGCGATCACACTGCAACAACCCCTGACGCTCAGGA
>Ga0101945_1002121_pt1 | contig 15268 bp, 10 predicted proteins | sample DewCreD2012metaG_2_FD_75246 | JGI IMG/M metagenome (GOLD analysis project Ga0101945, IMG submission 75246) | Hot spring sediment bacterial and archeal communities from British Columbia, Canada, to study Microbial Dark Matter (Phase II) - Dewar... ... | reverse complement strand
GTAAGCCCCCCGTAATTACACGAACGCGATTGCAACGGCGTGCGCCAACGCACCGGTCGGCAGTCTGCCGAACGATTGCGGAAGCGCGTGTGCAAGTACGTCTCCAGAACCACGGCGGGCTGATGCCCGCCGCTCCTGATCCCGGGCGCGATGGCGAGGTGCGAATGTCTGGTGAATCGTTGTTGCGGAGTCGCTACCGCAACACACGGCGGGCTTACACGCGCCGCTCCTGATGCTGTGTGAATGCGCGCCTACTTGCGGTTTGCGATTTTCCTTGCGTGTGCGTCCTCGAGCCACGGCGGGCTGACGCGTGCCGCTCCTGTGCATGTGCGTTTGTACATCGTAAAAGTCGCAATTTCGCCGGTGGACGAACGCACGCGGGACCAAGAGCGGGGGGCGTAAGCCCCCCGTGGTTCGGGAACCGCGCCTGCGAGGAAGATTTCGCACACGTTCGCACGGCACGATCGGACGCGCGCGGGACCAAGAGCGGGGAGCGTCAGCCCCCGTGGATCACGGTGACGTGCTCGCAATGACGATGTCCGATACGCGGGAGACTGCCGACGCTGCATCGGCGGACCGCATCGCAATCACGGTAGCCGCAGCCACGGCAGGCTGACGCCCGCCGCTCCTGTTCCCGGGCGCGATGACGAGGTGCGAATGTCTGGTGGATCGTCGTTGCAGAGTCGCTACCGCAATCAGGGCGGGCTGACGCCCGCCGCTCCTGGGTTGAGCGAAGTGGTGCGTGCGTTGAGCGAACTGTTTCACCATGCCGTTTGGTCAGCCGGATTGGTTGATTTTGCAGGCCCAATCGGGGTTTTGCAACGGCTTCGATGAGGATGAGTCAGCGGCTTCAGCGCAATAACAGCAGGCCGAGCATAAAACCGACCAGTGCAAACACCAGTAATAACAGCCAGGTGCCGAGATCGGTCGCGCGTCGGACAGGAGATTTCCTGGCGGCGGTGGCGGATTTCGGTGCCTGCAGTGGCGGAACCGGAGCTGCACCAGCCGGTGAGTGGGCACCCGCCGCTTGGGTGTGGCCCGGAGGACTTGCGCCGCCCGTTTCTGCCCCTGGTGTTTTGCCTTGCTCCTTGGGGGCATTGGCTGCCGATGCGGCAGGCTGCACGCGACCGAGCTTGGCTTGTGTGCCGACCGCTGCCACCGCCGGACCAGGGCCTGACGGCGCCGCCTCCTGGACTGGGCCGGGGCGATCCCTGTCCGGGTCGGCAACCCGCATGGTTTGCTTGAGGGCCTGCTGAGTAGCCCGCGGTAGCGAGAGAGCACCCGGCTGAATTACCAGGTCGCGGAGTTCCGCCAGTTCGCGCAAGGGATGAAACGGTCCTTCGGCACAAAAACCCGCCTGCACCTTGTCCAGCGGGCCACACTTCCCCTCTTGCAAAGCCCGGCGAATAGCGGACAGGGAACCTTTCCGCGTCACCAGATGCCCTTCGAGCGTCGCGAAGAATACGAACCACTCCTCGGCAGTCGGCAACGGGCGGAACCGATCCTCGACTTCTTCCACTCGCCTTCCCAGCAGGTCTTCCACGAACTCGCGGACATCGGCAGGTCGGCGATCCGGGGCGGCACTCATGGCGCGACGAATAGCCCAATCCACACGCTCACTCAAATCCGGCCGCAGTTGCCGTGGTGCAGGCAAGTCGTTATTGATTTTGCGAATCCAGGCGTCGAGCGGCGTGCAGGATCGGAAGGGCAACTGCCCGGTTACCAGCATGTACAGGGTTGCTCCCAGCGAGTAGATGTCGCAGCGAACATCGGCTTTCTTGGCATTGCGGAACTGTTCCGGGGCCATGAAGTGCGGCGTGCCGAGACCGCGACCCGTGCGGGTCAGGTTGAGGTCGGCATCCAGGTCTTTCACCAGCCCCAGGTCGGCCAGTTTCGCTCGCCCCTGGCTATCCACCAGAATATTGTCCGGCTTGACATCGCGGTGAATGATCCCCTGTTGATGGGCGCGATGCAGCCCCTGAGCGACCTGGACGATGTAGTCGACGGCCTCGGTTTCCGGCAGTCGGCCTAACCGTTCTACCCGCTGACCGAGCGATTCGCCATCCACCAGCTCCATGACCAGGTAGGGCACCTTGCCATGCCGACCCAGTTCGATCGCCCGCACGATATTCGGATGCACCAGCCGACTGGCCGCCCGAAACTCCTGTTCGAACCGCTGCAATAACACCGGGTTGCTCGCCATGGCTGCCGGCAACACCTTCAAGGCCACCAGCTCGCCACTTTCCCGGTGCCGGGCGCGATACACGGTTCCCATGCCCCCCTCGGCAATCAGGGCGAGGATTTCATACGGCCCGATTTCCTTCAGTTCGAGCTTACTGGTGGCCATGGGTCGTGTGCACACCCCAGCGAGCGGATGCTCACCGTTCTGAGACGATACTCCGCGCAATCAAGTGTAGTCCATAATTGCCGACGGCGAAAGGATTAGGCTGCCAGCCAGGCCCGATCGAGCGTTTGCTGAACCACTTGCAGGGCAGCGGCAACGACCGGAGCAAGCTCGCCGTCGGTGCGCAAAATTCGGGTTTGCCGTTCGGTTGCTGGCGAGAGTGCCTGCCAAGTTCGGGCCAACTCTTCATAGATAGCCCAGTTGGCATCGGAAACGTCGCCGTGGCGTTGTCGGAGCCGTTCGCGAACCACAGCGGGATCTGCCTGGCAAAGCAAGAAAACTGCCGGCACTGCCCACCGCCACGCCAATTCCAGGAACTGCTGGCGGTGCTGCTCTTGGACAAATGTCGCATCCACGACCACGCGGCGACCGGCGGACAGCAGGGACTCGGCGCGGGCAAGTAGTTCGGCGTAAGTGCGCTGCGTCCAGTCCGGCGTGTAAATGCCCTGACGGAATTTTGCTTCGGCTGAAACCGTGGGAAAAAGCCCAGCCAACTCCTTGCGGACAGTGTCGCTGCGTAGCCAGACGGCGTGACAGCGTTCGGCCAGAGCTTTGGCCAGCGACGATTTGCCGACCCCAGGCAACCCGCCGACCAGGATCAGGATCGGCCTGCGGTCCGGGTGTTCCAGCACCTGCCAGGCCAGCATCCAGTACCGCCGCGCTTCCGCGCAGGCACGCTGCCGCGAATCAGGAGGAACTTCCGGCTCGTCGGCCAGAAGACTGCGCACTTTGCCTCGCACCGCTGCTCGATAGCTGACATACCAGCTCAGCAACTCGCGTCCGGCAACATTACCGCTCGTGTCAAAATAACTGTCGGCGAATACCCGTGCCAGGTCGGCTCGACCCTCATACAGCAAATCCATCACTACAAACGCCATGTCCGCTACCGGGTCGGCGTAGCGGAAGCTATCGTTGAATTCCACGCAATCAATGATAGCGATATCCTCGGGCGGCGATTTGTCGGGGAAAAGATAGATATGCTCCAGCCGCATGTCGCCGTGGGTATCGCAGGGAATACCCTGGGCAACACGCTCGTCCAGGCGTGGCCGTAACTTTTCCAACGTAATCTCGTACAGTTCCTGCAATCGGTGCCAGACCAGTTCGCTGATGGTCCGGCCGATTTGTTGCTGGCCGACTTGCAGGTTGTCGCGACAGAGTTGGGCGATGGCCTCGGCACGAGCATAACGGGCAATTTCGGGGCTACGCTCGGCTTCGGCATGAAAGCGGGCGATCCGCTCGGCCAGCCGAGTCAAAATAGTCGGCTCGACGGCACCATGCTGCACCTGCCATTCCAGGGTCGCCTGGTCGGGCAACCGTACCATTTTCACCGCCCATTCGACGACCGGCCCGGACTCCTCCAGCTCCAGGCCGTGTTCGGTTTCCGCAATCGGAACCACTCCGCGATACACTTGCGGTGCTAGTCGCCGATTCAGCACCAGCTCCCGCTCGCAATAATATCGTCTCTTTTCCAGAGTGCTGAAGTCCACAAAACTGAAAGCGACCGGTTTCTTGATTTTGTACGCCCACGGCCCGGCCAGAAAAACTACCGAAATGTGCGTCTGCCGCACTTCCACCTGATCCACCGCAAACGGATAAGCTCTCGGCCAGGTAAGGGCCGCAATCAGTTCCTTCAGCTCCATCGTTTGCTACCCTGTTGAATTGGACATGGCGAGGGGTTCTGCCGTGCATTCCTGCAGCATCGCTCGGCTGGCCGCGGCGGGCCTGCGTCGCCGTCGCCCCTGCACTGAACAAACTACGCAGAATGACGGTATCCCGCCAACCCGAAACTCGTTTCCAAACGTCATGTTCGCCACGACATGGAAAGATTTTCGCAACATCTTCGTGGTCTTGCAACCGTCGCCGTCAGATTTTCGAAGGCGAGAGGCTCGCCGCTTCCGCTTGCACTCGCTCCAATCAAGCCAGAAAACAACGGCGGATAGCATCAGCCCCGTCCTGCTGAGGAAACAAAACTGTACGCAGCGGAATACCCCCCTGCCCAGTCGCAATTCCGTTGGCGGGCGAATGGCGCGCGAAACAAGAGCGGGGGGCGTCAGCCCGCCGTGGTTTCACTACCGCGGTGGCACCGACGTTCGTCGGCACACCGGCGACAGTCTCGCGAACAATCGCGGAGTCGCCCCGACAAGTGCGTTGCCTGTTCACCACGGCGGGCTAACGCGCGCCGTTCCTGACTTTGCACGAAGCCGCGCTTGCGTGCGATTCGCGAGTTCCCCTGCATGCGCAGCATCGCCACACGGCGGGCTCACGCCGCTCCTGTGCATGTGCGTTTGTACATCGTAAAAGTCGCAATTCCGTCGGCGGGCGAATGGCGCGCGAAACAAGAGCGGGGGGCGTCAGCCCCCCGTGGTTGCGGCAACGCACCATCGGGGCTATGCGAATTCGATACAGCGGACAACGCCCATCAAGAGCGGGGGCGTAAGCCCCCGTGGTTGCGGCAACGCGACTGCAACGGTGTTCGCTGACACACGGTAGGCAGTCTGCTGAGCAATCACGGCCACGCCTTTGCAATCGCGTTTCCCGACGTACGGCGGGCTGACGTGTGCCGCTCCTCGTGCGTGTGCGTTTGTGCATCGCAAAATTCGCAATTCCGTCGGCGGGCGAATGGCGCGCGAAACAAGAGCGGGGGGCGTAAGCCCGCCGTGGTTTCACTACCGCGATGGCACCGGCGTTCGTCGGCACACCGGCGACAGTCTCGCGAACAATCGCGGAGTCGCCCCGACAAGTGCGTTGCCTGTTCACCACGGCGGGCTAACGCGCGCCGTTCCTGACTTTGCACGAAGCCGCGCTTGCGTGCGATTCGCGAGTTCCCCTGCATGCGCGGTATCGCCACACGGCGGGCTCACGCCGCTCCTGTGCATGTGCGTTTGTACATCGTAAAAGTCGCAATTCCGTCGGCGGGCGAATGGCGCGCGAAACAAGAGCGGGGGGCGTCAGCCCCCCGTGGTTGCGGCAAAGCACCATCGGGGCTATGCGAATTCGATACAGCGGACAACGCCCATCAAGAGCGGGGGCGTAAGCCCCCGTGGTTGCGGCAACGCGACTGCAACGGTGTTCGCTGACACACGGTAGGCAGTCTGCTGAGCAATCACGGCCACGCCTTTGCAATCGCGTTTCCCGACGTACGGCGGGCTGACGTGTGCCGCTCCTCGTGCGTGTGCGTTTGTGCATCGCAAAATTCGCAATTCCGTCGGCGGGCGAATGGCGCGCGAAACAAGAGCGGGGGGCGTAAGCCCGCCGTGGTTTCACTACCGCGATGGCACCGGCGTTCGTCGGCACACCGGCGACAGTCTCGCGAACAATCGCGGAGTCGCCCCGACAAGTGCGTTGCCTGTTCACCACGGCGGGCTAACGCGCGCCGTTCCTGACTTTGCACGAAGCCGCGCCTGCGTGCGATTCGGGAGTTCCTCTGCATGCGCGGCATCGCCACACGGCGGGCTCACACCCGCCGCTCCTGGCACCATCCATATCGCCGTTCGGAGCATGATTACACACCGGTGATGTGGTAGCGGGGCCGGGTAGTTGGGACTTGAGCGAGGTTTAGTCCTCCTGGTGCGGATTTTCCTTCATCCGTTTAGCGAGCACCTTGATCGTGTAGCCTCCGACTAAATCGCCCTGGGGGTCGAGATAAACCCAGTCATTCAGGTCAGCCACGTTGGCCTGGATACGGTCACCTTCCTCCAGGTCTTTCAAAGAAACCGGTTCATTAGCCAGTCGGCCGAAGATGCGGTCGTTTTCTATCGCCTCTACTAACACCCAGATGAATTCGACATCCTTCCCAGTACCCAGAGGTACTTTTACGGCAAAACCACTGCCTTTTTGAGTTTCGAAGGCGGCTACGAACTGCGGCCAGGTCTGCCGCGCTGTTTCTTGAGCCTGGAGCATTTCCGGATCGTCCGATTCGACGCGAACGACAGGCACTTCCCAAGTTTCCTCAAGAGCCGCAAGCGGGTCGTCGGCTCTCAGGGCGGCGATTGTCTTTTCGGTCACGGCATACATTCGCTGGAATTCGGGCAGATAGAGCAACAAGGTCCCGGCCGGCATCAGTTCAGCAAAGAGTCGGCCGAGCATCCGATAATGGTGCTGCTCACCGCGTTGCGGCCGTTCATGTTCTTCGCGAAACAGCAAGTCGCACGAGAACCACGCCGTGTGTTCCCTAAACAACTTCTGCAGCCGTAAGTCGGGCAACGTCGCGGCCGTTTCTTCCACGTTGGGTACATACGGAACGTTTATAACGTTGACCAGGACTAAACCGTCGGGTCTATAGATCATAAACCGTCCCGTATTGGCATCGCCCACGACGAAGCCGTCTTTTCCCGCGTCGCCAATTCCTATCTCCAGACCCCATGCTTTCCGAGCCGCTTCAGCCAGTTTGTCTTCCGAGAGACGCATCGGTCTGGGCAACAGACCAACGATAGCTAACAAAAGCGTTTCTTCTTCATCGTCGCTCTGGTCAGACTCATTTTCCCCTTCTATTTCGTCGGGAAACCAGGATGATTCGGACATGGCTGGGAGCTCCTTGGTGAAGCAGGTTTGCCGATATGGTAGCGGTGTTGGCCTTCCGGGCATAGTTTAGTAATCGTTGCGTCGCTAGGCAAGAGTCCCCGTAACGATTTTGGCAAAAACTAAGCACCGGCCATGTTCGAGCACTAACGTGCCTAGCGTGTGACACGCTGGCCAAACGAACATCCGGCATCTGCATTGCCAGCACAGTGCGAGAAAGGCAAAACCTTGCCGCCTGGTGCTTCACCGGCAAGGGCGCTAGGTCGGTCTGATGCGGTTGGCGTTTTGGTTACGCTCTGTGTTGCGTCAGCCGCCCCGTACAATATGTGGGAACCAGCTCGCTCACTTGGCAAACCAAGGTGAGCGACCGCTGGGTCGCAAAGGCGATTAGTAGGACCAATTGCATTCCGACTCGAATCGGTGCCCAGCGTGATTGTGGAAGTACCGGTGGTCCGGCCAACGCGTGTGGCGGATATTGTCCAGCCAGCACCGGAATGCTTGCCGCGTCGCCGTGCCCGTGTGGTAGCGGTGATGCCTGCGTACAATGCGTCGGCCACTTTGGCGGCCACCCTGGCGGATATTCCGCCCGGCTCGGTGGACGATATTCTCCTGGTGGACGATGCCAGTCGGGATGGCACGGTGGCGCTGGCTCGCGAACTCGGCCTGCGGGTTATCGTTCATGAGCGAAACCGGGGTTACGGTGCCAATCAAAAGACCTGCTATCGTTACGCCTTGCAAGCAGGGGCCGACATCGTCGTCATGATTCATCCCGATTACCAGTACGACAGCCGCGTCATTCCGCACGCGGTGGCATTCGTCGAACTGGGCATTTGCGACATCGTGCTGGGCAATCGCATTCGCTCTCGCCGTGAAGCTCTGGCCGGCGGCATGCCCTGGTGGAAGTATCTCGCCAACCGTTTCCTCACCGCCGTCGAAAATTTCGCTCTGGGGCAGAATCTCGGCGACTTTCACAGCGGTTTCCGCGTTTATCGCCGGGAAGTGCTCGAAACCATCCCGTTTGAACGCAACTCGGACGATTTCGTCTTCGACACGCAGTTTCTGGTACAGGCGGTGTATTTTGGATTCCGATTGGGCGAAATACCCATGCCGGTTCGGTATTTTCCCGAGGCCAGCAGCATCAATTTTCGGCGGAGCGTTCGCTACGGGTTGGGCACGCTGGCGACCGTGGGCGAATACTGGCTCCATCGGTTCTGCCTGCGCCGGTCGCCGTTGTTTCTGCCGGCCAACAGGGAAAGCCCGTAGGGATTAGCAAACCGGATCCGCCAGCCAGGAGTTCGATTCCAGGGCTACGAGCTGGCTGCTGGCGCAGTAGTCTCTGGTTGCAATAACGCCAGGGGTCGGAACAAGATGTGGACAGGAACACGAAATCCCGGCAGTACCTCTTCCCCATCCAGTTCGTCGGTTTCCGGCAGGATCACTCCACGCCGACCCGGACGATACACCTGCACCAGCCGTGCCTCCGGGTCTATCACCCACAACAATCGCACAGCGACACGAAGATAATCACGGATGCGGCGACTGACCTCGCGTACCAGGTCGGTCGGGGAAAGCACTTCCACGACCAGGTCGGGAGCAATGCGAATGTGTCCTTCGGCGAGAGCGGGAGTGATACGATCGCGGGCGATGAAGGAGATGTCGGGCTTGCGTACCTTGTTCGGCTCATCGGGAAAACACTGGTAACCCTGATCGGCAGCTAACACCAAACCCGCTTGGTGATCGCGAACGAAGTTGTTCAAATGTGCCAGCACTTCGGCAACCACAGCGGAAGAGGTCGCGGCCATACTTTTCTCCACCAGTCTGCCGTTGACCAATTCGTAACGGTGGTCTCTGGACAGGAGGAGCAGGTCTTCCGGAGTTGGTCGCGGTCTGTCCAATAGCGCAGTCATGGCGCTACACCTCCGGGAAAGTCGCCGACTGGTGCCAGCCACTGGCGATACGCTTTGCGGCTGGCTAACTGGGTGTATGTCCGTTAGCCGTCAGTTTTGTGAAGCCTGTGCCGATGGAGCCTCGAATTTCGGCAGGTATTTCTTGAGAAGCACCTGTACTTTTTCCGTCGGCTGGGCACCGACGCTGAGCCAGTAACGCACGCGGTCGGCTTTCAGGACGACTTTCTTTTCCTCGTCTTTAGCCAGCGGGTCATAGGTGCCGAGTTCCTCGATGGCTCGGCCATCGCGTGGCATGCGGGAATCGGTGGCGACGATACGGAAGAACCAGCGATGTTTACGTCCCAGTTTTTTCAAGCGAATTCGCACCATAGGCTCACTTCCTCTCTTGTCCGTGTCTTTGGGCTGGGTTTGGCGTGGTCAGCCAGGGCAAGTCCGGGTTTGGTCGCGGCAATCAAGATTGTACGGAACCAGGTGTCGCAGAATCAATTGCAATGGCCAGAAAGTGGGGATAAGTCGGCGGTGTACCATACCACCGGCTCTGCCTGCCGGCTGACTCGGCCCGCTTTAGAAATGTGCCCCTGCCGCCATCCTGGCCGTTTGCGCGATACGGAGGTGACTCGAAGCGGGTTTTGTAAGACTCAGCAAGGTCACCCTGGCCCCTCGCTCGACCGGAGAATAAGTCCTCAGGAACCCTGCCTACCGACGCCAAGCCATCGGTGGGGCGGAGGTGTCGGCGGCATGCGAATGACGATGTCGTCGCCCCTGGGGTTATCCTCGTAAGTGCGGCCACCATCGTCCTGACCGTTAGGCCCGACGCTGTAAAGCACATAGCCCGTTCCACTGCGGCGGTAGATCGGCGGTTTACCGGAAAAAATGTCCGGTTCGATGCGGGGCAAGAATTGCGGCACCAGTTGCTCTAACCGCTCGGGATACTTGCCGACCTGGTCGCGATACCTGGCCAGCGCAAAGACCACATCCACTAGTCGCTCGAACTCTTCAATGCGGTCGTAAGGGAACGTAAGCCGCCAGGGTATGTGCACACAAGAACGACCCAGCAAACGCAGCGCCAGGGCCCGAGCGGCGGATTGGCCTTGCCCAGCGCGAACGGAGTCGAGCAACGTTTGCCAGCAGAAATCCTTTTCTCCGACCTTGGCCGCCTTGGCAGCCTGGAGCATGTCCGCTTCGAGTTGGTCGAGGCACTTTTTACGCTGTAGCGGGTCGGATATCCGCACCGCTTCGATATAGCGATCGACCCAGTGGTTGACCGTGCGCAAGACCTCTTCCCAGTCCAGGGCACTGCGCAGCATCGCCAGTTCTTCTGCCGTGGGTGTCGGCAGAGAGAACTCGCCCTCGGTAAGCCCTAACAATTCCAGGTCTTCGCCGCGGTGGATGGCCTGCACCAGGTCTAGAAGCGTGAGGCGGAGCATCGGCTGCATGGTTTCGGTGAGTGTGCGCCTGGAAGAAACTTGCCGCCATTGCTGTTGCAGGCGTTGCCAGGTAGCAGCGTCCAATGGAGCGGCAGTGATATAGCGCGTCATGGCCAGGGCCACCTGACTCTCGATGGCCATGCCCATATTAGGACTCCAGGATGATGATGGCCTGGCGTTTAGCTGAACCCAGCCGTTTGGCGGCTAGCAAGTCGTTCCAGGCCAGCTGATATAGACCGTGTTGGGTGCGTAACATGGCTCTGGCCAGGTAGGCGGAGGCCAATTCGCGACAGGCCCAGAGGTCGGGCACCTGCGAGCCGTGCAGCTTCTCCGACGCTATCAGTGGCCGGAAGCAGCGAGGCCGCCGGAGCCCAGGTTCCAGCTGCTCCAGGAATTTGTCATTGTGTCGCAACCACAGCGTGACCAGCGGGTAATCATCGGCTGACCAGGGATATATAGACGCCGCACCCCGCTGCCACTCTGCCTGCGAGGCCGTCTGTGGCGGTAGCTTCTCCACTTGCGTCAGGTAGGCGTAGAGCGGTCGGAAATACTCCCCGTCGGCCGGCAACGGCTCAATCCCCAGGGCCTGGAAGAAAGAATTCGGTAGCGCCATTCCGCCTTCCGGAGATGGCCCCAGCACGGTGATGATTGAGACGTAGGCATTTTCTTCGGGCTTGACCCCTTTGCCGAAATAGGCATTCAACGCCGACGCGTAATCCACGTAGCCGTCTTTGTCGAGCGGCTCGGTGAAACATGTCGTGTCGCGACCCAGCTTCAGCCTGGGTTTGATCGGATTGGCAGCTTGCGGTGACTGGGGCGTTGCCGGCGGCCAACCGATGCCGACTGCCAGCCAGACCAGCGTCGCCAGAACCAACACCCGAGCGCTTGTCGGACGATGCAACTTATTTCTCCCGAGCATGACCGCTCCTCCGTACAGCGTGGGGCTCGCCTCCAGGGTGCCGGCTGGGGAACCAACCCACGCTCGCATGTCTGATTCTTCTCCTTAGACGTATTTCTTTGCTCGTTCTGCTGCCGACTCTGTAAGGGCAAAATCCCGGGGCGGCGAAGCCGCCAGCCGGACCGAATGGTTCTTCAGCTCCCGACCTGGGAAGGCTTGCGAACTGGAGGTGTCGGCGGCATGCGAATGACGATGTCGTCGCCCCTGGGGTTATCCTCGTAAGTGCGGCCACCATCGTCCTGACCGTTAGGCCCGACGCTGTAAAGCACATAGCCCGTTCCACTGCGGCGGTAGATCGGCGGTTTACCGGAAAAAATGTCCGGTTCGATGCGGGGCAAGAATTGCGGCACCAGTTGCTCTAACCGCTCGGGATACTTGCCGACCTGGTCGCGATACCTGGCCAGCGCGAATGCTACGTCCATAAGGCGTTCGGACTCTTCCAGGCGGTCGAATGCCCCGGCAATTCGCCGATGCACCTCTGTCATCGAGGAGAAGAGTTCTAACCCCCATTGCCGAGCCGCTGCCTGACCCTGCCCGGCAAGGATTTGCGCCATGATCGGAAGCCAGGAAAACTTTTCTGTCGCGGCTCTCGCTGGTTCGCCGGCACGCTGGACCTCAGCATCGAGCTCATCCAGCCGCTTGTTCCGCTGCAAGCGGTCGCGCTCCCGCAATACTTCTTCAAAGCGATCACACCAGCGGTTGAGCGTCCGCAACGCTTCCTCCCAATCCAGCCCAGCACGCAGGATGGCGTGTTCCAGCGGCGTAAGGGGAGCAACAGGGCCGCCGAGTTGTGCCAGGAAGTCTAAACTCTCGCCTCGATGTATCAGCTGAACCACCTCCAGATGAAACACTCGGTCGCACACGGCTACCCTTACCAGGTCGCCGGCAGGCGCGGGAATGCTTCGCCACTGCTGCTGCAAGCGTTGCCAGGTGGCCGCATCCAGAGGAGCGGCGGCGAGGTAAGCGACCAGCGCCCGCGACGTTGCGCCCTGGATAGTTATCCCCACCAGCGCCTCGATGACGGTCGAACCTTGACCCACGAGTTGACCCAGGCGTTTGCTGGCCAGCAAATCGTCCCAGGCCTGTTGATATAAACCATGCCTCGTTCGCAACATCGCCCGCGCCAGATAAGCGTGACTCAAGGAACGAAACTTCTGCACATCCGGCAAAAGTTGCTCGTGAAGCCTTCCCGACGGAACCAGAGGTCGGAAATAGCGCGGACGCTGCATCTCCTGCTTCAGGCGATCGAGCCGGGCCTCGTAATGGCGCAACCACAGCGCGACCAGGGGGTAGTCATCGGCCTGCCAGGGATAGAAAATGGCCTGGACAAGCTGGTCATCGGCTCGCACTGCCACTTGCTGACCCACATTTTCCACCTGCGTCAAATAACGGAAAATCGGCAGGAAATAATCGCCCTCGACCGGCAACGGTGGGATGCCCAGCGCCTGGAAAAAGACGTTCGGCAAAGGTTGCCCTCCTTCCGGAGCTGGACCCAGCAAGTTGATCAGAGGCACGTAGGCATTCTCCTCCGCTTTGACCCCTTTGCCGAAATAGGCATTCAACGCCGACGCGTAATCCACGTAGCCGTCTTTGTCGAGCGGCTCGGTGAAAAATGTCGTGTCGCGACCCAGCGTAAATTTCGCTCGGGGTTTGGCCGTATCTTTCGGCGTGCCCGTCCAGCACGGTTCCGCCAAACACACTGCCAGCCAAGCCAAAGCAACCACCAGCCGCGACCAGCACCGACATGAGCAAGCTGCACTGAGCATGGAATACCCTCCGAACTGGACCACCGATTATTCGCCTGCAGACGGGTTTCGCCATTCCTGGACAGGCCGGCCCACCGTGGCGAATGTGTTTCCGTGCCATTGCATCCCCGCTAGCGTCATTAAATCCGAAACCGCCACGATTTTCAACCAGTTTTTCGTCCGCTCTATCCGCATTCTTCGCGACAGTATAGACGCCGACAGTTCGATAAACGACCGGGTCCCTTCGCCACAGCAGGAACGGTGCCAGTCTCATTGCCCGGCAATTGCCGTTGACGACCGCTCACGCGATTCGTCTGTCTCGTCCCCGCCACTGGCCGGGTTCAGGAGCAAGCCGTGAAACTGGCCGGGCGGGCTGCCGGACGTGCCAGCGACGATCGCGCTGACAAGGGAATGCGCCCTCTGACGGTGACCGAACCCCGTCAGGAGCGGCGGGCGTAAGCCCCCGTGGTGCGGAGAACGCGTTTGTAGGAGCAATGCCGCCAACATGCGGGAGACTGCCGTGTTTGCTGGGGAACACCGTTGCACGCGCGTTATCCGACCCACGGCGGGCTGACGCCCGCCGCTCTTGACGAACGTGCGTTTGTGCATCGCAAAAGTCGCAATTCCGCCGGTGGGCGAAGGCGCGCGAACGAGAGCGGGGGCGTAAGCCCCCCGTGGTTCGCGAAACGGGGCTTGGAAAGACGATTCGATTCCCGTTCACCGGCGACCGCCACAAGAGTGGCTGTTGATCACGTACATGCAACGGCCCTCCTCAGCACAACCTCGGTAGTTTCCCGCGCGATCCTGGTAGCGCCCCGCAATTGCGCTTGCAACAACCCACGGCGGGCTGACGCCCGCCGCTCTTGTGAACGTGCGTTCATGCATCGCAAAAGTCGCAATTTCACCGGCGGGCGAACACGCGCGAACAAGAGCGGGGGGCGTAAGCCCCCCCGTGGTTCGACAAACGGAAAGCCGACGACGTTACCACACACATTCCCGCACGGAAGCAGGCCCGGACGTCAGCCCCCGTGGTGCGTGAAACGGCGCTTCGAAAGACGATTTCGATTCCCGTTCACCGGCGACCGCCACAAGAGCGGGGGGCGTAAGCCCCCCGCGGTTCGCGGTAACGCATTTGCAAGGGCACTGCCGTGATCGTTCGGAAGACTGCCGACGCTGCGCCGGCGACCGCCGTTGCACGCGCGTTATCCAACCCACAGCGGGCTTACGCCCGCCGCTCTTGACGAACGTGCGTTTGTGCATCGCAAAAGTCGCAATTCCGCCGGGTGGGCAAACGTCGCGCGAACAAGAGCGGGGAGCGTAAGCCCCCCGTGGTTCGACAAACGGAAAGCCGACGACGTTACCGCACACATTTCCACGCGGGAGCAGGCCCGGACGTCAGCCCCCGTGGTGCGTGAAACGGCGCTTCGAAAGACGATTTCGATTCCCGTTCACCGGCGACCGCCACAAGAGCGGCGGGCGTAAGCCCCCCGTGGTTACACAAACGCGATTCCAACGGCGTGCGCCAACACGTCGGTCGGCAGTGTGCCGAACATTTGCGGAGGCGCTTGTGCAAGTGCGTCAGCGCGACGCACGGTGGGCTGACACCCGCCGCTCTTGGCGCGTGTCCGTTTGTGCATCGCAAAAGTCGCAATTCCGCCGGCAAACGTGCGCGTCGCAACGCGCAGGAGCGGGGGGCGTAAGCCCCCCGTGCGTTCGACAAACGGAAAGCCGACGACGTTACCGCACACATTTCCGTGCGGAAGCAGGCCCGGGCGTCAGCCCCCGTGGTGCGTGAAACGGCGCTTCGAAAGACGATTTCGATTCCCGTTCACCGGCGACCGCCACAAGAGCGGGGGGCGTAAGCCCCCCGTGGATCACGGTAGCGCGCTGCCAATGACGATGCCCCATACGCCGGAGACTGCCGACGCTGCGCCGGCGACCGCACGTGTACTACACAATCGCCGTTGCCAGTGCGATTCCCGAACCACGGCGAGCTCACGCCCGCCGCTCCTAATCCTCCGCGCGACGACCGCATGTGCAGTGAAGACCGCATGTGCCCATGTGCGGAATCGTGGTTGCCGGTGCGATTCACGAAGCACGGCAGGCTCACGCCCGCCGCTCCTGACGAACGTGCGTTCGTGCATCGCAAAAGTCGCAATTCCGCCGGCTGGGCGAACACGCGCGAACAAGAGCGGGGAGGGTAAGCCCCCCGTGGTTCGACAAACGGAAAGCCGACGACGTTACCACACACATTTCCGCGCGGGAGCAGGAGCGGGGGGTAAGCCCCCGTGGTTTGCGGAAGCCCATTC
>Ga0101945_1001390_pt2 | contig 15313 bp, 13 predicted proteins | sample DewCreD2012metaG_2_FD_75246 | JGI IMG/M metagenome (GOLD analysis project Ga0101945, IMG submission 75246) | Hot spring sediment bacterial and archeal communities from British Columbia, Canada, to study Microbial Dark Matter (Phase II) - Dewar... ... | reverse complement strand
TCCAAAAGGCGAGCGATCCGCGCAACCTCGATCCAGTCGATACCGCTACCGAGGATCATCCGGGGCACGCCTGGCAAGAGCGACACGTCGACGTATCGCACGGTGGAGTCTGCAAAGCCGCGTACGCCTTGCGACGCTCTGCGAGGAGGTACTGCTTCGAAACGTGGTGGTCGATGAAGTCCCAGGGCAGAAGTTCGTTTTCGTCGTAAGTCCGGTGAACGAACGATGCAGGATCCGGCAGGTTCCGGGCCCACGCGGGTCGGCCGGAGTCTCTACCCGACCAGGCACGAATCATCTGCCACCAATCTCCTTCAGCTTCGCGCACTGCCACGAGGAAGTGGGCGACGCGCCGGTCGCCCCGTGAAAGAAGCGTCTGATAGAACGCCTCGCGTGGCGACTCGTAGTCACAACGCACTCGCGGCAAGCGCTCCAGCGCGCGCTGCAAGAACCGAGCACGCTTCTTCAATTCCGGCAATGGCATCATTCCGTCCCACTGGAACGGGGTCCACGGCTTCGGAACGAACGGATTGGCCGACACTGTAATTCGGCCGACCCGCGAGCGTTGTCCGTTTTCGCTGCACAGCGTACCGCGAATTTTTTCCACCAATGCCACGATGGCCTCGACGTCCTCCCATTCTTCCGAGGGCAGGCCGAACATAAAGTAGAGCTTTAGGTCTGGTACTCCCTCCCCTACTAGCAAGCGTGCTGCACGCACGATGTCGTCCTCGGTGAGGTTCTTGTTGATGACCCGGCGCATGCGCTCCGAACCAGCCTCGGGCGCGACCGTTGCGCTCAGGTTCCCTCCCGCAGCCAAGGCACTAGCCAATTCCGGGGTGACACAATCCGCCTTCAAGGAGGACGGTGACAGCCGCGCGCCCGCAGCTGCGGCCACGCGCGCCAGACGCGCAACGCCAGGCACACTCGCCATCTCGGCGCCAATCAGCCCAACGGTGCGACGGTATTGTGAGCCTTCTCGCACCAAAGATTCGAGAACCGGAACCGAACGGTTCCGCAAGGGTCGATACATGTAGCCTGCCGCACAAAAGCGGCAGCCCCACTGACAGCCGCGACTCGCTTCGACCAGAAACATGTCCCCGAACACCGCATCTGGCGCAAGGACACGGGACGCTGTGGGGAAACGGTCTAAGTTCCACACGATCCGGCGCTCCACCCGAGGGGAGCCCGGACCCTTGTACTCCAGGCGCACGAGTTTCGGCCCGTCGTACTCGGGCTCGTAAAGCTGCGGCACATAACAACCGGCCACGCGACGGGCGGCCTCGAGGAGGAGCTCCGTGCGGTGGGCGAGGCGGCACTCTCCGAGCAAATCCACAAACTCGGGAAGCATCTCTTCGGCCTCTCCAATGAGGAACAAATCCACGAACGGGGCAATCGGCTCAGGATTCAAGAACACCGCGGGCCCACCAGCGATCACCAGCGGCCACCGCTCGTCCCGCTCGGTACTCCAAACGGGCAGTCCAGCAAGGTCGAGTAACGACAGGATGTTGACGTAGTCCGTCTCGAACGACACCGAGAATGCGACCACGTCGAATTCGCTCACACGGGTTCCGCTTTCCAACGATCGCAAGTCGCCCTTTCCAAGCCGGCTGTTCGGGGCATCCGGCAGAAAAGCGCGCTCGCAAACAACGCCGGGCGTGCGGTCGAGGATCTCGTACACCGCTTGGTAGCCCAAGTTCCCCATCGCCACGGCATACCGGTTCGGATACAGCAAGCAAATGCGCAGGTCTCCGGCGCGCTTTTTTGGGAACAGGCACACCTCGCGCGCAAGCGTCATGCCCGAGTCCCGCATCTGCGAAAACTTGCTCACGGCCGGTGCCAGGCCTCCATCCAGCCCGGCTATAGCCGCATTGCAAGCACGCGCAACCGCCAGTTAACCGCGGCTTCGCCGCAAAAAGGCAGGGATCGCTAAGTCGTCTTTCTCGGCGCTCTCTTCTTGCAGTACGTAAGGTTCATCCGTCCCCGCGTCGGCGCTTCCCGCACGGTCCATGGCAGCAGCCGCTGGCGGTTCGAGTCGTGGCTCGCCAGCCGAATCGTCCACAACCGTGCCGACAAACACTTTGCGCCTAGGCTCCCCGCGACCGTGCAAGGGTGTGACCACTTGGCGGGACACAGCCGCGTGGGCCACCTTTTGGGAAGCGAGTTTCGGAGCAGCGTCCTGGGGCTGCCTTGCGCTGTTCGCTGGCGCAAATCCCGTTGCAATCACGGTGATCCGCACTTCATCGCTTAGGGTTTCGTCGATCACCGCTCCGAAGATGATGTTGGCGTCTTCGTGGACACTCTCGCGGACCAAGTTGGCCGCGTTCTCTGCCTCGCCCAAGGTCAAGTCCGCGCTTCCCGTGATGTTAACCAACACATCCCGTGCCTCTTGGATGGCAACGCCCTCGAGCAACGGGCAGCTAATTGCAGCTTGCGCCGCACGCATGGCTCGGTCCTCGCCAGTCGCAGCAGCCGATCCCATCAAAGCAAGCCCTTTTTCTGCCATCACGGCGCGAACGTCGGCATAGTCTAAATTGATCAGCCCGTGCACGGTAACCAAGTCCGCAATTGCCCGGACTGCCTGGAGCAGCACTTCGTCCACCCTTCGAAACGCGTCAACAAAGCGCACGCCCTTATCCAGCACACTTGCAAGACGCTCGTTGGGAACGATCAACAACGCGTCCACGTGCTCTTGCAAAGCTTTGATGCCCTCCTCGGCCCGCGCCATCCGAAACGACGCTTCGAATGCAAACGGCTTTGTAACCACGCCAATCGTCAGCGCGCCCGACTCCTTGGCCACCTGCGCAACCACCGGAGCCGCCCCTGTACCGGTCCCGCCGCCCATGCCCGCCGTAAGGAACACAATGTCTGCACCGGCCAGGGCCTTTTTCAGCGCCTCGACCTCTTCCAGCGCGGCCTGGCGGCCAATTTCCGGGTTGCCTCCGGCGCCCAAACCACGCGTGAGTCGTGTGCCCAACGGAATTTTCGTCGGCGCAAGATTTGCGGCTAGATCTTGCAAGTCGGTGTTTGCAGCGAGGAACTCCACACCCTTCAGCCCGGACGCGATCATTGTGTTGATCGCATTTCCACCGCCGCCTCCAACGCCAATGACGCGAATCTTCGCGCCTACAAGCTCGTTCCGGTCACTGAGTTCACCATCCAACCCGATCATGTCGCCGCTCCTCCCATTTGGTAACGTTTGACCACGACCTGAACTTGCTTCTGCTCCTTTGCTCACGCCGGCTTCGTCACGCCCGCAAGGCGCTGACGAACTCCCGCAAATAACTTTTCACGACGCGGAACACGCGGTGCGCACTCGTTTGTGGGACAAGTTCCTCTCCCCGGGAACGAAGGTGAAAACGCAACAACCCAAGGGCCCCAGCGTAGATGCCGTCGAGTACCGCCGGAGGATCTTCCGATAGGTCGTCGCTCGCGAGCACGAGGTCCTTGGCGACGCGCACCTGCTGTCCGGTCACGCGCTGCACAAGCACGTCGAGTCCTGGAAGAGCTGCGCCGCCACCAGCGAGAACAACGCCGCAGTTGAGATATCGATCGGCCTCGACCTTCCGAACCTCTTCCCACACCAGCTGGACGATCTCTTCCACGCGGGCCTCGATCATCCACGCCAGCTCGCTTCGTGGTACGAGCCGTGGCGGCCGGCCCCCGACCCCAGGAACCTCCACACGTTCGTGTGCTCCAACGAGATCGCGCACTGCACAACCTTGGCTCACCTTCAAGTGCTCGGCCTCGTGAAAGGGCGTCTGCAAGCCATGGGCAACGTCCGATGTCACCACGGCTCCCCCGAGACCCAGCGAAAAGCTAAAGCGCGGCGCGCCACGGTCGAATACCAACACATCCGTGGTTCCCGCCCCGAAATCCAACAACGCGACTCCCAGTTCCTTTTCTTCTTGCGTGAGCACCGCCTCCGCGGTTGCCAGCGGAGCCCACACCAGGCCAACCACATCCAACCCCGCGCCTTGGCAGCAAGCCAGGACATTGTGTGCAGCGGTCACGGATGCCGTCACCACGTGCACGCGGGCCTCGAGCCGGATGCCCGACATCCCGGTCGGGTCGAGGATCCCTTCCTGTCCGTCTAACACGTAGTCTTGAGGCAGAACGTGCAGAACTTGGCGGTCATCCGGAAGCGCGAGCGCCCGAGCGGCCTCCAGCACACGCTCAACATCTTCTGGCCGCACCTCGCCTCGCTTGATGGCCACAACCCCGTGGCTATTGACGCTGCGCACGTGCGCCCCACCGATGGAAGCCACGACGCTGAGGATGCCACAATTGGCGCCAAGTTCCGCCTCGTGCACGGCTTGGACAATCGCCTCGGTGGTCGCCTTCAAGTTCACTACGGTTCCGCGGCGCTGCGCGGCCAGTAGGGGTGCACTACCGACGGTCCGCAAGGGCAGAAATCCGCGACCTAGGACGGCAAGATCATCGCCGTTCGATTTCCCCACAACCACCGCGACTTTTGCTGCACCCACATCGAGGCCGACTAAAAGTTCTTTTCGCCTTGCCATGCCCAATCCACGCCGTCTACCACCACGTCCTTGCGGAAGTGCCGCCTATCACATTTTCACGAAAAGAGCATCACCGGCCAGAAACTTCTTTTACGCCTCTGCGCGGCCAGTTCGGCGCTTTCCTCGACCTTTCGGCTGCGGCGCGGGCGAAGCAATTTTCACCACGGCCATGTTGGGCAGCGTCAGGTCGACTTGGAGCAACCGATCCGGCCGCGTCTCCCACGCGGCAAAAATGCGTGCGGAACGCTCGAGCTTTCGTTCGAAATTTCCCCAGCCGAGCACCACGGCTACGCGACTCCGCATGGGAATGGCGACGAGTCCGCGCCGGCCAATGTGGATCTGGGAGACGTCGTCGAAGCAGCGCAATCGCTCGCAGATGTGCAGCAATTTGAGGGCCCGGTGCACGTTCAGGGAAGACAATTCCTGCTGTGCGAATTCGTCGATGCCCGAAATCACGGGCAAATTCGGTGTCTCCCCCGGAAGGAGGGGCCCTAACACCTTTCCGGTGCGGTCGATGTACTGAAACGACCCGCGGCCCTGCAGCAGGGCTACGGGGCGCCGTTCGCGAACGTAGATCCGGAGACGCCGCGGAAACATGCGATGCACGCTCCCCCCACGGACCCACGGGTGTTGCACGAGGCGCTCGCGCAAGGCCTCAGGGTTCACGTCCCAAATGCTCGTTCCATCTTTCCACTGGATCCACGCCACGAGTTCCGCTCGCGACACCCGGCGGTTTCCTTCGAGTTCCAGGGAGTCCACGCGAAAGTACGGGTGCGTGCGCACGCTTCGCGCCAGCTCCGGGCCCCAGCGAACCGCAAGAGCAAGTACCATTGCACCTGCAACTAGAGCCAAGCCGCGGCGAGCTAGAGACCAGCTCCGCGAAACGCTGCGAGACCCACTGCGCGCCATCGGCCAATTTCTCATTCCCGCCACTCCCCGACCAATCGCACCTCTGGCTCGAGCTCCACGCCGAACTGTTCCCGTACACGCCGCTGCGCTTCCAGCATCAGCGCGCGGACATCCGCAGCTCTCGCACCCCCAAGGTTCACGATAAAGTTGGCGTGCTGCGTCGAGAACATCGCACCGCCAACACGGTACCCCTTGAGCCCTGCGGCTTCCAACAGTCGCCCAGCGAACTGGCCAGGTGGGTTTTTGAAAATCGAACCCGCGTTGGGAAAACCGCGCGGCTGGTGGCGCTCTCGTTTCGCCTTGGCTTCTTCACAGCGAGCACGGATCGCCGAAGGGGAACCGGGCAGCAGCACAAACTCGGCAGAAGTCACGACCGTTCCACAAGGCAAATCGAAGTACCGGTAACCAAACCGGAGCTGCTCGCGAGGAAGCCGCTCGAACGCCCCTGCCGGGCTCACAACCTCGACCGCTACCAGCACGTCGGCAAGTTCTCCGCCAAAGGCGCCTGCGTTCATCAGCAACCCGCCGCCCACCGTACCCGGAATCCCTTCGGCAAACTCCAGGCCGGTGAGGTTACGGTCCACGGCCTCACGAACCAATTTTTTTAGTGGCAGAGCGGCCCCAGCGCGCACGTGCGTGCACCCACCATTTGGCTTCCACTCGAGGAATGCGAAGCTGCGCCCGAGGCGCACCACGCACCCGCGCACCCCAAGGTCGCTCACCAACACGTTGGTTCCGCCCCCGAGGATGTAGAGGGGAATGCCCTGGTCGCGCGCCCATTCCTGCACACACCGAATTTCATCCGGGCTCTCGACCTCGACCCAGTAATCGGCCGGCCCTCCGATGCGGAACGAAGTGTGCCGCGCGAGCGGTTCGTTTTGCCGCAAGCGGCCTCCGAAAAGCGCCCTCAGCTCGACTTCGTTCGCTTGGCTCTCCATCGCTCACGACCTCAGTGCACGATCATCTCGCTCTTCCCACTACCCAGTCGGCGCAGGAGATCCGCTGCCACCTCGTGCACGTTTCCCGCACCGAGCACCAACACCAAGTCACCAGGCTTCAGGCGTGACACCAATGCGTCCGCGACCTGAGCCACATCGGCGACAAACTCCACCTCCAAATGGCCACGGCGTTTCAGTGCGCGGTACAAGGCCTCGCCCGAGACCCCCTCGATGGGCGATTCTCCTGCGGGGTAAATTTCGGTGAGGAACAGCTCGTCGGCACTATCGAACGCGGTGAGAAAATCTGGGAACAAATCACGCGTGCGGGTAAACCGGTGGGGCTGAAACACCACGACCAAGCGCCGATGAAAGCCCTCCCGCGCTGCCGCGAGTGTCGCGCGAATTTCTGCGGGATGGTGACCGTAATCGCTCACCACCAGTACCCCCTCTACCTCTCCGCAAATCTCAAAGCGCCGGTGAATGCCCCCGAACTCCGCGAGGGCTTCGCGCACCGTGGCAAATGGAACCTCGAGCTCGGTTGCCACGGCCAACGCCGCGAGCGCGTTCAGTGCCTGGTGTCGTCCCGGCATTCGCACGACCAGTTCCCCCAATTCGTGGCCCTGCCGTTCCGCCACAAATGCTGTAGTGAGGCCGTCGACCCGCAACTGGCGAGCTACATAATCCGCATCCGGGGCGGTGCCGTATGTAATTGTGCGTTTCTTCGCCTGCGGCAGGATCGCACGGATGTTTGGGTCGTCGAGACAAACGACGGCAGCACCAAAAAACGGAACGCGGTTGATGAAGTCCAAATAGGCGCTTTTCACCCGCTCCAAGTCGCCGTAAAAGTCCAAGTGTTCCGGATCGATGTTGGTCACGACGCCCACCACCGGAGACAGCAACAAGAAGCTTCCGTCGCTTTCATCCGCTTCTGCCACCATGATTTCCCCGTTACCGAGATGCGCGTTCGCGCCAAGCGCATGGACCTTGCCCCCAATCACCACCGTGGGGTCGAGTCCCGCCCGATCTAGCACCGCTGCAATCAACGAAGTCGTAGTCGTTTTGCCGTGGGTGCCAGCCACAGCAATGCCAAATTTTGTACGCATCAGCTCCGCTAGCATTTCGGCTCGGGGAATTACGGGAATCTTCAACTCCCGCGCACGCAGCACCTCTGGGTTCGAAAATCGAACGGCGGAGGAAATCACGACGACGTCCACGCCACTGTGGACGTTGTCCTCGTGGTGGCCGTACGTCACCCGGGCCCCTAATGCTTGCAGGCGACGAGTGGTCTCGGTTTCGCGCAGGTCGGAGCCGCTTACCTCGTAGCCGAGCCGCAGCAGCACCTCGGCAATGCCGCTCATTCCAACGCCACCAATTCCAACGAAGTGCACTTTGCGTGCTCGTTTGTAGAGAGGTTTCATCGCTTGCTTCCTACCGCAACACACAGCTCCACAACCCGCTCAGCCGCTCCCGGCGTGGCCAACCTCCGAGCATTCCGAGCAAACTCATCCAGGCGTCGCCGATCCGAGGCCAGCGCTCGTATTTTTGCCGCCAGCAATGGGCCGGACAACTCTCGATCCAAAATCATGTCGGCAGCTCCTGCTTTCACCCACACCTCGGCGTTCGCCCGCTGGTGGTCGTCAGCGGCAAACGGGTACGGGACCAAGATCGCCGGTTTCCCAAGCGTAGCAAGCTCGGCAAGCGTCGTTGCGCCTGCCCGCGAAACCACAAGGTGGGCGCGCGCATAGGCGTCGGCCATGTCATCGATGAACGCGTGCACCTCTGCGGGCACCCCCGTCGCAGCGTACTCCTGCGTGACCCACTCCAGATCAGCCGCTCCGGTCTGATGGATTAAGGAAACCTCGCAACCCTCGCTCTTCAGCAAGCCTGCGGCCTCCACCATCGCCCGGTTCAGCGAGCGGGCACCCTGACTCCCACCAAGCACGAGCAACGTGAATTTCTCGCTTGGCTGTTTTGGGACCTCTTGCCGCGGCGTCAATACGCGCACCGGATTTCCTGTGTGTACAGTCTTCCCTGCCGGAAAGAAGGCAGACGACTCGGCAAAGGCCGTGCAAACACAGCTCGCAAAGCGAGCCAACAGCCGGTTTGCCAATCCCGGGTGGGCATTTTGTTCCAGCAAGACCACCGGAATTCGCAACGCCCGAGCCGCCAGAATTACTGGCACCGAACTATAACTTCCTAACCCAACCACCACCTGCGGGTGAAATCGTCTTACAGCTTTCCACGCGAGGAACAGTGCGAGGGAGCCCTGCACACTGAACTCGAACCAACCGTACCACCCTCGCCCGCGCGCCGCTCGTACAGGAAGAGAGACGAAGGCGAAACCCTTTGCCGGAACAACTCGCGCCTCCAGCCCATGCTTGCTACCCACGAACAACACCGGGCCGTGCCCCGACCGAACCCACGCTTCAGCCACCGCCAAACCAGGAAACAAGTGTCCTCCGGTCCCTCCACCGGCAACGACCATGCGCATCACAAACCTGCTGAGCGCGATAAATGCAACAAAATGCCCACCCGCAGCATGGCTCCCAGCAACGCAGATCCCCCGTAGCTGACGAACGGCAACGCCAATCCTTTCGTCGGTGCCATTCCCAGCACGACGGCAAAATTCAGCCCCGCCTCGAGCAGCAGCGAGATCACCAACCCCGCCGCAAGCAGCCGCACGAACGGTTCTTCGTGGGCTAGCGCAATGCGGAAGCCGCGCCATGCCACGACCCCAAATAAGCTCAGCACCAAGAGCACCCCGATCAGGCCCATCTCCTCCGCAATCAACGCGAGGATGAAGTCCGTATGGGCGGCAGGAAGATAAAGCAACTTCTGCTGGCTTGCACCCAGGCCCACTCCCCAGAGACCCCCTGAGCCCACCGCGATCATGGATTGCACCAACTGATATCCGTCACCGTATGCTCGTTCCCAAGCAGATCGAAACCCGACCACTCTAGCCATCCGATAGGGCTCGGCGACGATGCCCACGAGTAAAACGACCGCTCCAACCGCTGCCAAACTAACCATGTGGATGCGTCTAGCCCCAGCGGCGTACAACATCGCGGCAGTGGTGGCCAGCAGGATCACCGCCGTTCCAAAGTCGGGTTGTTTGTACAGCAAAGCCGCGACGAGCCCGCTCACGAACACTGGCGGCAGGAATCCACCCCACCACCAGTGAAGTTTGTCTCCTCGATGCGCAAGGTAGCGGGCAAGGTAAACCACTAAGGCGGTCTTGGCGAACTCGCTTGGTTGCACGGTAAGCGGGACAAACTTCAAGCTGACCCAGCGTCGTGCGCCCCCTTCAGACGTTCCTCCCACAAGCACAAAAGCCAATACCGCCAGAGCCCCGAGCAACATGACGCCCGCCCATCGCTCCCACACCGTCCACGGGATGCGTGCAACCACGAACGCGCCGGCAACAGCCAGGACCACGTAAGCCACGTGGCGGCGAAAGAAATAGAACGGATCGTTGTAATGCTCCTGTGCAAAGAAGTAACTCGCGTTGAAAACCATCGCGACACCTAACGCCAGCAGCGCACCAACGGCTGCGATCAGCCATGGGTCTGGGTGGTACAAGCGACGCGCCGGCATAGTGCGTGCGTGGTGCAGCGAGTATCCCGTGCGGAGATCCGCTAGCCACGTCGGGACCATTAGAGTTCCTCCACCCATGTGCGGAATGCGCGCCCGCGATCAGCGTAATCGGTAAACTCGTCGAAGCTGGCGCAGCCTGGAGACAGTAAAACCACGTCGCCCGGATTCGCAACGCGTGCAGCTTCTCGGACAGCTTCTTTCAGCCCCGAAACGACCGTGTGCGGGACGTTCGCGCCAACTTGCTGTGCCCATTTCGGGCCAGCCGCGCCAAAAAACACCGCGTACCGTACCCGTTCTCGGAGCAGAGGAACGAGAGAACGAAAATCGCCTTGCTTGTCGTACCCTCCGGCCAACAACACAATGTTTCCCGGGAAGCTCAAAAGCGACTTCTCCACAGCGCCCACGTTGGTTCCCTTGGAATCGTCGTAAAACCGCACCCCATGCCACTCGCGTACGAACTCCAGCCGATGAGGGAGCGGGCGAACTGACGCAAGCGCCGCCGAGGCTGCATCCATGGACACGCCCAGCTCTCGCGCAACCAGCAGGGCAGCCATGGCGTTTTCGCGGTTGTGCACGCCCTGCAGCGCGGTAGGTGCCAAATCCATGCGCCACGGAGAACCCGGTCCCCCGCGCACGGTTACCACGGTCCCGTCAGCAAATGCGTCGGCTGCACTGGAGGAGAGTGAAAACCAGCGGACCACAGCACGGATCTCGCGCCGGTGCGACCAGATCCACGGGTCGTCGCGGTTCAGCACGGCTACGTCGCGCTCATCCTGCCGAGCAAACAGCCGCATCTTTGCCTCTCCGTAGGCGTCGAGGTCGGCATAACGATCCAGGTGATCGGGAGTGAGATTCAAAAACACGCCGACGCGTGGGCGAAACATTTCCACCCACTCGAGCTGAAAACTCGAAACCTCCGCTACAGCGATTGTCCAATTCGGGTCATCAACAGCTTCGATCAGGGGGGTACCCAAATTGCCTCCGACGAAGGCACGATGGCCAGCCGCACGAAGAATCTCGCCGACCAAGACGGTCGTCGTACTTTTGCCATTGGTTCCGGTAATCGCCACCAGGGGCACGTGGAGTTCACGAAACGCCAACTCGATCTCGCTCCACACGGGCGTATGGCATTCGCGAGCACGGCGAAGGACGGGATGACTAGGCGCAACACCCGGACTGGGAATCACAAGCTCGACCTGGGAAACCAAGTCTAGAGCCGTTGCTTCAGAAATGGGTTCCGCCGACTGCGGGAGTGCGTGACCACCCGAGTCCGGAAATTTGCGGTCTGCCACCACGACGCGGGCCCCCCGCGCGCACAAGAAGTTCGCGACTGCCACTCCGGTGCGTCCAGCACCCAAGACAAGTACGCGCCTCGACTTCCACGACCAACTCATCGCAGTTTCAGCGTGCTTAACGCCAGAAGTGCAGCAATCACTGACACGATCCAGAACCGGACGATGATCTGTGGTTCCGGCCACCCCAGCAGTTCGAAGTGGTGGTGAACGGGGGCCATCCGAAAGATGCGCTTACGGCGCAGCTTGTACGAAGTAACCTGGAAGATCACGGAAAGCGCTTCCGCAACGAACACCGCGCCAGCGATGGCCAGCACAATCTCTTGCTTGGTAATCAGGGCCACCGTAGCCAACGCCGCACCCAACGGCAGCGAGCCAACGTCGCCCATGAACATCTTGGCTGGATAGGCATTAAACCAAAGAAAGCCCAGTCCAGCACAAATCAACGCTGCACAAAAAATGGCCAGCTCTGCTGCACCCGCGACGTGAGGAACTTGGAGATACTCCGCCAGCCGGGGGCTTCCAGCGATGTACGCAAAGATTCCGTACGTAAAGGCGGTGGTCATTACCGGCCCGATGGCAAGACCGTCGAGACCATCGGTCAGATTCACCGCGTTCGAGGCGCCGACAATGAGCAGCATCGCAAACGGAATGTAGAGCCAACCAAGCTCCGGGTGGATGTTTTTAAAGAACGGCACGTACAACTCCGTCGGGAACCCTGGTCGGGTAAACAGCAACCCGGCTGCAAGAGCAGCAACAACAAACTGTGCGGCCAGCTTTTGTCGCCCACTCAGTCCCTGGCCCCTTCCCCGGCGGATTTTTTGGTAATCGTCCACGAACCCGATCACCCCAAACGCAGCTGTTACGCCTACCGCGAGCCAGACAAAGAAGTTCGTGAGATCGCAGAGCAGCAAGGTGGAGCAAAGCAAGGAAAACAAAATCAAAGTCCCGCCCATCGTCGGGGTGCCGGCTTTTGCCAAATGCCGTTCGGGGCCGTCTGGGCGAATCGTTTGGCCGACTTGATTCTCACGCAAGCGACGAATCAGCCAGGGGCCCAGCACAAAGGAAATCGCCAGCGCCAACAATGCGGCAATCAACGATCGAAAGGTGATGTAACGAAAAACGTTGAATGCCGAGATGGTTTGGTGCAGCGGAAACAAGAGGTGATACAGCATCAGCTAGAATTCCCGGAGTGAATCAGTAATCGTACCACCTCTTCCATATGCAAACTGTGCGATCCTTTCACCAAAACCGTATCGCCACTGCGCCAGACGCGCCGTACCAGCTCTGCCGCCTCGGCGTGGTTTGCACAGTGATGGACGCGATCCGGAGCAAGCCCAGCTGCTACCGCGGCTTCGGCTGTTGCCTTGGTCTCCTCCCCAAGGAGCACCAGTAACCGTACATCGAGAGCCGCGGCGCGCTCACCAACTTGCTGGTGAGCGCGCCGACTCTCGCCGCCCAGCTCCAGCATCTCACCCAACACCACCAGCGGCCGCCCTGGAAAGCGCCGAAGCGCTTTCAGGGCGGCCTCCACGCTGGACGGATTCGCGTTGTAGGTGTCATCGACGACGGTCACCCCATTCCGCAACCGCACCACCACCATCCGGCCATCCACCACATCCACAGCCTCCAGACCGGCGGCGATCACCTCAACGCGAAAGCCCATGGCAAGCCCCACGGCCGCAGCCGCTAGGGCGTTGCTAACGTTATGTGTGCCTACCAATCGAAGCCGCACGCGCGCCCTTGCGCCCGCTGCGGACAACTCAAAGACAACGCCATCAGCCCCTAGGTCACGAACCCAGTGAGCTTGCACCTCGCCCCCTGCCCCGTACCCAATCTTCCGGCCGGTAAAACCGCGTGCCAAACGGCAAACCCATTCGTCTTCCAGGTTCACGACCAACGTTGCGTCCGCCGCCAGCTCTTCGATCAGTTCGCCCTTGGCGCGCGCCACCCCCGCCTGCGTTCCGCCAACCCCAGCCGCATGGGCAAGGCCAATGTTCGTAATGAGGGCAATGTTTGGCTTCGCGATCCGTGCCAGCCGACGGATTTCGCCAAAACGGTTCATGCCCATTTCCAGCACTGCGGTCTCTTCAGTGCCAGCCGCTTGGAGAATCGTGATGGGTAAACCCACGAGGTTATTGAAGTTCCCTTTGGTCTTCAGGACCTTGTCCGCGCCGCGCGCGCTCGCGCAAATGCTCGCGATCATTTCCTTCGTGGTGGTCTTACCGGTCGACCCCGTCAGTCCCACAACGAGCCAACCTTGGCGCTGTCGAGTCCACCCGGCCACGTCACCAAGGGCTGTCAGGGTGTCGGGCACGACAAGGCATCTCTCTCGCGGAACGCCGGGGGGAACATGCTCTACGAGTGCTGCTTCACAGCCCTGCGACAGCGCTGCGCCCACGAAGTCGTGACCGTCGTGGCGTTCACCCTTCAGTGCAACAAACACAGCCCCCGGAGCGGCAGCCCGCGAATCCGTAACGATCGCGCTCACGACACGCTCGGGCGGCAGGGCGCTTTGGCCTCCGGTGGCTTGGAGGATTTCTCCAATCGTCCACTGCATCGGTATGCTCGTTTTCGCCGCGTACGGTAAAGCGCTCATCATAATTCAACCCACAGGAGGCTCCAACCGCAGCCGCAGTTTGCGATCTGGAGCACTCGTCGCTCCAGGAGGTGGGTCTTGTGCAGTCACAAACCCCCAACCTTCCGCCTCTACCTCCCAGCCTCCGAGTCGGGCTTGATGCAGCGCTTCGCGCAAGCTGAGCCCGAGGAAACTCGGCATGCCTAGAAGCGTCTCTTCCCCCGCCCAGCTTACCGTCCGCAGGGAGGGAGTTCCGCTCGTAAGCACTGGCGGGGGAAGAGACGGCGCCGTCGCCAACCGCAGCCCAAAGCGATCGGCGACGAACTCGCCGATTTCCTTGAAGACCGGCGCAGCGACGAGGCCACCATAAGTCGCCGTGCGCGGGGTATCGATCACCACCAAAATCACGTACCGTGGCGCCTCGGCGGGAAAGTAACCGATAAACGATGCGACGCGGTCGCGAGGCGAGTAGCGGCCCGTTCCTGGCTCTACTTTCTGGGCCGTTCCGGTCTTTCCCGCCACTTTGATTCCTTCGAGTCGTGCCTTCTTCCCCGTGCCGCCTTCAACCACGAGTTCGAGTAAACGAGTAACTTCCCGAGTGGTCTCCTCCGAAACCACCTCACGCACGACATGTGGGCGGTTTTCGAGAACGACAGAGCCGTCCGGCGCGACGACGCGGCGTACCACATACGGACGCATCAGCTTCCCGCCGTTGGCCAAGGCCGCGTAAGCTGTCACCAACTGCATGGGGGTCACCACAACGCCTTGACCGAAGCTGGTCGTGACCAAATGAATGCGAGCCCATTTTTCCCACGGCCGCAGCGGATACGCCTTCTCGCCCGGCAAGTCGATGTCCGTGATCCGATGGAATCCAAACCCTTGCAAGGCTTCGTAGAGACGCCTCGGGCCCAGACGTTCCCCAATCTTGGCCGTGCAAATATTGCTCGAGTGGCGGATCACGTCGGCAAACGTGAGCCACCCATAGCCTTCGTGATCGCGAACGGTATGCTTCCCCACTTGGTAGCGACCACCCTCGCAGTAGAGTCGTTCTTCGGGGCGCACCACATGCTGATCGATGCCAGCGGCAGCGACAAACGCCTTGAAGGTGGACCCTGGCTCGAAGACGTCTGTGATCGCGCGGATGCGAGCGTGTTCCGCAGTAGCTTGCGAGCGATCGTTCGGGTCGAAAAACGGGTAATGGGCCATCGCAAGCACTTCCCCGGTCTGCGGGTCGACGATGATCGAAAGCCCTTGCTTCGCATGGGTCTGCTCGACGGCGGCGCGCAAGTGTTGCTCAGTCACCCGTTGCAGACTGGCGTCGATCGTGAGTTCGACCCGCGCGCCAGGTTGCAGTCGGGTGCGCACCTGCCCGTCCCGACGGAGCCTCCGCCCGTACGCATCCCGCTCCACACGTTCCGGCGCCTCCGACGCACGCAAGAATCGATCGTACGCCGCCTCGACTCCTCCGAGTCCTTGGAGGTCCAC
>Ga0101945_1002113_pt1 | contig 15327 bp, 10 predicted proteins | sample DewCreD2012metaG_2_FD_75246 | JGI IMG/M metagenome (GOLD analysis project Ga0101945, IMG submission 75246) | Hot spring sediment bacterial and archeal communities from British Columbia, Canada, to study Microbial Dark Matter (Phase II) - Dewar... ... | reverse complement strand
ATAAATTACATGATTTATAGATATTTAGATTATAGTAGAATTAAGTTAGGTAAAAAAATATCTAATTTTCAACTAGTAAAATTATTAGATTTTATTAACTTTATTAATGATTTTATTAATTTTTTGGAATATTCAGAAAATATTGAATTTAACAGTGAAGATATTTTTAATATTTTAGAAAATAATTTAGAATTTCAAAATAAAAATGTTTTAATTGATTTAGAAATTTTTAAGCAATTGCTTTCTAATTTATTAGATAATGCTTATAAATATTCTATTGATAAAAAAGTATTTTTATATATTGATTTTAATAAAGATAAGTTGTATATAAAAGTAGGTAATTTAGCTGATTTAGATAGCTATAATTTAATAAAGCAAGTTATATTTAATGATAGTGATCTTTATTTATCTAAAGGTAAATTAGGCTTACTTATTATTAAAGAATTAGCTAATATTTTGAGCATAAAAATCCAAATTGAAAAAGGAGAAAAACTAAATGAGCAATATATTTTATTATTCTTTATTTTAGAAATTAACTATAATAATTAAAGGTGGATTTTATGAAAGTAGGGGTTTTACAATTTCATCCTAAGTTTAAAGATAAAAGTTATAATTATAAAATTATAGAAAACTATCTTTTATATATAAGAGATGCTTTAGTAGTTTTACCTGAATTAGCGAATACAGGTTATTTATTTTTAGATAAATCGGAATTAACTGATTTAGCAGAAGAAATCCCTAATGGTTATTTTACTAATCTTTTAATTAATATAGCTAAGAAAAATAATTTAATTATAATTAGTGGATTGCTTGAAGTTGAAGATAGTAGATTTTATAATTCTGCTGTTGTTGTTTATAAAAACGGATATGTTGGTAAGTATAGGAAAATTAATTTATTTTATAAGGAGAAATTTATTTTTGAACCTGGTGATGATTTAAAGGTATTTGAAATAGATTTTATTGATATTGATAATAATATTTATAAAATAAAGTTAGGGGTAATGATTTGCTTTGATTGGTATTTTCCAGAAGTTGCAAGGAATTTGATGTTAAAAGGTGCTAATATTATAGCACATCCTGCTAATCTGGTTTTACCTTATTGCCCTTTAGCTATGCCTATTAGAGCTTTAGAAAATAAAGTTTATACTATAACTGCTAATAGAATTGGAATTGAACAAAATAATAATGAAAAATTAAAATTTATTGGTCAATCTGTTATATGTTCTCCTAAATCTGAGTATTTACTTAAATTAGATGAAAATCAAGAGGGGGTATTTTTAGTTGATATTGATTTAATTATAAATAAAAATATAACTAAATTTAATAATCTTAATGATGATTTAGATTTCCTTTTTAAGAAGTTGAATATAAATTCTTATAAGTAATTTTTTATGAGTAGGAGAGTTTTGATTTTATCCACTTATGTGCCTTTTATTTATGGTGGGAATGTTAATTTTATTAATTGGTTAAGTTTGAAATTAAAGGAGTTTTATCCGGAATTTTTAGTTGATACTATTTTAATTCCTTTTAGTGATGATCATAATTTAATTTTAGATCAAATAGATGCTTTAAAGAGGTTAAAATTTAATTATGGGGATATTTTGATATGTTCCAGACCTTTTAGTTATGTAGTAAATCATCCTTATAAGGTTGTTTGGTTTATGCATCATTTAAGATATCTTTATGATTTATGGGATACTAAATTTAATCCATTAAATGTAAATGATAAAAAGAATATAGAATTAAGGAAAAAAATAATTGAAATAGATAATATTGCATTAAGGAGTGCAAAGAAGGTTTTTGCTATTTCAAAAACTGTTGCTAATAGGTTAAAAAAATTTAATAATATAGATTCTGAGGTTTTGTATCCTCCTTTGTTTAATAATGATCAATATTATAGTGAATCTTATGGAGATTATATTTATTTTCCAAGTAGGATAACAGGATCTAAAAGGCAACATATTCCTATTCAAGCTATGAAATATACTAAAAGTAATGTTAAATTGATTATTTCTGGTAATATTGAAGGAAAATATTTTAGAAATCATATACAACCTATTTTAAAGGATAATGAAATATCTTCTAAGGTTAAGATTATAGATAAGTTTTTAACTGAAGAAGAAAAGCTAAGATTATATGCGAATTCTTTGGCAGTTGTTTTTACTCCTTACGATGAGGATTATGGATATATAACATTAGAGGCTTTTTATTCTAAGAAGTTATTGATAACGCTAATTGATTCTGGGGGACCTACTGAATTTATTGAGAATGAATATAATGGTTTTATTTTAGAAAATGATTTAAAAATGTTAGCTCAAACATTTGATAGGTTATATTATAATAAAGATTTAGCTAAGAAGATGGGAGAAAATGCTTATGAGTATATTTTATCAAAAAGTATAACCTGGGACAAGGTTTTTGAAAGTATTTTTAAAAATGATAGGAATTTTTTGATGCATAGGATTGTTAATTTTTTTAAAAAATAATTAATTTTAAAAGAGGGAAAATAAGATGTATAGAGAATAAGATAAATATAGGGATGTTATGGTAGCCGGAGTGGCGGAATAGGTAGACGCAGGGGACTTAAAATCCCCCGGGGTTAAAGCCCCGTGCCGGTTCGAGTCCGGCCTCCGGCATACTTAAATATAAATCCTAATATGAAAAGCACTATAAATATAGATATAGATTACCTATGTCAATTAGCTCATATCTATTTAGAAAATAGTGAAAAAGAAATTATAAGTAAGGATATTATTAAAATAATTGATTTCTTTTCAATGCTTCAGGAATTAGATACAAAAGATGTTGAAGTTTATTATAATGATCATTTAGGGGAATCTAAGTTTTTAAATGATTTAGCTAAAACTGATATAGATGTAAAAACTTATTTAGAAACTAATACAAAAAATGAAGGAATGTATATAAAAATCCCTCCTATTTTAAAAAATAATTAAATAAAAAATAATTAAGGGGAGAAATAATATGGGATTAAAAAAAGAAGAAAAAGAAAAAATAATTTCTTTAATAAAAAGGCATGAAAAAGATACCGGTTCTCCAGAAGTTCAATTTTTATTATTAAATGCTAGAATAAATTTATTAGAAGAATATCATAAAAAGAATCCTAAGGATAATCAGTCTTATAGAACTTTGCTAAAATTATATGCTAAAAGAAGAAAGTTAAGGAATTATATTATAAAAAACTATCCTGAAATATTTAAGAAAATAAGGGATATGCTGGTATAATTTAGTTTTATGTATGTTCTTAATATTTTATTAAGTAGAGCAACGAAGATAACGTTATTTTTATTTTTTTTTAAAAGGGGGGGTATTTGGTAATGTTGAAAAACATACTGGAAGAATCTATCTTCTATTTAAATAAATCAATTATATATTTAAATGATCTTTATCTTTTAATTACCATTGATAATTCTGATTATTTAAAGGTATTAGATAAATTTGAAAATAATTTTAATTCATTTTTTAATAAAATTTCGGAACATATTGATTTGTTTAGAATAATTTTTTTTAAAGAAATAAATAATGAAGAAGTTTTATCAATTTTTGAATATATATTTCAAAATAAGGAAAAGGTTTTAGGGATTTCTGATTTTTCATCTAAAGAAGATATTTTAATTTTTTTAAATGAATTTTTAAATAATTTATCTAATTTTTTAAATTATTTAAGTAGTGTTTTTACTTTGTTTCCTAATAATGAATTAAAATCCTGGGAATTAGTTGTTTTAGATTCATTTTTTAATAAAATGGATTTAAATTATTCTAGTTATATGAAGTTATTATTAAATGAATTAAAGGATTATTATGAGGTTTTTTTAAAGATAAGGGGAGATTTATTGGGGCAAGATTTACAAGAAAATATTTTAAAAATAATTTCTTTTATAAAAGATGTTGTAGATTCATTAGAGGATAGAAGTGTTCTAAGTAAAGCTAATGATTATATTATGCAATTAAAAGAAATAGATGAATATATTCAGGAAATAGATAGTAAGGCAAGTGATTATGAGTATTATATTGTTTCAAAGGATATTGCTTTAACAAGGATTCCTTTTGCTAATATCTGGTTCGAATTTATTCTTTATTCTTATTGGATTTATGAGAATTATGTTTCTATTAATTCTTTTAAAAATTTATATGAGTATAAAGTAAGGAATTCTTTTGATAAAGCTTTTGAATGGTATCAAGTTTATATAAATAGAATTTTTAATAAGCAAGCTCTTAAAAATGAATCATATGAAAATATAAAAAATAAAATAAATAAAATTAAAGATTTTATTAATAGTTTATATTTACAAATTGTAAATAATTATCCTAATAAGGTAGAGATTTCTTCTGATTGGGCTAATTTATTTTATGATATTTTAAATTCTATGAATAAATTAGAAAATGAGATTCATATTAGATTTGATTCTAAGGAGTTAAAAGGTGCTGGGGTATTTGAAAATCTATATGATATAGTTTATAGAGTATATTCAGAAGATTTATCTATTTCAGCTATTTACAATTTTTATATTTATTTTAATGATGTTATTACTGATTTACAAAAAAATGAACATAATTTACTTACTCCTTATGATAAAATAATACTTGATAATATTGATTTATTTAATGAGTTTTTGAATATAGTAAATAATTATCTAAGTGATTATGAAAATAAAGATTTATTAGTTGATTTATGGTTGTATTTTGAAAATAAAATAAAGAATATATTGCTAAATATTCTACAAGATTATAAGGAAGTTGAGGAATTATTTGTTGTTAAAAAAATAATATGTGTTAAATGTGGTTTTGAAAATGAATATTATAATGAATATTGTGTTAAATGTAATTCTAAATTAATAAAACCTCCAATTGAAACTAAATCTAATTTAAAATTAATATTTGATAAATTCAGAGAAAATTATTTAAATAACACAGATTATTCTAAGTTTTTATATGCTTTTATCAATTTAATTAATAATTCATTTATTAATTTTGAATCTATTTATAAGAATTTAGAAAATCTTCCTAAGGAAGGAGAAATTATTGGATTATTATCTAAAATCGAAAATATTTTAGTTGTTTTAGCAGATATTAGAAATAATATAAGTTTATTTAATGATATAACAGATGAATCTGAAAAACAGGAGTTACTTGAAACTATGGAAAATAATATTATAGAATTAGAGAAAATATTGAATGATTTTAATGATTATATATCAAGTTTTCAAGCTAATGTTAGGAGTATTTAGTTTAATGTAAATTAACTTATGTTTTATATAAAAGGGGGTAAAAAGTTATGAGTAAATGGATATATTTTTTTGAAGAAGGAAAAGCTGATATGAAATTATTATTAGGAGGTAAGGGTGCTAATTTAGCTGAAATGACTAACTTAGGATTGCCAGTTCCACCAGGTTTTACTATTACTACTGAAGTTTGTAAATTATATTTAAATAATCCAGAAGAAATTATTAATAAATTAATGCCTTTAGTTAAAGATTCTATAAAAGAACTAGAAAGAAGAATGAATAGGAAATTTGGGGATACTGAGGGTATGCCTTTACTTGTTTCAGTTAGATCTGGAGCTCCCGCTTCTATGCCTGGAATGATGGATACTATTCTTAATGTTGGATTAAATGATCAAACTTTGTTAGCTTTAGCTAAAAAAACTAATGAAAGATTTGCTCTTGATTCTTATAGAAGATTATTACAAATGTTTGGTTCTACTGTTATGGGAATTAAAACTTTTGAAGATATTTTACATCATTATAAAGAAAAACATAATAAAAAACTTGATATAGAACTTGATTCTAATGATCTAAAAAATATAATAGAATTATATAAACAAGAGTATGCTAAATATAACAAAGAGTTTCCTCAGGACGTTTATAAGCAATTGGAATTATCTATAAGGACTGTTTTCAATTCGTGGAATAATGAGAGAGCAAAAGAATATAGAAGATTATATAATATTCCTGAAGATTGGGGAACTGCTGTTAATATAGTTTCTATGGTTTTTGGGAATTTAAATGAGAGATCTGCTACTGGGGTTGCTTTTAGTAGGAATCCTTCTACAGGTGAAGTTGAATTTATTGATGGTAAAAGAATTTTATATGGGGAATATTTAATTAATGCACAAGGTGAGGATGTTGTTGCAGGTATTAGAACCCCTGAACCTATTGTTAATATGTTAAAGCAATGGCCTGAAATTTATGATCAATTACTTAAAATTGCTGAAAAATTAGAAAAGCATTATAAAGATATGCAGGATATGGAATTTACTATAGAAGACGGAAAATTGTATATGCTTCAAACGAGAAATGGTAAGAGAACACCTGCTGCTTCTGTTAAAATTGCTATATCTTTTTATAAAGAAGGATTAATTACTAAAGAAGAAGCTTTATTAAGGGTTTCTACTGAAGAAATAGAAAAATTATTACATCCTCAAGTTGATCCTAGTTATAAAGAAAAACCAATTGCTAAGGGATTAAATGCTTCACCTGGAGCTGCCTCTGGGAAAGTAATATTTGATTCTAAGTTAGCTGCTAAATTGGGTGAAGAAGGCCAAAAGGTTATATTAGTTCGACCGGAAACTAATCCTGATGATATTCATGGATTAGCTAGAGCAAAGGGGGTTTTAACTAGTAGAGGGGGTAATACTAGTCATGCTGCAGTAGTAGCAAGGGGTATGGGGAAACCCGCAGTTGTTGGGGCTGAAGAAATTAAAATAGATTTAGAAAATAAATTTTTTAAAGTTAATGATGTTATTGTTAAGGAATATGATATGATAACTATAGATGGTACTACAGGGAATGTTTATTTAGGTGAAGTTCCTTTAATTGATCCGAAACCTAGTAAAGAATTTTTTGAGTTATTAGAGTTAGCGGATGAAGTGGCAAAGATAGGGGTAAGAGCTAATGCTGATACCCCACAAGATGCTGCTAAAGCTTATTACTATGGAGCTAAAGGTATTGGATTATGTAGAACAGAGCATATGTTTATGGCAGAAGATAGGTTACCTGTTATGCAAGAAATGATTATTGCCGAAACCTATGAAGAACGTAAAAAAGCTTTAGATAAATTATTGCTTATGCAAATAGATGATTTTTATAATATTTTTAAAGAAATGAAAGGTTATCCTGTTATTATTAGGTTATTAGATCCACCGCTACATGAATTTTTACCTAAAGAGGAAATATTAAATGAATTAATAAAGGATGCAAAGCAAAGGGGGCATAATTCATTAGTTGAAAAATATCAAAAAATGTTGATTAAATCACAAAATCTAAGGGAAGCTAATCCAATGTTAGGATTTAGAGGATGTAGGTTGGGGATAGTTTATCCAGAGATAAATGAGATGCAAGTTACTGCTATATTTAAAGCTGCTGCTAAAGCTCATAAGGAAGGAATAAAAGTTTTTCCAGAAGTTATGGTGCCTTTAGTTGGACACGTTAATGAAATAAAATTCGTAAAAGAAAGATTAGAGGAAGTGGCTAAGAGAGTTTTACAAGAAGAAGGAGTTAATATAGATTATATGTTTGGTACAATGATAGAGGTACCGCGTGCTGCTTTAATTGCTGATAAAATTGCACAATATACTGAATTTTTCTCTTTTGGGACTAACGATTTAACTCAGATGACTTTTGGGTATTCTAGAGATGATGCTGAAGCTAAATTTATTCCATATTATCTTGAACATAAAATTTTAGAGTTTAATCCTTTCCAAACTTTGGATACTGAAGGAGTTGGACAATTAATGAAGATCTGTTTAGAAAAAGCTAAAAAAGTTAAAAATATAGAAACAGGGATATGTGGAGAGCATGGGGGTGATCCCAGGAGTATTGAATTTGCTTATTCTATTGGTATTGATTATGTAAGTTGTTCTCCTTATAGGGTGCCTGTTGCAAGATTAGCTGCTGCTCAAGCTACTATTAAATTGTCTTCTAAAAAAGTAGATCTTGTTGAAACTAAATAATAATTTTATAGTGTATTTTTAGATTTTAATGCTGAATATATGTTTGTGGGAGGCAGTTCATTATGCACGCATTTTATAAAAAAGATATACTTAGATTTATATATGTTTATATTATTTTTTTATTTGCTATTTTTTTGATTAATTTGCTTTTTATAAGTTATAAGGCTTTTGCTTATGTAGAGGCTAATTTAACCTATGATAATAATTCATATAAAGCATATATTTTTAATAATATTTCTTATGTGGATACTCAAGTTTTAGCTTCCATATTAGATAGTCCTGTTTATTGGGATCCTAATGAAAAAGCACTTATTGTTTCTAATTTAAGGGTATATACTAAAGCGGTTGTTTATAAAAATAAATTATTAATTGCTTTAAGGGATGTTTTAGTACCTTTAGGGTATCAAATTAAATGGGATCAGCTTAACAGAATTATTACTATTTATAAGCCTACTTATAAGAGTAATACTTCTAAAGCTAATTTAAAAATTGAAAATAATGAAATTGAAAATAAAGATATAAATAATAATAAAAATGATAATAATAAAAATACTGATAAAAAAGATACAAAGAAATATGAGATTCCATTTATAGATAATAATGATAATGGTGATTCTAAGAATATAAATAAATTGCCTGTTTCTACTCCTCCTACGGTTTTTATTCCTCGTTCTGCTAGTAATGAGGAATTTAAAATAACTGTTAGTGAATTAAAAGAAGTTAAATTAATAAAAGGGTTATATACTCCTCAACCAGGATTTAAATTTATAGTTTTAACAGTATCTCAGCAAAATTTATCTAATAAAGTTCAGCTTTATACTGGAAAATTTGTATTATATGATGATAAAGGCTATAAATATGATTATATAGAGGGATTAAGTAGTTATATACTGCAAGTTTTATTACCATCTGGTATGAATTTTGGGACTTTGGTTTTTGAAATTCCAGAAAATAATATCCCATCTAAGTTGGTATTAGAAACATATGGTTCTACCCCTATTACTCTTAGTTTGATTTAATTTTTTGTATTTTATTTATATAATAGAGGGGGAAGGATGTTTTTAATTGGTGAATATAGTTTATAAGGGTAATAATTTTATATACCAAGATTGCATTAAGTATGATTTAAAACAATTTTTTAATGATCCTCAAGTTGATAGTTTTATAGATATCATTAATGTAAAGCAGAATAATTTAAAAGGAATAAATGTAAGATTGCCTCATAATTTTATAACTGTTATATGTGGAGTATCTGGTAGTGGTAAGAGTAGTTTAGCTTATGAGGTTATATATTCTGAGGGGCAACGGAGATATTTAGAAGCTATTTCTAATTATGCTAAGCAATTTTTAAATAAATTAGAGAAACCGAATGTAGATAAAATAGAAGGATTAAGGCCTACGATTTCTATTGATCAACGTATAAAAAATTTAAATCCTCGTTCTACTGTTGGCACTATTACTGAAATATATGATTATTTAAGACTGATATATGCATCTGTTGGGATTCCTTTTTGTCCATTTTGTAATATAGTTATATCTAAGTTAGAACCTCATGAAATTTTGGATCAAATTTTTCAGAATTTTAAAAACCAAAAGATTTCTATTTTATCTCCTGTTATAAGATACAAAAAAGGAGATCATAAGATTACCTTAAGTAAAATTAAAAAAATGGGATTTACTAAAGTTATTGTTAATGATATTAAATTTGATATAGATGATGAAATTGAATTGAATAAATTTGAAAAACACAATATAGATGTTGTTATTGATAATTTAGTTGTTGAAGAAAAAAATAGATCTAGGTTATTGAATTCTATTTCTTTAGCTATGGATACTACTTTAAAATTGTCTATTGATAAGCAAAAGCAAAAATTAGTTAAAATATTTATTAAAGATTTAGAGAAATTTTTATTGTATTCGGGGAGTTTTAGTTGTTATAATTGTGGCTTTAGTTATCCGGAGATAAGTTGGAGATTATTTTCTTTTAATACCCCTTTGGGCGCTTGTGAAAAATGCAAAGGTTTAGGAAGTATTATTGATTTTAATTTAAATAAAATAATAGACTATAATTTATCTATAAAAGATGGAGCTATTAAGATTTTTCCTAAGAATAATTATTCTTGGTATAAGTTAAGCTATTGGTGGGAGAAGATAAGGAGTTTTTGTTACGCTAATGATATTGATATTAATAAGCCTTTAAAAGATATTGATCCTAATAAAATAGAAAAACTTATTTATGGTGATTCAGAAGCTTTTGAAGGAATTAGAGCTTTTGTTAATGAGCTTTATTTTAATTATGATTTCGATTTATCTAATTTAGTTTTTGAAAGGAAATGTCAAGAATGTAATGGATATAGGTTAAATAAAATTGCATTAAGTGTTAAATTAAAAACTACTGATAATTCTTATTATAGTATTGGAGAATTAGCTTCTAAGCAAATATGTGAAATTAAAGAAATATTAAATTCACTAGATTTAGATGATAATAAGAAGCAGATTGTAGGGAATTTATTGGAAGAAGTTTTTAAGAGATTAGGTTTTATTATTGAATTAGATTTGGGGTATTTAGATTTATATAGGACTGCTTCTAATTTATCTGCTGGGGAAGCACAAAGAATTAAATTAGCTTCTCAATTAGGAGCTCAGTTATCTGGAATTATATATGTCTTGGATGAACCCACTATTGGTCTTCATCCTTATAATGTAGAAAAAGTTATTAAAAGTATATTAAAGTTAAGGGACTTAAATAATACTATTATTTTGGTAGAGCATGATAAGCAGGTTATAAAGAATGCGGATTTCTTAGTGGAATTAGGGTATGAAGGTGGAGATAATGGAGGATACCTTATTTTTTCTGATTTCCTTAATAAATATTTCCAATTATTTAATACTTTTAATATTGATTTTATAGAATATATTTATCAAAATGAAAAAAATAGAAGAATTGAAAATATTGATATTCAAAAAAATAAAAATTTAAATAATCTAAATAATTTAAATGATTTTATGGATCTAATAGATTTATCTCAGGATTTTAAAGATAATTTAATAGAAATTTATGAAAAATTTTTAAATAGTCCTACTTTAAGGTATTTATTTAATAAAGATAAAGTTGATGTTATTAATAAGGATTATTTAGATAAATTTAAAGAAGAAGATTATATTTATTTAAGGAATGTTAAATTGAATAATTTAAAAGGAATAGATGTAAGGATTCCTTTAAATAGATTAACTGTAATAACGGGAGTATCTGGTAGTGGGAAAACTTCTATTTTGGATGCTTTATATTTTAATTTAGTTTCTAAGTTAAATCAAAAGGTTATTAGTGTTTTTGATGAAAAAGTATATGGAGATATAGAATTTAATTATCAAAAGATTTCAAGGGTTAGTTATGTAGATCAAAAACCTATAGGTAAGACACCTAGATCTACTGTTGCTACTTATACTAAGATATTTGATGAAATAAGGAATATATTTTCTAATTTACCAGAATCTAAGCGATTAGGTTTTAAGCCTAGTAGATTTAGTTATAATTTAGCTGAGGGTAGGTGTGATAAGTGTAAAGGTGAAGGATTTATTAAATTAGATATGAATTTTTTACCTGATTTATATATAAAATGTGAGGCATGTGATGGAAAAAGATATAATTTAGAAACTTTATCTGTTAAATTTGATAGTAAGTATAGTATTTATGATGTTTTAGAGTTAACGGTAAAGGAAGCTATTCAAGTTTTTAAGGGGTTTAAAAATTTAGAAGAAAGATTAAAATTTTTAGAAGATATAGGATTAGGCTATATCAAGTTAGGGCAAATTTCTCCATCTTTATCTGGGGGTGAAAGTCAAAGGATCAAGTTAGCTTATGAGTTATCTAAAAGAAATGTAAGTAAAACTGTATATTTATTAGATGAGCCTACTACTGGATTACATTACTTAGATGTCCAAAAATTTTTAAATGTTATTTACCAGTTATTAATTAAAGGGGCTACTGTTGTTATTGTTGAGCATAATATAGAGATTATAAAGAATGCGGATTATATAATAGAGGTTGGTCCTAAAGCTGCTTATGAAGGTGGAAATATTGTTTTTCAAGGTACTTATCAAGATTTTATTAATTCTGACACCTTAACCAAAAATTATATTTTAAAAGAAAATTTATAAAAAAATAGTTTGTAAAAAAAATGTTAAAAAATGTTTTAAAATATTGATTTTTTGATAATTAGGTATATTTATTTTATGAGAAATATGTTTTTTAGGAGGGGTTTTTATGGATGAAATAAAAAGTAGTTCTTTAAGATCTGATAGTAAGGTTTATCATAAGCAAGATAAAACTCAGGTAAATAAGGCTAATAGTATTAAGGAATCAGAAATTAAAGATAAATCTATTAATCAAAAAAGAGTAGAAAAATTACAAATTCAAACTAATTTAAAAAATAATTTTGCTAAAGCTTTAGGTAAGGAAGAAAAAGACAATGAAAATGAAGTCAAAGCTAATTTAAAAAGTGAATTACGGGACATGGCTATTGAAAAAGGTTTAGAAAAGAAAGGAGAATTAATAGAAAAGGGAGCTAGAAAGGTAGAAGAAAAAGGTATTAAGGGAGCTTTAAAGGAACTTAAAGATAATGTTAAAAAAGAATTGCCTAAACTAGATGATAAGATAGTGGAAAAAGCTAAGGAGTTGAAGACTAAAGCTCCAAGGGTTATAAAGTCTGAGATAAAGAAATTCTTACAGGAAGCAAGAAAAGATATAAGTCAATTGGATGATAAAATTCTAAATGGTGTAAAAGATTTAAAAAGAGCTCCTAGGGTTATATCTTCTAAAGCTAAGGATGTTGCAAAAAATATATCCCAATTGGATGATAAAATTCTAAATGGTGTAAAAGATTTAAAAAGAGCTCCTAGGGTTATATCTTCTAAAGCTAAGGATGTTGCAAAAACTGTATCTCAGGAAGTAGCTGAAAAGGGTATCTCAAAAACTGCTGCTAAAGGATTAGGGAAGATAGCTTCTACCATAGCTAAGAAGGCTGGGCCTATTGCTACTATTATTGGAGCAGGGATAGATTTTAAAGAAAAATTAGATGAAGGAAAATCCGTTAAAAGAGCTGCTATTGAAACTGGTGGAGGAGTTGTAGGAGGTATTGCTGCTGGTGCATTGGGTGGTGCAGCGGCTGGGGCTTTAATTGGCGGTCCTGTGGGAGCTGCTATTGGAGCTATTGGTGGAGCAGTTATTGGTGGAATAGCTGGAGAAGCTGCTGCCTCTAAAATTGCTGACTGGCTCGGAATTAAATAAAAAATATTTTTTATAAGAAATTTATACTAATTATATTATAAATTGAAAAAAATTGAAAATTTGTATCTATATTGTTAATGTTAGTTTTATAGATTTAATAAAAAAGTAATTTGAAGATAATAATGTATTTATTTTTTTTTGGATTTACTGGCTTAGTTGGCTCTAATATTTTACAATATTTTATTAATAAAAATTATTTTAATAAATTATTTCTATTTACGAGAAGGAAAAATTTAACTAATGAAGATTTAGCTAAATTAAATAATATTAAAATAGTTTCTTATTCAGATTTTAATGAGCTTAACTCTAATGTAAAAGAAATTATTAATTCTAATTCTGTAAATCCTAAGGAGTTAATAGTTTTTAATTTTGTTGGGGAAAGTATATTTGGATTTGTTAATAAATATAAATACCAAAGGATATATAATAGTAGAATAGAATTTAATAGGAATTTAGTTAGATTATTTAATGAGATAAATTTTAGTCCTTATATTTATTTTAGTGCTTCTGCTATTGGTTATTATTCTAATTTAGAGGATATAGAGAATGAAATAGATGAAGATTACTTTAATAGAAATAATATTCTAAATTCTTCATTAATGTCAAGACTTTGCTTTGAGTGGGAAAGGGTTACTTATGAGCTTATTAATTCTAATGTTTTTAATTTACGTTTAGGGGTTGTTTTAGATAAACAAGCTTTGTTTGTTAAATTATTTAAATTAAATTCTTACTTGGGTTTTGGATTAACTTTTGATGATCCGTTTTTACCATGGGTATATTCTAAAGAAATCTCTTTAATTATTGATTTCTTGATTAGTTATGTAAAAGAGAATAACTTAAATAATATAAAGCAAGCAGTTAATGTGGTTAATCCTAATATTTTAAGGTTTTCTGAGTTTTTAAAATTTTTAATAAATAAATATAGAAAATTGCCTTTTAGTATAGTTATTAAGATTCCAAGAAGTTTTATAAAATTTCCTTTAAAACTATTTATGAAAGAATATTATGAGATTCCATTTAGTTTATTAGTTAGTTTGAATGTTAAACCTAAATTTTTACTAACTAAGGGATATATTTTTAAATATAATTTATTAGAAAATATTTTAAATGATAATCAATAAAGCTTTGAAATATAAGATTTTATTTTTTGAATTTTAGCAAACAGTATCAAGGAGTACGTATTTTTTATGGCTTGAATTGCTACAAAATAGGTCTTTCTAAATTTATAAGCGGCAATTGAAGGAAAGTTTAGAACTCGTATAAAGCTTAAAATTTTGTCAAAATGAACTTCGGTATATTAAGGCATACGGGTTCCCATTAAGAAACTTCACTTAATAGGTAAAGATACTTACCATGAGGATTTTGATATACAAAGAAGATGGTTTAGGAGATTCTTTATTCTGTATTCCTTTTTTGAAGTATTTAAATGATATTAATTCTCATAAAATCAAAATATATTTTTATTCAAAATATAGTAATTTTTTAAATAGTGTATTTGAGGGGGATTTAAAAAATATTGAATTTATTAATAAAGATGTTTTAAATTATACTAATTTTAATATTACAATTTTTTTAGGGCCAATTGCTAAATTTTTTAAAGATATTATAACTATAAAATCTAAAAGAAAATATAGTATTATTTATAAAAATAAGTTATTAACTAATTTAGTTTTAAATTTTTTTACTAACACAATTTTTTTTGAAGAAATAAATCCAGTATTAGACCATGAGGTTTTTAATCTTTTTAATTTAGTTTTTTATATATTAAAAATTGAGAATTTGTTTGATATAAATTTATCTAATAATTTAAGGAAATATATTCTTAGTTTGTATGATTTTGAAAATTTTAATAATTTCAAATTAAAAATTGAGAAATTAAATAGTGAAAATTTTAACTATTTTAAAAACTTTAAATATCCTAATGGTTATATTATCTTACATATTACTTATAAGTCATTTTTAAATGGAATAAGTATAGATGATTACTATGATTTATTAAAAAAGATTATTAAATTAGGGAAAAAAATATTCTTAGTTTTTGGACCTTTGGAATTGAAATATTTAGATAATT
>Ga0101945_1002103_pt1 | contig 15344 bp, 10 predicted proteins | sample DewCreD2012metaG_2_FD_75246 | JGI IMG/M metagenome (GOLD analysis project Ga0101945, IMG submission 75246) | Hot spring sediment bacterial and archeal communities from British Columbia, Canada, to study Microbial Dark Matter (Phase II) - Dewar... ... | reverse complement strand
GTTCTCCAGGCAGTTTTTATATTCAATCAGAAAAAAGAGGAATTCCATTTTTTTTAGATAATATATATAATAGAAAAAATACCCTATATAGGGTTATATCTGAACCTAGTGGAATTGAAAGTTTTTTATTAAATTCATTATTCTTTTTACTAACTTCAGTTATATCTGAACCTAGTGGAATTGAAAGAGTTGTTTAATTTCTTTATTAATTTTATTTAATTCTTGTTATATCTGAACCTAGTGGAATTGAAAGCTGATCCAATCAACGAGATCTTCCTCAAAAAGGAAGAGTTATATCTGAACCTAGTGGAATTGAAAGTTTTGGAATTCTTCTCGGGAAGGAAGCGGGATAACTTGTTATATCTGAACCTAGTGGAATTGAAAGTTTATTTTCTCTTTGCCTTAAATAAGACAAAGAGCCGGTTATATCTGAACCTAGTGGAATTGAAAGAGGAATGAAACATTATGTTTGGTAAAAATTTTTTGTCGTTATATCTGAACCTAGTGGAATTGAAAGTAAATTACAGGGATTATGGTGGAATTGTAAAAACTAGTTATATCTGAACCTAGTGGAATTGAAAGTTTTTCACCTCCTTGTTTTATTTTTTTAAAACTTACAGTTATATCTGAACCTAGTGGAATTGAAAGTCATTTTCGCTACTATTATAATGCACATATATTATTCGTTATATCTGAACCTAGTGGAATTGAAAGTATTTATTCACCCCCAGGAGGCAGGGGGTTGATTATTGTTATATCTGAACCTAGTGGAATTGAAAGTTTATTAAAAGAACTTTATAACAAATAGTCTAAGTTTGTTATATCTGAACCTAGTGGAATTGAAAGCTTATACTTTTACTTTTTATGATAGGATGTTGTATATATGTTATATCTGAACCTAGTGGAATTGAAAGGTAAATCTGTAAAACAGGGAAAGGGACATTAGCCTACCGTTATATCTGAACCTAGTGGAATTGAAAGGTTTTAGTACATAATTCCCTTTTTCTGTTTTTATGATTGTTATATCTGAACCTAGTGGAATTGAAAGAGCTCCACGTAGTAAAATCTCTTTCCTTCTCTTTCAATGTTATATCTGAACCTAGTGGAATTGAAAGGGGTAATTTTGTTTTAATAATTATTAAGCTTATTAAAGTTATATCTGAACCTAGTGGAATTGAAAGCCTAAACCGGTGACTATATTTATTATAGGAACTTAACTAGTTATATCTGAACCTAGTGGAATTAAAAGTATGTAAATAAAGTGCTACTTGTTTTGTTAATTCTAGTTATATCTGAACCTAGTGGAATTAAAAGTATAGGTAGGCTAAACAGGGAGTACAGGATAAACCTGGTTATATCTGAACCTAGTGGAATTAAAAGTAATTAAACTTAAATCATTCGTATCCATAAGCCTATCGTTATATCTGAACCTAGTGGAATTAAAAGTTTCGGCGAAGGCTAATTTGAATATCCACCACAACAAGTTATATCTGAACCTAGTGGAATTGAAAGGTGCATAAATTTTTGGTTTGTTAAATTTATTATAATAGTTATATCTGAACCTAGTGAAATTGAAAAGCTGATTTTATATATGATTCAATTTCATAATTTTTTTTATATATGAACCCACTAGAATAGAAAAAAATTGCAATTTATAAAAATATCTTTTTTATTTTAAATTAATTTAAAATTAAATAAATATTCTAATTATTTTTTACTTTTTTTACATTTTATTAAAAAAAAATACAAAAAATTAACCCGAAAAAAATTATCTTATCAATATGAATATATACTCTATAAATAAAAACCAACAAAATAATTACATTTTTACAATAAATGTAAGGGATATTATTAATAAGGATAACTTTAATAAAGATGGTTTAAAAAATAACATTTTTTCATTAATATTAGATGAATTAAAAAATGAAATAAACTTTATAAAAGATAAAATAAATGAAAATAAAAAGAATTATTTAACTAAAGAAAGTATAACTGCTTTAAAAGTCTTAGAAAAATCAATAGATTATTTTCAAAGCTTTATTATCCCTTTTTCTATAAGTAGTTTTTTCCTATCTTTGCCAATTGCTGTTGCCATAGGCTATGCTTTCTTAATTTTTAAATTTGCTAACAATAACTTTAATATTCTAAATAAAATAATCTCAAAAATATCAGAAAAACTACAACTAAATAAAATAAATAATATTTTGAATAAAATAGGAAATTTAATATCTTATATCCCCCTATATCCAACTATTAAAGCATCCATAAATGCTAAAAATCAAATTATAAAAACCCTAGATAAATTACCTTTAAAAACAATCAATAAAGCATCTATTATTGAAATAAATAACGAAATTAATGATAAATATGATGCCTTGGGAGTTACATTTAATAAAATAACCTATGTTCCTATTTATCTACATTCTAATCCTCATCCATACACTTTAGAATATGTATTAACTCATGAATTAGGACATACTAACGATTTCTTTAATAATATACCCTTAAACTATAAAAGTTCTATATTAGGATTGGTTCCAAAATTTCCATTTGGCTTTAATAAATTTGTTAGTGATTATGCAGCTACTAAAGCAGCAGAAGATTTTGCTGAATCCTTTGCTTATTATTACTTGAATCCCAATGAATTAAAACAAACTGCACCTATTAAATACTACATTATACATTTTTACAATAAAACCAATTTTTTAGAAAAAATTTTTGATAATAAATACATAAGAGAAATCATAAAAAAAATATCCCTACTTATACCCGAACCAATTAGAATTATTTTAAATATCCTATCTTTTAAATCTACAACTTCATCAATGAAAGAAAATATTAGCAAACTTGTTAAATCTAATAATGAAAATGATTTTAAATCCTATATCAATGCTAAACTTAATTTATTAACTACTTTATTACTAATTAACAAATCTATATATTCTATTTATACCATTCCATTAAAATACGGAATTAATAAATTAGTTGAAAAGAAAATTATTAATGAAAATTTTGCAAATAAGTTAGTTAATTTAGTTTTAAGCTATACAATTGGTCCATTAGGAACTACTATTGCTTATTTTTTAAATTCCAAAAATAATAAAAAAGAAATAGCTTTAACTGGTATTGCTAATATTATTATTTTTAATCTTTTAAAATTTTTATTCCCCTATTTAATTCCAATTTTGATTCCATTAGAAAAATTAAGTACTTTTGCGTCATTAGAATTAGTCAATAAGCTAAATAAAAAATAATCCAATTTACTTAATTATTAAATTCATTAATTATTAAAAAGGATTTAATATCATTTTAAAGAATACTAATTATTGAGAATAAAATTTTTATATTTTATTTTCTTATAAATTTATAAGGAGGTGAAAATCTAAATGTTTGGTACAGGATTTTTTACTTTAGGTATTATAGTAATAGTTGTTATTATTATTGTAGTTATCAATGCACTTTTAAGCATGTACAGGAAAGTACCTCCTAATAGAGCATTGATAGTAACTGGTTTTAGAGGAAAAAGAGTAGTAGCAGGAGGAGGTACAGTAGTCGTACCATTAGCAGAACAAGCATCAGAATTATCATTAGAAGCAAGAATAATTGATATAAAAAGCCCTGAGATTTTAACAAGAGATAAAGTTCCTTTAGCTGTTGAAGCAGTAGCTACTGTTAAAATTGGTAGTTCTAATGAAGACATTTTAAAAGCTTCCGAAAGATTTCTAGGAAAAACTGACCAAGAAATAGATAAAAATATAAAAGAAATACTAGAAGGACATACAAGAGAAGTTATTGCAAGAACTTCTTTACAACAATTGCTACATGATAGAGAATCAGTAGTGGCTGAAGTAAATAAAAGTGCAGTAACTGATTTACAAAAATTAGGATTAGCTATAGATGCATACACTATTAAAGATATACTTGATACTCGTGGTGCTATAAGATTAGCTTTGTCAAGTTTGATAATAGATGTAACTACACCTAAGATTTTAACGTCTGATAAAATTCCTGTTAGTGTTAGTGCAACTGCAGCTGTTAAATTTAATTTAGATGATTTAGAAAAAGCAGGGGGAAGATTCTTAAATAGAAAACCTGATGAGGTTATTAGCAGCATAAGAGAAATATTAGAAGGAAAAACAAGAGAAGTCATAGCAGCAGTTACGTTGGAAAAACTACTCCATGAAAGAGAAGAAATTGTGAAAAAAGTGGAAGAAGCTATAAAAGATGATTTTGCTAAAATGGGACTTATATTAGATACCTTTGCTATAAAAGATATAGGTGACCCTGAAAAAGCAATAGAATTTAGAGTAGCTCCTCAAATAAAAGAGCAAGAAACTCAAGCTCGTATGAAACAAGCTGAACTAGAAAAAACTGCTAAAAATTATGAATTAGAACAAGCTTTAGAAATAGCTAAAAGACAAGCTGAAACAGAAAAAGAAAAAAGAGTATTCACTGCTCAACAAGATGCAGAAGCTAAAGCTCAGGAAGCAAAACAGTTAGCAGAAGCTAGGAAAGCTGCAGCAGAAGCTGACGCACAAGCTGCTGAAAAAGAAGCTGAAGCTAATCAAAGAAAACAAGTAGCTCAAATAGAAGCTGATGTAAGAGTTAGTGAAGAAAGGAAAAAAGCAGAAGCTAAAAGAGCTGAAGCTGATATGGCTTATCATATAACTGAAAAAGAAAAACAAATAGAACTGCAAAACTTAGAAGCAATGAGAAAAGAGAAGGAATTAGAAGCAACTGTTAAGAAACCAGCAGAAGCTGAAAGATTTAAAATAGAGCAATTAGCGGAAGCTGAGAAATTAAGACAAATAGCGTTAGCTCAAGCTGAAGCTGAAAAAATAAAGTTAGCAGGGCAAGCAGAAGCTGAAGCCATAAAAGCTAAAGGATTAGCAGAAGCTGAAATAACTGAAGCCCAGGGTATGGCTATAGCTAAAGCAATGATGAAAAAAGCAGAAGCTTGGAGAATGTATAACAATGCTGCTATAGCTGAAATAATGATAGAAAGATTACCTGAAATAGCAGAAAAAGTCTCTGCTCCTTTAAATAGAGTAGATAAAGTTATAATGATAGGTGGTTCTAATGGTGCAGGTTTCTCTAATTTAACTAAGGATATTGCAGGTACTGTTGCAACAGTACCCGAAGTTCTTAAAAATTTAACAGGCTTTGATATTATCGAAGCTATTAAATCTATTCAACAAAATCCAACTACTCAACAAACACAAACTCAAGCACAAATACAGCAAACACAAACACAACAATTACAACAACAACCAAGACCTAATATCCCGCCTACTAATCCTAATATAAAGTAAAATAAAATATAATAAAAAATATAACTGAACTAATTAAAATAGTTAAAAAAATAAAAGCAATTTATAATTGATAAATGTTATTATTATAGTATTATAGAGGTGAATTATATGAATATTAGGAATGTAATAGCTTTAGTTAAAAAAGATTTATTAGAAAACAGTAGTAATTTATTTGCACCTACTGCAATGACAGTAGCTTTATTTTTCTTAATGTTAGTTTTTTTAGGTGCAATTACAAGCTTTTTTAATATTATTCCAGTAGTTTTACAATTTCCCTCTTGGGCTTCTAAATTTAATGTAAATGATCAAATAATTAATCCATATATTGGTTTTGTTGCATTTTTAAGTATAATTATACTACCAATAATAGGTGCTAAAGCTTTTTCTCAAGAAAAAAAATTAAAAACTATTGAATTATTATTAACTTACCCATTTAATGAAGTTGAATTAGTTTTGTCAAAAATAATTAGTACTTTTTTAATTTATTTTATATTTTTGTTTTTTGCTTTATTATATTTAGTTATATTTATATTCTTTTATGCGGTTTTAAATAAAGGTTTTATAGATTTTGGGAATACTTGGAGTGGATTTTTAGGACTTATTTTATTAGTATTAGCTATTATATCTTTAAGTGTATATATATCTACGTTATTTAATGATGTAGTACCTGCTTGGGTAGTTTCTTTAGTTATTGTGCTGTTTTTATGGATTATAGGTTATATGTCTGATTTAATGCCCATTAATATCAAAAATATAATAACTTCTATTGCTTTATCTTCTAATTTTGATAATTTTTCTAAAGGAGTTATTGATCTTAAAAATGTTGTTTTCTTTTTAGTTTTTAGTTTATTTTTTATTTATTTATCTGTTTTAAACTTAACTGACAGAAACTAATTTAATTATCAGGGATTGTATTATATGAGGAGGTAATGAAAAAGTAAAGGTTTTTAAAAAAGTCCTGAAAAAAGGTTCTAAAAAAGTTAGTTTCGAAATATAAGTATTTATATATCAATACGAATTAAAAAATAGAAAGCAGAAATTATTGATGATAAAGTGGAGATTATTATGTATAAAAAACTTATACTTCTATAATTGAGTAGTTTATTTTTTTGTTATGAAGAATCTAATTATTTCCGTATTAAATAATCCTTTTTTAAAAAGTATAGCACAGAGTAAAGCTATAAAAAAATTAGCTTTTAGATATGTTGCTGCAGAAGATTTACAAAACACTATAAACATAATTAAAGAATTAATTAATAAAAATTTTTTTATTACAGTTTCTTTTTTAGGTGAGCATTTTAATAATAAAGATAAAGTAGAAGAATATTTAACAGAAATTTATAGTTTAATAAAAAATATTAATGAAAATGATTTATCTAAAAATGTTAGCATATCATTAAAACTATCTTCTTTAGGATTATTATTTGATTTTGAATATACTTTAGATAATTTATCCAAAATTTTGGATATTTCTGGAAATGTAAAAATTCATATAGATATGGAAGATTCTTCATTAATTGATGATACTTTTAAAATTTTTGATATTTTAAAATATGAGAAAAAATATTCTAATTTAGATATAACTTTACAAGCGTATTTATATAGGACTGATAGGGATTTAAATGAAAAAATCTTAGCTAAACAGAATACTAATAACTTATTAATAAGATTATGTAAAGGAGCTTATAAAGAGAGTTATGATAAAATTTTCCCAAATAAAAAAAGTATAAATGAGAATTACTTAAAATTAGCTATGAAATTAATTGATAATATAGATAAAATTTACCCAGCATTTGCTACTCATGATATTAACCTTATCAAAAAAATCCAAAACTATGCTCATTTAAAAGGCGTAAGTTATGATAAATTTGAATTTCAGATGCTTTATGGGGTACTTCCCAAATTACAAAACAAAATAATCTCTGAAGGATATAGACTTAGATTATATTTACCCTATGGGAAAAATTGGTATGATTATATTATAAGAAGGATTGCGGAAAAACCTTCTAATATTTTATATCTTTTGTTTTCTTTTCTACCTGAAAAAAACAGTTAATATGATAAAAGAATATAAATTTAAAAATATTACTATATATCAATTAACATTAGGTCCAATTGAAACTAATAATTATATAATAGTTAATAATAAAAAACAGAGTATTTTAATAGATTGTACATCAAGTAAAGAAATAATAGAGTTCGTTAAAAATAATAATTTAGAATTATTGTTTATTTTATTAACTCATTGTCATGTTGATCATGTATGTGGAATTAGTTCAGTTTATAATAATTTTAAAAGCAGAGTAATGCTTCATGTAAAAGAATTTTATCATTTAAATGAATCAAAATTGGTTTATAGATTATATGGGTTTGATGAAGAACCGGAAATATCAGAATACCAATTACTTAATGAAAATGATGTAATAAGTATAGATGACTTTGATTTGCAGGTATTATTTACTCCTGGTCATACATTAGGATCATTATCTTTTTATAATCAAGGGAATAATATTTTATTTAGTGGAGATACTTTATTTTATGAATCTATAGGAAGAACAGATTTACCTGGTGGAGATTTTAATTTATTAATAAAATCAATCAAGGAAAAAATTTTTAAATTACCGGATTCCGTTGTTGTTTTTCCAGGACATTATTTATCTACTACTATTTTACATGAAAAATTAAATAATCCTTTTCTAAAAAATATTTATAATATATAGAAATATGAATTTTGATATAATAATAACGGGTAATACAATAGGTGCGTTGTTTGCAAAGTACCTTATTCTAAAAAAATATAAGGTAAAAATTGCTAATATTATTCCACCTATTAGTATATTGAAAAATGCTAATATTTTCATGTTTTCTGCAACTTTTAGAAACCTTAAAGTACAATTTAAATCTTTATTAAATAGTTCTAATTTTAAAAGTTATAAAAAATTTTCTATTAAATTTATTCATAAGTTATTTGATATAGAATTAGATAAGAATTTGTTTTTTATAACTACTTTGGAATCTTTAAAACAATATATTAATTCTATTATTTTTGATAATTCTTATCAAAAGGATTTTAACAATTCCATAAAGGATATTTATTATGATAATTCTAGGTGGTTTGTGAAATTGGATAATAATAGAGTTATAACTTCTCAATATTTATTAGTATGTGATGATTTTTGGGGATTAAGTTGGAACATTCTAAATATTTCGTTAAAACATAATGGTGGATGGATTGTTAAAGCTCCAAATTTAGAAAAGTTTTCAGATCATATAAATAATGATAGAATTATTTTTTCTTTTGGAGATACTAAAAAGAGTGTCGTTTTAGCTAATTCTAATGTTGTTTTTGCTAATTACATTGATAAAGAGTACTCTATTGATAATCTTATTAATAAGTTTTTGTTAAGTAATTTTGATATGTTTAAAAATTATAAAATAGTTTCTTGGGATAAGTATGTTTTACCTTTTTCCTATAAACTAAATGAAATAAAAGAAAATTATCTTAAAATTAATCCTAAATTACTTAATTCAAAATTATTTATAGTAACAGAATATTTAGGATTAACTTCTACGTTATATCCTGACTTCACTTATCTAACTTCTTTATTAGCCAATGATATAGTTAATTTATTAGATAATAATGATGCTAATTTCTACAAATCTCTTGATTATATCTTTAAAATTATTGAATTTAATTATATTTTTTATAAAATAATGAATTTTATATATAAATATCCTTTAGTTTTTCTTAACAATTTTGAAAATAATTTTAAGAATTATTTTATTAATTTTTTATTAGGTGAGATTAATTTAATTGAATTTGATAAAATTTTAGTATCTAAATTTTCAGATTATTATGAGCCAAGCGAGATAAAATTAAGTGAAAACGCTTTACAAGAATAACTTAAACAATGATAATTAAATAATATTTAATGAAGGAACTTTTAATTCATTTTAGTGATTGTTTTTATCCTAGGATTAATGGAGTTACTTCTGCAATAAATTCCGTTGTTTATTCACTTAAAGAAAATTTTACTAATATTTTAATAGCTCCTGATTATAATAATTCCAATAAAAATAATAACAAAATATCTATTGAAAATTATAAAGATTATCTAACTATTATTAGAGTACCTTCATATGTGTTTTTTTTCAATAAAGAAGACAGATTTATGAATTTTTCAGATAATATTGTTAAAGATATTTTTAGTTTTATTTATAATAATTTTAAATCTTATAGCTGGTTTATTTTTAATCATAATATTTTTAATTCTTTTATTATTTCAATTAAATTTTATAAATATTTTCTAAAAAATAGAAAAGATATTGACTTTAAAGAGCTAAAGAAGATATTTTATTTTCATACGTTTTGGGAGTATTATGTTCATTATGTACCGTTACCTAAATACTTTTCCAATTTTATATTAACAATACTTAATAAGAAAGTAATAAATGAATCTGATATAGTTTTAGTTGCTAATAATTATGTAAAAGATTATATTTTATCTAATTATTTTAAAGCTGATAAGATTAATTTAAGAGAAGAAATAAAAGAGAAAATAAAAATTTTACCATTACCACTAAATGGGATTTTTTGGGAAGATACTGAATTAGAGATTGATAATATTTTAAAGAATAAAAGATATATAATGTATGCAGGCAGATTAGCTAAGGAAAAAAATTTATTTTTTTTAATAGATATTTTTAAAGAAATCAATTTATTAGATAATAGTTTTGAGTTTTATATATGTGGAGATGGACCTGAAAAAAATAACTTAATAGATTATGTTATAAAAAATAATTTACAAAATAAGGTAATATTTACTGGTTATTTAAGTCAGGAGCTAATTAGGAGATATTATAAATTTAGTCAGGCTGTTCTATTTTTATCCAAAACCGAAACTTTAGGCTTAGTTTTACTTGAAGCTATGGCGCAAAAAGCCCTTGTGATAGCTTTAAATGTTTCTCCATTTAATATTATAATCCAATCAGGTTATAATGGGTTCCTTATTGATAATGACAATCCTAAATTATTTGCACTTCAAGTTTTACAAATCTTAAAAGATAATCAATTAATAAATAAAATAAAAGAAAATTCTTTTAATTTTTCCTTAAACTATCATCCTAATAATTTTAAACAAAATTTTATTAATCTTTTAAAAAATAATTATTCTAAAGAAAATATAGATAATTAGAAAAGTTATGTATAATTCAAATGCTTTTACAAATAATTCTAATAGTAATCTTAATGATAATATTTATATAATCATTGAAGATGATTTTAATAAAAGGATAGATAAATTTCTAGCTGATAAATTAAATTTAAGTAGAAGTTATATAAAATATTTAATAGAAAATAATAAAGTTTTAGTTAACGGTAAAGAAGTAAAAGGTAGTTATATTTTAAAAAAAGGTGATAATATTTTATTAAAAATAATTCAAAAAAATACTTCATACTTTAATATTAATATTAAAGAAAATAGTAAATTAAATAATGTAGATAAAAATTTTGTAGATTTTATTATTAAAGCAACAAAGATTTTATATGAAGATGATAATGTTATCATAATAGATAAAGTTCCTATAGTAGTTAATAAAATCAATAAATATAATTTTTCGGTTGTTGATTATTTATTGCTTAAAGGTATTGAGCCATTTATAGTTCATAGATTAGATAAGCAAACTACAGGTTGTTTGATTGTTGCTAAAAATTATCATACAGCTTTAAAATTATCTAATTTATTTAAGAATAGAGAAGTTATAAAAAAGTATTATGCTATTGTTTTAGGAGATTTTAAATATAATTCTATTAAAATAGAAGGGGATATTTTCCATTCTAAAACCCCCTTAAAAAAAGAAATTATATCTTATGGAAAAAATGCTATTACTATTGTTAATAAAATAAAAACTATCAATTTTAATGATTTTATTAATAATACTAAAGATTTTTACGAATGGGAAATAAAAAATTATAATAACAACATAAACTTAATTTCTTTGTTAGATATAAATATACTTACTGGTAGGACTCATCAGATTAGAGTTCATTTAAGTAATATTGGTTATCCTATTCTTGGAGATTATAAATATAAAGATAATTCTAAATTTTTTTTGAAATTTCATTTTAATAATTACGTTTATAAATTAGAAACTTTCTTTTTACATGCTTATTATCTTAAAATAGATAAGTATGAAGTATTTTCATTACCTTTGTGGTACCAATTTTTTTTATAAATAAAATAAATAAAAAGATAAAGTATAAAAGGAGAAAGTTAAAAAAATAATAATTATTATAATATAAAAAAAAATATAATATAAAAAACATGTTAAATTTAGGATTGTTATTGTTTCTTTGTGTTTTTGTATTTTTTAGTGTTTATTTTTTAATAGGATATTATATAAGGATTTATGGCCAGAAGGTAGGACAAGAAATTAGAGAAGATGCTCCTAAACATCATATTCTTAAAAAAGGTACTCCTACTGCTTGTGGAGTTATCTTTATCACTATACCTTCTATTATTTCTTTTTTTATTTTACTTAAATATTCTAATATCTATTTAGCTTTTATTTTTATCATTTTAGTTTTAGGATCTATGATTATTGGTTTTATTGATGATTATTTCAAGATAATTAATAAAAGAAATTTAGGCTTAAAAGCTCGACATAAATTATTTTTTCAAATTATTATAACTACTATTGTTTTCTTTTTATTAAAATTATCTAATGATTTTTTCTTATATAATTTTAATTTTGATTTTCATTATATTAAGGTTATCAATAATATATACGATTTAGATACTATTGGATATTATTTATTTTTATTTTTTTTAGTATCAGGGGTTAGTAATGCTACTAACTTAACTGACGGATTAGATGGGTTAGCTGGAACTTTAAGTGTTATCACTTTTATTGGTTTTCTTATTGTTTCAATTGTCTTTCAGAAATTGTTTATTGTTCCTGTTATATTATTATTTATAGTTTCTTTAATTTCTTTTTTAATTTATAATTTACCTAAGGCTAAGGTTATGATGGGTGATAGTGGTTCATTAAGTTTAGGTGCTATTTTTGTTTTCTTAGCTATAACCCTTAAAATTGAACCATTCCTACTTTTCTTAGGGTTTATGTTCTTTATTGTTACTTTATCTGTTATTTTACAAGTATTATATTTTAAAATTACTAAAGGTAATAGATTATTTTATATGACTCCATTACATCATCATTATGAAATTCTTGGATATACTGAAAAACAAATTCTCTTTAGATTCTCATTATTACATTCTTTTGTTATCTTCTTAGGTTTAAGTCTTATTAAATTTTATTAATTTTAAACAATTTATAATATTTAAAATAAAGGTATTTAATTTTTATATTATATTTAATTTTATTGGATTTAATTTTTAGGAGGTAGGAATAAATGAAGAAATTACCAATAGGAATAAGCGACTTTAAAGAATTAATAACAAATAATTATATATACGTAGATAAAACAAAGTATATATATGAATTATTAAGTAGTTCAAAGTATGTGTTTTTAAGTAGGCCTAGACGCTTTGGGAAGTCATTATTATTATCTACTATTGAATATTTATATGAAGGTAAAAAGGAGTTATTTAAAGGATTGTACATAGAGGATAAATGGAATTGGAGTGAGAGGTATCCAATTATTAAAATAGATTTTTCAGTGGATATAAAAGAACATACAGAGATATATACAAGAATGAAAGAAGAATTAGAGCTAAATTACACGAAGTATGAAATAGAAATAGATAAAGAAAAAGATATCCCCGGAAATTTTAAAAAGTTAATAATAGAATTAAATAAAAAATATAAAAAGCAGGTAGTGGTATTAATAGATGAATATGACAAGCCAATATTAGATCTAATAGAAGATAAAAAACAAGCAGAAGAAGTAAGAAAAACATTAAAGAGTTTTTATTCAGTATTAAAAGGATTAGATAAATATATAAAGTTCGTGATAGTAACAGGGGTTTCAAAATTTGCGAAAGTATCACTGTTTAGTGGATTAAATCAATTAGAAGATATCTCATTAAGCAAAGAATATGGAGACATATGCGGATATACCCAAGAGGAATTAGAATATTATTTTAAAGAATATCTAGATAATGTAAATATAGAAGAAATAAGAGAATGGTATAATGGATATAATTTTTTGAGTAATAAAGTATATAATCCGTTTGATGTGTTATTATATTTAAAGAAGAAAGAGATAAGGAGTTATTGGTATGAAACAGGAAGAACGGAATTTTTATTTAAAATAATAAAACAAAGAAACTTTGAATTACCATATTTGTATAAGAGGTATTACACAGAAGAGATATTAGAGAAGTTTGATATAGAGTATATAAGTATAGAGGCGTTAATGTTTCAAACGGGGTATTTAACTATAAAAGAGATAGAAAAAATAGATAAAAAAGTAGTGTATATAATAGAGTTTAAGTTGTTAGAAAAAGAAGAAGAAAAAGGGAAAGCATTAAAGCAGATAAAAGAAAAAGAATACTTTAAAAAATATTTAAATTATGAAAAAATTTATCTTGTAGGGATAGAGTTTGATAAAGTAAAAAAGAATGTTATTAATTTTGAGTATGAAAAAATAAAATAAAAAATTATTAATTAATTTTATTATTTTTTTTAACTTAAAGGAGAAATATAATAAAAATAAAAATATTAAATAGGGCAAAATAAAAAGAATTAAAAAATTAAAATTTGTTAGTTTTTAAAAGTAAAATTAAAAATTTCAAGATCTTAATATTAATTTTAGGTAATTCAATTCAATTACAGAGAATAAATTTATGGGAAGGATAGTTCAATTACCAGAAGAGGTTTTTTCAAAGATAGCTGCAGGGGAAGTAATAGAGAGACCTGCTAATGCTGTAAAAGAATTGATAGAAAACTCCTTAGATGCTTACTCTAAAAACATAAAAATAAGAATTTTAGATAGTGGGTTAAAACTCATTGAAGTTAGAGATGATGGAATTGGGATTTACCCAGATGATTTACCATTAACTATAAATAGATACGCTACCAGTAAAATAAAATCTGAAAAAGATTTACTTAAGATAAATACTTTTGGTTTTCGTGGAGAAGCTCTTTATGCTATATCCAAAGTATCTAATATATATATAACTTCTAAATCTATTGAATCTGATAAAACTTATACACTTTATGCTTCTGAAGGTAATATTATTTCTATAAAAGAAGAACATATTAATTATTTTAACAATGGAACTATTATTAAAGTAGTAGATCTATTTTTCAATAGCCCTGTTAGAAAAAATTTCATATCATCTAATAAGGTAGAAAATTATAATACAATAAATATAGTTAAACAATTAGCTTGTATAAACTATAAAGTAGCTTTTTCTTTATATATTGATGATAAATTAATTCTTAACTACTTACCAACTGATACAATTATAAATAGAGTAAAAGAAGTATTTAAAAATCCTTATCTAGAAGATTTTTCTTTAAAAATAGAAGATTATGAAATTACTTTAGTTTTATCTAATGTTTTCAAAGAAAATGTAAAAAATAAAAAAGGCAGTAATAAAGGGAATATTTATTTTTATGTAAATAATAGGATAGTAGGAGATAGTAATTACTCCTTAGTTAAATTGGTTAAAAATGTTTTTGATGAAACTTTAGATGATAGATATTATATAGAAGGGATAGTAAGTTTAAATTTACCTCCTGATGAAGTAGATGTTAATATACATCCTAGGAAGTTCGATGTTAGATTCCTTAAGCCTATATTTGTTAAAAATTTAATTCAAAAAGCTGTTAAAGAATTCATAAATACCAAAATAAAAACTACTATTACTTTTTTAGATAAAATTGAAGAAAAAATTGATAAAAACTTACCTAATCAGTGGTATAATGATTTAAAAAATGATAATTTAAAAAATAATTTAAAAAACCAAGAGCCCAATGTTATTAATACAGATGATAATAAAAATTTATCTTCTTTTGTCTCTAATTTAATAAAAAAAATAGAAAAAATCCAACAAAAAGAAG
>Ga0101945_1002109_pt1 | contig 15354 bp, 14 predicted proteins | sample DewCreD2012metaG_2_FD_75246 | JGI IMG/M metagenome (GOLD analysis project Ga0101945, IMG submission 75246) | Hot spring sediment bacterial and archeal communities from British Columbia, Canada, to study Microbial Dark Matter (Phase II) - Dewar... ... | reverse complement strand
TCAGGGTCAGGTAGGGCGCTACAAACGCCCACTCATCGTCGGAAACGTCACTTGGGTAGGCTTTTCGTGTCATACCCTAAGCTTACCACACTCAGGGCCAAAAGTGCATAACAGACTCTAGGAACTCCTAGCATCAGATGTGGGCGCTCTTCGCATTGGGGGCGGCCTTCTTAACCTCCTTCAACCCCATTCTGTACAAGCGCATGTTGAAAAGCACCAACGCGACGGTCGTCGTGTGGAGCGTGACGCTGCTTTCGTTGCCGCTGCTGGCTCTGTTCACCTTTGCTCTGACCCGTCAACTGCCCGGCCTGGATGCGCTGTTCGCCCTCGGTGTCTTAGGCTCGGCGGTGCTCAACGTCGCCGCCCACCTGGCCTCCACCCGATCGTTGAAGCTGGCCGACGCCTCGCTCGTCACCCCACTCCTGGTGTTCAGCCCGGTGTTTACCCTGCTTATCTCGGCTGTCTTCCTGGGTGAGATCCCGTCGGCACGCGGCCTGCTCGGCGTCGGGCTGGTGCTCGTCGGCGCTTACTGGCTCAACCACGAGCCGGGCAGGGGCTGGTTGGCGCCGTTGAAGGTGCTTGCGCTTAAGCCCGGCGTGACGCTTGTCCTCCTGGCCGGGCTGCTGTGGGCCATTACGCCGCTGTTTGAGAAAACGGCCATCCAACATACCCGCCCGGAAAGCCCACAGTTTGCCGCCTTCGTCGCGACGGCTCTCCTTGTCCTCCTGCTCACCCCTATCGTGACCATGCGCAACGGATCAGGCCTGCGTCAACTCGCCCTCCACCGCCGCGAGGCGCTCCTCGCCGGGCTAATCGCGGGAATAGCACCTATTCTGGGTTATACGGCTTTCAGCCAGGGCCTGGTCGGCTACGTGACGACGCTGTTCAGGCTGAGCACCGCCATGACCGTTCTCTGGGGCGCCCTGATCCTCAAGGAGCCGGGGCTGCGACAACGCCTGCCCAGTTCACTGGTGATGATTGCCGGCGCCATCCTTATGGCGACGTAACGCCCTGCCCTCCTTGCCAATTCCCCACGACTGCCGGATAATTCCATCCGGCTGATGATGTATGACCAAGATTTTGCTGGTTGAGGACGAAACCACCCTGGCTGAGACCCTGGCCTATAACCTGCGGCGCGAGGGCTACGAGGTGATCCTGGCGGCGGATGGCGAGACCGGGCTGGAGCGCGCCCGCACCGAATCGCCCGACCTGATCATCCTGGACATCATGTTGCCGGTGCTGGATGGCCTGTCGGTGTGCCGCATCCTGCGGCGGGAAATGGACACACCCATCATCATCCTCACAGCGCGCGGCACCGAGGTGGATAAGATCATCGGGCTGGAGACCGGCGCCGACGATTACGTGGTCAAGCCCTTCGGCCTGGGGGAGTTCCTGGCGCGGGTGCGCGCCGTGCTGCGCCGCGCCCCGACCCCCCGCCGCGATGAACTGGCCTCCGGCGACCTGGTGCTTGACTTGGCTGCCCGGCGGGTGACCAAAGGCGGTGTGGAACTTAAGCTCAGCCATAAGGAATTTGACCTGCTGGCCGAACTCATGCGCCACCGCGGCGCGGTCCTCTCCCGCGACCTGCTCCTGACCCAGGTCTGGGGCTACGATTATTTCGGCGATAGCCGCACCGTAGATGTCCACATCCGCTGGCTGCGCGAGAAAATTGAGGAGGACCCCTCCAACCCGCAGCGCATTGTCACGGTGCGCGGTGTGGGTTATCGCTTTGAAGGCTGAACCATGGACGGCGGCTGGCTCATTGCAGCCCTGGCGGTTGCACTCGTGGGGGTCGGCCTGGCCTGGCGGCGGGCCGTCGCCGAACGCCAGGCGCTCCTGGCCGAGAACACCCGGTTGCGGCGTGAGGGCCAGGCTGCCCAGGCCCGGCTGGCCGAGACGGGCGAGGCACTGACCGGATTGGCCGAGGCCGCCTTTGACGCCCTCATCGTGGTGGACCGGGAGCGGCGCGTGCGGGTGATGAATGCGGCGGCGCGCACGCTGTTTCAAACCCAAGAGGCCATCGGGCGGAGCTTTATAGAGGTGGCCCGCCAGCACGACCTGGACGATCTGCTGGCGGCGGCTCTCAGCGGCGGCGACGTAGGGGCCGGCCCTGTGCCTGCCCTTGACCTGGCCCGCCAGGTGTTTATCGGCGACCGACCCTTCCGCGTCCGAACGATGCCCCTGGGCACAGAGGCACGCTACGGCGCGGTCCTGGCCCTCCAGGACGTAAGTGAGTTGCAGCGCCTGGGCCGGGCGCGGCGCGATTTCGTCGCCAACATCTCCCACGAACTGCGCACCCCCCTGGCCTCCATCCGCCTGCTCCTAGACACGCTTCTGCACAATGCGCTGCCCGATGCCGGGATGCAGCGGCAACTCCTGGAGCAGATCGCGGTGGAGACCGAGGCCCTCAGCCAACTCGCCCAGGAGTTGCTGGACCTCAGCCAGATTGAATCCGGCCAGGTGCTCCTCAAGCTGGTTCCCACCCCTGTCACCGACCTGGTCAGCGAGCCGGTGGCCCGCCTGGCCACCCAGGCCAGCTACAAGCACCAGGAGATCGCTGTGGACGTGCCGCCCGATCTCACCGCGCTGGCCGACCCCCAACAGGTCGGCCGCGTCGTCGTCAACCTGCTGCACAACGCCATCAAGTTCACGCCGGAGGGTGGGCGCATCGGCGTGCGGGCCGCTCAGGGAGAGGGGGATGAGGTCATGATTGAAGTATGGGATACAGGGGTCGGGATTGCCCCGGAGGACCTGCCGCGTATCTTTGAGCGCTTTTACCGGGCCGACCGGGCGCGGGGCGGGGGCGGTACCGGCCTGGGCCTGGCCATCGCCAAGCACATCGTGGAAGCGCACGGTGGCCGCATCTGGGCCGAAAGCGAGCCAGGGCGCGGGGCCACGTTCCGCTTCACCCTCCCAGCGGCCTGAGGGCATGTTCTCACCCCAGAGGGAATCCTAAAATCTCTGCGTTATTTCCACGTCCTCTGCGCCTCTGCGGTGAAGCGATCAGGTCTTGTTACCAGATGGCGCAGCGCGAGAGACGATGGTCTTGAGGCGTTTGGCCAGCTCGCGGCGGGGGAGGAGGACGCGGCGACCGCAGGTGGTGCAGCGCAGGCCGATGTCGGCCCCCAACCGCACCACGACCCACTCGTAGCCTCCGCAGGGGTGCGGCTTGCGCAGCCGCACCACGTCATCTAATTGAATATCAGACAACATACGCTGTAGGGGCAACCCGTGTGGTTGCCCTACGGCCCAACCAGGTCCAACACCGGCTCATAGCGGCAACGGCAGCCATGCGGGCTGGAGCAGCCCTCCACCGGCAACTCCGGCACCCGGTCAACGGGATAAGTGCCATAGGCCGCCTGGCACGCCGGGCAACTCTCCCGATCCACGATGATACGCACCCGCTGGAAGCGCCCATCTGCGCGCAGGCGTTGCAGCGCCCGTGCGGTCTCCGAATGCACGCGCAGATCGGCGCCGCAGCGTGGGCAAATCAGCACCTCATCAGGCGAAGTCAGATGACAGATGGCGCAGGTTCGCACAGGGCCTCCTGGTCGCACGCTGAATTTGTGTGCATTATAGCACAAAAGGCCCGGGGATAAGGGTTTCGCTTTTTGTAAGCTGTCCATGCTATAATTACGTAGATGCTGATCTCATCCATATGCGTCGTTCGTCCATATAGAGGCCGAAGGAGGAACCATCACGATGTTGAAGGACTTTCTGGCGCGTCGGGAAGAAGAGGAGCGCGTGAAGCGCGAGGGGCGCTTGCCGCCAGGCCAATCGCTGACGCAAAAGTTCCCCGTGCTGCACTATGGCCCCGTGCCCAGGTTCAACCCGGAGACCTGGGACTTTCGCATTTTCGGGCTGGTGGAGGAGGAGAAGCGCTGGACCTGGGAGGAGTTCAACCAGCTGCCGCGCACCAAGGTTAAGATGGACATCCATTGCGTGACGCGCTGGAGCAAGTTTGATACCGAGTGGGAAGGGGTGTCGCTCAAGCGGCTGATTGACGAAGGCATTGTGCGCCCCAAACCGGAGGCGCGCTTCGTCGTCCAGCATTGTGAGTATGGCTTCACCACCAACTTGCCCCTCTCCGTCATGCTCCAGGACAACGTGCTGTTGGCGACGCACTACAACGGCCAGCCGCTTGAACCGGAGCATGGCTTCCCCCTGCGGGTGGTCATCGGCACCATCCCGGGCCGGGATGCCCTCAAGGCGGCTTACTTCTGGAAGGGCGGCAAGTGGCTGCGCGCCCTGGAGTTCTTGCAGTACGACAGCCCCGGCTTCTGGGAGCAGGCCGGCTACCACAACGAGGCCGACCCCTGGAAGGAGCAGCGTTTCTGGTGAACTGCCCTGCTGGCCGTCCGCGCTTTATTAAAAAATGTGATCATTTAACGTCCAACACAACAAAAATGTCTTGACAAAGCCCCCTCGGAGGGGCTATAATAGCGTCAAGTGCTTGCGAGGATGGATGGCAGATTGGGGCCCGTAGCGCCCCGGTGCTGGTTGGGAGTGAGCGGTGTATGTACACGCGCAATGAGTTAATGTTTCCCCCCTATGCGATCCCCGCATTGCGTGATCTGCGGGGTGAGGAATGGCGCCAATTGGTAGAACGCGTCGCGGCACTGCCGCCGACGCACCCGGATAGCCTGGCCTTTTCCCTGATGATGATCCGCCTGGACGGGTGCATGTCGTGCGAGACGGATAGCTACCGCGCCATGCGCGGCTGTATCCTGTGTGCGCAGCAGACCATTCGGCGCTATAAGGGCACGGACCAGGAGTTGCTCCAGGCCTATGAGGAGGCCCGGCGCGATGTCGTGGCCTTCCTGGCGAGCGCAGTCCAACTGGCCGCATAAGCGCAGCCCCCGGTTCTGGCCGGGGGCTGAAGGCTTATCTTACCCCCTCCTTCTGATACAACCGCGTCCGGATCGCCATAACATCGCGGCGCACGTTGTTGTCGCGCTCAATCAGGTCGCTGATCTTCTCGCAGCCATGTAACACGGTGGTGTGATCGCGCCCGCCCAAGAGCTCGCCGATTTGAGGCAGGGAAATGCCGATCTCCTCGCGCAGCAGGAACATGGCGATCTGGCGGGGCAGGGCGACCTCGGCGTTGCGGCTGCGCCCCTTCAACGCCGCAACGTCCAGGCCGTAGTGGCTCGCCACCGCCGCAACGATCTCCTCCGGCGTGCGGGCGCTGCGCTGAGGCACCAGGTCGGCGAGCGCGCTCGTCGCCAGTTCCACTGTGAGCGGCTGGTTCGTCAGCCGGGCGGTCGCCAGCACGCGGTTCAGCGCGCCCTCCAGTTCGCGGATGTTGCTGTGGATTTCGCGGGCAATGTATTGGAGGACAGGATCAGGGACCTGAGCGCGTAGCGATTCGGCCTTGAAGCGCAGGATGGCGATGCGTGTCTCCAGGTCGGGTGGCTGGATGTCGGCGATCAACCCCCACTCAAAGCGCGAGCGCAACCGCTCCTCCAATGTAGACAGCGCCTTGGGGGGCCGGTCGCTGGAGATGACCAGTTGTTTGTCCTGGCTGTGCAGGGTGTTAAAGGTGTGGAAGAACTCCTCCTGGGTGCTCTCCTTGCCTGCGATGAATTGAATGTCATCAATCAACAGCACGTCAATCGTGCGGTATTTGTCGCGGAAGGCCTCCGTCGTGCGGGCGCGGATGGCGTTGATCAGGTCGTTGGTGAACTCCTCGGAGGAGACGTAGAGGATGTGCAGGCCCCGCGCACGGCAGGCGTGGCCGATGGCGTGCAACAGGTGCGTCTTGCCCAGGCCGACGCCACCGTAGATGAACAGCGGGTTGTACGCCTGGGCGGGGTTCTCGGCGGCGGCTAGTGAGGCCGCATGGGCCAGCCGGTTGTTCGGGCCGACGACAAAGGTGTCAAAGGTGTATTTGGGGCTGAGGCCATCGGCAGCAACCGGCGCCGGGTGAGGCGCGGGCGTGGCCTCGGCAGCGCTCAATAAGGGGCCCAGATCGGCCGGCGGCGGCGCGTCATCCTGCGTCCAGACGACATATCTGACTTCCACGCTGCGCCCGACGATGCCATTCAGCGTGCGCTTGATCGTCCCGCTCAGCCGGTTCTCCAGCCAGTCCTTGGCATAGGCGGAGCTGACGCCGATGACAAAGGTGCCATCCTCATAGGCCACCACGCGACTGGTCTTGAACCAGGTGTCAAAGGTGGCCTTGGTCATCTGCAGTTGCAGCTCGCCCAGGGCGGCCTGCCAGACCTGCTCGGGTTTCATGCGCGCCCCCCCTGCTATCGGATACACCCAGCCTCCAGGGGCATTCTAGCAAAGCCGCCCCAGCCTGGCAACGGCTTCCCCTACCCCAATTCTTAAAAATCTCGCGCTTTTAAACTCTTGTGTAAGCGGCCATCCTTGACAGGCGTCTTAAGAGATTGTAGCATAGGGATGATCAAAATTCCGATCTGCTTAAAGGAGTACACAGATGGCAAAGCCAGTGGAGGTCACAGACGCGACATTTAAGCAGGAAGTGTTAGAGGCAGACAAGCCCGTCTTGGTGGACTTTTGGGCGGAGTGGTGTATGCCCTGTCATGCGATTGCCCCCTATGTGGAGGCCATCGCCAATGAGTATGCGGGCAAACTGAAGGTCGCCAAGCTGGACATTGACAGCAATATGGCCACTGCGACCCAATACCAGGTGTGGAGCATCCCCACGCTGATCCTGTTCAAGAACGGGCAGCCGGTTGAGCGCGTGACAGGGGCCATGCCCAAGCAGCGCATCTTGAGCTACATCCTCCCGCACCTCAACGGCGGCTCATAGACGGCAGACCACAGACGAGAGCATAAACCATAAACAGCATAATATGGATAGACAGACTGTCTCCACGGGAACGAAGTGGGAGCCAATTGTGGGCTATTCCAGAGCCATCAGAGTTGGGCCCTTTATCTATGTTTCTGGAACAACCGCGACGGACAAAGACGGGCAGATTATCGGGAGCGGTGACTCCTAACCCCTATATTCGCTCAATAATGGTGGCGTTGGCCATACCGCCACCCTCACAGATAGCGATCAACGCGTAGCGCCCCTGCCGCCGCTCCAATTCATACAGCGCTGTCCCCAGCAACCGCGTCCCGCTGGCGCCCACCGGGTGGCCCAACGCGATGGCACCGCCGTTGACATTGACCCGCTCCCAAGGCACGCCGATCTCGCGCTGCCAGGCCAGAACGACCGAGGCAAAGGCTTCGTTGACCTCAAACAGGTCTATATCGTCCACCTCTAACCCGGCGCGCTGGAGCACCTTGCGCGTGGCCGGGATCGGCCCGGTGAGCATCAGCAGCGGGTCCGAACCGACGACGGCGAGGGCCACGAAGCGGGCGCGGGGGCGCAGGCCGAGAGCCTGGGCCGTCTCAGCAGAGGCGATCAGCACTGCGCTGGCGCCATCGGAGATCGGGCTGGCGTTGCCGGCGGTGATCAGCTCCAGGCCAGGGAAGGCCGGTTCAAGCGCGGCCATCTTCTCTAAAGAGGTGTCGGGGCGGATGCCCTCATCGGCGGCCAAGCCATGGACAGGGATGAGCTCCGCACTGAAATAGCCCGCAGCCTGGGCCGCCGCCGCACGACGATGGCTTTCGTAACTGAAGCGGTCCAGGTCTTCGCGGGTGAACCCCCAGCGGCGGGCGATCAACTCGGCGCTGAGCGCCTGGTCAAACCAGGGCCGATCCAGGTGGTAACGCTGCGCCAGGCGTTCGGTCAAGGGCGTGCCCGGCCCGTTGCGGAAGTTGCTCCCCAACGGCACACGTGACATAGCCTCAACACCGCCGGCGATTACCAAATCATAGGCGCCGGCCATGACACCCTGGGCAGCGAAATGCGCCGCCTGCAGGCTGGACCCGCACTGGCGGTCCAGCGTCACGCCGGGCACCGACTCCGGCAGGCCGGCGGTGAGCCAGGCGTTGCGGGCGATATTGAGCGCCTGCTCCCCGATCTGGCCCACACAGCCGATGATCACGTCATCCACCTGGGCCGGGTTGAGGTGAGTGCGTTGGATCAAAGCGGTGAACAGGTCGGCCAGCAAATCCACGGGGTGCACACCGCTCAGCCCTTTGCCACGCTTGCCAAAGGGCGTGCGCACCGCATCTAGAATGACAGCCTCACGCATGGTTGCTCCTTGCTCTCTTGGTTGAGGGTGATTATACCACAGGATTCGCTTCAAATCCCAATGAGGCTTACACCGTGAGCGGTGCGGTATCCGAACGCGCGGGGGGAGGGGATAAGCCCCCGAATAGGACATACGTTCTATTGCATTTTTCCTTTTTTTAAGTATAATTGTTTGTATGCACCCGGAGCCTTGGAGGGCAGGGCGTCTTCTCTGGCCTGCCCTCCTCTTATCAGCCCTGGCGTTAGTCCGTTGGGCGCCGGTTACACAGGCCCAATCCCCCGATTTCGGCGCGGAGATCTTCGCGCTGACCAATTCTATGCGTGCCGAGCACGGCCTGCCCGCTTACCTCTGGGACGAACGCCTGGCCGCGGCGGCCCGCCGCCACGCCAATGACATGGCCAACACCGGCTGGATTTCGCATACCGGCTCGGACGGCACCCGTGTGCGCGATCGCGCCCGCGAGGCCGGCTACCCCGGCTTTAGTTGGGGGCTGGTGGTCGGCGAGAACATCTACGGCGGCTACACCCACAACCGTCCGTCAGATGCCATGGCCTGGTGGATGAACTCCCCGCCCCACCGCGGCCAGATTCTGAGCACGCGCTTCCGCGAAATGGGCGCGGCCTCGGCCAGCCGCGATGGCACCACCTACTACGTGGCGGTCTTCGGCGACCGGCCCGATGTCCCGGCGGAGTCGCCGCCCCCAGTGCCGCCGCCCCCATCCGCGCCCGCCCCCGCTGAATCGGCGCCCGTCGCCTCCGGCCCGCCAACCACGCTCCCAGATGGCTCCATTGTCTATACCATTCAGCCAGGGGATACACTGTACGCCATCTGGCGGCGCTTTGGCGTGTCCGTCAAAGAGCTCATGGCGCTCAACCACCTGAGCGAGGATAGCATCCTCTACCCCGGCCAGCAGATCGTGGTCCGCCTGGGCCAGGCCGGGGCAGCGTCGGAGAGCCTGCCCGCCCCCCTGGATCGGCCCGTTGCGCGCCCGGTGGACCTGAACAACCTGCCGCCTGGGGCGGTCATTTACACGGTGCAGGCGGGGGACACGTTGCTGGCGATCGCCCTGCGCTACGGCGTTAACCCGGATGACATCGCCGCGCTCAATGCGCTGCCCGACGTGAATGTGCTCGCCATCGGGCAGAAGCTGGTGATCAGCCTGACGCCCCTGGAGGCGCCCGCACCGGCAGCGCCGCCCCCCACCCGTCCGGCTCAGGCCAGTCCGGGCCTGGCCCGTTCCGGCGCAACAGCGCCCGCTGGCTGGCCGGTACACATCGTGCGCGAGGGGGATACGCTATCTGCGATTGCCTGGCAGTACGGCGTGAGCGTAGCTGAACTGGTTAAGCTGAACCGGCTAAGCGACCCTGACGCGCTGGCGATCGGCCAGGTGCTCGTCCTCAGCGCCATGCCGGAGTGGGTCTATAACACGGCGAACACCGATCGTCCCCCGCACCCGCGCTTTCCGATAAGGTACTCAACGGATTATTTGCAGGAATCAAGGAAACTGTGGTTGATCGCTGCCCCTCAGGGCGATGACTTCGCCTCGCCGCACCATATCCCGCAGGGCAGCTAGCCCCGACTGGCCGGGCTAGTCGGCCAGGGTATAGCCGGAGCCGCGCAGGTTGATCAGGTAGCGCGGCTGGTTGGGGTCGGGCTCAATCTTCCGTCGCAGGTTGCTCAGGTGCGCCCGCAGCACCTGCCGCGCCTCATACTCCTCCAGGTCGTAGCCATGCAGGCGCCGCACCAGTTCAGCACAAGAAAGCACTTCGCCCGGCGCCCGCGCCAGGCAGGCCAGCAGGTCAAATTCGGTCCGGGTGAGATCAATCGCCTGACCATCGCGCTGCACTTGCCGCCGTCGCAGGTCAATGCGCAACCCGCCGCGTTCAATGACCTCCGGCTCGGCTGCGGCCAGGCGGCCAGCTCCCCCTGGCAGCGAGAACTCGCCGCTCTCGTCCAGCGCCTGGAGGGTGGCCCGCAGGTTGGCGATAGCGGCCTCGCGTTGCAGCGTCCGGACGCGCTTGCTCACCGCTCGCTCCAGCGTGGCCCGCACGTGGTCGTTGTCAAAGGGCTTGGTGAGGTAATCATAGGCCCGTAGCCGCAGCGCCTCCACAGCCGTGTCCACACTGGCATACCCCGTCATGAGGATCACCCCGGTCGTCGGCGCGATCTGCTGAATCTGGGCCAGCAGGTCAATGCCCGTCAGCCCGTTCATGCGGATGTCGGACATAACCACATCAAACTCGGTGCGCCGCAGGTGCTCCAATGCTTCCTCGGCGCTCTCCGCTGTGGTGACCTCATAGCCGCTGCGCCGCAGCAGCTTCTCCAGGCCGATGCGAACTGTGCGCTCATCGTCCACGACCAGGACGCGAGGGGGCCGGCCCAAGAGAGCCATGAGTGGACTGGCTTGTGCTGGTGTCTGTATCATGGTGCTTTCTCTCCCTGCTCTGCGCTACACGGCAGGCTGACCGTGAAAGTCGTTCCCTGCCCCGGCGGGCTCGTCACCCGGATGTCCCCGCCATAGTGGTGGATGATGCCCTGGCTGACAAACAGCCCCATGCCGATGCCGCGCGTCTTGGTGGTGAAGAAGGGTTCAAACAGGTGCGGCATGACCTCCGGTGGGATGCCGTGCCCGGTATCGCTGACGTGCACCCGCACCTGCTCTCCCTCCACCTCTGTGCACACACCGATCTGGCCGCCGTTGGGCATGGCCTCAATGGCGTTTAGGAGGAGATTTAAGAACACCTGCTTCAGCCGGCCCGCGTGCGCCCGAACCATCGGGCGCGTCGGCGACCAGTGGCGCTCCAGCCGCACCTGGGCTTTGCTCAGCTTCTGCTCCACCAGCCTGAGCACCTCGTCCAGGATGATGTCCACATCCACCAGCGCGGTTTCGCCGACGGCGGGGCGGTAGAAGTCCAGGAACTGGTGAATGAGTTGGCCCGTGCGCTGGATCTCACTGGCGGCGATACGCAGATTGTCCGGGTCCACAGGCTCGCCGGCCTCCGCCTCCTCTAGGGCCAGGCCCAGATGGGTCTGGATCGCCTGAAGGGGGTTGTTGATCTCATGGGCAATCGCCGCCGAGAGCTTGCCCATGGCCGCCATGCGCTCGCTCTCCACCAGCCGGTCTTGAGAGGCTTTCAGTTCCTCCGCATAGCGTTGGACGGTGGCATACAACCGGGCGTTGTTCACGGCGACTCCCAGTTCGCGGCCTACAGCGATGAGCACATCGCTATCCTCAGGCGTCAGCCGTCCGGAGACGGCCAGCGCTCCCAGGCAGTCCTCCGGCACGACCAGGGGCACCGCCAGGACCGGGTCACACTCCAGCGGGGCCAGCCAGACCGGCTCGCGGCTGGTCACCGCCTGGTGCGCCGCCGCTTCCGCTGCCCGCGAAGTCGCCTCTGACAGGCCATAGCTGGCGATACAACGGACGGAAGGCGAATTGGCTTCCGCCTTGCGTTCTCCATCCCCCGTCAGGAAGAAAGCCGCACCCGGCAGGCCCATCAGGCGGCGGACCTCGTTCAGCGTGTCCCCGGCGATGCCGTCCAGGTCCAGGCGACGGCTGACCGCCGCAGTGACGGCGTGGAGCGTGCTCAGATGGCGCGTGCGGGCCACGACCATGCTTTCCAGCAGGTGCGCGTTGGAGCGGATCTGCTCGTACAGGCGGGCGTTCTCCAGCGCCACCGCAATCTGCCCGGCCAGGCTTTCCAGCAGGGCGATGTCATCCACCGCCAAGTCACGCGGCTGAGCGCTCTGCAGGTCAATCACGCCGGTCACCCGGTCGGCCAGCCGGATGGGAATGACCAGTTCATAGCTCATGCCCAGCGGCGGCAAGAGCGCCGTCCCCAGGTGATCGCCCGCGCTGGAGAGTGCCAGGGGCTGCCCATGCTCCGCCACCCAGGCGATCGCCGGCGGGAGCGGTGAGGGCAGATGATCGCTCAGGTACAGGGCGACCTGGTCAAACTCAAAGGCCTGGGTCAGGCTCTCCACCGTCTTTTCCACGAGCAGGTCCAATTTGAGGATGGCGCTCAGCCGCCGCCCCAACGCATTAATGGCGTGCAGCTTGCGCGACCAACGCTGCTCCTGTTCGTAGAGGCGCGCCTTCTCTAATGCCGTCGCCAGGGGCACAGCGACCGCCTCCAGGAAGCGCAGGTCCATCTCTTCCAGAGGGGGATTGCCCGCCGGGCTTTCCACCTGGAGCAGGCCGAGGATGCGTTGGCCCTGACGCAGGGGCACGAGCGCCCGCACGCCCAGCCCGGACAGGCCCGACGGTAATTCTTCACCGCCATCACTGGCCGGGAGGAACAAGGCCCGCCCGCTGCGCATGATGAAAGCGATCACCCCCTGGTCCAGCACCAGCCGCGCGGGCGCCGCACCCGGCCCGGCCTGCGCCTCCAGGACCAACTCCTCGCCGCGCACCAGATAAAGCGAGCACTGGGGATAGCCGAAATCGTGGGTGAGGACGTTGACCGCCGTATGGCAGATGGCGCTCTCATCCAGGTTGGCGGCAATGCTCAGGTTCATGCGCTGGGCCAGCGCCAGGCGCACGGCGTAGCGTTCCAGCGTCTCCAGCCGCTGGATATAGCCCTGCACCATCTCCGCCTGAGCCGCCAGGGCCGCGGCCAGCCGGACGGCTTCCGGCCCAAACGGCGGCATCCCTGGCGCGCGCCCGACGACCAGGAGGCCCAACAGCGCCGCCCCCTGCCGGAAGGGCACAATCAAGGCGCTCTTCACGCCCAGGGCCTGAAGGAGGGGCTTCAGCGGGCGGTCGGGGAGGGGCCAGGTGTGAGGCGGGCCGGCCAAGACAAACGGCGCCTGGAAACTCTGCGAGTTGACTGTGCCGGGCCAGGGTAGGGGCGACCCTTTCGCCTCTATCTGGCCGCCCGCAACCGGCCCCAGATGGAACAGGCGATTCTGCTCATCCCAGAACAGCCAGGCGCACCGGTCGGCCTCCAAGACCTCTAACGCCACCTCCACCAGGCGCTCAAAGAACGCGGGGCTATCCGGGATGTCGGCCAACGCCTGGGCAGCGCTTTGCAGTTGGCTGAGGCTCTCGGGGAGGGCCACAGGCAGGGGGGCAGGCACGCGCTCCGGCGCGTGCAACGGGTCCAGCCTGACATCGGAAACAACCGGGCTCATCGGCGCGTCAGCCACGTAGTCCTGGCCTGTATGCATTGTACCAGGGGGGCCGCCGCGCCGATATAGTCTATTAGTCCCTGGCAGGACCAGGGTACCAGGAGGAGGCTATTTCTGACATGGGTTCAGTTTTTTTTTCACAATTACATTACACCTATTGACAAGGCGGGGATTTTAGGCTATACTGGGGGTAGGCTCGGTGGCCTGCCCGCTGAACAGGCTGGGGAACACCGGGGCTTGGACGAACGTCCTCTTGGAAGGTGGATATGCTTACAAGAATGCTCTTGGTCACCCTCATTATCGCACTTGGCCTTCTCCTCCTCATTGGCGGCGTGCACGCGGCTACAAGCACCAGGGCGCTGGTCTTTGATAGCCCGCTTCCGAACCCCATTGAGCCGCAAGCGCACCTACCCGTGACCTTCCGGACATGTTGCCACTATTGGAGCAGAAACTACTACATGGATACCGTCAACGAGACCCGTCTGTATAATCTCGGCCAGCAGGAGTGCGAGAGAACGCCCTACGGCGAGGACATTGTGGTTGTGCTGGATTTCGGGCCGCCTATACGCATCAGCAGCAGCTACGGCACACAACTATTCCACACCCGCACACCCGTCACCACTCAGCAAATCTACGACGCAGTGGTTGATTACCTCCGAGGCTTCTATGTCTGTAAATCAGCCATGGGCGACCAAGAGTATCACCTGACGGTCTCCATTGGGACAAACAACAACGACGACTTAGGCGGACTAATTCGCGAGCACGGCCAAGCGTGGGCCGACCTAGTTAACGACGTGAATGACTGGATCGAATCGCCCCCCAGTTGGGCACGGTGGCTCACTGCCCGCGGCGGCATTGATATCGAACTCTCCCCGCCTTTCGCCGGGCCAGTCGCTACGCGGGAATGGATCGCTGGTTATATCTCTGCCTGGCGAGTGGGTACATCGTTTTATTACGATTATGGCACATTTGAGGACTGCCCAAGGACCATCGGTGCCCAATGCCCACAGATGCACCAGGGCTGGACATGCGAAGATGTCTGGTACATAGCCTGGGGTGCCGCCCCAGCATTGCCTCTGCCCTTAATCTATAACAATCAGGGCATCAATGCCGAGCAGTGGCGCTGGCTGAGTTGGTATGCATGGCGGTACCACTACAGCCGTATGAGCATCAAGGGGTCATTCACTCAGTGGCAGATCTGCCTAGTGGATCCGGGGGCGCCGGGCTGTTCGGGCGCGGACCAGCCACCCTGGGTAGGATGGGCGCAGCTATTTGAAAGGCTCAACGCCTATACAATGACCGCGCAGACACCATACGAACTGAGGTGGGCAACCGATATCAGCCGCACCTGGTCGCTTATCTCAAATGATTAAGAGGTCATTATGAGCAGATCGACGTTATCACGACTAGGGATTGCCCTGGTGATCGCATCTCTCACCGGGTGCAGCAGCACACCTAACCCGCTTGGGTCGCCTCTGAGCACGCTAACACCGGATATATACGCGACCAAGTTCGCCGACCAGGGAAGGCTGCCTACTGCCACACCCGGGACCCCTGGGACGCCGCTGGCTGACAAACTGACGATAGGGCCACCGGAAACCACACCGGACGCGACTGCCTTTGCGCCCATGACGTACCACGCTACACCCGCCGGTGCTGGATATATCGTCCCAGTTTCGGCACCGTTCTCCGGCCTTTCATACCATTTCGAGAATGAATGGTATGAGGACACAGACAATGCGACCCGGCGTACCGAGGTGTGGGCCGGGTCGGTTTCGGGACCGAGCGGTGGAGATACGCAGAAGGGTGTTGTGGTCGTCTCGGTCGTCATGCTTATCGCACAAGGCAACCAGACCACACTCAAACAGGTGCACCTTGGCGACTATCTCACGCCCTGCCAAGGCGGGCCGGTGCGGGTGGTAGGCGCAGTCGGCGAAGTCCTCACCCTCCTCTCCGCCTCCGGCCACACCTTCACCTTTGACGTCCCCGCCCGCCAGTTCCTCCCCCCACCTGGGGCTACCCCCACCCCCAACCCCGCCACCGACTGGGTGTTCACCGGCCGCGTGGACACGGGCACAACCGACCCACCCCCCTGCGCCACCATCAC
>Ga0101945_1002102_pt1 | contig 15386 bp, 14 predicted proteins | sample DewCreD2012metaG_2_FD_75246 | JGI IMG/M metagenome (GOLD analysis project Ga0101945, IMG submission 75246) | Hot spring sediment bacterial and archeal communities from British Columbia, Canada, to study Microbial Dark Matter (Phase II) - Dewar... ... | reverse complement strand
CGAAAGGTCCGAAAGGCTTTCCCAGATGCTTAAGGAGCCCCGCCTCTATCTGCCTCGGCTGGAGATGCGCCTGGAGCTTTTCAAGAAGGCCAGCCAGAAGCAGCAGGGAGAGGAGTGGGAGCGCCTAAGGAAGCTTCTGGAAAAGCCCACCCAGCTTAAAGATGAGGACCTGGCAGCCTTTGAAGGACTTATTCCCCCGAAGGGCAACCTGCGCGCCGCCTGGGAGGGCTTAAAGCGGGCGGTACATACCCTGGGCATCCTGCGCCAGGGCATTCCCCACCAGGTCCTGAACGCCAAGCATCACGCCAAGGAGGCGGAGATCGTGGCCCAGGCGGGCCGGAGCAAGACCGTCACCATCGCCACCAACATGGCGGGCCGGGGCACGGACATCAAGCTGGGGGGGAACCCTGAGTACCTGGCGGCAGCCCTTTTGGAAAAGGAGGGCTTTGACCGGTACGAGTGGAAGGTGGAGCTCTTCATCAAGAAGATGGTGGCGGGCCAGGAGGAGGAGGCCCGGGCCCTGGCCCAGGAGCTAGGCATAAAGGAAGAGCTCCAGGAAAAGATCCGCCAGATCCGGGAGGAGTGCAAGGCGGACGAGGAACGGGTGCGGCAACTGGGAGGGCTTTTCATCCTGGGCACCGAGCGGCACGAGTCCCGCCGCATCGACAACCAGCTTCGGGGCCGGGCCGGGCGCCAGGGGGACCCGGGGGGAAGCCGCTTCTACGTGAGCTTTGACGACGACCTCATGCGCCTTTTCGCCTCAGACCGGGTCATCGCCATGCTGGACCGCATGGGCTTTGACGACTCTGAGCCCATCGAACATCCCATGGTGACCCGTTCCATCGAGCGGGCCCAGAAGCGGGTGGAGGACCGCAACTTTGCCATCCGCAAGCAGCTTTTGCAGTTTGACGATGTGATGGCCCGCCAACGGGAAGTCATCTATGCCCAGCGCCGCCTTATCCTTCTGGGTACGGATGAGGAGGTGAAGGAGGCGGCCTTGGGCATGGTGGAGGAAACCGTGGCGGGGATTGCGGAAAACATCCTGAATCCTCAGGTGCATCCCGAGGACTGGGACCTGGATGCCCTGAAGGCCACTCTCCTGGACACCGTGCCCCAGCTTGCAGACTTCCCCTTTGAGGAGCTTCGCACCTTAAAGCCGGAAGAGGGTGTGGAGCGCCTGGTGGAGGCGGCCTTGAAGGCCTATGAGGTCAGGGAGCAGGAACTTTCCCCTCCCCTGATGCGGGCGGTGGAGCGCTTCGTGATCCTCAACGTGGTGGACTCCGCCTGGAAGGAGCATCTCCATAACCTGGATGTGCTCCGCCAGGGTATCTTCCTGCGGGGCTACGGGCAGAAGGACCCCTTCCAGGAGTACAAGATCGAGGCCACCCGGCTGTTCAACGACATGGTGGGCTTCATCAAGGGGGAGGTGGCCAAGTTCCTCTTCCGCCTCAAGGTGGAGGCGGAGCCGGTGCGCCCGGTGCGGGAGGCTCCTTACGTGCCCGTGCCCGCTCCCCAGGAGGAGGCCCGGCCCTTCGGCGTGGAGAAGAAGCGCCCCACCACCCCACCGCCCCAGCCCGGCCTTTCCCGGGCCGAGCGCCGAAGGCTCATGCGGGAGGAGAAGAAACGCAAGAAAGAGTGAGGAAACCGGCCCGGGGCTACCCCCGGGCCGGAAAGCTAGTTCGGTTAGGCCTCCACCTGGAGGCTTGCGGGGTCCAGGTTGGTGTAGACGTGTTGCACGTCGTCCAAGTCCTCCAAAGCCTCCACCAGGCGCATGACCTTGGCAGCTTCCTCAGGGGGCAAGGCCACGGTGTTCTGGGGATGTTGCACCACCTCCACGGCCTCCACAGGTATGCCCCGCCTTTTAAGCTCCTCGGCCATGCGGTAGGTTTCGCTGGGGTCGGTGTAGATGGTTAGGCTTTCCCCTTCCTCCTCAAGGTCGAGGGCCCCGAGTTCTATGGCTGCTTCCTGGGCGGCCTCGGAGTTCTGGCAGACAATCACCCCTTTGCGTTCAAACTGCCAGGCCACGCTCCCACTGGCTCCCAGGGAACCCCCGTACTTGTTGAAGACGTGGCGCACTTCGCTGGCGGTGCGGTTGCGGTTTTCCGTGAGGGCGTAGACGAGAAGGGCTACCCCGCCGGGGGCGTAGCCCTCGTAGACGATCTCCTCGTACTGCTCGGCGCTTTCCCCACCCCCTTGTAGCTTCTGTAGGAGACGCTCGATGTTTTCCAAAGGGACGTCGTCAGCGCGGGCAGCTTCGATGGCGTTGCGAAGCTGGACGTTGGCCTCCGGGTAGGGGCTCCCCCCTGCCCGGGCTGCTGCCTGGATGGCCCGGAGGTGCTTGGAGATGATCTTGCCGCGTTTGAGGTCGTTGGCGGCTTTTTTACGCTTGATCTGTGCCCACTTGCTATGACCGGCCATGGCTCACCTCACCCATTATAGCCAGCCTTTCCAGCACCTTCTCCGCCAGGCGTTCCCCGGCCTCGCGGAAGGGGTGGAAGAGGAGGCTCACCCCGGCGGCTTCCAGGATGGGGTCTTCCTCCAGGTGGAAGCTGGTGGCGGCCAGGATCCCCTTAAAGCCCCGCTCCTTCAGCCAGCGAGCGGCGAGGACCTTGGCCTCGAGGTCCGGCAGGGCCAGGACCACCGCCTTAAGCCCTGTAAGGTCCAGACGTTCCCAGAGCTCGGGGTCCTCCGCATCCCCGTAGAGGACCTTCCGCCCCTTGGCCTGGTGGCGGCTTACCTTTTCGGGGTCCGCGTCCAAGCCCACGGGATGCTCCCCCTTGGCCTCCAGGATGCGGTAAACGGCTCCTCCGGTGCGCCCCATGCCCACGATGAGCACCGTGGCCCCATCCAGGCGCTCGGGCTCCTGGTCGGGGTGGCGCCCCTGGCGCTCCAGGGGAAGGAGGCGGGCCTCGAGGCGTTTGTAAAGGCTATGGCTGTACCGGGCTAGGGGTGCGGAAATCGCCATGGAAAGGGCCACCAGGAGGGCCAGGGTGGAAAGGCTATGGGGGAGAAGCCCCGCCCGTTCCAGCACGACCCCCACGATGAGGGCAAACTCCGAGTAGTTGCCCAGGTACATGCCGCTCACGAAGGCGGTGCGGGCCCGAAGCCCGAAGAGGAGAAACAGGGCGAAGAAGAGAGGGGTCTTGACCAAGGCCAGGAGGAGAAGGGACAGGACCACCCCGAGTTCCACGCCCTGTAGCCCTTCCCTGAGGCCGATATCCAGGAAAAAGGCCACCAGAAAGGCTTCCTTGAGGCTCCAAAGCCCCTTGGCCATCTCCCCTCCCTTTTCGTGGCCCGAGAGGAGGATGCCCATGATTAAGGCTCCCAGTTCCGGGGATAGCCCCATCTGGCGGAAGCCCTCGCCTCCCAGTAGGGCAAGGCCCAGGCCGAAGAGCACGAGTAGCTCGTCGTGGCCGCTTTTTTCCAGAAGCCAGGCCACGGCAGACCTGAGAAGGGGCAGGAGGAGAACCAGCCCTACCCAGGGGCTTATTTGATTCTCGCCATAAAGGGTGATAAGGCCCACCGCCACCAGGTCCTGCAGGACCAGGATGCCCACGCTGAGGCGGCCATGGTAGGTGGTGAGTTCCTTCTTGTCCTCGAGGACCTTCACCACAAGGACGGTGCTGGAAAAGGCCAGGGCGATGGCCAGGGGAAGGTTTCCCACGAGGAGGAAGGCGAGCAGGGCGAAAAGCAGGAGGTGGAGGCCGCCCACTCCCAGGATGCGGGGCTCGAGGAGGTCTTGAAAGCGGAGCTTTAACCCCACGGTGAAAAGGAGAAGGAGCACCCCGATCTCCGCCGCGCGGTGCAGGAATTCCGTCTCCCTTAGGCCCAAGCCGTGCAGGGCGAAGCCCGCCCCCAGATAGCCCACCAGGGGAGGAAGCCCCAGGCGGCTGGCCAAGAGGCCCAGGGTAAAGGCAGCAGCCACCCAGAGGGCTTCCATGGCTTCCAGGGTAGCAGACCAGCATGGGACAAGGGGGGTGTACCCCCCCTTGTCCCTACACCGAAAGGATTACTTCTTTTCTGCCAGGGCCTTGTCCAAGAGGGTCTTCCACTCCTCGTAGGGTAGGAAGCCCGTGCGCTTTTCCCCTGCGATGAAGAAGGTGGGGGTACCGGTGAGGCCCAGGTCCGAGGCCAGCTTCTGGTCGGCCAGGACCCCCTCGCGGTGCTTATTGGAGGAAAGGCACTGGCTAAAGGTGTTCTCGTCCAGCCCCATCTGCCCTGCCAGGTCCACCAAGTAGCGGTCCAGCACGCTCCCCTGGAGGTTTGCCCAGCTGGAGCTAGCCCGGAAGAGGACCTCGTGGTACTCGTAGTAGCGCCCTTGGTCGGCGGCGCAGGCGGCGGCCTCGCTGGCCCGGATCACGTTGGCCTGGCCGGGGAAGGGGAAGTCGCGGAAGAGGTAGCGCACCTTACCGGTGTCGATGTACTCGGCTTTAAGTCGGGGAAGGACGTTTAAAGCGTGGTTCTGGCAGTGGGGGCAGAGGTAGTTGGAAAAGTCCACCACCACCACGGGGGCGTTGGGGTCGCCCAGGGCAAAGCGGGCACCTTGGGCGGGGTCCAGCCCGGCTTTCCCCTTGGGACCCCAAAGGATCCAGCCCAAGCCGAGAAGGGCCAGGGCCACCACTACGAGAACTATAGCGCGCTGCATGGGTTTACTCTACCACGCTCCCGGTGAGAAACCCTGAGAGAGGCCCCCTTAGCCCCGGTAGGGGGACTGGCGGGCCTCGCCCTCCGGGGTGAGGTAGAAGGGGTTCGCATCGGTGGATACCATGGTTTCCGTTTCCACCGCCTCCTGGATGTCCTTGGGCAGGACGAACATGGCCTCGAGGTAGGGGGCGGAAAGGTGCCTTAAAGCCAGCTGCCGCTCCCGGATGCGGGCCTCGATGACCCCTTCGGAGAAGGCCGCGGGGTCAAAGGCATCCGAGGCCAGGAGGAAGCCAAAGTTCAGGAAGAAGCCGGGGATGTGGTTCTTGTAGCTCCGCACGTAGCGGAAAGCCTCCCGCACCGTGCGGTGCACCACGGGATGCACGCGGTGGTGGGTGAGCATGATCATCCCCGCCTGCATGCCCATGATCCCGCCCGGGTTCAGGTGGGCCTTCACCAGGCGGTAAAACTCCACCGTGTAGAGAAGCCTTGCGGGGTTGTCCTCCCCCACGGGGTCCGTGAGGTCGATGATGATGACATCGTACGTGTCCTGGGTGCGCTCCAGGTAAGCCCGGGCGTCGTCGATGATCAGGACCGTCCGGGAGTCCTCGAAGGCTCCCTGATGCCATTCGGGCATGTGGCGCTTGGCCACCTCCACCAGCTCCCCGTCGATGTCCACCATCACCGCCCGTTCCACGGTGGGGTGCTTGAGCACCTCCCTCAGGGTGGCCCCTTCCCCGCCTCCCACGATGAGCACGGTCCTGGGCTCGGGATGGGAGAGCATGGCTGGGTGGACCAGGGTTTCGTGGTAGACGTACTCGTCCCTTTCCGTGCTCTGCACGTCCTTGTCCAGGACCAACACCTTGCCGAAGCCCTTGGTTTCAAAGAGAAAGTAGTCCTGGTACTTGGTGCGGCCGGAGGCGATCACCCTTTCCATGCGCCGCACCATGGTTTCGTAAGGGGTGATGTGCTCAAAAAAGTACATGCCGTAGTCCATAGCTTCAACCTCCTTGCTGGCCGCCAAAGGCCCGGCGCTTGATGGCGTGTTCCGTTCCCCGCCAGTAGCGGAAGGCCGATTCCTCCTTGGCCCCGAAGGCCCGGGAGAGCCCCTTCAGGACCTCCTCGGGGTCCACTCCATCCCGGTAGAAGTAGAGGTCCAGGGTGGCGGAGGCGTTGTCCTCGGGCCAGGTGTGGATCATCACCGCCGCCACCGGGCTCACCACCGCCGCCGAGAGCCCCTGGGGATGGAACTTGTACACCACCGACTGGGCCGAGCCCCTGGGTGCCCCCAGGCGCATCACCGCATCCAGGAGGGCTGCCTCCACCATCTTGGGGTTTTCCAAGACATCCAGGTCGCAACCGTAGATTTCCGCCACCCAGCGCCCGCCCGGCACCGTTTCCACAAAGGGCCATGATAGCACACCTTCACCCGAAGAAGTCCTTGAGCTGTTCTTTGCTGATGAGGACTTCCCGGGGCTTGGAACCCTTGGAGGGGCCCACGATTCCCATGGCCTCAAGGGCATCCATCAGCTTCCCGGCCCGGGCGTGGCCGATGGAAAGGCGGCGTTGCAGGCGGCTTACGGAGCCGTAGCCCTCCTCCACCACGATCTCCGCCGCCTTCTTGAGAAGGGGATCCGAGAAGTCCACCTCGCCGGGGCCCGCGGCCTCCGGCCCCTTGGGGGGCTCAAAGTCCTGGCCGTAGGCCTCGGCGAAGCGGTCCTCGTAACTCTGCCCCCTGAGGAAGCCCGCCAGGCGCCCTACCTCCTCCTCGGAGAGGTAGGGTACCTGCAGGCGCACGGGCTTGGTGAGCCCGGGCTGGTAGAAGAGGGCATCCCCCTGGCCGATGAGCTTTTCCGCTCCCTGGGTGTCCAGGATGGTGCGGGAATCGAAGCCGCTGGACACGGCAAAGGCCAGGCGGGCGGGGATGTTCACCTTGATGAGGGAGGTGAGGATGTCCACGCTGGGCCGCTGGGTGGCCAGGATGAGGTGCATGCCCGTGGCCCGGGCCATCTGGGCCAGGCGCAGAATGGCGGATTCCACCTCCTTGGGGGCGGTCATCATCAGGTCGGCCAGCTCGTCCACCACGATGATCAGGTAGGGAAGGGTTTCCCCGCCTTCCTTTTCCATCTTGGCGTTGTACTGTTCCAGGTTCCTGGCCCCCACCCCGCTTAGGAGCCGGTAGCGCCGTTCCATGTGGGCCACCGCTCCTTGCAGGACCCCGGCGGCTTCCTCGGGGCTGGTGACCACAGGGCGCACCAGGTGGGGGATGCCCTCGTAGGGGGTGAGCTCCACCATCTTGGGGTCGATGAGGAGGAAGCGCAAGGAGGTGGGGAGGTGTTTAAAGAGGAGGCTTGCGATAAGGACGTTGATGGCCACGCTCTTGCCGCTTCCCGTGGAGCCGGCGATGAGGAGGTGGGGCATTTTGGCGAGGTCCCTCACCCAGATCTCCCCCTCGATGCTCTTGCCGAGGACCAGGGGCAGAAGGGCCTTGGCGTTTTGGAAGGCAGGGGAGAGGACCGCCTCGGAAAAGCGCACCAGCTCCCTTTTGGGGTTTGGCACCTCGAGGCCCACGGTGTTCTTCCCGGGAATAGGGGCTTCGATGCGCACCGCCCCCACCGCCAGGGCCCGGGCCAGGTCGTTTTGCAGGCTCTGGATGCGGCTGATCTTTTCCCCGGGGGCAGGCAGAAGCTCGTAGCGGATCACGGAGGGGCCGCGGGCGTGGCCCACCACCTCCGCCTGCACCCCGAAGTGCTTGAGGGTGTCGGCGATGGTGCGCTTTAGCCTTTCCACCTCCTCCTCCAGGCCCCGGGCGGTTCCCTTGGGCTCCGGGGGGTCCAGGAGGTCCGGGGTGGGGAGGGCCAGGGCCGTGCTCTGGGCAGGGGAGGGCGAGGGAGGATCCGGTTGGACCTGGGCTGGGGAAGGTTCGGGGAAGACCAGGTCCAGGTCAAAGGGTTCCGGTCCAGGGGAAGGGGGTGGGGGAGAAACAGCGGGCGGGGGATTCCCCGTGAGCAGGGCCCTCAGCCCCTCGGCCTGGGCCTCGGGATGGCGGTAGAGGAAGGATAGCCAAGAGGAGAGCTCTTCGTAGCGCCCCTCGAGGTCCTGGACCAGACCGGAAAGTTCCTCCCAGCGGGCCTTGCGCTCTTCCCGAAGCCTTAGGCCCTGGACCAGGCCTCCCACGCTGGGCTTGGGCGCGGGAAAGGTGAGAAGGGCTTTCAAGCGGGATAAAAGGGCCTGGGCCTCGAGGTGAAGGGCTGCCCGCCGTTCTTCCAGGGCATCCCGCAAGGGACCTTCCCCGGGCACAGGGGTTTTCAAGCCTTGGAGAAGGGCTTGGAGCCGGGGTTCCAGGGGCCTTTGGTCCTCTTCCATCTGCCGCTTCAGCTCGGCGGCCCGCTCCTTCAGGAACTCCCTTAAAGCCTTTTCCACCCCCGGGAGTTCTGCGGGGGAGAGGTTCTGCGCCAGGGCCTTTAGGGCAGTGTGTTCGGGGTAAAAGCGGGCGAGGAGGCGGATCCTTCGCCTGAGGAGAAGGACCTTTAGACGGTGGCGGATCCGGCGCACGCCCTCCACCCCTAGGCGCAGGCCGGTGAGGAGGAGGTGAAGAGGAGGTTTTCGCCGCCAGAAGTCCAGGACCAGGGAGGCCAGGATAGGGGGAAGGAGGAAGCCCAGGGCCCCCACCTTGGCCTCCAGAAAGGACCGCATTTCCCCGCCCACCCGTCCCGAAAAGGGTTGCCCCAGGAGGGGAAGGAGGGCGAAGGCCAGGAGGTAAAGGAAAAGCAGGTGGCGAAGGAGAGGCTTTAGGGGTTTATTCCGGAAGAGGAAGGCCCCTAGGAGGAAAAGGCTTGGCGGAAGGAGGTAGGCGGGTAGGCCCAGCGCCTGGTAGAGGGTTTCCCGGAGGAAGGACCCGAAGGCCCCCGTGGGTAAGGGTAGAAGAGGAGCGGCGAGGAAGACCCCCGCCCCCAAGGCCACTGTACCCAGGGCCTCGAGGTCGCGGTTTCGGCTGGGCCTAGCCGGTTTTCGCTTCGCCATCGGAAGGATTATAACCTGGCGGCAAGGACAGGAAAAGGGAAGCCCGGGGCATGCTTTCCCCGGGTCTGAGGTTAGAGGGCTACTTCTTCAACTCTCTAATCACCGCCTGGGTGAGGTCGGTGTCCTCGTCGGCGTAGACCACCAGCCCCGACTGGGCCGCCACCTGGCGGCTCATGACCACGGCGAAGCCCTGGGCCTTGGCCACCTTGGCGATGGCCTGGTCCACCTCCTCCAGGATGGGCTTAAGCACCGGATTCTGCCGGTCCTGCCATTTCTTCAGGGTGTCCTGGTAGGTCTTGAGGAGGGCCTCGTAGTCCTGGCGTTCCTTGGCCGTGGCCTGTCCCGAACGGATCTTTTGGTCCAGGGGCTTGAGTTTCTCCTCCAAGGGAGCCAGCTCCTTGCGGGCTTGGGCCTGGAGGTCTTGCACCTTCTTGTAGTCGGGGTGGGCCTGCACTAGGGCATCGGCATCCACGAACCCCACCCGGGTGGCCACGTTCCTGTTCTGGGCCAGCATGGGGGCAAGGAGGGCACCAAGGGCCAATAGGAGGGCTGCTAGGGAAAAGCGCTTCATAGGAGAAAGCCTAAGGCCTTAGGGTGAAGGGTGCGTGAGAGAAGTCCCTCTTTCGCTTTGTCCTAGGTGGGGGTACCATGCATGGAGGAGGTGGATTATGCGCAAAGTGCTCTGGATGTTGGCGTTGTTGGCCTTAGGCACGGGAGCTTTTGCCCAGCGGGCGGTGTCCTTCCGCCTATCCCTGCCCCCGGCGGGGCTGGGACTGGGCCTCGAGGCACCCTTAGAGCGCAACCTGGCCTTCCGGGGATTTGTGGACCTCTTTCCCGGTGGGCCTGGTTTCCTAGTGGCGGGTGAGGTGCTGTTCAAAACTGACCTGGGCCAGTTGGATGGGGATCTCAGGGGGATACGTCCCTATTTCGGCGGGGGGCTCGCCGGCTACTTTGTCGGTCCGGGTGAGGTGGGGATTCATCTCTCCCTGGGGGTGGAGTTCCTCCTGGACGCCCGCACAGGGATCTTCCTGGATGGGGAGTATTTCTACGCCTTTGGGGGAGGGCGCTTCCCCCGCACGGTAATCGGGGCCAATCTGCGCTAGGTTAGGACCCATGTCCCCCGTCCAGGCTCTCTGGACGGGGGACATTTTTCCCGCCAACCCTGGGTAGACTGAGAACCGGAGGTGAAGCCATGCTGGTCAGGGACTGGATGACCAAGGACCCCCTCACCGTGGCCCCGGATACCCCGGTGCTGGAGGCCATCAACCTTTTGAAGAACAAGGGTTTCCGGCGGTTGCCGGTGGTAAAGGACGGGAAGCTCATTGGCCTGGTCACCGACAAGGACCTCAAGGACGCCATGCCCTCCAAGGCCACCACCCTCTCCGTGTGGGAGATGAACTACCTCCTCTCCAAGCTCACGGTGCAGGAGGTTATGGCCAAGCCCGTGATCACCGTGGAGGCCGACGCGCCCCTGGAGAAGGCAGCCCTTTTGATGGAGGAGAAGAAGATCGGCGGCCTTCCGGTGATGGACGGGGAGAAACTGGTGGGCATCATCACCGTGACCGATGTCCTGAGGGCCTTTATTGAGGTGTTGGGGCTTAAGATGGGGGGCTTGCGCATCACCGTGGACATCCCGGATGTGCCCGGGGCCCTGGCCCAGATGGCCCGGGCGGTTCCCCCGGCCAACATCGTGTCCATCGCCACCGCTGCCCATTTGAACGGGTACCAGCGCCTGGTCCTGAGGGTGGTGGGGGAGGATGTGGAGGGTGTCCCTGACCGGCTTCGGGCCGCCGGGGAGCGGGTGGTGGACGTACGCCCCGGTTAGGCTCCGTTCCGGTAGGCGGGATAGGAGCCCAGAACCTTAAGGAAGGCGGCCCGTCTGAGAAGGCCCAGAAGGGCTTGGGCGGGGCCGGGATCTTCCAGGTGGCCCTCGAGGTCCAGGTAGAAGAGGTAGCTGAAGGGCTTATCGCGCCTAGGCCGCGACTCCAGCTTGGTGAGGTTCACCCCGGCCTCGGCGAACACGGAAAGAGCCTCCAGAAGCCCTCCGGGCCGGTGGCGCACGGCGAAGACGATGCTGGTCTTGTGGGGGCCTTCCCCCTTAGGGGCTTCCTCCCGCCCAATAACGAAGAACCGGGTGTAGTTGTGGGGATAATCCTCGATGTTTTCCGCCAGCACCTTTAGGCCGTAAAGCTCCGCGGCCCGCCGGCTGGCGATGGCCCCCACCCCGGGCTCGGGGTTCTCCGACAGGGACCGGGCTGCCCCTGCCGTATCAAAAACCGGGATGGGAGTAAGGCGCATGCGGGCCAGGAAGCCGTCGCACTGGGCCAGGGCCTGGGGGTGGCTTTTGACCGCCTTGAGGTCTTTGAGCTCGGTGCCCTCGGGAGCGAGGAGGCAGTGCTCCACCCGGTGGATGATCTCCCCCACCACGTGGAGGTCGCTTTCCAGAAGCAGGTCGTAGGTCTGGTTGATGCTGCCTGCGGTGGTGTTCTCCACGGGCACCACCCCGAGATGCGCTTCGCCTGCTTCCACCGCCTCGAAGACCTGGTGGAAGGTGGGAAAGCCTATGGGGGTGGAGCCGGGGAAGTTCCTGAGCAGGGCCTCCTCGCTATAGGCTCCTTCCGTTCCCTGGAAGGCGATCCTCATGCCCTCCATCCTACCGCTTCCCGTAGACAGGGAAAAGGTGCCTCCCTTAGCATGGCCTTTGTGGCGCGGCTGCTTGTGGTGGACGATGACCTCCGCCTGCTGCACCTTTTGGAGTTGCTCTTTTCCGGGGCGGGCCATCAGGTGGTGCTGGCGGATTCGGCGAAAGCCGCCCTGGAGCATCTGCGTAGGGAAACCCCGGATCTGATCCTCCTGGACATCATGATGCCGGATATGGATGGCCTCACCCTTTTGGGGCGCATCCGGGCGGTGCGGCGCCTGGCCAAGGTGCCGGTGATCATGTTCACCGGGGGTGGCAGGGAGCTGGAGGGACCCAGCCGGGCTTTGGGGGCGGATCTTTTCCTGGAGAAGCCCGTTTCCAGCCGCCGGCTCAAGGAGGTGGTGGAGAACCTTCTTGCCCGGGAAGGGTATGTGCTGCCCGGCGGGGAACGGGTGAATAGCCTCGAGGAGGTGGGTAGCCGCTTGCGGCATGCCTTGCCTGAGGAGGCCCGCTTCAAGCTTCTTTGGCGAAAGACGGCAAGCCGCCGTGCCCTTCTGCAAAACCTTTTGGCCAAGGGCTGGACCGAGGCCCTTTTGCGGCGCATTCTCCCCGGTGAATACGACCTCTATGACCTCCTGGGCCACCTGGCCTTCGGCTGGCCTTTGGTGCCCTTGAGGGAGCGGGCGGCCCGGGTGCAGGACCCTCGCCTGGTTTCCCACCTGGAGGCCTATTTGGAGGAGAAGCGGCTACCCCTGGAGGGGAACGGCCTCCTAGAAGAGCTGGCCCAGGCCCTGTACGCTTAGGGGGTGGCCGAGCTTTTAGAGATCACCGATCCTGAGGCCTGGAACCGGCTGGTTTCCAGCCTCCCCATCACCAGCGCCCTGCAGTCCTGGGGCTGGGGGGAGGTGAAGCGGCTTTCCGGCTGGGTGCCCAGGCGGCTTGCGGTCTACGGAAAGGAGGGGCTTCTGGGGGCGGCCCAGGTGCTGCTGCGCCCCCTACCCGGCGGTCTCCGCCTGGCCTATGCCCCTAGGGGACCTGCCCTTTCCCGCCTCGAGGACCTGCCCCTGGTGGCTAAGGCCCTGGCCCAGGGGGTGCGGGGTACCCACCTGGTCCTCGAGCCCGAAGCGGGATTGCCGGCGGGGGAACCTCCCCCCACCTTCCCTGGCCTCCTCCTCGAGGAATCCATCCAGCCTGCCTATTCTGTATGGCTGGACCTCACCCAAGGGGAAGAAGCCCTCCTTAAGGGGATGAAGGAGATGCACCGCCGCAACGCTCGCCTGGCCCTCAAGCGCACGGAGCTTTGCGTGGAGGGGGAGGAGGCCTTTCCCGAGTTCTTCCGCCTCTTTGAGGAGACCAACCGTCGGGCCAAGCTCCTGCAGCACGCAAAGGAGTACTACCAGGCGGTGCTCAGGGAGATGAACCAGCCCTATGGGGAGGCCTTCTTGGCCGTGGCCCGTAGGGAGGGGGAGGCCTTGGCGGCGGGGCTTTTCGTGGCCTTCGCCGGTAAGGTGGACTACCTTTATGGGGGAAGCAGCCGCGCCCACCCCGAGGCCAAGGCTCCCATGGGCATGCACCTGGCGGCCATCCGCCATGGGATCGGACGCGGCTACCGCATCTACGACCTCTGGGGCGTGCCCAGGACCCCGGAGGGCAGCCACGCGGAGGGGATATGGCGCTTCAAGGAGGGGTTTGGGGGTAGGCGCGTCCAGTTTCCCGCCTACACCCTGCCCCTTTCCCCCCTCTACCGTCCCTTGAAGCTCCTCCTGCGCCTGCGCAAGACCTGGGTGAACCTGCGGGTGCGGGGGAACCCGCGGGATGTTTTAGGCTGAAAGGGCTTGCGGGTCTTGTCATCTTTCTCAAGGGGCCTTGGGTAAGGTGGGAAGGTGGTGCGGCTCCCCCTTCTTCTTGTTGTCATCTTCGGTGTGATTTTTTGGTTCCTCCGGCCCCCGCCCAAGCCCTTGCCCACGGAAGGCGTGCGCCTTAAGGGGGTGGAGTTCTACCTTTTCCCCGAGGAGGAGGGGGTGGAGTGGCGGTTCACCGCCCAGGAGATGGTGGAGGAGGGAGGGGTTTTCCGCATCCATGGGGGGCTTAAGGGGGAACGCTATGTGGAGGACCGGCTGGACCTGCGCCTTTTCGCCCCCGAGGTGGCGGTGGAGCCAGGGGACAACCTGCGGGCTCCTTTCGCCCGGGTGGAGATCCTGAAGGGATGCTTCCGCCTCCAGCTTTCCGCCCCGGGCAGGGGGGAGGTCCTCATCCGTCAGAAGGAGGGGTTTTTCGCCCCCTGGGTGCGGATTGAGGCCCCTAACCTTAGGGGGGAGGCCCAGGGCTTTCGCTCGGATTTCGGCATGGAGCGCATAGAGGCGGAAAGCCCGCGGTTTGAGTTTCCCGCGGGTGGCACCTTTGGTCCTTGTGCCGTGGAAGGAGGTAGCCCATGAGAAGGTGGGTTTGGTTGTCCCTTTTGGGTTTGGCCTTGGCCGCTTCCGGGGTCCGGGTTATTCAGGTGGAAGGGGGTCGGCTTTCAGGGGACCTGCGCTACGGTCCCTGGACCTTTGAGGGGGAGGTGAGGGGCCGGGTGAAGGATCTGGAGATCCGCTCCCCCAAGGCCACCCTCACCGCTCCCAAGGGCAAGACCATGCAGGAAGCGGAGGGGGAGCGGGAGGCCCGCTTTGAGGGCGGGGTGGTGGTGCGCCGGGGCCGGGTGGAGGCCAGGGGGCCGGTTCTGGTCTACCGGGAGAAGACCGGGGAGGGGGAGCTTCTGGGCCCGGCCCGCATGCGCCAGGAGCCCAAGCCGGGGGAGGACCCGGTGGAGGTGGAGGCGAGCCGCATGACCTTCCAGGTGGACACGGACACCTCCAGCAGCGAAAATGCCCTCCTAAGGAGCGGGAACCAGGAGGGGCGGGCCGCCTTTGTCTACTATGAGGAGGAGAAGGGCCTGGCGGTGTTCACCGATCCCAAGGAGGTGGTCCTCACCCGCAAGCGCAAGGACGGGGACCTGGTGATCCGGGCCAAGGAGGTGCGGAGCCTCACCGGAACCAAAAAACTCATCGCCACCGGGGGGGTGCGGCTCCAGGATGGGGATCTGGTCACCACGGGGGAGAGCCTCTACTACGACGATACCACCGGGGAGGCCATCGTTTTGGGCAGGCCGGCGGTGAGCGAGAACAAGAAGGAGGGGTTCAGGCTTTCCGGGAACACGCTCCAGCACAATGTGAACCGCCACCAGGTGCGGGTTTACGGCAAGGAGTTCCGCCTGCCCGTGGGGGAGTTTAGGAAGCTTGGGGAGAAGTAAGCGGGGTTTAAGGTGCTCCTCTTTCGCCCTTGCCGCCATGCCCTAAGGTTCCTCCTTGGGGTGGCCGCCCTTTGCCTCCTCGCCCTGGCCCAGGAGGTCTTCCACCCCCAGGTGGAGCTCACCCGCAAGGAAAAGAAGGTGGTGGCCTGGGTGAGCGGGGAGGAGGGAAGCCTCTTCTACGCGGACTACGGGGACCTCCTGGTGGGGGAGCTGCAAGCCCTTTCCCCCGAGAGGGTCCAGGTGGAGAACCGAGCCTTCTTCAGGGATCTGGGAAGCGCGGTGGAGGAGGGGTTGAAGGTGGGGGAAAGGGTGGAGGTGGCCTATAACCCCGATTGGGAACAGGAGGGGCTTCCCTACCTGATGCGTTTGCGAAGGGCCGGCGAGGGGAAAGGGGAGCGCTACCTCCGGCTCGTCCTCTTTGACCCCAAGGGGGTGGAGGTGCGCCTGGGGGAGGAGGTGGAGGCCAGGGGGCCCCTGGCGGTGGTGGAGCGGGGTGGGGTGGAGGAGCTCTTCCTCTCCGGGGGAGAGGCCCGGTACCTGGAGGAGGAAGGCCGGCTGGAGCTAAGGCCGGCTCCCGGAAAGGTGGCGGTGGCCCAAGGGCAGGTGCGGGTGGAGGGGCGGAGGCTCCGCTACCGAAACGACACCGGGGAGGCCCTATTGGAGGGTCCCCTGGAAGTACGCCGCGAAGGGGAAAAACCCCTTTCGGGCAAGGCGGGTTCCTTGCGCTATCTTCTGGACGAGGACCGGCTTTGGCTTCTCGGAGGGGTGGAGGTTACCCAGGGCGGGCGCACC
>Ga0101945_1002101_pt1 | contig 15388 bp, 14 predicted proteins | sample DewCreD2012metaG_2_FD_75246 | JGI IMG/M metagenome (GOLD analysis project Ga0101945, IMG submission 75246) | Hot spring sediment bacterial and archeal communities from British Columbia, Canada, to study Microbial Dark Matter (Phase II) - Dewar... ... | reverse complement strand
GCCGGGTGTACCTGCCCCGTCCTCTACCCGCTGGGTGACGACGTCTGTGCCATGATCGATGCCTTCGCCGACGGACGGTTCTGAGGCGGGTGCACGTTGCAGAGGCTGCCCGCGCGGCGCCGGGGGATGGCGGTACGCTCGAGGAGAGTGTGGGCGTAGTTGACGACCTCATCGCCGGGCTACCCGATGGGGCGCTGGAGGACGTCCTGGTGGCCGCCTTCTGGACGGCGGTGGTGGCGCACAGCCAGGGGCGCCGGCGGTGCGGCCTGGCCTCCACGCCGCGGGAGGACGACCACCACTATGGGCGCGGGCCGGCCATCAGGGATGCGGGCACCCTAACCGAGCGCGGCGCCCGGGACCTGGCCGGGCTGGCACGGTCTGCGAGCCCCATGGAGGCGGCCGTGGGGATGGCCGCCATCAACTCTCTCCTTCCCCTCTCCGAGGAGTGGTGGGAGCCGCTGAATGCGGAGGAGATCATCGCCACGCAAGGGGCGGGCAAGCGCGTGGCCCTGGTGGGGCACTTCCCCTTCGTCCCTCGACTGAAGGAGCGCGTGGGCGCGCTGTGGGTTCTGGAACAGCACCCGCGGGAGGAGGACCTGCCGGTGAGTGCCGCCCCCGAGGTCATCCCCCAGGCCGACGTCCTGGCCCTCAGCGGGACCACGCTGATCAACCACACCTTCGAGGGGCTGGTGGCGCTGCGCCGTCCGGGCGCGCTGGTGGTCGTACTGGGGCCGAGCACTCCGCTCTCACCGGTGCTGTTCGCCTACGGCGTGGACGTCATCTCGGGGGCGGTTGTGGAGAACGTGGACGCGGTGGTGCGGGTCGTCCGGCAGGGGGGCAACTTCCTCCAGGTCCGCCCCCACGGCGTGCGCCTGGTGACCATGCGGCGGAAGCGGTGAGACCGGCGCAGCGCGGTCAGAGCGCCTGCCCGCGGTAGGCCCAACCGGTGAGCTGCCGCTCGATCACGGCGAAGATGACGAAAAGCGCGACGCCCATCGCCGCGACCACCACGAGGCCGGCGAAGACCAGCGGCACTTCGAAGCGGGAACTGGCGGCGATCATCAGGTAGCCGATCCCCCGGTTGGCCGCCACCGTCTCCGAGATCACCGCGCCCACGAAGGCCAGGGTCACCGCCACCTTCAGGGAGGCGAAGAAGTAGGGCAGGGAGCGGGGGATGCCGATCTTCAGGAAGATCTCCCGCTTCGTCGCCCCCAGGGACCGCAGCACATCCTGCAGCTCCGGCTCCAGGGTGGCCAGGCCGGTGGCCACGTTGACGACGATGGGGAAGAACGAGATGAGAAAGGCCGTGAGGATGGCCGGGATGGTGCCGATGCCGAACCAGATGACCAGCACGGGGACGATGGCCACCTTGGGCACGCTGTTGAAGGCCACCAGCAGTGGGTAGAGGGCGCGGTAGACCAGCGTGGAGTAGCCGATGGCCAGCCCCAGCCCCATCCCTCCGGCCAGGGCCAGCCCGAAGCCCACCAGCGTGGTGTAGAGGGTCTGCGCCGCGTTGAACCAGATGGCCTGTTGCCACTTCAAGTAAGCCGCCCACACCGCGCTGGGTCCTGGGAGGATGAAGACGGGGATACGCAGCAGCGCCACAAGTCCCTCCCAGAGGACGAAGGCCCCCAGGATTACCAGCCCCGGCGGCACCCACTCCCGCCAGCGCGCCCGGCGCATCAGCGTCCTCCTCCCTCGCCGATGTGCCGGCGGACGGCGTGGTAGGTCTCGGTGAATGCGGGCGTGAAGGTGTCCTCCAGGGAGCGCGGTCGGCCCAGGGGTACCGCGGTTTCGTAGATCACGCGGCCGGGGCGGGGGCTCATCACGTAGACCACGTCCGCCAGGAAGATGGCCTCTCGCAGGTCGTGCGTTACCAGGAAGACGGTGAAGCGTCGCTGCAGCCACAGCCCCTGCAGCACCAGCCACAGCTCCTCGCGGGTGAAGGCATCCAGGGCGCCGAAGGGCTCGTCCAGCAGGAGCAGCTCCGGCTCGTGGATGAGGGCGCGGCAAAGGCTCACCCGCTGCTGCTGCCCGCCCGACATCTCCCAGGGGTGGCGCTGGCCGAACCCGTCCATGCCCACCGAGGCCAGCAGGGCCCGGGCACGCTCGGCGTACTCGGCCCGCTGCTTGCGGAAGCGCCGCTTGTGCGGCTCGACGATCTCCAGCGGCAGCAGCACGTTGTCCAGCGTGCGGCGCCAGGGCAGGAGGATGGGGTTCTGAAAGGCCATCCCCACGTTCTTCTGTGGCCCCCGCACCGGCGCACCGCCCACCCACACCTCGCCGCGGGCGGGCCGGAGAAGCCCGGCCAGCAGCTTGAGCAGCGTGGTCTTGCCGCAGCCGCTGGGCCCGGTGACGGCTACAAAGGCGCCCTGGGGGACGGCCAGGGTCACATCCTCCACCGCAGCCACCAGCTGCCCCTCGTGCTCGTAGCTGACGCTGACGTGCTCCAGGCGGACGAAGGCCCCGGCGGCCGCCATGACGGTCATGCGCTTTGTCTGCAAGGCATGCGCTTCGTCCTCGGGAAGCGTGGGCGGGGAGGCGGGCGGCCTCCCCGCCCACGGACTCACGGCCGCAGCGTGGGCAACATGCGGTCCTTCTTGGGCGGCAGGAACTTGCCGTTGAAGACGTCATACCACTTGGGCCTGGCCGGCAGGCCGAACGCCTCGGCCACCGCGTCGATAGCCCGGGCCAGCCGCTCGGCACGCACGCCGCCGAAGCCGTCCGCGGCCACCTCCCGCGTGAGCACGTTGGCCCGCAGCGCCAGCAGGAGGCGCTCCAGCTCCACGCTCTCGTTGATCAGGGGGTCGCGCTTCTTGATGGCGGCGATGGCCTCCTGCGGGTTGGTGATGGAGTCCTTCACCCCGGCGACAAAGGCTCGGACGAAGCCCCGCAGCGCCTCGGGCTCCCGCTCCACTAGCGCCTTGGGAACCAGGACGGCGTTGCCGTAGAGCGGCAGGCCGTAGTCGCTGTAGAGGAAGGCGACGATGTCCTCGGGCCTTACGCCGGCGGCCTTCAGGTTGATGAAAGCCGTGAAGTAGAAGCCGGTGATGGCGTTGACGGTGCCGCGGATCAGCGAGGGCTCACGCAGCGGCACGTCCATGCTCACCCACTCCACGGAGTCCGGGTGGATTCCCACCGCCCGAGCGAAGACGGGAAAGAGCCGGCGCGGCGCGTCCCCCACCGGCGCGCCCAGCTTCTTACCCACCAGATCCTGCGGCGTGCGGATGTTCTCCCGACGCAAGGTAAGGATGGAGAAGGGCGGAGCATTGAGCAGGATGGCGATGGCCACCAGCTCCTTGCCCGGGTTGCGCACGTTGAACTCGATCATGGAGTTGATGTCGGCGTAGCCCAGGTCGTAGGCGCCGCTGGCGATCTTGGTCACCGCGTCCGCCGAGCCGAAGCCGCGGTCGATGGTCAGGGTGAGACCCTCCCGGGCGTAGTAGCCCTTCTCCAGCGCCACGAGGAAGGGTGCCTGGGGGCCCTGGATGAGAAAGTCCAGGGTGAACTTCCAGCTCACCGGCCTGCGCTGCGCCGCCGACGGTGCGGGCGCCAGCAGCGCCGCCAGCAGAATGATGGTCAGCACCAGCAGAATCCATCGCCGTCCCATGGGATCCCCTCCTGTCGTTGTTAAGCCCCCCGGAAGACACTGGAGTAGTTCCTTCACCCCGGCGGGGATTCCTTGGGGACCGGACCGGCTCCCGCCGCCTCTCCCGGCCGATCTGCGGGCGTGTTGACCGAGAAGTCCGGCCCGGCTAGAGTACTCGCGGAGGATAGGTGAGTGAGCGGCCACTCATTTATCACGCCGCTGGGGAGCGATGCCGCGCGTCACGCCTGAGGCCAAGGCCCGCCTGGAGGAGGCGCGCCGCGCCCAGATCCTGGCGGCGGCAGCCCGCGTCTTTGCCCGCCGCGGTTACTACCGGGCCACGGTGGCCGAGATCGCCCGGACCGCGCGCCTCTCTGAGGGCAGCATCTACAACTACTTCCGGGGCAAGGAAGACCTGCTGGTGCACATCCCCACCCGACTCATCCAGCCCATCCTCCTGCCGCTGTTGCAGCGGGCGCCGGCCCTGGGCGATGCGCAGGACCTGGAGCAGCTCCTGCTGGCCTTTGCCTCCGCGGTCGTGCAGGAGGTGCCCGCTCGCGCCCGCTTTCTCAAGGTGTTCCTCTCGGCTCTCCCCTCCCTCAGCCCCGCCGCCAGGAAGAAGTACATGGAGGTGTTGCCAATCTACGCGGCGGGCGTGCTGGAGGAAGTGCTGCGCCAGGGGATGCGCCGCGGGCTTCTGCGGCGGGACCTCAACCCGGTGATCGCGGCCAGGATCTTCCCCGGGATGCTCCTGGTCTTCGTGCTCATGCAGGAGGTGCTGGTGGGGGGCCGCCTCGTCCCATATCCCTACGATGACGTCGTCCGGGAGGCGGTGCAGATCTTCCTGCACGGCGCTGCGGTCGCGCGGCCGGGAGGTAACGGTCGGCGTCTGCGCCGTGGGGGATCCGGGGGCTGAGAGGGGCCTGCATGGCGGAGGGGCGGAGAGGAGGCGTGCATAGATGAGCCCTCCAGAGGCAAGCCCCAAGGCACCCCCTCACCCCGGGCGGTGGGTTCTGCGGGCTCTCATCCTTCTGCTCCTTGCGGGAGGGGCTTGGGCAGGCGTCGCTTACCTGCGCAACGACCGCGGGGAGGGCGACGTGCTCACCGCCTCCGGGACCATCGAGGCCTCTCAGGTCGGCGTTGCCAGCAAGATCCCCGGGCGGATCCTGCGGCTGCACGCCGCCGAGGGGGATGCGGTGCGCGCCGGGATGCCGCTGGTGACCATTGAGGGGCGCGAGCTGCAGGCCCAGCTGGATCAGGCGCGGGCTGCGGTGGCCGCGGCGCGCGCCAGGCTGGCGCTGGCAGAGGCGGCGGTGACGCTGCAGGAGCGGCTGCTGGAGGCGACGGTGGCTCAGGCGGAGGCGGCTCTGGAGGCGGCGCGCACGCGTCTGCAGCAGGCGCAGGAAGCGCAGGACCTGACAGCGGCGCAGGCCGCCCAGGCGGTGCGTCAGGCGGAGGCGGCGCTGGCGGGGGCGCGCGCCACCAGCGAGGCGGCCCGAGTCAGTCACGACAAGGCTGCACGCGACCTGGCCCGCATGCAGGCCCTTTACCGCGACGGCGCCGTGAGCGCGCAGCAGGTGGACGCCGCGCAGGCCGCCGTGGACACGGCCCGCGCCCAGGCCGCCGCGGCGCAGCAGGTCGTCCGTCAGGCGGAGGCGGCGCTGCAGCTAGCCCGGGCCAACATGCGGCAGGTGGAGATCCGCGAGCGGGACGTGTCCGCGGCGCGAGCGCAGGTGCGCCAGGCTGAGGCTGTTCTGCGTTCCGCCCGTGCCGGGGAGGTGACGTTGAGCCAGCGCCGTGCCGATGTGGCCGCGGCCGCCGCCCAGGTGGCGCAGGCCGAGGCCGGCGTACAGCTCCTCCTCGCCCAGCAGGAGAACCTGGTGCTGACCTCACCCATTGACGGCGTGGTCCTGGCCAGGCACGCCAGCCAGGGGGAGATCGTCGCCGCCGGCGCGTCCGTCTTCACCGTGGCGGACCTTGATAAGGTCTGGGTGCGTCTGTTCGTTCCCCTGCCCCACCTGGGGCGGGTGGTTCTGGGGGGACCGGTGGAGGTCAGGACCGACGCCTTCCCGCAGCGCACCTTCCGCGGTGCCGTCACGGAGATCGCCCAGCAGGCGGAGTTCACCCCCAAGAACGTGCAGACGCAGGAGGAGCGGGTGAAGCTGGTCTTTGCCGTCAAGGTGACCATCTCCAACCCCGACCACCTGCTCAAGCCAGGGATGCCTGCCGACGCCACCATACACCTCGCCGTCCGCCAGAAGCCCGCGCAGGTCCGGCGATGATCGCCACTAGCGAGCTGACCAGGAGGTTCGGTGAGACGGTGGCTGTGGACCGCGTCTCCCTGGAGGTCGGCCGCGGCGAGCTCTTCGGCTTGCTGGGACCGGACGGCGCGGGGAAGACCACGCTCCTGCGCATGCTCTCCGGCGTCCTGACGCCCACCGCGGGGACCGCGCGCGTCGCCGGCGCGGACATCCGCACGGCGCCGGACGAGGTGAAGGCGGTGGTCGGCTACGTGCCCCAGGCGTTCGCCCTGTGGCGCGACCTGACGGTAGTGGAGAATCTTTCCTTCATCGCGGAGACCTACGCGCTGCCCCGCCCGGTCATCGCCGAGAGGACCCAGCGCCTCCTGGCCTTCAGTCGCCTGGCACCCTTTGCCCGTCGCCAGACCGAGTACCTCTCCGGGGGTATGCGGCAGAAGCTGGCGCTGGCCGCGGCGCTGATCCACGAGCCGGAAGTCCTGATGCTGGACGAGCCCACCACCGGTGTAGACCCGGTCTCGCGCCGCGAGTTCTGGCAGATCCTCTACGAGCTCAACCGGCAGGGAAAGACCGTGGTCCTGGCCACCCCGTACATGGACGAGGCGGAGCGCTGCACACGGGTGGCGCTGATGCACCAGGGCCGCATCCTCAGCGTGGGGACCCCGGCGGCGCTGAAAGAACGCCTGCAGGGGGTCCTCCTGGAGGTGGTTGCCGAGCCGCGGCGAGCGGCCCTCGCCGCCGCGCGCCGCATGCCCGAGGTACGACAGGGGACGGTCTTCGGGGAGAGCCTGCACCTGCTGGTCGCCGACGCGGATGCGGCCATGACCATCCGGCGGCGGCTGGAGGCGGAGGGGATCACCGTGCAGGAGGTCCGGCCTGTGGAGCCCTCCCTGGAAGACGTCTTCGTGGCGCTGCTGGCGCCGGGCGCCTGATGGCGCAAGGGGTGACGGGCGAGCCGGCTGTCGAGGCCCGGGGCCTGACCAAGCGGTTCGGCGAGTTCGTCGCCGTGGATCACATAGACCTGACCATCGCCCGCGGCGAGGTCTTCGGCTTCCTGGGGCCCAACGGGGCCGGCAAGACCACCACCATCCGCATGCTCTGCGGCCTCTTACCACCCACCGCGGGGACGGCGCGCGTGCTGGGCGTAGACGTGCGGCGCGATCCCGAGGCGGTCAAGGCGCGCATCGGCTACATGGGCCAGCGCGCCAGCATGTACGACGACCTCACCGTGGGAGAGCTGCTGCACTTCTACGGCCGCATCTACGGCCTGCCACCCCGGGAGCGGTCGCGTAAGGTCCGCGGCTGGCTGGAGCAGGCGGGGCTGGCCAGGAGGGAGCGGCAGCTGGTGGGGACGCTGTCGGGCGGGTGGCGGCAACGGGTGGCCCTGGGGTGCGCCGTCCTGCACCGCCCCGAGCTCCTGCTGCTGGACGAGCCTACGTCGGGGACCGACCCGCTACAGCGCCGGGAGTTCTGGGAACTGATCTACCGCTTCGCCGACGAGGGGACAACCGTGCTGGTGACCACCCACTACATGGACGAGGCAGAGCACTGCACCACGCTGGCCTTCATCCACGGGGGACGCATCGTCGCCCAGGGCAGCCCCGCGCAGATCAAGCGCACGGCCATGCGCGGAGGGCTGTTGGAGGTCCTGGCCGACCCCTGGGCGGAGGCGCTGGCGGCGCTGCGCGCCGTCCCTGCGGTGCGGGACGCAGCGTTGCACGGGGCGGCCATCCGCGCCCTGGTGGACGATCCGCTTGCGGCGGTCCCTCAGGTGGCCGCCGCCCTGCGGGCACGCGGCGTGAGGGTATGGCGCATCGCCCCCCGGGGGCCCTCACTGGAGGAGGTCTTCATCTCGCTGGTGGAGTCCCCGCAGACGACCGATGGGGCGCAGGCCCCAAGCGCGACCGTGGAAGGAGGCAGGGATGGTGGGTAGGCGCCTGGCCGCCATCATCATCAAGGAGTTCGTGCAGCTGGCGCGCGATCGACGCACCCTGGCCATGGCCCTGCTCATGCCCGTAATCCAGCTCCTGCTCTTCGGCTACGCCATCACCACGGAGGTGGAGCACCTGCCCACCGTGGTCTTCGACCAGTCGCAGAGCCAGGAGAGCCGGGCGCTGCTGCGCCGCTTCGTCAACTCCCGCTTCTTCGACATCGCGGCGCATGTCGCCAATCTGCAGGATGTGCAGGCCAGCATCGACGGCGGCCGCGCCCGCGTGGGCATCGTCATTCCCCCGGACTTCGCCCAGGCGCTGCAGACCGGCCGCCCCGCCCAGGTGCAGGTGATCGTAGACGCCTCCGACCCGCTGGTCGCCCGCAGCGCCCTTTCTACGGCCGAGGCCATCGGGCAGGTGGCATCGCTGGAGATCGCCACCCGCCTTCTCACCAGGGCCGCCCTGCCCGTGCGCGGCGTACCTGTTGAGGTGCGCACACGCGCCTGGTACAACCCCGACCTGCGCAGCGTCAACTTCATGGTGCCGGGCCTGCTGGCGGTGATCCTGAGCATGCTCACGTTGATGCTCACGGCCATCGCCATCGTCCGGGAGCGGGAGCTGGGGACGCTGGAGCAGCTGGTGGCCACCCCCATCCGGCGCGCGGAGCTCATGCTGGGGAAGATCCTCCCTTACGTGGTACTGGGCTACGTGGACATCACCTTGGCCCTCCTCATCGGCGCCTTCTGGTTCCGCGTGCCCATCCGCGGCAGCCTCCTTCTGCTCTACGCGCTGGCCCTGGTCTTCTACCTGACCACGCTGGGGCAGGGCATCCTGGTCTCCACGGTCTCCCGCACGCAGCGCCAGGCCATGCAGGCGGCCTTCTTCGTCTTCCTGCCCACGCTCTTGCTCTCGGGCTTCATGTTCCCCCGGGAGGGCATGCCGCCGGTCATCCAGTGGGTCGGCTACGCCATCCCTCTGACCTACTTCCTGATCATCGTTCGGGGGATTATCTTGAAAGGGATCGGCCTGACGGAACTGAGCGGCCAGATAGTCCCCCTGGCTATCCTGGGCCTCGTCTTCTTCACGGTGAGCGTCCTGCGCTTCCAAAAGCGGCTGGAATAGCACGACCCATCGGGCGCCGACCCGAGGACCCATCGGGCGCCGACCCGAGGGAAATTCGGGTTCCCAGCCGATTTCGGCTAGTGCGGGTGGACGAGTAGCGTGGTCCCCGGAGAGGCTTGTTCCCATGGATCCGCGCCGTGGATTTGTCTTCACCCGCATACCTCGGGGCGGCGGGCATCACGCCCTGCACCGGGAGATCCTGCGCCGCACCGCCCGGGAGCAGCGCGACGCGCTGCGACAGGCCCGGGAGACCCTCCGGCAGGAACGGGAGCAGCGGTCCCGGCTGCTGCGGGAGCACCGCCAGGCCCTCTTCCGCGCCCGGGCGCAGGCGAAGCGAGAGGGGCGCACCCTGCTGAAGATCCTCGACAACCTCCCCCGCCTGGTCTAACGTTTCCCCTAGGATTGCACTCCGGCGTGGGGCGATCCGCCGCCAAGGGATGGAGGGGCGCCGATGGACGAGCCCGCAGGGGCGAACCGGTTCCTTGGGGGGCTGCTGCTGCTGGGGCTGGGTGTGCTCTTCCTTCTAAGCAACCTGGGCTACTTCTCCTGGGGAGCCGTCAGCCGCTGGTGGCCGCTGCTCTTGATCGCCATCGGCCTGGTCATCCTGCTGCGGCGGCCTCCCGCAGAGCCGGCGCCTGCGCCTCCGGTCTCTCCCGATCAGCCCGCATCCCCCGTGCCACCTGGGGCATCAGCAGCCCGGCGGCGGCGGGGATTTCCTACCAACGCCACGATCCTCATCGGACTGGGCCTGGCCTTCCTCATCGACGACGTCCTGGGCGGCCGAGCCCTTCCTGCGCTGATCCTGATCGCCATCGGGGCGTCGCTGCTGCTGCGCGACTGGTACGGGCGCGGCTGAGCGGCGCGTGGCGGCTCACCAACCATACCACCCGAGGATGCCGTGGCTGACTCCTCGCTGACCGTCCTCGTCGTCGGGGCGAGCGGACATCTGGGCTCTGCGCTCGTCCCCCTGTTGGCGGGCCAAGGTTACCGCGTCCGCCGGCTCGTCCGCGCTCCGCGCCCCGTTACCCCGGAGGCTGTGCACTGGGACCCGGACGCCGGGACACTGGACGCGGCGGCTTTGGAAGGGGTCGACGCCGTGGTCAACCTGGCCGGCGAGCGTATCGCCGCGCTGCGTTGGACGCGGGCGAAGAAGACGCGCATCTCCCGCAGTCGGGTAGGCGGGACGCGGCTGCTGGCCGAGACGCTGGCCGCGCTGGAGCGCCGCCCTCGGGTCTTCCTCTCCGCCTCGGCCGTGGGCTACTACGGTGACCGGGGAGCGGAGGTGCTCACCGAGGAGAGCCCCCCAGGCCACACCTTCCTGGCCCGCCTCTGCCGGGAGTGGGAAGCGGCGGCTCTGCCGGCGCGGCGCGCTGGCATCCGGGTTGTGCACCTGCGCACCGCCAACGTCCTGGACGCGAGGCGCGGCTTCCTGGCGCCCCTGCTACCGCTGTTCCGCCTCGGCCTGGGCGGGCGGCTGGGCAGCGGCAGACAGTACGTACCATGGATCGCCATCGACGACTGGGTGCGGGCGGTCGCCCACCTGCTGGTCACCGAGTCCGTGGATGGGCCGGTGAACCTGGCCGCCCCCCAGCAGGTGACCAACGCGGAGTTCACCCGCACCCTAGCGCGGGTGCTCGGTCGCCCGGCGGTCGCCGTGGTGCCGGCCTTCGCCCTGCGCCTGGTCATGGGGGAGCTCGGTCGGGAGATCCTGGCAAGCCAGCGGGTCCAGCCTGCACGGCTCCTCGTCTCCGGGTTCACCTTCGAGTACCCCACGCTGGAGGAGGCGCTGCGTCACCTGCTGCGGTGAGACGGTGCCATCTGCTGTGGTGAACAGATGGCGGCACGCGCCGGGAACCCTCCGCCGGGACGGGAGGGGTCTGGGGGAGCCGGGGGTTGGGCAGAAGAACCGCTGGTGGAGCCGCATCCCGACCGACTTCCCGCCTGGGCCCGCCAGGCCGCCATGCTCGTGGCGATGGCCGCAGGGGTCACATACCTCGCCTGGCGCCTCTTCTTCACGCTGAACACGGGAGCCCTTTGGCTGTCATTTCCCGTCTGGGCGGCCGAGCTCTACGGGGTCGTGGCCGCCGGCCTGCTCTTCTTCGCGGTCTGGCACCCCACGCGGCGGCCACCCCCGCCCGCCCTCCCCGGCCACAGCGTTGACGTCCTGATCGTGGCCGGGGAGGAGCCCCTCTGGATGGTGCGCCGGGCCGTACTGGGAGCGCTGGCCGTACGCTACCCCCACGCCACCTGGGTGCTCGATGCCAGCGGCCGCCCCGAGACGGCGCAGATGGCCCGGGAGCTGGGCAGCCTGTACATGGCGGTGGCAGGCGCCAGCAGGGCTGAGGCGCTGAACCGGGTGCTGGAGCAAAGCGGCGCCGAGTTCCTAGCGGTCTTCGACGCCGACCAGGTCCCTGCCCCGGAGTTCCTCGACCGCACCCTGGGCTACTTCGCCGACCCGAAGGTGGCCTTCGTCCAGACCTCGCAGGACTTCTATAACGTAGACTCCTACCAGCACCGCTTCGACGCAGAGTCGCGGCGCACGTGGCACGACCAGGTCCTCTTCTTCCGCGTAGTCCAGCCGGGGAGAGATCGTTGGAACGCGGCGCTTTTCACCGGCACCTGCGCGGTCTTGCGGCGCAGCGCTCTGGAGGATGTGGGCCGCTTTGCCCCGGAGGTGGTGGCCGAGGGCCTGCACACTTCCCTGCGCCTGCACGCGCGCGGCTGGAAGTCGGTCTACCACGACGAGGTCCTGGCCTACGGCCTGGCTCCGGTGGCCGCCGGCCCCTACCACGCGCAGCGTCTGCGACGGGACCGGGGGGCGATGCAGCTCCTCCGCCGGGCCAACCCGCTCACCATCCCCGGGCTCACCCTGCCCCAGCGCCTCAGCTATCTGGCCGCGCTGAGCGCGCCCTTCGAGGGCTTCCAGAGGCTCGTCTATTACCTCACGCCGCCCGTCTACCTGTTCACCGGGATCCTGCCCGTACGCGAAGTGGACGCAGCCTTCCTCGTCCGCCTCGGCCTGGCCTACGGCCTGCTGCTGCTGGCCTACAAGCTGGCCTGCCGCGGCCACGGCATGGTCCTGCTCAACGCGCACTACAGCATGGTGCGCTTCTTCACCTCTATCAAGAGCGCTGCGGCCCTCCTCCGGAGCTACCGAGGCCGGGAGGAGTTCCGCCCTCCCGTGGCCGCCGACCGCCCACCGTGGCCGGTGCTCCTGCCTGTCCTCTTCATCTTCACCACCAACGACCTGGGCATCTACGCCGGCACTTTACGCTTCGTCCTGGGCGTCGACCCGGACCCGCTGGCCTACGGGGGCAACCTCCTCTGGGCCTCCTGGCACGTCTGGCTGGCCATCTGGGCGGTGTGGTTCGCCCTGAAGAAGGTGGAGAGACGGGCGCGGTGCCGCGTTCCCGTGGCCGTCCCCGTGCGTTACGCGGGAGAGGAGGGGGACACCGGCATCGGCGTCCTGGTGGACATCCACGAGGAGGGAGCGGGCCTGTTGGTGCCACAGGCACCCTTCGAGGCGAAGCGGGTCTGGATGCAGTTTCTCTGGTTCGACGACCGCGTCGGGCTGGACGGAGAGGTGGTCTTCCAGCGAGAGACCCCCAACGGGCTGCACGTGGGGCTGCACCTCAGCAGGCTCAATCCCGCGACGCGGGACTTCCTCACTTCGTTTGTCATCCTCTTCGCCCAGCGGAAGTTCGTGGCGGAGGTGAGCCGCCCCATGGACCGGCTGGGAGCCCCCGACTGGCGCCGGGAGCGGCGGCGCAGCCCGAGGCGGCGCTGGCACCTCCCGGTCCGCGTCGAGATGGACGACCGCGAGGTCTGGGGGGTCACGCAGGACGTCAGCGACCGCGGCGCGCTGGTCCTCTTCCCGCAGCCTCTGGCCGTGGGCTCGACATTCCGTCTCGCCGCCTGGACCAGCCGCGTGGCCCACGCGGCAACGGTGGTGCACAGCGAGACCATCGAACTGCCGCCGTACACCCTCTACCGTGTTGGTCTGAGCATCACGCCTGCGCCGCTGGGCGAGCCGGTGCGACGGGCCCACCCCCCGCGCGTCCACACCCGACTCTAGGGAAGGGGTATGAAACGCAGGCCGATGGGTACGAGGATGGCGATGACGATCAATCCGACCATCCAGTAGAACTGTCTGTCGACTTTCCCCTCCAGGTGCGAAATGCGTCCGTCCAGCCGGGCGTCCATCTGCTCCAGTCGGCCGGCAATTTCGCTCATACGGAGACTGATCTGCTCGAACGCGCCCTCCAGCCGGGCGAGACGGACGTCGGTGGACTCGGCAGCCATACTGATGGCCTCCTTTCGTAGCATAAGCCAGTCCCAGCGCCCTGGCCAGGGACCCTATGGATTGTTCGGCAACAAGGAGGCATCTTTCGGGCAGGACCTTGGGCCGCTTGCCCGCCGGGGCGAGGCGGGGGGACCGGGAAGGCCGGCCAGCGAACAGGGTTATGGTAGGCTGTCATGTTCCATCAGGCTGCCATGCTCCATCAGCTCTTTCATCCATTGGTCGCGGGCTGGTTCAGCGACCGCTTCGGCGAACCCACCGCGCCGCAGCGGGCCGGATGGCGGGAGATCGCCTCCGGGCGGCACACCCTCATCGCCGCCCCCACAGGCTCCGGCAAGACCCTGGCCGCCTTCCTCTGGGCGATCAACCGACTGGTGGAGCAGGGATTGGCCGGGGCGCTGTCCGATCGCACCCAGGTGGTCTACGTCTCCCCCCTCAAGGCGCTGTCCAACGACATCGAGAAGAACCTGCAGGAGCCCCTGCGCGGGATCCGGCGGCGGGCTGCGGATGCGGGGCTGACGCTCCCCGAACTCCGCGTCGCCGTGCGCACCGGAGATACCCCGGCGCGCGACCGCCAGCGGATGCGGCGCCTGCCCCCGCACATCCTCATCACAACCCCCGAGTCGCTCTTCATCCTGCTCACCGCAGCCGGTAGCCGAGCGTTTCTTCGCACGGCGGAGACGGTCATCGTCGATGAGATCCACGCCGTGGCCGGCGACAAGCGCGGCGCCCACCTGGCCCTGTCGCTGGAGCGGCTGGACGCTCTGGCCGGACACCCGCTTCAGCGAATCGGGCTTTCTGCCACCCAGAAGCCTATTGAGGAGATTGCCACGCTGCTGGTGGGCTCTGCCCACCTGCGTCCCGACGGCACCGCGGACTGTGCCGTGGTGGACATGGGCCACCGGCGGGCGCTGGACCTGGCCATTGAAGTCCCCGACCAGCCGCTGGGGCCCATCGCCACCCACGAGCTGTGGCAGGAGATCTACGACCGCATCGCGGGCCGGGTGCGGGCGCACCGCACCACCCTGGTCTTCGTACACACGCGCCGCCAGGTGGAGCGGGTGGCCCACCAGCTCAGCGAACGGCTGGGCCGGGAGCAGGTGGCTGCGCACCACGGTTCGCTCTCCCGGGAGACCCGCCTGGGGGCGGAGCAGCGGTTGAAGGCCGCAGAGGTGCCGGTGGTCGTCGCCACCGCCTCCCTGGAGCTGGGCATCGACATCGGGCACGTGGACCTGGTCTGCCACGTGGGCGCACCGCGCCTCCTTTCCACCCTGTTGCAGCGGGTCGGCCGCTCGGGGCACGGCCTGGAGGTAACCCCTAAGGGTATCCTCTACCCGCTCACCCGCGACGAGCTGGTGCAGTGTGCAGCGGCAGTGCGGGCTGTCCGCGCCGGGGAGCTGGACCGCGTGACCATCCCCCTGAAGCCCCTGGACATCCTGGCCCAGCAGGTGGTGGCCATCGCCGCCTCCGGCGAGATCGCCGAGGAGGACCTCTGGCTCCTCGTGCGCCACGCCGCGCCCTACCGCACCCTCACCCGCCAGGAGTTCGACGCAGTCCTGGAGTTGCTCGCCGAGGGGATCGCCACCGGGCGGGGTCGGCGTTCCGCCTACCTGCACCGCGACCGGGTGCACGGGGTCGTGCGCGCCCGCCGCGGCGCCGCCATGGCCGCCATAACCTCGGGTGGGGCCATTCCCGACGTGGCCGACTACGACGTGGTCCTGGAGCCGACCGGAGCGTTCCTGGGCAAGGTGAACGAGGAGTTCGCCCAGGAGTCGATGGGCGGCGACGTCTTCCTCCTGGGCAACAGGGCCTGGCGCATCAAGCGGGTGGAACGGGGGCGCGTGCGCGTGGAGGACGCGCACGGGGCGAAGCCCACGATCCCTTTCTGGCTTGGCGAGGCGCCGCCGCGCTCCGCGGAGCTGTCGCGGGCGGTCGCCGACCTGCGGGCGGAGGTGGCGGTGCGGCTGTCCGACCCGGAGGCCGCCATCGCCTGGCTGCAGGGCGAGACGGGGGTGTCGCGGGCCGGGGCGGAGCAGATCGTCGCCTACCTGGCAGCTACCGCTCGGGTGCTGGGGACGGTGCCCACCCAGCGCACCGTGGTCGCCGAGCGCTTCTTCGACGAGGCCGGCGGGATGCAGCTTGTGCTGCATGCGCCCTTCGGCGGGCGGATCACCCGCGCCTGGGGGTTCGC